>Ga0164243_10002365_pt1 | contig 31210 bp, 40 predicted proteins | sample OricompcompostOP_FD_108781 | JGI IMG/M metagenome (GOLD analysis project Ga0164243, IMG submission 108781) | Organic Plus compost microbial communities from Emeryville, California, USA - Original compost - Organic plus compost (OP) | ecosystem: Engineered > Solid waste > Mixed feedstock >... | reverse complement strand
TCCGGTTTGTTGCTGAGTAGCTCGGCCATGGATTGAGATTTTAGTGTTGCCATTTTCTTTGAATTTAGGCAAAACTAAAGCGCTGGAAATCCAACAACAACACGTGGTTGGTAGAATGCTTACGTTAAAAAGCCTCTATCATAAACAGAATATACAAAGACATTTACGCCGTTTAAGTATTTGCTTATGTACATTGCATAGATTGAGTTATTATCAACATTTAAAAAGGAATCTATTTTATTGAACATTGTATCCGACAATTGAAAGTCTTGTAACACGAAATTTTTTGGATGCTCATTTTTATGAAGATTGACACAGGACCCCAAAATAAATAGTAAGGCAACTGATATAATTGATAAATTTTTCATTTTGCGTTTTTTCATTATTTATACAAAAATATTTTTGCTTTTAAAAGATCAGAAGTCGAACCAACTTCTAATGGATTTCCATATTCTAAATTAGAGTTATAATAATTAAACCATCGTGTTCCCAATTGTATAATTAGGTTACCCGCTATGTTTTGATGCGAATTGGTGTATCTCCCTTTCTATTAGCTGTCCAGCTATAAACTTTGTATATAAGATATCTGTATTTCATAATATGATATTCTTTTTGCTGCTAGGATGCTACTCCTGCCACGCCCCCCAAAAATTTATTCCAGAAATAACCACTAAATGCCCGAACTCCTACCACGGTGATATCAAGTGTTACTTTCCCTGCAATTCCCCATTTCAATAGGAAATAGCAACCGTAAAATAGCTGGTTGGTTTAGATTTTGATACTCAAATTTAACTTTGATACCATTTGACATATGTTAATATAATCACATATTTCGCCTCCGATAATAATAATTTCCTAAGGGTTGTTTATTTTCAGTACCTTTGTGGATATTTAGGTCTTTACAGCGCTTTGTAGCGGATGATATTTTACTCTATTTTAGCCAAGAATCTCCTCCTTTGACATCCTCTGTCTTTTCTTAGATTTACTTTTATTCATTTATTTTTTTTATTATGAACATTTATGTTTCAAACTTAAGCTTTCAGATCGAGGATGTTGACCTGAGAGACTTTTTCGAGGAATTTGGCAAAGTAGATTCTGCCAAAATCGTATTTGACAGGGAAACCCGTAAAAGCCGCGGTTTCGGTTTTGTGGAAATGCCCGACGAGGCTGAGGCGCGCAAAGCAATTGAATCACTTGATGGTGGTTCTGTTGACGGAAGACCTCTTAAGGTCAGCGAAGCCAGGCCCAGAGAAGAGCGTCCCAAATCCTCTTTCGGATCATATTCCGGCAAAAGCCGTTGGTAATATTCTTATTATTGAAAAGCCGGATATACGCCGGCTTTTCTCTTTTCAAGAGTGCCTTGAGTGTTCAGGCGGTAAATTGACAACACTTGATCATTTTAATTTTCAAGGATTTGAAATCTTCTAGAAGAACGCGATTGTTGCTCATCTTCACTTTGTAAATTTTCGGCATGCCGTTTTTAGATTATGTATTGCAGGCTCCCACCTATGGCTGGGAAAATAGCGACGGAACCTTTAGTAAACCATCAAACAGGCAAATATTCAAAGAGTTTTTTCTAAGGCTCAATGTTATAAAAAGTCGGAAAAACTGGCTGCCGCTATTTAGTTGGATCAAGGTGCTGGCAATGGTACCGTTCTTTATTTTATTTCTTGTTTTATTTCTTAATTGGTGGACGGTGCTTATTGCATTTATCTATGGTATGGTTATCATGGGCACGCATGGGACTATTTGGCATCATCGGTATTGCACCCATAATGCATACACCTTCAGCAATAAGTTCTGGCGTTTTGTAACGCAGCATTTAACTATTCAAATGATACCGGAAGAGATCTATGTTATTTCTCATCATGTACATCACGCAAAGTCAGATTGTCCAGGCGATCCATATAACGCAAAAGGTGGTTTTCTCTATTGCTTTTTAGCAGATGTCAACCATCAGCCGATTTCAAAGAACCTCAGTGAAAAGGATTACAATAAAGTGAAGTTACTTATGAAGCATACAGGTGTACCCGCCAATACCTATATAGGTTATCAGAGGTGGGGTTCTTATGTTCATCCTGCCAGGGCAATTGTAGTGACATTGCTTAATTGGGCCTTCTGGTATGGGGTATTTTATCTAATGGGGGGGAACATGCTTGCTTGTACGATTTTTGGTGCCGCGGGTTTTTGGGCGGTAGGTGTCCGTACCTTTAATTATGAGGGGCATGGGAAAGGAAAGGATAAACAACGTTTTCATACAGATTTTAATAAAGAGGACCAGTCGGTTAATCAATTGTGGCCAGGCATTGTAGCAGGTGAATGGCATAACAATCATCATTTGTTCCCGAGGAGTGCCAGAAGCGGGTTCAAGCCGCTTCAGATTGATTTTGCATGGTATTATATTTTTGTTTTAAAGAAAATCGGTGCAGTTAGTCACTACAGAGATGCGAAAAGAGAATTCTATAAAAAATACTACAATCCTTATAAAGAAAAAATAAGGGTTAGCAACCTTCACAACAAGAAAAGCAACAGCGACTAGTGGAGTGGGATCCTGTTTTGCAGTACATTCTATAATGCTCATCCACACAATGTAGCTGGAAACAAAATGGATTTTATTTTTTCGATAAGCCTCCTGGCGATCCCGATGTTCTTCGCAAGCCTGACTTAAAAAGCTCTACGATGAATTCACGTTGAGTAGTCACAGAATACCCAGTTTTTTTGCCTTAGTGAAAGCTTTGAAAGAGGTGTTGACATTTAATTTTTCCATTATATTTTGCTTGTGCCTGCTCACAGTATGGACACTAATAAATAAGGTTATAGCAATTTCCTTCGTTGTTTTTCCTAGTTGAATTAATCCTAAAACTTCTTTTTCTCTTTTGCTCAAACAAAGAGATTTATTTTCAGGCTGCAAATCAAGTATCTCGCCGGTACATTTATTAATGATGTCGGCTTTGAAAGGAGTAGCTGGATCTTTAGCTGATCCGATTTGATATAGACACAAAGCGAGCCAGACTATATCTGTATTGAACAAATAATACATCCGATGATTTATCTGGCTCCATGAATGGTGCTTATTTTTCATACGAAGAGAGCTTTTTACATAGAAATCATCTTTATTAATCAGACTATTGTTTTTTAAGAATTGAAAGAAAATGAGTTCAGTAAGATATTTCATCATCAGGTCATCTGGGTGAATTTTCCTGAAAATCTCCTCTTCCCAGATGCCATCTTGCTTTATTTTGCTGTCGGAAATATCTAGTCCCATTTCAGTTGCACCTTTTCCATAAAAAAAGTGATTTTTATTTTCTTTTAGATCACTGAGAACGCAAACACAACCCTCTACCTTTGCATACATTTTAGCAATCTCAATGGCCTGATTAAGAAGTTTTTGGCTGTTCTTGATCTGATCAAATGGCTGAAAAAGAAGCTCGTCATTAAGTTCTTTTACTTTATGGTGTTCAAAATGGTTATTTTTAACCATAGACTTTATTTTGGTGAAGATTAATTTTGCAAATTAGTAATTTTTTATTGTAAGACACTCTATAGATAAATTAAACAAAATGAAAAGACTTTTAATCCTGCTTTTTTTAGGCGCCGTTTTTAATGCCCAAGCTCAAAAATTAAATAGCATGAACTGGTTTAATGAACCCTCCTCATGGACAATTAAGGAGAATGCTTTAACAATGCACGTTACACCCCAAAGTGATTATTGGAGAATTTCGCATTATGGCTTTACTGTAGATGATGCCCCGTTTTATTACGGGGAATATGGAGGGGAGATAGAGGCAAAGGTAAAAATCTCGGGGAACTATAAAAACAGATTTGATCAGGCAGGATTGATGATCCGAAGCGATAAAAGTAATTATATTAAAGCTGGTGTTGAATATGTAGACGGAAAGTTCAATATAAGTACAGTTGTCACTCATAATACAAGCGACTGGAGTATTATTACGTTGGAAAAGCCAATACCTTTTATATGGATCAAAGCGGTCAGACGCTTAGACGCCATTGAGGTTTTCTATTCATTAGATGATAAGGATTATAAACCTATGAGGACTGCGTACTTTCCTGACAATACGCCTATTAGGGTCGGTATGATGGGAGCCAGTCCTGATGGAGACGGGTTTGAGGCAAGGTTTGAAAGTTTTTCAGTTAAACACCTGCCCGACCTTCGAAGATTGAAGTGGCTGAAGGAAAATGCTGAGTAACTAGCTAATGAAATCCAGACTTTTAGGAGTTGTCAGGGACTTCAAAAACAAATGATGGTGTACTGGACGGTGTTTTCGTTTTAAAATCTGGAATGGACTTGTTAAAGACATACCCAGATTATGAAAAAAAATCCACAGCGAGATGCGAGAATTCCGGGATTTGGATCCGTATTTACAGTTGCTAAAACCAGTGCAACAATTGGAATGATTGTTGGCTTCAAAATGATGAATGCGGATACAATAGTGAATGGGGTATGATTATCAATTTGAATCTATGAGAAATGCCAAAGATGCTGACAGAGGACTTGAGCGCTTTTTAGATCAAGCTCACTTAAGATATATTGATCATTATTCGATTGGTATTTTTCGGGTCGGGAAAAATCGTTCTTTTCACTACGTGGATCAAAACGGTAAAAAAGTTCGAGATAAGAAAGTCCTGGATAGAATAAAAGCACTTGTGCTGCCGCCGGCTTGGAAAGATGTGTGGATCTGTCCTTATTCCAACGGCCATCTTCAGGCAACAGGCCTTGACACGGCAGGAAGAAAACAATACCGATATCATAACAGATGGCTGGAACTCAGAAACCAGACCAAGTTTGAAAACCTGACAGATTTCGGGCGACAGCTTCCCTCCCTAAGACGTCAACTAAGAAAAGATCTTAAAATAGAGGACCTGAATAAGCGGAAGGCCTGTGCTATCGCTATTACATTAATGGATAATGTGTTCATGAGGGTTGGCAACAGTGCATATGAACAAAAGTACGGTTCCTACGGGTTAACGACGCTAAAGAACCGGCATGTCAATATTCACGGAAAGGATTGTTTTTTCAGGTTTCGGGGGAAAAAGGGGGTTCAACAAAAATTGTCATATAACAGTAAGGAACTGGCACAGCTACTACGTAAAATTAAAGAGATTCCCGGCCAGTCGCTGTTTCAATATTATGATGAACAAAATGAGATATACCAGCTGGAATCAGGTGACATAAATGAATATCTGAAATGCTATATGGAAAAGGAGTTTACCTGTAAAGATTTTAGAACCTGGTCAGGAACAGTACTGGCACTGACTTATATGCACGAGCTCATGCAAATTGATGATAATGATGATGAAAAACGAAGGGCTGCCCATTCACAGACCGTTGCTATTTTAGATAAAGTCGCCATGGCACTCGGCAATACGAGATCTGTAACAAAAAAATATTACGTGCATCCGGCGCTTTTGGAAGCTTTTGAGAGCGATGCGCTTTTCAAGATCGTACCAAGTATAGTTTTAGAAGGGCCCAAAGCTTTATATAAAACCGGGGAGAAGGAATTGCTTTCATTTTTAAAAAGCCAGCGTAAAGCCAGGCGTGGGCGTATAAATAATTAAAATTGACTTGCGGCTGTTTAACTATTTTAAGTAGCCACCTTTCACCAAGGTTTTAGTGGCTTTTTCTACATCATGCTCTTTCACCAAAATTTTAGCTTTATCTGCGGCATTGCCATAGATCTGTGCAGCCAATTCGTTTTGCAAAAGCGTTTCTATGCCTTCAGATTCTAAATAATTCTTCGCTGAATATAGATCTGCTGCTGAAGATGCAGTGAATAGAATCTCCCAGTTATCTGCTGTCGTATTCATTGGGTATCAATTAAAAGTTGCATTCATGACATTGAATGGTACAATGCCTATCTCCTTTTAAAGGTACCCATTTTTTTCTATAATTTAAAATACTCCCGGTATCTTTCATATAGATGACCTGCCTGCAGGTAGGCTGATTGAGGGCTCATAAAATGGGAGAATTCAAAAGTAATGCCCTTGTCATAATTTTGTCGTTTAGCTGCTTCCAGTTTCAGCCGCAGTTTATCAAATTTAATAGGCAGAAACTTAATGGGCATATCTCTGTCAAAAGTCTCAGCATTGGTCCAGCATTGCATTTGATACTTGTCGGCCAGCTTTTTATTGACAGAGAAAAAGGCATCCAGCTCATCATAGTCAATATGCCCGTCCTGAAAGGCACAGGCGTCTACAACGTCATGAATACCGTTAAAGATTTCATCCCATTCTTTTTCGTGCTCCTGAATGGACACTGCATTCGTTTTGGACAGGCTGCCCGAGGCTGCTGCCACCGCCTTTTTACCATCGATCCAGGGAGAGATAAAAGTAGGCAGGCCACCGGATATATCTTTGCACTGTTTGCCCATTGAATGAAAGGATCCTATCGCCCCTTTGGTTTGTCGGCTGATCTCTCCGCTGATATACCACCCCTGGAAGCTTTTATACCGGCTGCCATAGTTTTCCCAGACCTCATCGATAACATATTTATTGGACTCCACTTCGTAGCTCATATCTCCGGTGTCCCAGTACCTACCGGAATCATACAAGCCAAAATAAAACTTCATATTATATTTTTGCGCCAGTTTCAAATAAAGCTCCATCAGATCAAGGGATGGCATGTAACATCCTTTACTAAGCAGATATTTTGAGGGGTAAGTGATAAATTTACGATAACCACTTCTAATCATGATCACCGTGTCAATGCCCACTGTTTTCATGTGCTGAAAATCCCTGTCCCACTCTTTTTCACCCCAGTTTTGGTGGGGAATATCATGAGATATCTCATCAAGGAAGGTCCCGGTAATGGGCAGCGCATTGGGGTGCGGGATGATTAGCGGGTTTCTGTCACCGGCATATTCTATTTGGGAGAGCGCAGAGGCATTAGACGGGTTTAAGAGCAGGGAAGAAGCAATAACTGAAGAACCGGCCAGTGAAGCTTTCTTCAAGAAGTCGCGTCGGGAGTTTTCTTTCATAATACTTAAATAGTGTTTTAATGCAATGTCAGATATCAAAAAACGAGCACCGTCAACTGGAGCAAATAGTCTGGTAAATCTAATACTTATTTCATGTTTTTCGCTTACTGGAACTGTGCAATCATATACCGTTCCTAATAAACTCATCAGTCCGGTCAGCGGTCTGATGTCCAAAATGCCATTAAAGGGTTTAGAAAATCCCCAGGTCTATAGTACATAGTATACAATGAGATCTGCTCTATAATAAAAGAGTAAGTGACCACTAATTACAGACAGGCATTAAATAACATCCCGGGGGCGATGGTAACCACCGTTCACGGTGGGAACGGGGCAATCTACAGAGCCTATATCAACCAGTATAAGAAAAGTATTCATTATCAGCCAGTTATTCAAATGTTTTTGCAAATAATGATCTGTAACGCAAACGGATATAACAATTAGCATCTTTAAGCCGCTAATCGGTTTGAAGCAGGTGTGGAAGCAGATGGCTGCCATTCCGCCGTAAATTAAGCAGGTCAATAAGCTACTACAATATATCTGGTGGATGTTAAAATCAGGCCAGGTAATGCCAGCGCTCTTCAAGTGCAGGATGGCGCTCAAAGAAATAGCGGTGTAGAACCGGATATTAAGGCTAATCCGTTTAAAAGGCTGAATCATCATACCGGGTCAGGGGTAGTTGAGCGTCAAATACCGGAAAGTTGCTGCTGATCTGGAAGGTAAATTGCTGATAATCAGTATTAAAAGTGTTTCAAGTCTGTAGCTTAGCTATCAATTTTGAAAATGGGCAGGGGACCGTCAATTCAGGTTTCCGGTTGGAAGACAATTTGGACAATGAAAAAATATGGTGAAATACCAATACGCTGCCTCAACTGCTCAGACCTTTTAGGGCAAGTGTCACTTTTAGGCTTTGTTACTCGTTTGTAATAAATACGGCACAAACGTCGGAGCATTTAATTATATGCCCCAAAAGTATTATTTTATAATGCTATAATAGACTGGTTAATAGCTCATTGCTGGTAAATTAGAACGCGCCAAAGGAGAAATGGCCCCGGAAAGGGTGCCCGATTTTACCGATATTTTGGAGGAAACAACCTATTTTTGCGCTTCCGGGCAAGAAATTTGAAAAAAAAGTTTGTCCATTCAAAAACTAAACATACCTTTGCAATCCCAATAAAAAATTGGGTGTTATATTATGTCTCAACGCATCAGAATAAAATTACAATCTTACGATCACAACTTGGTAGACAAATCTGCTGAGAAGATAGTTAAAACCGTACGTGGAACAGGCGCTGTTGTTACAGGTCCTATTCCGTTGCCTACGCACAAGAGAATTTTCACTGTGCTGCGTTCTCCGCACGTGAATAAGAAGAGTCGTGAGCAGTTCCAGTTAGCTACACACAAGCGCCTGCTGGACATCTATACTTCTTCTTCCAGAACAGTTGACGCGCTCAGCAAACTGGATCTTCCCTCTGGCGTAGAGGTTGAAATCAAAGCGTAAGATAGACGTAATGCGACCAATATATGGTCCAAGCTCTTATATATTAATTTAAAAGTCATCTCTCAATTGCCTCCGAGCAAGAAAAGAGCTCTGATAGTAAGATATTCAAACTACTATTGTTTGAACTGTAAAATATAAAACAGGCCCTTCGAGGTTTGTTTGTCATCGGTACTTCTAAAGTTTAACAGCTTAAACGACAACAGAAAAGGTCGATGATGACAGAGATTGAAATACTGCTTCATTCAGTATTGTCTCCAAAACCTACGCGGGGCAAAAAACCGCAAAAATGAAAGGAATTATTGGAAAGAAAATTGGTATGACCAGCGTCTACGGGCCAGAAGGCAAGCAGATCGCTGTCACTATCATTGAAGCAGAACCCAATGTAGTAACCCAGATCAAAAATCAGGAGACTGACGGTTACAGTGCACTACAATTAGCTGTAGGTGACAAAAAAGAGAAAAACTCAACCAAAGCTGCCATCAACCACTTCGCGAAAGCAAGCACCTCTGCTAAGAAAATCGTTAAAGAATTTCGCGACTATTCCATCGAAAAGAATTTAGGGGAAACCATCACAGTAGACATCTTCGCTGAAGGAGAGTCTGTTGACGTTGTGGGTACTACCAAAGGTAAAGGCTTCCAGGGTGTTGTAAAACGCCATGGTTTTGCCGGTGTGGGTGAAGCATCTCACGGTCAGCATGACCGTTCCCGTGCACCCGGATCTGTCGGTGGATCTTCCTATCCTTCAAGAGTATTTAAAGGAATGAGAATGGCTGGCCGCATGGGTAATGACCGTGTGAAAATGAAAGGTCTTAAAGTCGTTAAAATCTTCCCTGAAAAGAACTATATCTTAATTAGTGGCTCTGTTCCAGGTCATATCGGCTCAACAGTTTTCATCCAAAAATAAAAGTAAAGAATTCAGATAAAATTATTCTTTACCCAAATTGAACAAACATGCAATTAGAAGTTTTAAATACAACAGGAAAATCTACAGGCAGATCCGTTGAGTTGCCTGATGAAATATTTGGCGCAGAACCGAACAATCACGTGATCTATCTGGCTGTTAAGCAGTATTTAGCTGCAAGACGTCAGGGAACACATAAGGTTAAAACCCGTGCTGAAGTTCAGGGTGCAAGCCGCAAATTACACAAGCAAAAAGGTACCGGTGGTTCCCGTAAAGGTAACATCCGTAACCCTTTATATAAAGGTGGTGGTACGATCTTCGGGCCTAAACCCCACGCTTACACTATCAAGCTGAACAGAAAAGTGAAAGACCTGGCTAAAGTCAGTGCTCTTTCTCACAAAGCTAAAGAAAGTGCAATCGTCGTTTTAGAAGATCTGACTTACGAAGCTCCTAAAACTAAGCAGTTCACTCAGTTATTAGCTGACTTGAATGTTGCCGGTAAGAAAGTTTTATTGGTGTTACCGGAGTACAATGACAATGTCTACCTGAGCCTGAGAAACTTACCAAAAGTTGACAGCACGCTACTGGCCGATATCAATACTTATGATGTGGTCAATGCAGACGTTGTTGTTTTTACAGAAGACGCAGCAAAGTTGTTATCTGATAAGGAAGAAGCAGCTTAAGAAAGGATCTAATAGAATTTGAATCATATGTGCCCCAGGGCATAACGTCTGTCAGACAGAAATAAAAAATTAAACAGATGAAACTTACAGAAGTTTTAATAAAACCCATACTTACCGAAAAAGCGAATGCTCAAAGCGAGAAGCTGAACAAATTTGCTTTCCGTGTAAACCGTAGGGCGAACAAACTGGAGATCAAAGATGCAATTGAATCTTTTTACGGTGTAACTGTAAAAGAAGTACATACAATCGTAGTTCCAGCAAAAAACAAAACCCGTTTTACTAAAGCCGGATATGTAGAAGGCAGAAAGCCAGCTTACAAGAAAGCTTATGTAACCGTTGCTGAAGGCGATACAATCGATCTTTACGGTACAGTTTAAAATTAAACATTCACAAATTATAGTAAGCGAAGCTGAAAATTTCGCATAAAAGTAGATAAAATGGCATTAAAGAAATTCAAACCAATGACCGCGGGTACCCGTTGGAAGATTGGAAATGCTTACGCAGAGATCACAACCAATGAACCTGAAAAGAGTTTATTAGAGAAGAAACATCAGAAAGCTGGTCGTAACTCTCAAGGTCGTCGTGTAATGCGTTACAAGGGTGGTGGACACAAAAAACACTACCGTATCATTGACTTTAAACGTGATAAAGCTAACATCGAAGCAAAAGTAGTATCTATCGAATACGATCCGAACCGTACTGCTTTTATCGCTCTGTTACAATATACTGATGGTGAAAAGCGCTATATCATCGCTCCTAATGGTTTACAGGTCGGTGCTACAGTTGTCTCTGGTGACAGTGTTGCCCCGGAATTGGGTAATGCGTTGAAACTGAGACACATGCCTTTAGGTACAACCATCCATAACATTGAATTACAGCCTGGTCAGGGTGCTAAACTGGCAAGAAGTGCCGGTACCTCTGCTCAGCTGAGCAATAAGGAGGAAAGATATGCTGTCCTTAAAATGCCATCCGGTGAGTTAAGGAAAGTATTGATCGACGGTTATGCTACTGTAGGAGTTGTTTCTAACAGCGACCACAGTCTGCAGAGTGCTGGTAAAGCCGGTGCTAACCGTTGGAAAGGTATCCGTCCTCGTGTCAGAGGTGTTGCGATGAACCCGGTTGATCACCCAATGGGTGGTGGTGAAGGCCGCGCTTCCGGTGGACATCCACGTTCTCGTACTGGTAAATACGCGAAAGGTGAAATTACGCGCAAGAAGAAAGGCTCTGATAAACTGATTATTCAGAGAAGCAACGGTAAAAAGTTATCTAACAAATAGTTTAACCTGTTAAAATGGTCCCTGGATAACACCAGGGACAAATAAACAAACAATTATATATTATGGCTCGTTCAATTAAAAAAGGCCCATACGTAGATGCTAACCTGGAACAGAAAGTTCAGGCGATCATTGATGGCAAAGCAAAAAAGTCTGTAATCAAAACCTGGAGCCGTCGCTCTACAATTATCCCTGATTTCGTGGGACAGACTTTTGCAGTTCATAACGGTAATAAATTCATTCCCGTTTATGTAACAGAATTCATGGTAGGACATAAACTCGGTGAGTTTGCCCCAACCAGAAACTTCAGAGGTCACGCAGGTAGCAAAAAATAATTATAAAAAGTTGAGTTAGGTAGCGCCTGACACAAAAATATAAGAAAATGGAAGCAGTAGCTAAATTAAAAAATTATCCTACAGGGCCACGTAAAATGCGTTTGTTAGCAGATGTTATCCGTGGTATGGAAGTAGAGAAATCTCTTTCTATCCTGGAATTTCATCCACAGCACAATGCAAAGCCACTGGCTAAATTGCTGAAAAGCGCCATCTCTAACTGGGAGCAGAAAAATGATGGACAGAGTGCAGCTGATGCAAATCTGGTGGTAAAAACTATTTATGTTGACGGTGGCCGTACGATCAAAAGAATGCGTCCTGCTCCGCAGGGACGTGGTCACAAGATCCGTAAGCGCAGCAATCATGTAACCATCGTAGTGGATACAAAAGCATAATTAAAGAAAACGGGTAACGACCATGTCGTTACGTATTAAACAAATAAACATTGAAAGTGCGACAGCATCAAACTTTCGAATTTTCAAATCAACAATATGGGTCAAAAAGCAAATCCTATTGGTAACAGATTAGGAATCATCCGTGGATGGGACAGCAACTGGTATGGTAACAAGAAAGACTATGCAAATCGTCTGATTGAAGATAATAAAATCCGTACTTACCTGAATGCACGTATTAATAAAGGCGGCGTAGCCAAGATTGTAATCGAGCGCACTTTAGGTAAATTGATTGTTACTATCCATACTTCTAAACCAGGTATCATCATCGGTAAAGGCGGTGGCGAAGTTGATCGTATCAAAGAAGAATTGAAGAAGCTGACAAATAAAGAGGATGTACAGATCAATATTCTGGAAATCCGTCGCCCTGAAATTGATGCGGCTATCATCGGTGATACAATCGCTCGTCAGATAGAAAACCGTATCAACTTCAAACGCGCTATTAAGATGGCGGTGGCTTCTGCATTACGTATGGGTGCGGAAGGTATCAAAGTTAAAGCGAGTGGCCGTTTGGGTGGTGCTGAAATTGCCCGTTCCGAAGAATTCAAACAAGGTCGCGTTCCTCTGCATACTTTCCGTATGGATATCGATTATGCAAGTGTTTTTGCACAGACTGTATATGGTAAGATCGGCCTTAAAGTATGGGTTTGTAAAGGTGAAGTATTAGGCAAGAGAGATCTGAACCCTAACGTTATTGCCGGTGGCGATTCTAAGGACAGAAGAAGTCACGGTGGTGATAGAGATAGAGGCGGCGACAGAAGAGATAGAAGATCTCACGGCGGCGATAGAAGAGACAGAAGAAATTAATTATTTAGCTAATAAGGCTATTTAGCTAATGTGCTAGTACAGCAAGGTGAATCATTAGCTTATTAGCACATTTAAAAGATCAAATTATCATAAGATGTTACAGCCAAAAAGAGCAAAACACAGGAAAGCACAGAAAGGGCGCATTAGAAATGTTGCCAAAAGAGGGACAACTATCTCTTTCGGATCTTACGCTCTTAAAGCGGTTGAACCTATTTGGTTGAACAACCGTCAGATTGAAGCAGCACGTCAGGCAATGACACGTGCTATGAAACGTGAAGGTAATGTTTGGATCAGAATATTTCCTGATAAACCCATCACGAAGAAGCCAGCTGAGGTTCGTATGGGTAAAGGTAAAGGTAACCCTGAATATTGGGCTGCAGTTGTTGAACCGGGACGTATTATTTTCGAATGTGACGGTGTTTCACAGGAGACTGCACAGCACGCTATGAAGCTGGCTGCTGCTAAACTGCCCATTGCAACTAAGTTTGTAACGCGCAGAGATATATAATCATAAAAGTCCGGTCGGTTCGTGTAGTGTCAGTGTCAATCACAGCTTTACAGACCGATAGTATTTATCAAAAAATAAAATTCATCACTAATGCCTAATAAAGCAGTAGAATTTAACAAAAACCTTCAGAATATGTCTGTGGAAGACCTGAAGGCTCGCATTCAGGAAGATGAACTTCGTTTGAAAAAAATGGAATTCGCTCATGCTATTTCTCCGATAGAAAATCCAATGAGCATCCGTCTTTTCAGAAGAGACATCGCTCGGGTTAAAACCGAATTGAGAAAAAGAGAACTTAGCGTAAAATAAAATATTGCCTTACCGGCAATTAAAAATTAAGTAAAATGACCGAAAGAAATTTGCGTAAATCTAGAGTAGGTGTGGTTAGCAGCAACAAGATGACCAAAACCATTACGGTAGCGGTTGAAAGGAAAGTTAAGCACCCTATGTACGGTAAATTTGTAAAGAAGACGACCAAGTTTCATGCACATGACGAAAAGAACGAAGCCAGCATTGGTGATGTTGTAAAAATCATGGAAACTCGTCCCCTGAGCAAAACGAAACGTTGGAGACTGGTTGAGATCGTTGAGAAAGCTAAATAAGCTTTCTGAGAGAAACGGTTTCCCTTTGAATAATAAAATTGATTGTGATTAATTGACTATTAATCTCAGCTAAAAGCTAAATAAAATGATTCAGCAAGAAAGTAGGCTACGTGTAGCTGATAACAGTGGAGCTAAAGAAGTACTTTGCATCCGTGTTCTGGGTAACTCCGGTCAGGATTATGCGAAGATCGGCGACAAGATCGTCATCACGGTTAAGGATGCAATTCCTGCCGGTGGTGTCAAGAAAGGTACCGTTTCTAAGGCCGTTATCGTAAGAACCAAGAATAAGTTACGTCGTAAGGATGGTTCCTATATCCGTTTTGACGATAATGCGGTTGTTCTGTTGAACAACTCTGATGAACCTCGCGGTACGCGTATATTCGGGCCAGTTGCCCGTGAACTGCGTGACAAAGGGTATATGAAAATCATTTCCCTGGCACCGGAAGTTCTTTAAGCAATTTAAGCTCCCATACCGGACAAGTTGATTTACCGGTACATAATGACAAAATTTTTTAGTTTAGCTTTTAGCAATACGCTTAAAGCACTAAGCATACAAATATGAGCAATAGATTTAAACCTAAATACAATATCAAAAAAGGGGACAAAGTAGTCGTCATTGCTGGCGATGATAAAGACCTTAAAAAACCCCGCACGGTATTGCAAGTAATTATCGACAAAGGTCGTGTAGTGGTTGAAGGTGTTAATATCGTCTCCAAGCATACCAAGCCTTCGGCTACAAATACCAAAGGCGGTATTGTAAAAGTAGAGGCACCTATTCACATCAGCAATGTACAGTTATGGGATGCTAAAGCCGGCGCACCTGCCAGGATCAAGCGCTCCCGTGACAATGGTAAATTAGTACGTATATCTAAAAAATCCGGGGAGGCAATTAAATAATGAGCACACAAAAATATACACCAAGATTGGCCGATAAGTACACTAAAGAAGTTGTACCTGCGCTGGTCAAGAAGTTTGCTTACAAGTCTGTAATGCAAGCGCCTAAATTGGAAAAAATCTGTTTAAACCGTGGTGTAAACGGAGCAGTAGCTGATAAAAAATTAGTTGAAATTGCAGTTGATGAGTTAACGACTATCTCTGGTCAGCGTGCTGTAACCACTTACTCCAAAAAGGACATTTCTAACTTCAAATTGAGAAAAGGAATGCCTATCGGAGCCCGCGTAACACTGCGTGGTGAGAAAATGTATGAATTCCTGGATCGCCTGATCTCTGTATCTCTTCCACGTGTACGTGACTTTAAAGGTATCAGTGATAAAGCTTTCGACGGTCGCGGTAACTATACTTTAGGTGTTACTGAACAGATCATTTTCCCTGAAATTGATATTGATAAAGTAAATAAGATCACAGGTCTTGATATAACTTTTGTAACTTCTGCCCAGAATAATGAAGAGGCTTATGAGTTATTAAAAGAACTGGGTCTGCCTTTCAAGAATATCAAAAAAGAGCAAAGCAATTAATTTATTCCATTTAGGAGTGAAGAGGTCTTTCTTCTTTGCTTCATAAATAAATCATAAGTATTATGGCAAAAGAATCTATCAAAGCCAGACAGAGAAAACGCGAAGCACTGGTTGCTAAATATGCAGCTAAACGTGCTGCCTTAAAAGAAGCTGGTGATTATGCAGCTTTGGACAAACTTCCAAAGAATGCTTCTCCGGTTCGTCTGAAAAACCGTTGTCAGCTGACTGGTCGTCCCAGAGGTTATATCCGTTACTTTGGTCTGTCCAGAGTTATTTTCAGAGATATGGCATTAGATGGTAAGATTCCAGGGGTGAAAAAAGCCAGCTGGTAATCAGAGCTACACACGCATCGTGTGTCTCATAGTTTTAATCAATTTTACAATCGTATTAATTTAGATACAAATGGTAACAGATCCTATAGCAGACTTCTTGACAAGGGTTCGTAATGCTCAAATGGCAGGTCACAGAATAGTGGAAATCCCTGCTTCAAACCTGAAAAAACGTATTACAGAAATTCTGTATGCGCAGGGGTATATCCTGAAGTACAAATTTGAGGACGACAACAAACAGGGGATCATCAAAATCGCCTTGAAGTATGATCCTGAAACAAAACGTCCGGCTATCCAGGCATTAGAACGTATCAGCCGTCCAGGTCTGCGTCAATACTCTAAACCTGCTGACTTTAAAAGAGTTATCAACGGTTTGGGTGTAGCCATCATCAGCACTTCCAAAGGTGTGATGACTGCTAAACAGGCAAAAGCTGAGAATGTAGGCGGAGAAGTTCTTTGCCACATTTATTAATATTTTTGGATGCTGAATACATTAAGCTGGACATACACAGCTGACCGGTTCAGGATCTATTCATCGACTCTTAAAAATTTATTGTATGTCTCGTATTGGTAAGAAAACCATTGTTATTCCTGCTGGCGTTACAGTAACTGTTGACAAAGCAAATGTTGTTACAGTAAAGGGGCCTAAAGGGGAATTAAAACAGAATATCGACCGTGATATTCAGGTTGAAGTAGAAGGTACTGAACTGAAAGTAGGTCGTCCTACAGATCAGATTCGCCACAAAGCCTTACACGGCCTGTATCGTTCTATCCTGGCTAATCTGGTTAAAGGTGTGTCTGAAGGATTCACTAAAGATCTGGAACTGGTCGGTGTGGGTTATAAAGCCACTAATCAGGGAAATCTGTTGGATCTTTCCCTGGGTTATTCTCACAACATCGTTGTTGATGTTCCTAAAGAATTGAAGGTTTCCACAGAAATGGTCAAAGGTAAAAATCCGCTGATCAAACTGGAAAGCCATGACAAGCAGCTTCTGGGGCAGGTAGCCGCTAAAATTCGCAGCCTGCGTAAACCAGAGCCTTACAAAGGTAAAGGTGTCAAATATGTCGGCGAGGTTATCCGTCGTAAGGCAGGTAAAGCAGCTGGTAAATAATATTTTATCTGTATGGGATAGTAAAGCTATCCCATACTTTCCATATAATTATCGTGTATTTTCCGGCAGTATCGGAGAATTATAAAATAAGTAAAATGAGCAACACATTACAGAAAAAACAAAAGATCCGTTATCGTATCCGTAAAAAGGTAAACGGTACAGCTGCTAAGCCTCGTCTGTCTGTATTCAGAAGCAATACTTCTTTGTATCTGCAGCTGATTAATGATGAAGAAGGTGTTACAATCACCGCGGCTTCAACAAGAGATAAGGACATTACTGCACAGTCCGGTACCAAGACTGAAAAGTCTAAGTTAGCCGGTGCTGCAATAGCACGTAAAGCACAGGAACTAGGCATTAAGGAAGTTGTTTTTGATCGCGGTGGTAATCTGTACCATGGTCGTATCAAAGCTGCTGCTGAAGGTGCAAGAGAAGGTGGTTTACAATTTTAATTCAATTATTTTTAGTTTACAGTAAATAGATTTCAATGTCTAATACAAATATTCAAAGAGGAAAACCTGCAGCTGATTCTGAATTCAAAGAAAAGGTTGTCACTATTAACCGTGTTGTGAAAACAACCAAAGGTGGACGTACTTTTAGTTTCTCCGCGCTTGTTGTTGTTGGTAACGGTGCCGGTACAGTAGGACAGGGATTAGGTAAAGCAAAAGAAGTTCAGGAAGCTATTGTAAAGGGAATTGAAGACGCCAAGAAAAACCTGGTGAAAGTTCCTGTACACAAAGGTACGATCCCTCATGAACAACATGCAAAAGTGGGTGCAGCCAAAGTAATGATCAAGCCTGCAGCAGCTGGTACTGGTGTAATCGCCGGAGGTAGCATGCGTGCCGTATTGGAAAGCGCTGGTCTGACTGACGTTTTGTCCAAGAACCTGGGGTCTGCCAATCCACAGAATGTGGTTAAAGCAACCGTAAAAGCACTTACTTTGTTACGTGAACCACTGGACGTTGCCCGTCAGCGTGGTATCAAAGTCTCCAAAGTATTCAACGGGTAAGACTTGGTTTAGATCTGGCCGGAAGATCGGATTGATCGGTTCTGCCCAGCATCAGGGAATATTTTTAAAGAAGGAAGCAGCGTTCTTATAAGAAACTGTTTCATTAACCTCAAAAAGATGGCAAAGATTAAAATAACACAGATTAAAAGTGCAATCGACAGACCAGAACGTCAGAAGCTGACGCTGAAGGCTTTAGGTCTGAAAAAGATGAATGCTTCCCGTGAAGTTGAAGCCACCCCACAAATCGAAGGAATGGTTAAAGCAGTTAGCCACCTGGTGAAAGTGGAAAAGCTCTAAGTAGCGGCTATTGATAGAAAGATTTTGCAGTTTAAAATTTATGTATATTTTTGCTGCACTTAAAATTTCAGGCGAGGGGCGATTCCCCGTTGAGTATAAAAATCAAAAAAATGAAATTACACGAATTAAAGCCCGCAGCTGGTGCGGTGCACAAAGTAAAACGTCTTGGACGTGGTGAAGCCTCCGGTAAAGGTGGTACTTCTACGAAAGGTAATAAAGGTGGCCAGAGCCGTGCCGGTTATAAAAGTAAAATGGCACACGAAGGTGGTCAGATGCCTATTCAGCGCCGGATTCCAAAACGTGGATTTAAGAATCCAGGACATGTATCTTACAAAGTATTTAACCTGGCTCAGGTTGAATTACTGGTTGAGAAATACAAATTAGAAGAATTCTCTCTGGAGAAGCTGTATATTAACGGTCTGGTTTCCAGAACCGATAAGGTTAAGATCCTCGGAAACGGTGAGATCGCCTCTAAAGTTGCCTTCAAAGTTCATGCAGCCAGTGCAAAAGCTAAAGCAGCGATCGAGGCTGCAGGCGGAACGGTTGAAGTTTTAAACTAATTTAAAAATAAATTCCGGACGCATCCCTCGTGGTGCGTCTTTTTGTCTTAAATTGCGTTGTCCTAACTTTTAGACGCTCACAACTCTTTTAGTCTTGGTATGATAAGTAGCTTGATCTAAAAAAATAACTATCGAAAAGGAATGAAAAAGTTAATCCAGAACTTAAAAAATATTTGGAGCATTGATGAATTACGGGAGAAGATTGTCTTCACGTTACTGCTGATTCTGGTGTTCAGGTTTGGGGCGCATGTGGTGATTCCGGGTATTGATCCCAATAAGATCTCCGCTGCTGCTGCGCAGACGCAAAATAATGGCTTATTAGGAATGTTTGATACTTTCGCAGGCGGTGCGTTTTCTCAGGCTGGGATTCTGGCCTTAGGCGTAATGCCGTATATCTCTGCATCTATTTTTATGCAACTTGCTACCGTACTGGTTCCTCAATTGCAGAAAATCCAGAAAGAAGGTTCAAGCGGGCAAAAGAAAATCAATCAGATCACACGTTATTTAACAGTAATCGTGACTGCATTCCAGGCCGTAGCATATATTTCTTTATTGAAGAGTCCTACCTATGCTGTCGCACTGATTCCTTCTTATCAACCTTATTTCTTCGTTTCGACGCTGTTTGTATTGACAGCCGGTTCCCTGTTCGTAATGTGGCTTGGAGAAAAGATCCAGGATAAGGGTCTGGGTAATGGTATTTCTATTATCATTATGATCGGTATCTTATCCAGCCTGCCGCAGGCGATTATCCAGGAGTTCCAGTCCAAACAGGTAAGAGGCGGCGGTGGCTTGCTGATCTTCTTAATTGAGATTGCATTTTATATCGGTATTAATATGGCCTTGGTATTATTGGTTGAAGGTGTCAGAAAAGTACCTGTGATCTATGCAAAACAATTAATGGGTAATAAACAGGTGGGCGGCGCCCGTCAGTTCTTGCCACTGAAAGTGAATGCAGCGGGTGTAATGCCGATCATCTTCGCGCAGGCGATCATGTTTTTGCCGACACTGGTGTCTTTCACTGATCTGGATAAAGAAGGTACTATTGCCAAGATCTTCGGTGATCATACCAATGTCTGGTATATGGTGATTTACGGTGGTATGACCATCGCATTTACTTTCTTGTATACAGCACTGATCTTCAATCCGAAAGAGATGAGTGAAGACCTGAAAAGAAATAATGGCTTTATCCCTGGTGTTCAGCCCGGTAAACCTACGGCGGATTATATTGGTTCAATTATGGACCGTATTACCTTCCCGGGTGCAGTAGCGCTGGCAATTGCAGGTATCTTGCCAGGCTTTGCCCAGATGCTGGGTGTTCAACAGAGCTTCAGTTACTATTTTGGCGGTACTTCGCTGCTGATTATGGTGGCCGTGATTTTGGATACTTTACAACAGATCGAAACACACTTGCTCATGCGTCAGTATGACGGTCTGATGAGCGGTGGCGCCAGAGTACATGGCCGTAGCCATGTAGGTAGCGGTATCTAAGCGCTTACAACAGAATATATTTACATTATTGGCTGACCTGTCGGATTCCTGAAATGAATTTGACAGGTCAGTTTTTTTAGCAGCTAGTGCCACTTAAGGTTTTAATTAACGGGCTGTTAGTGGTATTGGAGGGTATAGAACTGTCTGAAATTGCTTTTTATTGAGTAATTTTGCACTATATTTAGCTTACCTATCATTTCTAAAAGGATGATCAGCAGGCGACTGAGTCTTGTAAACAAGGCTTTTCTTTAAATTCGACCATATTCGTAATTAATGATTCAGACAAAGACCAATGCTGAAATAGCGATCATGCAGCAGAATGCAACTACCGTCAGCCGTATCTTGGCAGAAGTAGCAAGAATCCTTAAACCAGGCATGACTACCCTGGAAATCGACAAGATGTGCAAGGATATGATTTTGGATGAGGGTGGCGTTCCTACTTTTTATAATTATTACGGTTATCCGTATAATATGTGTACTTCTGTCAACGACGTCGTAGTACATGGATTTCCTAATACAACACCCCTTAAGGACGGAGATATCGTATCCCTGGACTTAGGGATTACCAAAGATGGATATGTCGGAGAACATGCCTATTCTTTTGTACTGGGTGAATCCACGCCTGAAAATCTTCAGCTGGTGCGCGTTACTAAAGAGTCGCTGTATAAAGGCATTGAAAAGGCTGTTACAGGCAACCGGGTCGGCGATATAGCCTTTGCCATTCAACATCACACAGAAGGCAAGTATGGCTATGGAGTCGTTCGTGAACTTGTAGGCCACGGATTAGGCAAAACAATGCACGAAGAGCCCAATGTGCCCAACTATGGTAAAAGAGGCACCGGCCCTAAGTTGAAAACCAATATGACCATTGCCATAGAACCAATGATTAACCAGGGCAAACGCAATATTTATACGGAAAAGGACGGTTGGACGATCCGTACCAGAGACGGGCAGCCTTCTGTACATTTTGAACACAATGTATGTGTCAAAGAAGGAAAAGCGTTGATCCTGTCTGATTTTTCTATTATTGAGGCGGCGGAGCGTACCAACAGCAATCTGAATACTTCTTATCACAGTGTCCCGGAGGACAAATAATCAAAAAGCATGGTACAGGCGTAAACAGTATTCAAAAGAATCTGCAAACTTGGGTTGTTAAACAGATACCAGAATGGTACTGCAATTTTTAAAGGGAATTAATCTGTACCATGCCTTATCAAAGTTACCATTTCTTATTGATTTACGAAAATTTGCCCGTTTTGTTCTAAATTTTCTGATAATCAATAAGATAGTATTATTTAAATCCCGTTTATGCAGCATTTAGTGGTTATCGGAGCAGGTGCATCCGGGTATTTTTGTGCAGTGAACGCAGCCAGGCTTTCTCCTGGATTAAAGGTCACCCTCCTGGAAAAGACCGGAAAGACTTTAAGTAAGGTTAAGATCAGTGGCGGAGGCCGTTGTAATGTCACACACCAGCATTTACCGGTACCTGCCTTTACGGGCAATTATCCAAGAGGCGCCAGGCTGCTGAAAAGAACATTACACCAGTTTACTGCTGAAGATACCCGTAATTGGTTTGAGCAGCGGGCAGTATCACTGAAAACCGAAGCGGATGGCCGTGTATTTCCGCAAAGTAACAGTTCCCAATCCATCATTGATGCACTCGAAAAAGAGGCAGCTAAGTACCGCGTTCAGGTAGCTCTCCATAAGGCAGTAACTTCATTACAAAAACAAGATCAGGCCTGGATTATCCAGCTCCTGGGTGAACCTGTGCCAGTGGTGGCCGATTATGTCTGTGTGGCGACCGGGGGGTTTCTAAAATTGGAATCCTATCGGTTTCTGGCAAACCTGGGCCACAAAATTATTCCGCCGCTGCCCTCACTATTTACCTTCAATATTGGTAAGCATGCGATCACAGCGCTTATGGGGGTAAGTGTGAGCAGTGCTACGGTACGGATTGTCAATACCAAACTCAAACAAACCGGGCCATTACTCGTTACTCACTGGGGTTTCAGCGGTCCCGCTGTCTTAAAGCTCTCTGCCTGGGGGGCTGAGTGGCTTTCAGAGAAAAATTATCAGTTTTCAATTCAGATCAACTGGCTGGGAGATGACTGGCCAGAGCAGCAGCTCAGGGAACAGTGGCCGGCGATCCGGGAGCGTTTTGCCAGCCGGCCCCTAGGGGATAAAAATCCTTTCGGTCTTCCCAAAAGGCTTTGGGGCTACTTTCTAAAGACAATCGGAATCGCAGAAGACCTATATTGGTCAAAATTGCCCGGAAGCCTTCAAAATAAACTGATCCAAAGCCTGGTTGCAGATACATATGACCTAAACGGTAAAACGACCTTTAAAGAGGAATTCGTGACCTGCGGAGGCGTCGATCTGGCGGACATTGATCCGCAAACCATGGAAAGCCGTTTGCACAAAGGGTTATATTTTACAGGAGAGGTAATGAATGTAGACGGTATTACGGGGGGCTTTAACTTCCAGCATGCCTGGGCCAGCGGCTTTGCAGCCGCTACGCATATTGCTCATGCGGCAATTGTGTCCCATAAATAAAAATCCCCTGCTGTCACAAGAAAGCAGGGGAAGGTTCTTTTGTAGGTTAAAAAGTCACATTGACCACTACAGGCCAAGACCACCTAACAGAGAAGCCAGCAGGGCTAACAGTGTTTTTAGGATATCCATTTTTTTAGTTTTTAACAGGTGACGCTTACTCTATTTAAAGGGTTTTCAGCTTTACCCCTCCTTGCAATTGTTTCCAAAGTTATTTGGGCCAGTGTCACAATCTGACAAACAATTAAAACAAAATATATATTTCTAAAAATGCAGATATGCAATAGAGGCAGAACAAAGCGATTGTATCTTGAAAAATTAATGCCATTTGGCATAACACCTGCACTAATTGGTTAAACCTCAGAAGGCCCACAGAAGTCTATGGGTGTGGATAACTGCGTAAAAATAGAGGTTCCCTGAATTATTATGCACAATTGGTCAATTATTTGCGGTAGGTGGGCATCTACTAGTAACTTTATACGGATTTTTAGATATTTCTTATAGTTTTAGGCAAACTATTTGTTTAACTTTCGCATTAAATTTTTAATATGAGTCGTTCGATAAAATTTGTGGGGCTGGCGGTTGTGGCTGCAGCAGGTTGCACCGTTCAAATCCAGGCACAGGCTACTAAAATCAACACCGATCCCGACGCGGAGTTTAAGCAGGCCAAGGATCTGTATTTCAGGGGACAATATAGTCTTGCCTATCCAATTTTTAAAACGCTTACTTATTCAGCTCCTTATCAGCAGAGTAACATCCCGGAAACCAGGGCCGTAGAAGCCCGGTTTTACACCTTATCCTGTTCATTAATGCTGAACCAGGCTTCTGCGGAAGACCCGGCCAAAGAATTTATTCATTTTGAACACAGCACCCCACTGGTGCAGATGCTTAGCTTCCAGCTGGCCGAGTATTATTTCAGGAAAGAAAATTTCCAGGAGGCACTGGATTATTACCAGAAAGCAGGAACCGCTAATCTGAGTAATGAGGAAACTGCCAAGTTGCAGTTTCATCAGGGTTATTGTCTGTTTACCATGCAAAAGTTTGAAGAGGCAGCCCCTTTATTTAATGCGATCCGGCAGATGCCTTCTAATCCCAATTATATCGATGCCAATTACTACTATGGTTTTATAGAATTCTACCGGAAGGACTATGATGATGCACTCAGTTCTTTAGAGATCGTAAAGGATAATCCAAGCTACAGCAAAATTGTTCCTTATTATATTGCAGAAATTTATTATTTCCAGAATCAGAAAGGCAAGGCTTTACGGTACGCGGAATCATCACTTCAAAGTGGCGGCCAGTATTATGAAACAGAGCTGAAACAACTGGCAGGTCATATCTATTTTGAGCAAGGCCAATATGCAAAAGCGCTCCCGTATTTGGAGGATTATATTACAAAGAGTGCGAAAGTGAAAAGGGAGGACCTGTATGAGCTGTCTTATTGCTACTATCAGGACAAACAATGGAGCAAAGCGATCGAAGGCCTGAAAGAACTGGGCGGCAAAGAGGATTCCCTGGCACAAAACAGCATGTATTTGTTAGGAGATGCTTATCTGCATACAGGCGACAAGAGCAGTGCCAGAAATGCCTTTTTATTCTGTTCGCTTAACAGTTCCAATCAGGGGCAAAAGGCCATCTCCACATTTAATTATGCAAAATTATCCTATGAATTAGGTTATCAGGATGTGGCCCTTAGTGAACTTAAAAAGTTCATTACGACTTACCCCCAGTCGACCTATAATCAGGAAGCCAAGGAGCTACTGGTGAGTGTACTCTCTAATGCCAATAACTATAAAGAAGCTTTGGCAATGGTTCAGTCGCTTGGCGGAGCGGGGGGGGAAATTGTGCAGCGTGCCTATCCTAGAATTCTTTACGGCAGGGCCGTTGAGCTGATCAATGATCAGAATGTAGCGCAGGCGACAGAATTGATTAACAGGATCTTTAATCTTCCTTATAATGAAAAAGAAGTGCAGCCTGCTTACTTCTGGAAGGGAGAATTAGCCTATAGGTCCCAGAATTATAGTGGTGCAGTTGAGTCGCTCAACAGATATCTGCAAAATCCGGTGAATTATGGAGAAGTAAATGAAAGTGATGCCAACTATACACTGGGTTATGCCTATATGCGCTCAGGAGATTATAATAACGCACTGACGGCCTTTAGAAAAGTGGCTACAAGTGCGAACAGCGGCTCTACCAATGTGCAAAGTGATGCCTATCTGAGAACGGCAGACTGCTATTTCATGCAAAAGAATTACAGCCAGGCATCCTCTATTTATGATGATATAATCCGGCAAAATTTGCCTTCTGCTGACTATGCTTATTATCAAAAAGCGGTAATCGCCGGCGCCTATGGCAGGGTAGCGGATAAAGTGTCCTACCTGCAGACTTTTGATCAGCAGTACGGAAACTCTTCACTGGCCGCCGAGGCTAATTTGCAGATGGCCAGTGCTTATATGGCATCTGAGAATTTCTCCAAAGCTGTCGCTCCTTTACAAAAGGTACTGAGTTCTGATCAGGAGGCCTTAAAACCCGACGCTTATCTGAACCTGGGAGTCACTTATTTTAATATGGGTAATAATGAGGCCTCTTTACAAAGTTTCCAGGAGCTGATCAAACGTTATCCCAATGCAGCACAGAGCAATGATGCCATATCCTATGTACGTAACATCTTTATTAACCAGCATGAGCCAGATAAATATATGGCCTTCATGCAACAAAATGGCAAGCAGGTCAGCTATACAGAAAAAGATTCTCTGTCCTATATCTCTGCCTTCAAATCTTATGGTGATGAGCAGTTTGATGCAGCTGTAACCGGTTTTGAAAGCTATCTGAATCAGTTCCCTGAAGGCCAGCACAGCCTTGACGCGGCCTATTATCTGGCGGGCCTCTACCGGCAGCGTAAGGATAACGGAAATGCTCTAAAATATTATGATTTGGTCGCCAGTAAAGCGCCTAATCAGTTTGCTGAAGACGCGGTATTACAGGCTGCCAGACTCTATTATTTTGACAAAAAGGACTATGCGACGGCAGCGACCTATTACCAGCAGCTGAAAAATATCGCGACCTCTTCAGAAAACAAGTTAGAAAGTATGCGCGGCCTGTTACGCTGTCAGTATAAACTGGAGCAGTGGGCTGAGGCGGATAGCAATGCTAAAGATCTGCTGACTCAAAAAGGAATCGCAGATGATGATAAACAGATTTCCAATACCATTATTGCCAAGAATCTGCAACAGCAGGGTGATCCGGATGGCGCGACGGATGCTTATAAGAAAGTATACGCGCTTGGTAAATCCGAATACGCTGCAGAAGCACGTTTCCGTGTTGCAGAAATCCTTTTGCAGCAGAAAAGTTATAAAAGTGCAGAAAAAGCTGCTTTTGATGTGATTAATAAATCAGGATCTTATGATTACTGGATCACTAAATCCTATATTTTGTTAGGAGAGATATATTTTAAAGAGAAGGATCTGTTTAACGCAGAAGCGACACTGAAAAGTGTTGTTGAGAATGCCGCTGATGCGACCCTCAAACAGGAAGCACAAACGCAGCTGGACCAGGTACTCGCTCAGAAGAAGAAAGAAAGCCGGGTTGAATAATAATGGTAAAATGCTGATACAGTATTTGACGCGTCAAAATCAAAGTTTACACTTTACATTGAACACATGAAAGATAGCATAATTCGATATACAAAGATGAGTAATAAAAGTCCCTTATTGATCGCAGCGGTGCTGTTAGGCCTGATCCTTGGATTTGCGGGGAGTGCCAACGCTCAACGCAGACATAAAAAGGCAGTTACTAAAAAGGTGCAGGCACCCAGCAAGAGTGCTGTAAAGGACACGGTTCCTTTGGAAGGAGGCAAGAACTTTACGGTTACTTCTGACTTTACACCGTCCCTGAAACCGGCGTCAAAGATCAATTTTAGCTCAACAACAGCCCTGCCCGCACCGGAGAAAACGCCACTGAACTATAATGTTCCGGCGCAAAATCTGACCTTTACCTATAATCCTGCTTTTTTACGCCCCCTGGCAGTTAATATTGATACTGGGTCTGTCTGGAGGAACTCCCATTTTATAAAACTGGGTTATGGTAATTATTCCACGCCCTATCTGGAAGGAGGCTTTTCCCTGGGAGATGGTTATCATTCAGCAGTAACTATTCATGCAAAACACACTTCCTCTAAAGGAAGTCTGCCTTTACAGGAATTTGGAAAAACAGGCATTGAAGCCAGCGGCGTGTTTGCTGTAAACGATAAGAACGAACTGGAAGCGAGAGCTTATTTTAATGACAATAAACAATATGCGTATGGAGGCCTGGTGCCTGATCAGAGCTATAACAAGGATAGCCTGAAAAGAAACTACCACGATGTGGGGGTTAAATTAGGTTTTTCTAACAAATTTAAAAACGCCACGGGCATAGATTATCATCCAACGATCGCCATCGATGCGTTTGGTGACAACCATAGCGGCAGCGAATCTACCTTGTCTATTGATGCGCCGTTTAGTAAACGTTTAAACGAAACCTTTGTGGCCAAACTGGGCGCGGGAATTGATGTTAGCAGCTTTAAAAAGGAGGATGTGTCTATTGATAACCATTTGGTCACGATCCGTCCGTCAATAGAGATCAACCGGCCGGATTTTAAAATGAACCTGGGGGTTATCCCTTCTTTTTATAATGGGGAATTTCATTTAATGCCCAACCTGTCGTTAGAAGCTAAGATGCGCGATGAACGCTTTATCGCCATGGCTGGCTGGAAGGGTTATTACAATAAAAACACCTATCGTTCTCTGACTACATTTAACCCCTGGATTGCTACACCAACAGATTTTGATTATACCAGGACCAATGAAGTTTATGGTGGCTTTAAAGGAACTGCAGGGGATCATTTAACCTTTAATGCCACAGTAGCCTATCTTACTCAAAAAGATGCGGCTCTCTTTATGAACAGAGCAGATGATAACCTGTTTGACGTAATCAGTGATGATATCAATAATTTAAAGTTTCATGGTGAATTAGGCTTTAACGCAAAACAAAGCTTCTCTCTTTTGGCTGGTATTACCTTAAATAATTATAGTAAGGTTGAAACCGCGGAGCAGGCATGGGGTTTATCTCCTATCCAGATGAACGGTTCTCTACGCTGGAGAATATTGCCTGCGGTATTGCTAAAAAGCGATCTGGACATCTGGACAGGTGGCTACTATAATGATCCTGCCGAAGGTGCAAAGAAACTTAGTGGTGCCGGCGACTGGAACGTAGGCGCGGAGGTTGACATTATTAAGAATGTAGGTTTGTGGCTGCAGGTGAATAACGTTCTGAATAATAAATATCAGCGTTTTTATAATTACCAGACCATTGGGGCAAATATTATGGGAGGTATTATCTTTAACTTTGGCCAGCTGAAAAAATAACCCTATGCAGATAGATTCTTCTTTATTCCAGCTTTTTTTAATTAAATACCGCCGTTTGCCACTTGGCAAAATCGGTACGGTTATACTAGAACAAGAACCTGCCTTTCATGAATATACCAGTCAGGTAGTCCGGCCGGTCAAAGAAGTATTAAAATTTTCTCCAAAGGCAGATGCTGTATTACTCGATAGGTTTGAGGATTTTGCCGCGCAGCGCGGCGTGGATAAAAATGGTGTTGCTGCTTTATTTGAGCAGATTAAATCGGAGTTAAGCAAAACCAAACAAGCACTTTTATCTGGCGTGGGAACACTTAGCATTGAGAACAGCGTATATAAACTAGAGGGCGAAGAACTGTCAGCGATTTACCTGCCTCCGGTTGAGGCTGGCGCTGTTATCCATGAAGGCGATATACATGATGTCAAAGTTGGCGAACAGGTCCATACCAGTGAGGAAATGAAAGAGATTTTATCGGGCAGGAAGACAAAGGACAACTGGTGGATCTATGCGCTGATTCTGGTATTGGTGGCTATCGTAGCGATGTTGTATTATGTATATGGAGGTCAGTTGAAGTAAGCTCATAGCGGGTAAAATCAAAATAAAAGCAGAAAGCTGTATAGATTGCACATTTGCCAATTTATACAGCTTTTTGTTTCCGGTCATAATGATTAATAAGCAACAAATTTGGAGCGGATAATAGATATCGATAACCAGAAATTAGAATAGCGGTTATATATGGCTTTTTATTTATCTTTACTGACTTTTATTTTCTGAAACTAAAACTATGAGAAAATTATTCCTGTTTTTGAGTGTGGGGATTTTTTTATTTACCGCCACAAGGGCTCAGCAGCACTTTGATCTCCAAAAGCGCTCAGAATTCAGTATCGGGCTCGAAGGAGCCTTACCAATGCATGGTGACTGGCCGACTTACTATGAAAATGGCAATAGTACAAAACTTTCCAAGTTTGGATTAGGAGCGACCCTTAAATATGTGTACAATATCAATGATGTAATGGCATCAACATTTCAAACCGGATATATTTCTTTTCCGGGTAAACGTCTTGCCGGTATAAAAATTAATGGTGGCCAATTGCCCCTTAAAGCGGGCATACGATTTAAGGCAAGAAGCGTTTATATTGAGCCACAATTGGGTATCAGTTCTTTTCATTCTAAGATTGTCTATTCCGATGGCGGTAATTCGCAGTCGCAATCAATAACCGCATTTACTTATGCCATTGGCATCGGTGCACTGGCTGGGAAAAATTTTGATCTCGGATTTCGTTATGAGGGCCTCTCTAAAGATGTGACGATTGGATATTTTGCCTTGAGGGTCGCCTACCGTATTCCTTTAACTGTAGAGTAGTATATCCTTGTGTATAAAACCGGTTCAATGCTATCATGACAAAATGCTTCGACTGGTTCTCAATAAAGCACTCTTGAGATGCTGAGATGAATAGGTATATGAGTTCATTTATGGGCTACGAAGCCAATCAATAATTCATTTCCCTCTGCATCCACAGATCTAAATTTTTAGGTTCGTAATAGTGTCATCTGGTGAGTAGAGAAGGTGAATGCATAAGCGGAAAACGAAAGCTGATCCAGGCTTCACTTCCGTTGACATAGTATCTTAGGTGCAGTCACTTATCAGTGTAGCCGTTATCTTTACACCACTTAATAATTTCGGGGTATAATTCTGCGACTACTTTCCCTTTTTTCTCCTTAATATATAATCGGAGTAATGCTTTATCGAAGTCCTTATATTTTTTAAATCCCCTGCGATTTTCCATAAAATCTCCGACAAGCTGCATTACCTGGGGTAACTTTTCTTTTGGCAGATGATCATAGCAGTATAACGTAAATAGCGACCAGGTCATATATTCATCAAAAATTGATAGTAGGGAAGGGTAAAAATAGGTTTTCCCCTCATCGGCCCAATTATTTCTGTTTTCAAATGCGTCATTGATCTGCTTTTCATATTTACTGCTTACCGGGTTGCTATAGTCATGATCTATTTCCGTAAAAACAACCCTTGAATTACTTATATTGTTTATAAACGTTGATCGCCTGACATTGTTAATGATAGGTGCAACAAAAATAACACTGGTTGTAAAATTATTATCTGTGAACATTATACTTGAGTGCGCTCCCCTAACCAGCGGAGAAAATGTGATTCTAAAATGATCTATTTTGTTGGGGAATTGGGCTTCCAACCAATTTTTAAAACTACGTAGCTTTATCTGATCACTATATATATTTACCAACGAGTCATAGTATTTTTTATGAAGGTTATAAAAGAGCTTAAAATCTGATTTTTGGGCGAACTGTTGGAAGCTAGCAAAATGGGTATCATAGGCAGTAAAAAATTTGGGATAGCCCATTTGTAAAATACTTGAATCTCTGTGAAAAATACCTTCAGTATCCATGTTATAACATGTTGAATACATTTTCATCGTATAGTACAGTTCATATTTACCTGCATTGCTGGTATTATTCATTATTGAATCCAGAAAACGAATAGCAGGCTCTTTTTTGAACTTCAAAAACCAGTTGACGACATCGGCATGATAGGTGTTGTTTAAATTAATCATATTTGAGTCCCGGAGCCCCACATCTGTGATCGCAATCATGATGTTGGCCAGTTCGCTTACGTTAGGTATCTCCACAGAAATTCTGTCTTTGTTTCTGGTTTTATATTCTTCTGAAAAGCTGGCATTTTTTCTCCGTCCGATTATGACATTTTTAATTGTATCCTTTTGATTGACGACAGTTGAGAATCTGAGGGTATCATTTACGTTCAATTTAAAAGCTAAGGTGTCTTTTTCTGGTAAGCATTCTTCCAACCACGTATAGTTAGTTTTGTGCCTGAATTGTATTATTGCATTGTCAATTTATCAGGCTTATGCTTTCTTACTCCCCCCATTATCGATATTACGTCTATGGTTCTGCC
>Ga0164243_10002364_pt1 | contig 31218 bp, 22 predicted proteins | sample OricompcompostOP_FD_108781 | JGI IMG/M metagenome (GOLD analysis project Ga0164243, IMG submission 108781) | Organic Plus compost microbial communities from Emeryville, California, USA - Original compost - Organic plus compost (OP) | ecosystem: Engineered > Solid waste > Mixed feedstock >... | reverse complement strand
GTCCCGCCGAAAGTCGCGGAACCGGTCCTCGCCGGAGTGGCCGACCTGGCCGTCGAGTTCGACGAGCACTCGGTACGCCCGGTAGTAGACGTCACGGCGTACGCTCCGGCCCGCAACCCGCGCTACAGCCTGTCGGGTGCCTGCCGGCAGCCCATGAGCCCGTTCGACGTCGCGGAGATAGTGGTACTCGAGCGGCGACTCGACGCCGTCGCCGGCACAGGCCAGGATCTCCACCAGATCCTGTCGGTTGGCCAGGCGCGTGCGTCGTCGCACGGCCGTCACCAGGCGCTCCGGTGTGGTCAGCCGCTGCTGGATCGCCAGACTCACCCAGTGCAGCGGATCCTGGTTGGCGCCACCGAGACCCGTACCGGCCAGGTCGAGGACGGTGTCGTCGATCCTGGTCCGGCGCAGGCTGCCGATCGACGGCAGTCGGCCGGCGCTCTCGCGCTCCTGGTGGAATCTCCAGTGCTCGGTCGGTGGCCGCTGCAGGCCGTGTGGGTGCAGGATGTCGATCCGCTCCGGCGGGTCGGTGACCATGCCCTCGAGGTACGCCGCTGCCCGCCCCGCGAGCCGCGCTTCGTCCCCGGCTCTGAGCAGCCCGGCCCAGGCCCACGATTCCCACTCGGGACGGGCTGAGTGGCTGAGCATGATTCCGCTGGCGAGGCGCCGCCACTGACCGCTGTTCACGAGCCGCCGTTGGACGTGCCGACTGACGCCGTACGCCGCGGCCTGTTCGGCGGTGATCACGCCCGCGTGGGCGGCAGCGATGGCCAGCAGCTGATCAGACGGTTCGACTCGTTCCCTCACACCGGAACGATGCGACCTTTTGCGCCCGAATAGGTCGGGCCGACAACCGATCTGTGGACAAACCTTTCTGCACCGGGCTCGACGGATTGGAAGCTGCTGCATAGTCGCCGCAAGTTCCCATCCAGAAACCTGGAGCGGGCTGAAACCGAGCGGGCCCCGGGCGGTTTGCCCGGGGCCCGCTCGTCAGGCTGATCAGCTGCAGCCGCTGGTGGAGCCGCAGCCCTCGCAGACGTAGCAGCTGCCGCTCGGCCGCATCTTCGTACCGCAGGTGAAGCACAGCGGCGCGTCGACACTCATGCCGGAGATCGACTCCATCAACTCGGCCGTGGTGTGCGCCGCCTTCGGTGCCTCGGCCCGCGGCGCTTCCGCCTTCACCTCCGCCTTCGGCGCCTCGGCCTCGGCGGGCCTCGCCTCGGACTTCAGCGACTCGGCCTCACTGGCGTCGTCCTCCTCCGACTCCGGCGGCAGGTAGGACCCGGTCTCCACCTGACGGGCCCGCTCGGCCGCCGTGTAGATGCCCAGCTCGGACCGCTCCTCGAAGCTGAGGTAGTCCAGTGCCAGCCTGCGGAAGACGTAATCCATGATCGACTGCGACATCCGCACGTCCGGGTCGTCGGTCAGGCCGGCCGGCTCGAACTTCATGTTGGTGAACTTCTCGACGTAGGTCTGCAGCGGAACACCGTACTGCAGCGCGACCGAGACCGCGATCGAGAAGGCGTCCATCACACCGGCGAGGGTCGAGCCCTGCTTGCCGAGCTTGAGGAACACCTCGCCGAGTTCGCCGTCCTCGTGAGCACCGGAGATCAGGTAGCCCTCGGCGCCACCCACCGAAAAGGACGTGGTACGGCTCTGCCGCGACTTGGGCAGCCGCTTGCGCACCGGCTTCTCGATGATCCTGACCGTCTCCGCCGGAGCCTCGTCGGCCTTGGCCTCGGTCTTCTTCTTGCCGTCGCTGAGCGGCTGGCCGACCTTGCAGTTGTCGCGGTAGACGGCCAGCGCCTTCAGCCCGAGCTTCCAGCCCTCCATATAGACCTCGGCGATGTCGTCGACGGTCGCCGACTCCGGCAGGTTGACCGTCTTGGAGATCGCGCCGGACAGGAACGGCTGGGTCGCAGCCATCATCCGTACGTGGCCCATCGGCTTGATCGCCCGCTGGCCCATCGCGCAGTCGAAGACCTCGTAGTGCTCGGGCTTCAGGCCGGGTGCGTCGATGACGTGGCCGTGTTCGGCGATGTATTCCACGATCGCCTCGCTGGTCTCGGTGGTGTAGCCGAGCCTCTTCAGCGCCCGCGGGATGGTCTGGTTGACGATCTGCATCGATCCGCCGCCGACCAGCTTCTTGAACTTGACCAGCGAGAAGTCCGGCTCGATACCGGTGGTGTCGCAGTCCATCATGAAGCCGATGGTCCCGGTCGGTGCGAGCAGCGAGGCCTGCGCGTTCCGGAAGCCGTTCTGTTCGCCGATGCTGATCACCTTGGACCATTCGTCGGTGGCCAGCTTGTGGATGTCGCCATCGAAGGAGGACAGCGTCCGCAGATCGTCGTTGGCGGCCTGGTGCTTGCGCATCACCCGCTTGTGGGCGCCTGCGTTGCGGGCGTACCCGTTGTACGGCCCGACGACCCCGGCCAGTTCGGCCGAACGGCGGTAGGCGACGCCGGTCATCAGCGACGTGATCGCCGCTGCGACCGCGCGACCACCCTCGGAGTCGTAGCCATGACCGGTGGCCATCAGCAGCGCGCCGAGGTTGGCGTACCCGATACCGAGCTGCCGGTAGTCGCGGGTGGTCTGGGTGATCTTCTCGGTCGGGAAGTCGGCGAAGCAGATCGAGATGTCCATCGCGGTGATGATCAACTCGACCGCCTTGGCGAACAGCGGCGCGTCGAAGGTGTCGTCGTCCCGCAGGAACTTCAACAGGTTCAGGCTGGCCAGGTTGCAGGAGCTGTTGTCCAGGCTCATGTACTCCGAGCACGGATTGGATCCGGTGATCCGTCCGGTCTCGGGGTTGGTGTGCCAGTCGTTGATCGTGTCGTCGTACTGCAGACCCGGATCGGCGCACTCCCAGGCGGCCTGGGCGATCTTGCCGAACAGCGTACGGGCGTCGACCGTCTCGATCACCCGTCCATCCTTGCGTGCCTTCAGCCCGAACTGGCCACCCTCCTCGACGGCCCGCATGAACTCATCGGACACCCGCACCGAGTTGTTGGCGTTCTGGTACTGGACCGAGGCGATGTCCTTGCCGCCCAGATCCATGTCGAAGCCGGCATCGCGCAGCGCACGGATCTTGTCCTCCTCGCGCGCCTTGGTCTCGATGAACTCCTCGATGTCGGGGTGATCGACATCCAGGACGACCATCTTGGCCGCGCGCCGGGTGGCACCCCCGGACTTGATCGTTCCGGCCGAGGCGTCTGCGCCGCGCATGAACGACACCGGACCCGATGCGGTGCCGCCGGAGCTCAGCAGTTCCTTGGAGGAACGGATGCGGGACAGGTTCAGGCCGGCGCCGGAGCCGCCCTTGAAGATGAATCCCTCTTCCTTGTACCAGTTGAGGATCGAGTCCATCGAGTCGTCGACCGACAGGATGAAACAGGCGCTGACCTGCTGCGGAGCGTTGGTGCCGACGTTGAACCAGACCGGGGAGTTGAAGCTGAAGTACTGGTGCAGCAGCATCCAGGTCAGCTCGGTCTCGAAGATCTCCGCGTCGGCCGGAGTGGCGAAGTAGCCGTTCTCCTCACCGGCCTGCCGGTACTTGCCGACCACCCGGTTGATCAGCTGCTTGAGGCTCCATTCCCGGGCATCGGTGCCGACGGCGCCGCGGAAGTACTTGGTGGTGACGATCGTCGAGGCGTTGACGCTCCAGAAGTCGGGGAACTCGGTCCCCTTCTGCTCGAAGACCGTCTCACCGGTCTTCCAGTTGGTCTGGACGACGTCGCGTGTCTCCCAGGTGACCTCGTCGTAGGGGTGCACGCCCTCTGTGGTGAAGACGCGATGGATCGTCAGCCCGCGCTTGGATGAGGCGGCCTTGACCTTTGATGAGGTCGCGGTCTCCGTCTTCCGGTCCGATCGGGTCGTTTCGGACATTGCTCCTGCCTCTCGATGTCGCTTGCTGGGAGAACTTCTGGTCTGGGGAGAACTGCTCGACGCTGACGTCGCTCTTCATCTACGAGTCTGGTGGCCGGGACGGGCCGCGCACCCTTCCCCAAGTGCGGGGCCCGTCCCGGGGCTCAGGGTGTCCCGCCGCCGCGAGCGCGCGGTGCTTGTTTGTTGACTGTCGTCCTGCCGGTCGTGGTCCGCTTGGCGCTGGCCCGTCGGCGCGGGGCTGTGCCGGCCAGTTCCGGGATCAATGGTTCGATACCCATCGGATCCTTCTCGATCCGCAGGGTCGCGATCTCCGCCTCGAAGTCGTCCACCGAGTTGAACTGCCGGTAGACGCTGGCGAAACGCAGATACGCGACCTGGTCGAGCCGCCGGAGCGGTCCAAGGATCGCCACCCCCACTTCGTCCGCCGGGACCTCCGGCTTGCCGGACGCCCGCAGGGCTTCCTCGACCTCCTGGCCGAGCTTGGCCAGCTGGTCCTCGTTGACCGGCCGACCCTTGCAAGCCTTGCGCACACCACTGACAACCTTGTCGCGGTTGAACGGCTCGACGACACCGGACCGCTTGATCACGGCAAGCTGCATCTGCTCGATCGTGGTGAACCGGCTCTCGCACTCCGGGCACTGCCGCCGGCGGCGGATGCTGCTGCCGTCCTCCGCAACCCGGGAGTCCAGCACCCGGGTGTCGGTGTGCCGGCAGTAGGGGCAGTGCACGGAAGCCTTCTTTCGTCGCCGATCCGCGGCGGTCCGGGCCAGGATCTGGGGACAAGTCTGGGGATGACCTGTGGGTTGGGCTGTGGAAGCGTTGTGGACCAAGTGTGGACATCGACCACTAACTGTGGACGAAGAACACGTGTGTAACTACTAGATATTGATCCTATGTCCGAAGTGCGCGGTCGTCAACAACCGCCACCGACACCTGCTTCGGCGTGTTGGCAGACGGCTCGCGCAAGGCAGGAGAGCGACCTTCGGCCCGGCCTTGGAACGATCCGGACTGCGCGCTCAGAGGAGATTGCGGGCGAGGGTGTAGAGCACCGCGAATGCGACAATGACCAGGCTCCACACCGTCGGGTGCACCCGCATCAGGCGGATTGCGACCGGCCGTGGCGGGCGGACCTTGGGTCCACCGAGCACCTCGGTGATCCAGAGCCCACCGAGGACCGTGATGACGACCAGACCGATGAACACGATCGGGTTGTAGGCGAAGGCCTGGCCGATGTGGCCGTGCAGCAGCGCCGAGCCCAGCCGGGTGCCACCGCACAGCGGACAGTCCCAACCGGTCAGCGAACGCAGCGGGCACGGGAAGCCGAAGCCGGTGGTCGCGTACAGGCCGCTGACCGCCAGCCCGAAGCCAACGAACGTACCCTGGGCCTTGAGCGCCCGCACCGGATCGAAAGGGCGCATCCGATAGCTGACCATCCGGTTCCCACCGACGCTGATCAACCCGGGCGCCTCCGGTACGGGTCCGCTCGCCATGCGCCCATTCTCCACCCCGCTCGGCTCACTCGCCCGGCTGGCCGGTGCCGCGGACTCAGCGATGGGCCAGGGCAGAGCCGTGCGGATGGTAGTCCTGCGAGGTCACAGTGACCGCAGTGGCGGTGATCACTGTCAGCGCAGCAGCGGCCAACACCGCACCGGCGATCAGTACCACCGCGATCCCCCGGTTCGTCAGATGCCAACCGGCCGCGACCGGGTCGGCGACACGCAACCCGGCCCGCGACGGCCGACCGATCTCGGCGCGCGTCCTCGGCCGCGCCCCGCCCTGGTCGACCCGGGGCTCGGGTTGCGGGCGGCACGCCCGGGCGTCGACGCGGAGTCGGCGGTCCACCGACGGGCCAGGGACGCCGGAGACCGATCGGCTGACCGGACGCGTACCCCGACCGCCACCGCGCGCCGGGCGGAGTTGCCGGGTGCGCGTGGTGCCTGCGGAACGAACTGCAACTGCCGGCCGCTCAAGGCTTGCTGCACTCATGGTGACTCCTGTTCTGCCGCTCGAACATCTGTTCGATAGAACGTGTGTTTGATTTCTAGTCCACCCGGGTCCGGAACGCAAGTCCATTCGCTGATCTGTTCCCATTTGTTACTTGTGTTCCTGACCTGGGACAAGCACACCAGGGACCACTGACATTCCTGGTTGAGCCGCCATTCCTGGGGCAGACGGCCTCGTCGGCAGCGCTCAGCGGGTCGTCTGCCTGACCCACGCGGCGAGCTCGGTGCGATGCCGGAGCTGCAGCTTGCGGTAGATCCGGGTCAGATGCGCCTCCACGGTGGAGGTGCTGATGAACAGCGCTGCCGCGATCTCCCGGTTCATCCGGCCGGCGGCCACCAGGTCGGCGACCTGCCGTTCGGCGGCGGTCAACACACCGGGACGCGCGGCACCCTCCGCGCGCGCCCGCAACTCCTCCGCAGTCACAGCCCAGGCATTCGCTCCGGCAGCAAGGAACGAGGTTGTCGCCCTGGTGGCCGCGGTGCGCGCGGCGCCCCGCCGGCCGTCCCGCAGCAGCGCACGGGTCAGGGCCAGGCACACCCGGGCAGCCTCGAACCGGTAGCCGAGTCGTTCCAACTCCTCGGCCGCCCGATCCAGGGCCGGTACGGCGTCGTCGTCGCGCAACAACGCCACCTGCCCGTCGGCGGCCGACACAAGTGCCCGGACCAGTGGCGCCTGCAGCTCCGCCGACTGGGCAGCCAGCTGGGCGGTGAGGTCGACCGCGGCCGGAAGGTCTCCGAGCATGGTGGCGGCTTCGATCGCACGGCTCAACGCCGGGCGCGCGCCCGGATGCTGGTAGCCCATGGCGTCCAGCTGCCCCAGCATCCGACGGAAGCAGGCGTACGCCGTCTCCCAATCCCCGCCGGTGGCAGCCAGATTGCCCTGCACCTCTTCGGCCATCGTCCGGCGCGGTGGCTGATCATTGGCCGCTCCCCAATCGGCAAGCAGTTGCGCACACCACTGCGCCGTCGGCGTGTCACCCTGCAGCGCCGCCGCGAGGCCCAGCGGGTGGGCCAACCAGGACACCGCTTGCTCGTTACCGGCGTCGCGGGCCGCCTCGATACCCGCCTCGGCCACGGTGCGTGCGGCCGGCAGGTCGCCGGCGGCGACTTCGACGACCGCCAGGTCGTGCAATCGATAGGGACGTTGGAACTCCGATCCACGATTGGCGGCCTCCTTCTCGGCGCGGAGGAAGATTCGCCGTGCGTCGTCCAGGCGCCCGGTCCACAGCAGGTGCCGGGCCCAGAAGACACTGGGCCACCGGCCCAGCGGTGACAGCCGAAAGCGGTCTGCGTACCGGATCGCCTCGGTGAAGAGGTCCTCGCGGGGATGACCGCTCAGCGAGAGGATCGCGGCCAGCGTGGCGCCGGCCTGGGCGAGGACCTCCACGTCGTCCAGGCTGCGAGCGAGTTCGATGGCCTGTCGGCTGTACCGCACACCGTCGGCGAGCCGGCCCTGGTACAGGCCGTACTGCCACCCGATCAGGTCGAGGATCCTGGCTCGCAGCCCCTGGTCGTCGCCGACGTCGAGCAGCGCCTGGTGCAGGAAGTTCTGACTCTCGCCGAAATCGAGAAAGACCCGCCTGGCCAGGAGCTGTGCCCGGCGAGGACCCGGCGCCATCCGGGCCAGCAGCCGATCAGCCAGGTCGATGGCCCTGGCGATCTCGCCCGCAGCGGCGCGATGGTCGATCTCGGTCGTCGCCCGTCGCGCGGCCGCATCGGGCTCGCCGGGCGGTGTCAACCGTACGGCGTGTCCGGCCAGGTCGGCCGCCAGTTCGGACCGGCCGCGCTCGGCACACAGCGCAGCGGCCTGATCCATGCGGGCAGCGACGGATTCGTCGGGTAGAACGGTGGCCAACGCGAGGTGGCGGGCACCCTCGGCCGGGTCGGGATCAATCGTCGACAACCGGCCATGGACCACGCAGCGGTCGAGCGGATTCATTCCGGCGAGCGCCACCCGGGCGGCGTGCTGGTCGACGAACCGGAGGGTCAGATCCTCGTCGACCACGATCAGTCCCGCAGCAACGGCTTCCCGGACGGCCCCGGCGAAGTCGGCGACCTCGGATGCCTGGGCGACCATTCCGGCGACCACCCCGGTCGCGGAGTGTCCGGTAGCGGCCGGGGTGCTCAACGCGAGCACGCGCAGCACAGTCACCGTCTCGTCCGCCAGATCGGACAGTAGCGGCTGCTGACCGGAAGCTTGCCCCCGAGCCTCGTGCCGGTACCGGGACAGGTCGAGTGCCAGTCCCGGGTTGCCTCCCGAGGTCTGGTGTACGCGGGCCAGCTCCGGGCGGGACACCGGAGGGAGGGAGTGGGCGAGGATCTTGCGCAGCAGTTCCGGCGTCACCGGTCCGAGGTGTACGTGCCGTCCGTAGCGGAGGCCCAGCGGCATCTCCGGGCCGGGCACTGCGGTGGCCATCGTCGCCAGGATGCCGACCGGCTGCTCGGTGAGCCGCTGGATGGCGAAGCGCAGACCGTTGGCGCTGAGGGCGTCCAGCCATTGCGCGTCGTCGATTGCCAACAGCACCGGACCGGAGGACGCCAGTCGCATGAGGTCGTCGAGCACCCGGCGACCGACGTCGAAGCCGGGCGTGGCGGAGGTGCTCCGGAAGCCGGGGAGTTCCGGCCCGGCGTCGAAGAGATCACCGATTGCGCTGCCGGCGGCGGCGCGGTCCTCTTCAGCGGGACGGCTGGACAACACGCGCAGACCGTGATCACGAGCCGCGGCGACGGCATACCGCCACAGGCTGGTCCGCCCCATGCCGTGCTCGCCGGTGATCGTCAGAGTCACGGGACCGGTCGGAACCTCGGCGATGAACCGGTCGACCTGTTCGAGGGCGTCGGTCCGGCCGAGAATGCGGCGCGCGTGGTCCGTACTCCGGACGTTCCCCCCGGTCACCGACGGCCTCCTCGGAAGCGCGATCAAGCGATGCGTGGCAGCCGGAAGCCGGGAGAGGTGGGGCAGCGCGGCATCGCGCTCTGGATAGAGCATCTCTCCCCAATATGGGGACGGCAAGGGTCATGGGGCCCGAATGTGGGGTCGATGGTGGGGATTCCTCGCTGGCCGGACCCGACCGCACATTCCTAACGTCGTCGGCGGGCCGGCCACAGTGGTCGGCACGTTCGGAAAGGACATCCCGATGAGTACCACTGCCACCAGACCAACAGTCTCGGGACACGACGATCTCACCGCCCACCGGTACACCGGCCGGTCCGTCGCTGTTGCAACAGCTCTCCGACGCCATCCACGACTATCCGAAGGACCATCTGACCGTCGACATCCATTCGGTGAACCCGGTGGCCGCCGACGGTGATGTGATCAACGCCGGTGACGAGGTCACCTTCCGGGTGCGGGTGAACAACACCGGCCCGTTGGCCGTCAACAACCTGACGCTGCTCGTCGAAGCCGAGGCGGGCGCGACGGGCGTCAAGAAGCACGGCGCCTCCAGTTTCCAGAGCAACGTGGTCACGCCACCGATCTCGGTACCGGCGAACCAGTTCGAGGGCACCTGGACCGAGCTTCCCGACGACTACCACTTCGTCGCCGGATCGTCGACCACCCAGAAGATCGATCTGGTCAAGGTGTTCCTGTGGAACTGGGACGCTGATCTGAGCTGGATGATGACCAGCCGCGCGGGCCGGTCGGACGAGACCGATGACGTCTATTCCCACAAGGTGCTGGGGACATGAGATTCCCGATCGCCCGGGTCCGGCGGCCGGATCCGGGCCGTCCCCGCTCGACTGATCATCGGCAGCCTCTCGACCGGCCGTTCGACGTCGAACGACTGCGCCGGCACTTCGACTTCCCCCGGCTCGGCCGCGTGGTCACCAACAATGCCGCCAGCACCCAGCCGCCCCGGGAACTGACGACCTTGTACGCCGAACTCACCGCCGACTACGAGAACGTGCACCGCGGACAGTCCGACGCCTCGATGCTGACCACGCAACGGTTCGAAGCCTGCTACGACACGATGGCGGAGTGGCTCAACGCGCCGGGCCGCCGCAACATCGTGCTGTGCCGGAACACCACCGAGGCGATCAACACGGTGATGTACAGCCTGCTCACCGATTTCGCCGACGGCGACAACCTGGTGACCACTCTACTGGAACACAACTCCAACTACGTCCCTTGGCACGGACTAGCCCGGGAACTGCTGCCCCCGTTCGGTCGCCGGGTGGAATTGCGGTTGGCCCGATTCGATCACCGCACCGGTGAACTCGACCTTGATCATCTCGCCTCCCTGGTGGACCAGCGGACCAAGATCATCTGCTGTTCCGGTGCATCGAACTTCCTGGGCAGCAAGCCGCCGATCGCCCGGGTGCGGGAGATCGCCGACACCAGCGGCTACGTGCAGCCGGACGGCAGCCGACGCTCACTGTTGTTGATCGACGGCGCCCAACTGGTGCCGACGACGGCGGTCGACGTGACGCGGAGCGATGTCGACTACCTGGCCTTCTCCTGCCACAAGCTGTTGGCCCCGTTCGGCGTCGGCGTGCTGTACGCGAAGGAGGATCTGCTGTCCCGGGCCCGACCGTTCCTGTACGGCGGAGACATGATCGCCGAGGGGCAGGTCTTTCCCGATGCGGTCTCCTACAACCAGCTGCCGTGGAAGTACGCCGCCGGTACGCCCAACATCCTGGGCGCCATCGTCTCCGGTCAGGCGCTGCGGCTCCTGGTCGACCTGGTCGCCGAGGCTACCGGCAGAAGTTCCGGTCCGACGCGCTGGTTCGGCTCGGCCAGACCACTGCCTCACCCGGTGGTCGAACACACCATGGCTGCGGTCGCCGAACACACCCGGGCGCTGACGTGCTACGCGCTGGAGCGGATCCAGCGACTGCCGGGGGTCACGGTCTACGGGCCGCCGATCGGCGTTGATCGCAGTCCGCTGATCGCCTTCACGGTGGCCGGTCGGACCCCGTTCGAGACGGCGGCCGCGCTGAACAGCCTCGGGGTGGAATCCCGGGCCGGCTGCCATTGCGCGACCCTGGCTCATCACGAACTCGATCTCGACCCGCCGGCCAGTTGCCGGCTGAGCTTCGCCGCCTACACCAGCTTCGAGGACGTCGACCGGGCCGTCGACGCGCTCGGCCGCATCATCGGCGCGACACGCCGGGCCGGACATCGAACAATTGTTTGATTCACTCATGGAATGTCCCTTACGGTGGACCCATGGCCGAATCGAAGAAGCCCGGCAGCCCGCGCCGTACCGGAAAGAAGATCGCCAGCACCTCAGCGACCCCCGGGTCGCCGTTGCGGTCGGCCACCGGTACGAAGACGGCGGCGAAGTCGGCTTCGACGCCGAAACGAGGCCGCCCGCGCAACGCCGATGTCGAGGCGCAGATCGAGGCGGCCCGGCAACGCTCTGCGCAGCACGCCACGGTGACGCCGCTCCCGGACGGGCCGGCCGATGCCAGTGGTCTCACGCCGCGGCAACGGCGGGTCCTGGAAGTGATCAAGGACGCGGTGGAGTCCCGCGGCTACCCGCCGAGCATCCGCGAGCTCGGCGAGGAGGTCGGGCTGGCCAGCTCGTCCAGCGTCGCGCATCAGCTCAAGGTCCTCGAGCAGAAGGGATTCCTGCGCCGGGACCCCAACCGGCCACGGGCCATGGAGGTGTTCCTGCCACAGGACTTCGGCGACGCCCTGGCCGACCAGCCGGGCGAGCCTGCTTCGGTGCGCCGGATCGGTTTCGCGGCCGGCCCGGCGACCACCGGTGACGAGACGGCCATCAACGACGCGTTCCCGGCTCCGGTGCACGTCCCGCTGCTTGGCCGGATCGCCGCCGGCGGGCCGATCCTCGCCGAGGAGCGCTACGAGGACGTCTTCGCACTGCCCAAGCAGATCGTCGGTGAGGGCGAACTGTTTCTGCTCGAGGTGAGCGGCGATTCCATGATCGACGCGGCCATCTGCGACGGGGACTGGGTCGTTGTCCGCCGCGAGCAGACCGCGGAGAACGGCGATATCGTGGCCGCCCTGTTGGACACCGAGGCAACGGTCAAGACGTTCAAGCGGGTGGACGGCCATGTCTGGCTGATGCCGCACAACGAGGCGTACGACCCGATCGACGGCGACGCAGCGTCGATCCTGGGCATCGTCGTCGCAGTGCTCCGGAAGCTCTGATCGCGACAGGGGCGGCGATCAAGATCAGCATCCGGGTTCGCCCCGGTTCGTCGCGTACCAGGGTGGGCGGCAGCTACTCCGACGCGCTGGTGGTCGCCGTCACCGCGCCGGCCGTCGCCGGCCGTGCCACCAAGGCCGCGCTCGCCGCCCTGGCCGATGCGCTGGGCTGCAGGACCCGCGACATCCGCTTGGTCAGCGGCGCCTCGAGCCGGACCAAGATCATTGAGATTCCCGATGATCTGGCCGAACGGGTTGCTCGACTCCGATCCTGATCAGGCGCCCTTGGCGAGGGCCTTGAGATAGCCGTCGATCCCCCACGGCAGCGACAGCACGGTCGGCGGCGAGACAGCGGCGACGAACTCCTGGCCGACGACCGGGGCGACATGACCGTCCCTCACCTGGGCCATGGACTTCGCGTACGGTTTGCCGAGGAAGGTGTCGATGCCCTTCTGGTCATCGGCATACACCACCAGCACATCGCTGGTCAGCTGACTGGTCTTCTCATAGCTCAACGTGTAGTAGAAGCTCGAGTCCCCGTTGGCCAGTTTGTCGACACTCGGTGCACTCGTCAGCCCGAGATCGGTCAGGAACTGCACCCGGGAATCGGCCTTCCGATAGACGTAGAACGTGCCACCGACGTCCCACACGGCGGCGACCGTCTTGCCCTTGAGCTGCGGGTAGTCGGCGGCCTTGTCCTTGATCGTCGACAGGGTGTCGTCGATCAGCTTCTGCGCCTGCGCGGACTTGCCCAGCACCTCTCCGGTGGTCTTGACGACATCCTGCCACGGCGTCGACCACGGCTGGTCGGGATAGGCGACGGTCGGTGCGATCTTGGTCAGCGTGGCGTACTGCTGCTTGGTGATACCCGAGTAGTTGGCCAGGATCACGTCGGGCCGTGCCGCGGCGATCTTCTCGTACGGGACGGTGTCGGAGCCGGACGGATTCGGCAGGATCGTCGGGGTCTCGGCCCCCATCGCGGTCAGCTTGTCCTTGATCCACGGCAGCACGCCCTGCTTGTCGCCGCCGTAGGTCTGCTGCGGGATCGCCACCGGTACGACGCCGAGGGCCAATGCCGCATCGGTGCTGCCGAAGCCCCAGGTCACCACCCGCGCGGGCTGCTTGTCGATCGTCGTCGAACCGAACGCGTGGGTGATCGTCACCGGGAACCCGGACGCACCATCGGTCGCTCCGGCCGACGGGCCGCCGGTCGCCGGCGCACCGCCGCTTCCGGCCGAGGATTCGCACGCAGCCAACAGGGTGACGCACAGCACGCTCAAGGCGGCGACAAGGGTGCGGACGGTTCGGGTCACGTCGTCTTCCGTTCAACTCGGACTGAGGTCTAGTTAGGCAAGCCTAACCATAAGCGAGATGCGGCGGATGTCACGCGTCGTCCAGAACTGGTGCACCCACGAGAACTGGTGCGCCCGCGAGCAGGTACGACGACCCCCGCCAACGCCCGCGGGGCCTTCCCGCACCCCTTGGTCGACCCCGCACCCCTTACCCGTCCCCGCACCCGTTGCAGCCGGTGCGCCGACGACGAACTGGTGCGTCACCGACGAACTGGTGCGCCGCCGACGAACCGCCACCGAGTAACCGGCCGCCCCGCCTGGCGACGTACCGGGCCGACCGGGAATCATGGGTGCCGTGGATCTCGACCTGCTGGAGAAATTCGGGCTCGACCCGACGGTGCTGCACCTCAACCACGGCGCTTTCGGCGTCGCGCCGATCACGGTCCGGCGAGAAGCCGAGGCCTGGCGGGACCGGGCCGAGCGCAATCCCAACCGGTTCAACGGCGCCGAACTCCCCGAGCTCGTGGCGCAGGCCCGCGGGCGGGCCGCGGAATGGATCGGCGTGGACGCCGAGTCCGTGGGCTGGGTGCGCAATGTCTCCGAGGGTGCGTCCGCGGTGATCAGCTCGCTCGATCTCGAACCCGGTGATCAGATCGTGGTCTGCAATCACGGATACGGCGCCGTCCGGATGGCGGCCGAACACTGGGCGACCCGGCGTGGCGGTTCGGTGCAGGTTGCCGATTTTCCGCTGGGCGCCGAGGACGACGAGATCGTCGCGGCCTTCTCCGGCGTCTGCGGTCCGCGGACCCGGCTGGTGATCGTCGACCAGATCACCTCCCCGACCGCCACGGTGTTGCCGGTCGCCGGTACCGCGGCCGCGGTCGAGGCACCGGTGCTGGTCGACGCCGCGCACGTGCCGGGCACCCTGCCGGTCGACATCGAGGGCCTCGGCGCAGCGTATTGGGTCGGGAACCTGCACAAGTGGGCGTTCACGCCGCGCGGCACGGCCCTGCTCTGGACCCGGGAGGACCTGCGACACCGTACGCCACCGAGCGTGCTCAGCTGGCAACTGCACGACGGGTACGCCGCCGCCTTCGACCATCCGGGGACCGGCGACTACTCCGGCTGGCTCGCCGCACCCGCCGGACTCGACTTCTGGACCGAGGTCGGCGGCTGGGAACAGATCGACCGGCAGAGCGCCATGGTGGAAGCCGCCCAGAAGCTGCTGGCCGACGCTCTTGGCACGTCACTGGACCGGCTGCCGGCGAATCCGGCGCCGACCATGCGGATGGTTCGACTGCCGGATCGGTTGTTCGGTGATGACGAGTCCGAGACCAGGGCCGGGCGGGAGCGGCTGAGTTCGCAGTTCGGCATCCAGGTCCCGACATCGCGGTTCGAGGGCACCGAGGTGGTCCGGATCGCCGGGGCCGTCTACAACACTCCCGACGACTACGAACGGCTGGCCGACGCGCTGCTCACCATCGCCGACGAGCGGTCTTGATCACCAGCACGGACCGAACCGGGCGTGATCAACTGCCGACCAGACCAGTGCGGTCACCGACCAACATCGAGTCGGCAAGGCGGTCCACCGCCCGTAGTTTGTTGGTCACATCAAGGGCTGCAACTTTGTACGCCTCGGACAGTGTCGGATAGTTGAGCACGGTGTCGACCAGGTAGTCCACGGTGCCGCCGCACCCCATGATCGCCTGACCGATGTGCACCAGCTCGGTGGCGTTGGTGCCGAACACGTGAACGCCGAGGATCTGCCGGGTCTCGGCGTGGACGACCAGCTTCAACATTCCGTACGGGTCACCGATGATCTGTCCCCTGGCCAGTTCCCGGTACCGAGAGATGCCGACCTCGAAGGGCACCGACTCCTTGGTCAGCTCCGCCTCGGTCTTTCCGCAGAAGCTGATCTCCGGGATGGTGTAGATGCCGATCGGCTGCAGCGCGGCAAGATCATGAGCCGGCTCATCGAAGGCGTGCGCGGCCGCGAGCCGACCCTGGTCCATCGACGTCGCAGCCAGGGCCGGAAAGCCGATCACGTCGCCCACGGCGTAGATGTGCGGCACACGGGTGCGGTAGTGATCATCGACCGGAAGCCGACCACGACCGTCAGCCTCCAGGCCGGCGTTGGCCAGGTCCAGCCGGGCGGTGTTCCCCTGTCGTCCCGCGGAGTACATCACCGCCTCCGCGGCGATCCGCTTGCCCGAGGCGAGGGTGGTGATGGTGCCGTGATCACCGGACTCGACCTGGGCCACCTCCTCACCGAACCGGAACGACATCGTCTGATCACGCAGGTGGAACTTGAGCGATTCGACTATCTCCGGATCACAGAAGTCCAACATGTTGGGCCGCTTCTCGACCAACGTGACCCGGGTGCCCAGCGCAGCGAAGATCGACGCGTACTCAACCCCGATCACTCCCGCACCGACGACCACCAGCGAGTCCGGGACCTTGTCCAGGCTGAGGATCTGGTCCGAGTCCAGCACCCGGATGCCGTCGAAGCGGATGTGCGGCGGCCTTGCCGGCGTGGTGCCGACCGCGACGATGATCTTGTCCGCGGTGACCGTACGGTGTTCGGCGGCGTGCAGCTGTACCGGGCCGTCGACCGCGACATCGAGACTATGTTCGTCGGCGAACCGAGCCACACCCGGGATCAGGTCCACGTGATTGCGGAGCAACTGTGATCTGATCACCTCCACCTCACGGCCGACCACATGTTGCAGCCGTCCGAGCAGGTCGGTGACGGTGATCTCGTCCTTGACCCGGTAGCTGGCGCCGTACAGTTCGCGGAGCTGCATGCCGGTCAGATAGAGAACGGCCTCGCGCAGGGTCTTTGACGGGATCGTGCCGGTGTTGACGCACACCCCACCGACCATGCTGCGGGCATCGATGACACAGACCCGCCTGCCGAGCTTCGCGGCCATGATGGCGGCACGTTGTCCGCCCGGCCCCGACCCGATGACCGCCAGGTCGTAGTCGAATTGGTGCTCCATGGTTGCACGATTCCAGACCCGTCGACGATGCGCCAGCATTCCCGGGCGGGTGAGACCTCGGGACGACGACCTCGATGGGAACTCACGGCGTCACGGTGAGCACCTCGAACAACTCGATCCGGGGCAGCTCGACGGTCAGTCCGGTGTCGTCCCGCATCGTCGGGCACTCGCCCTCCGTGACCAGGGACCGCACCCGGGTTCCGATGTCTGCCGGGAGCCGCAGTCGGGCTCCGTCGATCGGCACGGGCGCGGCGAACCCGCGACGCCGGGCGCCGCCGACATTGATCAGATGGATCACCAGACCGGCATGATTGCGCCCGATGATCAACTCCAGTTGTTCGGGCAGCGCACTCCCGTCGGTGATCACCGGCCCGACCGCGTCGCGGACTGCATCGGCCATCACCCGGCGAACCTCGGCGGTGCCGAACTCCCGGAAGGTGCGCCCGATCGTCCAGGCTATGCGCACAGCCGGACGACCGCCGGGCCGGGTGATCATGATCGCCGGGAGTTGTGACTCCCGGTGGCCGTACGCCTTCTCCGGCGGGGCGAACGGTGCTTGGGGTACCAACCGGTACCGGCATTCGGCGCCGGGTGGAAGCTCCAACTCCAGCAGTGATCCGTACACCGGCAGCAGCCGGTCGCCGTCGGTTGCATAGCTGGACCGGGTGGCCGCGAACCCACGGTGCTCGGCCAGCACGACCTGCTGGTCGATCCGGGTGGATCCGGTGATGATCAGGGCCGGAGGCCTGCCGCCGTTGTCCATGATCATCCGGCGCTCGGAGTCGCCCACCTCGCCGAGGTCGGGTAGCACCAGGGCGTCGAACCGGTTGAGCACTCCCCGCTCTCCCGCCTCGGCGAGCTGCTCCAACCCCAGCACATCGAACGGCAGATGCCCTTGTTGCAGGGCCGAATACCAACCGCGGAACTCCTCCACTGCGGCATCGTGATCGTCTGCGGCCAATGCCGCAGGGTCTGGTCGGACAAGGGCGATCGGTGCAGCGGGCCGCAGACCGTCGTACACCGATCGGTGCCTGCGATGGAACCGGGTGATCTCGCCGGCCGCCGGCAGCCCGTCGTACCGGATGGCACCGGTCGGTCCCATCAGATAGGTCGAGGGGTTGGCCCCTCGAGCGATCGCCTGGACGAAGTACTGCGCCACGTGCTCGGGATCCTCGGCCGCCATCCGGTAGGGAATGTCCACGAACATCGTCGCGTTCACCAGGACCGGCGCCTCCGGTCGCGCAGTCTTGGCCGCGCTTACCGCCTCGGCCGTCGCGTGCGGCCAGAGCTCGCGGCCGATCTTGTTGTTCGCCTCATGGAAGACGATGTCGGAACGCTTGCCGAGGATCAGCGCTGCGTCGGGTCGGCGGCCTGCGATGTAGTTCCTGATCCGGCCGGTCAGATCATCAAGCACCTGTCGGCAGAACGCCCGCCATTGCGGATAGGTCGCCGATTCCGGCCCGTCGGGCAGCTCGGCACCGCCGGAAGCGGCGGCGAACTCTGCGATACACCGGTCGCAGTGGCAGACGCCCCAGCGGACGCCGTTGTAGTCGATCTCGTTGAAGCCGAACCAGTTGAAGAAGAAGCCGTCGACCGGGTAGCGATCCAGAACCTCCTCGATGATGTCGACGGTCCGGTCCTGGTAGTAATCGCCGTTCGGGCAGACGCTGACCAGTCCGTGGATCGTCTGCCGGCGGCCCTCCGCCGAGCGGAAACACCATTCGGGATGCGCGTTCGCTATCGGTTCGGCGACCTTCGAGAAGTCCATCCGCGCCATCAGTCGCATACCGCGGCGATGCGCGGCTCGCACGGCGTCGCCGACCAGGTCGCCGCCGGGCCGTTGCGCCAACCAGGGGTTGCGGGTCTGGAAGTCCAGGTCACTGGGATGGAAGGCGAGGATCCCGCCGACGCTGAGCAGCCAGGCATCAGCGCCGTGCCGTTGGATGTCGTCCAGAGTCTGCTCCACGTCGAGACCTGCATCGATCTCCCGCAGATTGGTCTGCAGCATTGCGAACGGATGGGTCCACCAACGGGTGTCAGCAGCGACATCGGCGTCAGACTCGGCCGTCATGAGGGCTCTCCCCTGTTCACCCCGTGCTGTCGATTCGGATTGGCGGCACTCTAGCAGCGATTCAGCAATCTTGTCTGACTGGGATTCTTGACATGCAAATTGGCCGTCCGACATACTCCAAGAGCCTGCTCTTCCGGCACGGTCGCCGTTCGAAGGGACACTGCGCAATGCCTCTCGACGAGGTCGCCGCGAGCCTGTACGCCTGGGATCTTGCGGACGAGACCACCGAACGCTGTCTGGACAATCTGCAAGCGCTGGCCGGTGTGAACTCCGCCTACCTGGTCGGCCTGATGCATAAGGAGAAGCGCCCGTTGCACGCGCGCTTCTATCCACACAACCCGGTGCGGAAGTACTACACACCCGAGGACAGCCGGGTCTACTGGCGTCCCGCCCCGGACCGGTTTCCGGGTCGGATCAAGCCGCTCACCTCCGAGCGCGATTTCCTCGCCGGCACCGACTGGCTGGACACATTGATCACCGATGTCCGCCGCCGCGGCATGAAGACCGGCTGCGAGATCTCCCACACGGTGATCGACGCCGAGGTGGCCCGACAGGAGTACCCGGATGTGCTGCAGCGGGACGTCTTCGGCAACATCGTCGGCACCTTCGAGGCCGTCGAGGCGCAGCGGGCGCTGCCCTGCCTGAACAACCCCGACGTCCAGGAGTACCTCGCGGCGCTGGTCACCGATCTGGTCGCCAACCACGACATCGATTTCGTCCAATCGTGTCTGGTGATGTTCGGTTCGGGTTTCTCCCGCAGCAACACCGTCGGCGGGGCACCTTCCGGCTGGGCGGACCTGATTGCCACCGCGACCGGCGGCTGCTTCTGCAACGCCTGCCGGGACAAGGCGGTCAAGGAGGGGCTCGACTGGGACTCGATCGTCCGCGAGGTCCGACATCTGGCGCTGGTGTCCCGCGGTCACGGCCTGGAGGAGGCACACGAGGCCCAGCTGCTCCGGGAGAGCAGCTACAGCGAGGCGGAGCTGCTACTTGAGCACGAGTCCTTCGCCGCCTGGTTGACGTTCCGTCGGCACAGCATCGACGACCTGTTCGCCCTGATCGCCAGCGCCGCGCACGCGGTCCGGGACGGCATCGACTTCCGCTACAACACCTACATGAGCCGGCCGGAACTTGCCGGGCTGAACTTCGCCTCCGCCTTCGTCCACGTCGACTCGGTGAGAGAATCCGACTACTCCGATCAGCTGGGCACAGCCGAGGGGGTCGCGATCAAGCGGGCCAAGCTGATGCGTGCCCGCCGGGCGCTTGGCTACGACAAGCCGTTGATCGCCGCCCTGGGCGTACGTCCCAACGCCACGCCCGAAATCCTGCGCGCGTCGGTCAAGGCCGCCGTTGACACCGGTTGCGACGGCCTGTCCCTCGGCCACTACGACGGCGCCACCATGGAGCGGTTGCGCGCAGTCAAGGACGGCATCGCACAGTGGGAGGGTACCGAGGCCAGCTGGATCAACCGTCCATGATCAACCAGAGCGTGATCAAGTCGGTGATCATCACCGAGTTCGAATGGATGCCGGTCGGATCGCGCCGTCCGCTGCGCAAGTTCGGTGTCGACATCATTACAGCTGATCATCGGTGCGGCAGCTACGTCGCCCTCTGGAGTGCGCCACCACTCGCCGTCCCGCAGGTGATCGCTGCGGCCCGGCTGTTGATCGGACAGGACCCGCGAGACCGCGAGCGGTTGTGGAATCTTGCGGCGCGCAGCCTGGCCAAACACGATCGCATCGGCTACAGCGCACTGGACATCGCGCTCTGGGATCTCGCCGGCCGCTCGGTTGATCAGCCGGTCTGGGCGCTGCTCGGTCGCCAGCGCGACCGGCTCCCGGCCTATATCAGCACGGTTTCCGGGCACCAGGGTTCCGGGGCTCTCGGCTCTGCGGCGGCCTACGCCGACTACGCCGAGGACTGCGTCAACCGCGGTGCGCGGGCATACAAGTTCCACAGCTTCTCCGGTTCCGACGTCGCGGACGAGATAGCGATCATGCGGGCCGTCGGCGAACGGCTGCGCGACCGCGCTGATGTGATGACCGACCCGGGTAAGGGGCTTGACACCCTGGCCGATGCCCTTCGGCTGGGCAGGGTGTGCGACGAGGTCGGAGCCTTCTGGTGGGAGGATCCGTTGCGCGGCGATGCGGCGCCGGCACATCGGATTCTTCGGGAGAGGGTCCGGACCCCGTTGTTGATCACTGAGTTCGTCCGCCCGCTGGAGCATCGGATCGGATTGGCACACCAGGGCGCAACCGATCTGCTCCGTGCTGATCCGGAACTCGACATGGGCATCACCGGAGTGATCAAGACCGCGCATGCCGCCGAGGCGCTGGGCATAGACCTCGAGGTACACGCCGCCGGACCGGCACAGCGGCACTGTATGGCGGCCATCCGGAACACCAACTACTACGAACTGGGGCTGCTCGATCCCGAGCTCGGCAATCCGCTGATGCCGCCGGTGTACGCCGACGACTACACCGAAGACCTGGCGGCGATCGGGTCCGACGGATGCGTAGCGGTGCCGACCGGCCCGGGACTCGGAGTGAGCTATGACCGCGCGTGGATCGGCGCCCATGCCGTCGCCACGCACACCATCGGCGATTGACCGCCCCCAACCACGCGAACCGGAGATGATCATGACTGATGCGCAGGACCCGCTCGTCGCCATCCAGATCGGCGCAGCCTCGTTCGCCGACGAGGGGGTGAAGCCGGTGCTCGACACGCTCCAGGACCGCGGCGCCGTCAACGCGCTGTTCCTGGCAACGCCGACCTGGACCCGGGGCACCGGAGGTCGACAGATCCCCGGGCACCCGCTGCCCGACCACGGCGAACAGGAGTACGACCTGGACTGGGTCGGCGGAAACTACGCCACGGTCCATCCCGAGTACTACGGCAACACCGTGCTCGGGCCGGTGGGCCGGGCGACCGACTACGACGGCGATCTGATCGAGGACGTCCTGCCCGAGGCCGCGGACCGCGGCATCCAGACCTACGCCTGGATCGAAGAGAGCTCGTACGCCCAGTCACTGCGGAACTACCCGAACTTCCCCAAGTGTCTTGAGGTCGACGTCTGGAATCGGCCGGCGCCACGGCCCTGCTTCAACAATCCCGACTACCGCAACTGGCACCTGAGCATCGTTGAGGACTACGTCAAGAGCTATCCGCTGGACGGCCTGGCCTGGTGTTCGGAACGGCCCGGTCCTCTGAACATCCTGCTCAAGGGTCCGAGTTCGGCCGAGTTGGCGACCTGCTTCTGTCGGTACTGCCGGCAGATCGCCGAGGAGTCCGGTGTCGACGCCCGCCGCGCCCAGCAGGGGTACCGGGAACTGGTGGGCTGGAACGCCTCCGTCCGCTCCGACGACCATCCGGCCGACGGCGCGTTCGTCACCTTCTGGCGACTCCTGCTGCGCTACCCGGAGATCCTGTCCTGGCAGAACCTGTGGACCCGGAGCCAGCGCCAGTTGTATCGCGACATCTACGGCACGGCGAAGGCCTGCCGGTCCTCGATCCAGGTCGGCTGGCATGTCTTCCACGAGATCTCGTTCAGCCCGTTCTACCGCGCCGACCAGGACTACGCCGAGCTCAGTGAGCTCTCCGATTTCCTCAAGGTCGTCGAGTACAACAACTGCGCAGGCCCGCGGTTCCACACCTGGATCGCCGACATTTGCCGGAGCCTGTTCGCGGATGCCGATCCGGAGCGCGTCTATCCCCTGATGCTCGCGCTGCTCGGCCTTGACGAGGCACCCTACGACGACCTGCCGAGCATCGGGTTCACCGCGGAGTACGTCCGCAGGGAGACCGTGCGTGCGGTCGCCGGTGTGGGCGACCGCACCAAGATCTATCCGGGCATCGACCTCGACATCCCGGTGGGTCGGGTGCCCGCCGCAGTCGAGGACAGACGTCGTCGCTCCGAAGGTGCGTCAGGCGCCAATGCCGACGCGACAGAGGGTCCCGAGCTGACCCGCTGCACCCGGGAGGGGGTGCGGGACGCCGTACTCGCCGCGTTCGACGGCGGCGCCCGGGGCGTCGTGCTGAGCCGGAAGTACTCCGAGATGCGCCTGGACATCCTGTCCGGTGCGGGTGACGCCATCCGCCAACTGCCCGCCTGAGTCGGGTCAGCGCGATCACATCTCGGTCAAAGCCGACTGCCGAGTCGTTGACCTGAAAATCGTCCGACTGCTATAACAGTCTGACAAGTACGCAATGTGACTCTGTCATTCAAGCGCGTGACTGAAGTCCGGGACTGCCGTCCCCCCGGCGGCACCCTTCGGACCCGCCGTCCCCTCCGAATCGGGACGGTGTTCGCTCCAAGGCACTCAGTGCAACGCCGCACGTGAGGTGAGGACCACGATGAGCATGACCAGGAAGAGCACAGCGACCCGGTTCAGTCGGCGCAGCCTGATTGCAGCCGGCGGGGCCACCACCGCGGCCCTGGTGACCGGGTGCGGGATGACCGCCGGCGGCGACAAGAAGTCGATGACATTCCTGAACGACTCCGACATCAAGAGCTCGCCTTTCGGGAAGGCGGTCGAGGCGTTCCAGAAGAAGAGCGGGATCACCGTTGAGGTACAGCCGGTGCCGTCGGACTACGACACGAAGTTCCGCACCGTCCTGTCCAGCAGCAAGCCGCCGGATCTGATCAAGATCAACGACGACTACGTGCGCGGCATGTCCAAGACCGGCGCGCTGATGGATCTCACCAAGTACATCAAGCGCGACAAACTCGACACATCACACTTCCCGAACAACCTGTACGACTTCCCGGTGCAGTCCGACGGCAGCCACACCGCCTGGGTGATCGCACATTCGCCGCGACTCTTCTACTACAACGTCGACGCGTTCAAGGAGGCCGGCGTGCCGCTGCCGCCGACCACCTGGACCGCCGACGGCTGGACCTGGCAGGACTTCGAGGAGACTGCGAAGAAGCTCACCATCCCGGGCAAGAGATTCGGTGCGCTGGTCTATCTCGACACCGGCTTCGAGCAGACCTTCTCGATCAACAACGGCAGCCCGACCGGCATCTTCTCCAAGGACGGCAGCACCTTCACCCTGTCCGAGCCGAAGGCGGCGGAGGCGATCCAGTGGGCGACCAACCTTACCTGTGTTGATCATGTCCAACCGGCGTGGGGCGACCTGCAGACCTCCGACGCGGATCTGCAACTGTTCACCCAGGGCCGGTTGGCGATGCTCTTCAGCCAGTTCAGCACGCTGCCCTACCTGGCCAAGAACGTGAAGGACTTCACCTTCGACGTGGCGCCGCCGCCTGCCGGACCTGCCGACCAGCTGACCGAGTCCAGTGTGATCACCTACGCGATCCCGGCGAAGGCGCAGAACCCCGATGCCGCCTGGGAACTGTTGAAGTTCCTGACCAGCGTTGAAGGCGGCAAGATCTTCGTCGAAGGCAACATGTGGCTGGGCATGGACGATCGGACACTCGACGCCCTGCACAGCCCACCCGCCCACGTCGGGTTGTTCGCCGAAGCGGTCAAGCATTCGACGTTGCCCAACCAGACCAACAACACGTTGGGTGCGCGGGACATCTACCGGCCCTTGCTGGACGACGTCTACAGCTGCCACAAACAAGCCTCGGACGTGCTGAACCAGGCGAAGCCGCGGGTGGATGCGGCACTCAACCAGAAGTGATTCGACGGTGAGGACCTGATCAGCCAGATGACCGCCGTGCGAGACCCCGTACGTCTGCCGCGCATCGCTTCGACGGGCAGCTCACCAGGACGGCTGCGCCGGATCAGGCTGTGGCGCAAGTACGAGGGGCTGCTCTACATCTTCCCGGTGTTCGGCGGGATCCTCGCGTTCCAGGCGATTCCGATCGTGGTGTCGATGTACCTGTCGTTGGCCGACTGGAACGGGATCCAGCCGCCGAGGTTCGTTGGTCTGGGGAACTTCCGGCAGATGTTCACCGACGACCCGTTGTACTGGCAGACGCTGCGCAACACCGTGCTGTTCACCCTGGGGGCGATCCCGGCGACAACCGTGCTCGCCTTCCTGCTGGCGCTGCTCTGCAACCGCAACGTGCCGGGTATCGCGATCTTCCGCGCGGCTTACTTCGCGCCGTACATCACCAACATCGTGGCCATCGGCTACATCTGGTACTGGATCTACAAACCCGATCAGGGCGTCCTCAACGGGATGTTGTCGGTCTTCGGCATCCACGGACCGGACTGGCTGTCGGATCCGAACCTCGCGCTGATCTCGGTGATCATCGTCAGTGTCTGGCAGGGTGCGGGCTATCCGATGGTGATCTTCCTGGCCGGCCTCCAGGGCATCCCGACGGATCTGTACGAGGCGGCGAGCATCGATGGGGCGAGCCAGAGCAGGAAGCTGTTCTCGATCACCATCCCACTGATGACACCGAGCATCTTCTTCGTGTTGATCACCCAGTTCATCACATCATTCCAGGTGTTCGGGGTGATCTACATCATGACCCAGGGCGGGCCGGGACACAGTACGAGTGTCTACATCTATTACCTGTACCAGGTGGCGTTCTCCTTCGGCCAGTTCGGCTACGCGGCTGCTATGGCCTGGGTGCTCTTCGTCATCCTCGGACTCATCACGCTGATCCAGTGGCGGCTGCAGAGAGGGTGGGTGTTCTACGGATGAGTACGCGAACAATCGCCACGGTCGGCGGCCTGCGCCGGGTTGGGCCCAGCCAGCGGCTGCTGAACGTCGTGTTGTACGTCTTCATGATCGTTCTCGGCGTGCTGTTCGTCATACCGCTGCTGTGGATGATCGGGGCATCGTTGAAGGAGGAGGGCCACGTCCTCAGTTCGCCGCCGACCCTGTTCCCGCTGCACCCGCAGTGGGCCAACTACGGTCAAGTGCTGTCGCTGATCCCGCGATTCTTCTACAACAGCGTCAAGTTGGCCTTCATCAATGTCGTCGGTGTGCTGGCAGTTTCGGCACTGGCCGGCTTCGCGTTCGGCAGGTTGCGTTTTCCGGGCCGGAACGTGTTGTTCGTGATCTTGTTGGCGACCGCGATGATCCCCGGGGTGGCGTACCTGATCCCGCAGTACATCATCTTCGAGCGGATCGGCTGGGTCGACACCCAGTTGCCGTTGTGGGTGCCGCGGGTGTTCACGCCGGTGTTCGCGACGTTTCTGATGCGGCAGTACTTCGTCAGCCTGCCCCAGGAACTGGAAGACGCCGCCCGGGTGGACGGGGCCGGAACGTTCGCGGTGTTCTGGCGGATCCTGCTCCCCGAGACCAAGCCTGCCCTGGGAGCTATCGCGATCTTCACCTTCCTCGACTCCTGGAACGATCTGCTCGGCCCGCTGATCTACATCAACTCCCGGGAGCTGCAGACCTTGCCGGTGGCGCTGGCCCAGTTCCAGAACGAGTACTTCAGCGAGATCACCCTGCTGATGGCCGGCGCGACGATCGCCGTGCTACCGGTGATCCTGGTCTATCTGGGGGCCCAGCGGCAGTTCGTCCGCGGCATCACGCTGACCGGCATCAACCGCTGACTGGACGAGCCGCATCGTTCTGGTCCGTGGGCTTCGGTTCGGAATCCTGCGTGCCCTTGGTCTTCTCGGCGACGTCGGCCAACAGCGTCTCGCGGCAGACGTCCAGATCGCGCCGAAGCGCAGCGACGGCGGCATCCGGGTCACCTGCGCGGATCGCGTCCAGGATCGCTGCATGCGATGCGGTCAGTTCGGCCAGGTCCAGGCCGACGTGGCGGCGTACCTGGGCAATACAGAGCTGGGCCTCGCCCATCACCGTCTCGTGCATCCGTTGCAGCCGCACGCTGGCAGTCGCGGCGACCAGCGCGCGGTGCAGATTGATGTCGGCGCCGGTGTGCTCGCCGTGCTGGTTCAGCTGGGCCGCGACACCCATCAGGGCCAGTGCCCGGTCGGCGGCGGGCGGGACGTAGCACCGTTCGGCCAGCGTACGAACGGCGCGGGACTCGATCGGCTCGCGGGCGAAGTAGATGTCGCTGATGTCGGCTGACGACATCTGCGGCACCACGGCCGTCTGTCGGCGGCCGCGCCGGAGCAGACCCTCGTTGGTCAGCCGGTCCAGACCCGCCTTCGCCGTCGGCCGCGCCACTGCGAAGTAGCTGGCCACCCATGCCTCGGACAACTTCTGGCCCGGCGCCAGCTCACCCGAGATGATCTGCTGACGAAGCGCCTCGCACAGCGAATCCGTGAGGGACGTGTTCTGCAGCGATACGGTCACCAGGCCTCCTCAGGTCGGATCGGAAATGGAACTTGCCAGACAAGATTTCTTGCCACGCCGTCGCGTAGCATACCCCGGCCCGGGCCGACACTTGGCCGGCGGAGACAATCGTCGATCCGTGTGCTGTGCCCAGCATCCCGCGCGATGGCACCTCGCGCAGGCACAGCCCGGATTCAGTCGGTGGCGTTGATCAACACCGGGTCCGCGAGATGCTCGCGGGGCGCGAACCCGGCGGCCAGCACCCTGCGTTCGGCGTCCAGGCCGTCCCACAACTGCCGGGCGAGTTCGGCGTGCGAAGCTGCCGTGGTGGTGATCGGCACCGGCACCCTGTTGGTGACCGGTTCCGACACGGCTCCGCGATAGGTGGACAACAACAATCCGTCGCCGACCGCGAGCTCGCCCGCGCGGGTAACGATGGTGTCGGCGGACTCCCGTTCTGCCGAGCCGCGGTGTGCGGCCGCCAACCACACCCGGTCGTCGTCGGCGACGACAGCGGTGATCCGCGGGGTGAAGATCGGCGGGTCGGGCTCGTACTCCAGCTCCTCGAGGGCGGCAGACGGTACGGCACCTGCGGCGATCCGATCGGCGACCGGATCGACCTGGCTGCCGTTGCCAAGCACGAAGAACCGATCGATCCGACGAACCGCCCGGTAGTGCCGCAACGGATCGGACGCATCCCCCACCGTCGGCTCGACCAACAGATCCCCGTCATCGGCCAGCCGGATCCGGCGCTGGCGGGATGCCTCACTCCGCCCGGTGGCAGCGTAGGCACAGGCCAGTCCGGCTGTCGTCCTGGCCACGATGATCACCCGGCCCGGGTACGGGCGGTCGGACAGCACGGCGGCGAGTGCATCGGAAGTCATGGGCGACATCCTGTCGTGTCTGCCCGAACGACCGGAAACCGGTCCCGGCCGGCCGGCGTCGCCGACGACCCGGGATCAGTTGCCGTTGAGCCGGCGCAGGGCCCCGATCACCAGTTCGCGATCGGCGGTCGGCCACATGTCGGGCATCGAGGCCCGCAGGAAACTGCCGTACCGGGCGGTGGCCAACCGCGGGTCGAGCACGGCGACGACGCCGCGGTCACTGGATCTGCGGATCAGCCGCCCGGATCCCTGGGCCAGCAGCAGCGCCGCGTGGGTTGCGGCAACCGCCATGAACCCGTTTCCGCCGGCCTCGGTGACGGCGCGCTGGCGGGCGACCATCAGCGGCTCGTCCGGACGAGGGAACGGGATCCGGTCGATGATCACCAGTTGGCAGGTGGCGCCCGGCACGTCGACCCCCTGCCACAACGACAGCGTGCCGAACAGGCTGGCGTCGGTCTGCTCCACGAAGCGCTTGGTCAGCTCGGGAAGCTGCGCATCGCCCTGGCAGAGAATGGTCATCTTGGGCAACTGGTTGCGTACGTACACCGCCGCCGCCTCGGCTGCGCGGCGGGAGGAGAACAACCCCAAGGTCCGGCCGCCGGCCGCCCAAACCAGTTCGGCGATCTCGGCCAGCACCTCCTCGCCGACCCCGTCCCGGCCGGGTTTGGGCATGTTGCGCGCGACGTAGATGATCCCCTGCCGGCGGTAGTCGAAGGGCGTGCCGACGTCAAGACCGCGCCAGGTCAACGGCCCGGTCCGGCTCCGTGCGGAGTCGGTGGTGTCGTCGCCGAAGTCCTCACCGAAATCGTCGCCGAAGTCGAGGTCCTCCTCGATGCCGTCCTCGAGATCATCGTGGGCGTCGGCGTGTTCTCCGGCCCGGACCGACGCCTGCCGGAGTGCGGCTTGTTGATCACGGGACTGCGGCGCGTCGTCCCGTTCATCGGCGCGCAGTCCGACCGAGCCGGCGACCCCGGTGAAATCGCCGCCGAGTTTCAGGGTGGCCGACGTCATGATCACCGTACGATCACTGAAGACCCGGTCCCGCATCAGCCCGGCGACGGTCAGCGGGGCGACCCGGACATCTCGGCCGGTGCGTTCGGAATCAGCGACCCAGACGACATCCTGATCATGCAACTTGACGATCCGGTCGGCCACGTCGAAGATCTCCTTGACCGCTGCCGCCGCCTGTTTGCGATCGTTCTCCTCGGCCTTCGCCGCGCCGTCCGTGGTCAGCGCGGTGACCACCCGGCGAGACGTGCCACGGATCGCGTCCACCGCGGCAATCACCGGAGATGAGGTGTCCTCGATCCGGTCAGCGGCCACCGAGTCCAGCGCGTCGCGCAGCCCGTCGGCCGCCTCCATCAGGTCCAAGGCAAGATCATCGTCAAGATAGTTCAACGCTCGGCGGGACACCCGTTCAATGGCCGTCGGGTGGAGTTCGGCCGACGCTGCACCGGTCACCCGGGAGACCAGCTCGTGGGCCTCGTCGATGATGATCACCGAATGGTCCGGCAGGGCGGTCCGCCCGTGCATCGCGTCGATGGCCAGCAAGGCGTGATTGGTGATCACCAACTCTGCGTTGCGCGACTTCTCCCTGGAGCGTTCGACGAAACAGGAGTCGCCGAACGGGCAGGCCTGGATCCCGAGGCACTCGCGGACCGGGATCGAAACCTGCTGCCAGGCGCGATCGGTGTGCGGTGGTGCGTCGTCCCGGTCGGCCAGTCCCCCGCTCTCGTGTTCTGCCTCGGCCCATTCCCGCAGGGCGATCACCTCTGCACCCAGAGCGGTGGACGGCGCTGAGCCGTCGTCCTCGGCCGGCTGACCGGTCATCGCCGTACGCAGGCTTTCGGCGAGGTCCGCCGCATCGATCAGCGATTGCTGGGCGCTCTCGGCGCCGCCGTTGACCCGCAGCCGGCAGGCGTAGTTGGTCCGCCCTTTGAGGATCGCGGCTGTCGGCCGCCGACCGATCGCCTGCTCGGCGGCATCGAGCGCAGCGGGAATGTCCTTGGTGGCGAGTTGCCGCTGGAGGGCCAGCGTCGCCGTGGCGACGACTATCCGCTCGGTCTGCCCGTCGGCCAGGGCGACCAGGGACGGCGCGAGATAGCCCAGGGACTTGCCGGTCCCGGTCCCTGCCTGCACCAGCAGATGCCGGCCACTGCCGATCGCCTCGGTGATTGCCGCGGCCATCTCGGCCTGTCCCGGTCGGTGTTGCCCCCCGATCTCGCGGACCGCGACATCCAGCACGTCCTGGGCGGTCGGCTCAGGCTTGCTGCGAATCACCGCACCAAGCTATCGGCACCTTCGGACAGTCGATAACAATCCAGCTCGGCGGCGAGTCCCTCGTTCACCCGGGCCAGCACGAGGGTCCCCTCGGCGGTGTGTTCCAGCTTGTCGAATTCGCCCTCGCGGTGGATCCGGTTGATCAGATCGCCGCGGTCGTACGGGACCAGGGCGTGGACCTCCACGTTAGGCCGCGGCAACCGCTGGTCGATCCGGGACCGCAACTCGTCGACACCGGCACCGGTCCGGGCGGAGACGACCAGCGCGTCGGGGAACTGGTGCCGCAGCACCGTGAGCGCTGCCGGGTCGGCGCGATCTGCCTTGTTGATCACGAGTTGTTCGGGGACCTGGGCCGCTCCGATCTCGCGGAGCACTTCACGGACGGCCTCTATCTGTCCCTGCGGATCGGGGTCCGACCCGTCGACGACATGCAGCAACAGGTCTGCGAGCACCGATTCCTCGAGGGTGGACCGGAACGCCTCCACCAGATCGTGCGGCAGATGCCGGACGAAGCCGACGGTATCGGTCAGCGTGTAGTCGCGGCTGTCGGCGGTCTGGGTCCGCCGGGTGGTCGGATCGAGGGTGGCGAACAGCGCGTCCTCGACGAGCACCCCGGCTCCGGTCAACCGGTTCAACAGAGACGACTTGCCGGCGTTGGTGTAACCGACCAGCGCGACCGACGGGACCTTGTGCCGGCGCCGTTCGGCCCGCTTCGTCTCGCGCGTCGAATCCATCTCCCGGAGCTCGGCACGGAGCTTGGCGATCCGACTGTTGATCCGCCGCCGATCGGTCTCGAGCTTGGTCTCGCCCGGACCGCGGCCGCCGATCCCGGCGCCGCCGCTGGTCCGGCCGCCGGCCTGGCGGGACAGGTTGCCGCCCCAACCGCGGAGCCGCTGTTTGAGGTATTGCAGCTGGGCCAGCTCGACCTGGGCCTTGCCCTCGGCGCTCTTGGCGTGCTGGGCGAAGATGTCCAGGATCAGCGCGGTCCGGTCGATCACCTTGACCTTGACCTTGTCCTCGAGATTGCGCAGCTGTGCTGGTGCGAGTTCGCCGTCGCAGATCACCGTGTCGGCTCCGGTGGCGACCACCACGTCACGCAGTTCGGCGACCTTGCCGCTGCCGATGTAGGTGGCCGGGTCCGGGCGGTCACGCCGTTGCACCAGACCCTCCAGCACCTGCGAACCAGCGGTCTCGGCCAGCAGCTTCAGCTCGGCAAGGGAGTTCTCGGCGTCGACCTGGCTGCCTGAGGTCCAGACGCTCACCAGTACCACCCGCTCCAATTGCAGCTGGCGATACTCGACCTCGGTGATGTCAGTCAGCTCGGTGGACATGCCGGCGACGCGGCGCAACGAGATGCGGTCGGCGAGGTCGAGCTGATCGCCGTCGTAGTTCACTGTCGGTTCCACCGTGGGACTCTGGTCGAGGCCATGCCGGTCGGTGTCGCGGTTCGTGGAAGGTTCGGTCATATTGCCTTCCAGCTTCTCACGCCGTACCAACACCGGCACCCGATTACTCAT
>Ga0164243_10002363_pt1 | contig 31238 bp, 33 predicted proteins | sample OricompcompostOP_FD_108781 | JGI IMG/M metagenome (GOLD analysis project Ga0164243, IMG submission 108781) | Organic Plus compost microbial communities from Emeryville, California, USA - Original compost - Organic plus compost (OP) | ecosystem: Engineered > Solid waste > Mixed feedstock >... | reverse complement strand
GCTTGACCCATGCAGGCGCCCGGACTAATGGCACCCGCTCTTGCCCCGTCGTCTAAAGGTAAGACTACGGACTCTGACTCCGTCAATCGAGGTTCGAATCCTCGCGGGGCATCCACGGAAAATACCATGAAATCAACCTCTTACGGGGATGACTGCGCCGATTCGACATGCGTTTTCGTATGTCTTCGATATGTCACGGTTTTCCGCCGTTTCCCGTGGCTTTCGAAAAGACGCGGCGGGGTCGCCGATCCGCGCCGGACGAGGATGGCAATTCGCTGCTCGACAGGCTCAAGAAGCCGGTCATGACGCTGCGCTACAGCTTGCACGATTTTCGCCACGCGGCCGCATCCTTGCGGATTGAGCAGCGCGGGAAGCGGAAGCGGCCATCTGTTCGACCAGGCGGACCCGGACAGCGGTCGCTGCGATCGAAAGGGAACTGGTCGGCTATGGTCGATCCGGGCCAAATGGCATCAGTGCTCCTGCCTGCGCAGGAGCACAAGCTGGGTCCATCTGAAGCGGACGGCCTCTAGTCGTAATGAAAACGGCATTGGGCGATTTCCAGCCTTTGAGCATCGCCCGCGCCTTCGACACGATAGACCAGCCGGTCAGCCTGATTGATCCGCCGAGACCACCAGCCTTGCAGGCTGCCCCTCAAGGGCTCCGGCTTTCCCGTTCCCTTGAAAGGTGTCCGCCTGCACTGTTCGATCAGGCTGTTTAGCCGCTCCAGCATATTCAGATCGTTGTTGACCCAGTGCTGATAGTCTTCCCAAGCTTGATCCGAAAAGACGATCTTCACGCCGAATGCAACTCGTGCTCCGTTCCCTCACCGACTTCCAGTTGACCGATCGATGCCTGCAGGCGGGAAGCGTTGGCCGGGGTGGACAGCAGGTGCATCGTCTCTTCCATGGCGTTCCAGTCGGAAAGCGAGACCATGACGACCGCCTCGCCCTTTTGGCGGGTCACAACCACCTGAGTACGGTTTTCCGTGACACGGTCCATCACGCCTTTGAAGTTCGCCCGAGCATCCGAGTAGGTCAGCACCTCCATGACGGTCTCCTTTGTCGGCTGAAATCCACATATGTACTGATTTTTGTACAAATGCAAGGGTGAACGATCCTCGAATGGTGGGGAAAGCGTCACTGCCGACTCATCAATCGAGAAGGTCTGTCGCCAGCCTTGGGTCCCTTCATCGTCCATGTTCCCGCACGAAGCGCCGGTCAGGGGGCGATCTCCATAGCGCCGGCATCGCCTGTCGCCCGGCCTATCCCTCGATCAGATCCAGATAGGCGATCACGTCATTGTCCGTCGCGATGAACAGGCCGGCTTGTACATCCTCGCTCTGTTGCGCCGCCATGGCGAGCGCGTCCGTCAGCGGGCCGTACATCAGCGTTTCCGCGCCGCCGCCATCGGCTTCGGACAGATAATAGAGCCGCACGGTGGCGCCGTCCGCGGTGCTGCGCATCAGCCGGTCTCGCCCTTGAGGCCCAGCTCATGGGCGAGGGCGTCGAGACTGGCGCCGCGGCGCACGATCAGCCACTGGTCCGGGTGTCGGGTGTCGACCACGGTGACGGCGCGCGTCGGGCAGATGTCGAGGCAGCCCACCTCGATGATGCCGGCATGCGCCTTGCGGTCCTTGCGCAGATGGAGGTGCCGGCGCAGGGCCCTGGCGAGCGGCTTGTCGCCGTCCGGGCCGAAGCCGCCATGCTTGAGCTTCTTCGAGCATTTGCGGCAGACCAGCACCGCATTGGTCCAGCGGCTGGCGACGCGGCGCGCGCTCATGCGGGCTTCCAGCTCCGCCGCTCCTCGGCGACGCGCAGCACCTCATAGGCGGCCTGGATGGCCTGGAAGCGGGTGGCGGCGTCCGCGTCGCCCGGCCGCACGTCCGGATGGCATTCCTTGGCGAGCGCCCGCCAGCTCTTCTTCACGGCCTCGAAATCCGCGTCCACCTCCAGCCCCAGCACGTCGAGCGCCCGCATCTCGTCGCGCGAGCGGCTGCCGTCGCCCGGGCCCGCCCACTGGTTGTGCGCGCTCTGCCGGTAGCCGGAGGCATCGCGCTGCTCATCGTGCATCCGCGCCTGCCGTTCCTCCTCGTCGAGACCGGCGAAATAGTCCCAGCCGCGATTATATTCGGCGGCATGGTCCTGGCAGAAATACCAGCGCTCCGGGCTGTTGGGCGATTTCGGCGCGGGGCAGTCGCCCGGCCGGTCGCAGCCGTGCCGGTCGCACAGGCGCACGGTCTGCGCCTCGCGCGCCGCGCCATAGCTGCGCCAGCGGGGAAAGCCCCAGTCATTGGATCGGCTGCTGCGTGCCATAAGCCTGCGAGTGTAGTCGCTCCATGTTGCGCTGCAAGGACATTGGCCAGGGCCAAGGGCGCCGACAGCTTGAAAATCCGTTTGCCAGGCGGTCTGTAAGCCGGGTTCTGTCCACCGCCGCCGTATCCCCGGAGGGGGACGCGCGGGCGGATGGGCGATCATTCCTCTGCGGACTGCCCTTGCGGACAGCCTCAAGCAACCAACCCGGGCGGTCGGGCCGAGCCAGGCCCTGCGGAACCGAAGCCCCGCGCGCCGCCCCTATTCGGTCTTGCTCCTGGTGGGGTTTACCGTGCCGCCCGCCGTTGCCGGGGACGCGGTGCGCTCTTACCGCACCCTTTCACCGTTCACGCGGCCGAAGCCCAAAGCCCGAAGGCAGACGTGACCTGCTCTCTGTTGCACTGTCCCTGGGGTCGCCCCCGCCGGACGTTATCCGGCACCATGGTCTCGTGGAGCCCGGACTTTCCTCGACATCGCAAAGCGAAGCCGCGATCGCCCGACCGCCTGGCAAGGGGCGGATATAGGGAGGCGCGGGGCGGGAGTCATCCCCCAAGTTCCGGAAGGAACGCGCGGCGCTGGCGGACGGTGATGGCCGTGACAGGCGAATGGAGATATGGAGCGCTGGACAGACGTGGTGACCGCTATTCGCTCCGGCGCGCGCGATCGGCGGCACGAATCCTTTCTATGAACGGCCGGCTTCGAAGCGATCGCTCGATTCGCCACAGCGCCTCATAAATGCCCGGCAAACCTTCCGTCAGGAGATCGAGATTCGCCTGGGCGACGGGGATGATGGAGTCTCGCAGACGCTGGATTTCGTGGTTGCCGCGAGGCGTCAGCGCGACGATGGAGCGTCGCCGGTCTTCAGGGTCTCGCCGCGTATGGATGAGGCCGCAGGCGTCCAGTTCCGCGATCCATTGCTGAACGAGCTGGTGTGACTGGCGCAGCGTCGCGGCCAGTTCGGTAACGGACATGGCGCCCCTTGCATCGAGCGCCAACAGCGTCGAGGCCGTGCGTGGCGGGTTTGGCACCTCTTTTTCGGCGTTCCAAAGCTTGTCGGCCTCCACCAGTTCATCCGAAATCCTGCGGAGGAGATGCGCAAGGAAGCCCGGGCCGAGACTTTCGATGAAATCGCTGTGATCGTCGTTCATGACGCATCGGCTAGCAGCATTGACATATGAAAACAATTGCGCAATTATTTGCATAATTGCTGGGCGGCAGGCATCCTGCGTCCCCCAGATGCTTGGCGTGAGGATGCGCGCCTGGAAAGGTCTGTCACGATGGGCATTGGTTTCCTTCGGGCGCTGGCGGCCCTCCTGTCGACATATGCCTTCATCGCCGGCACATCCGCGCGAGCCGGGAATCACGATCTCCCCGCGGGCGTGACCGCACAGGAGGTGCGTATGCCGTCGGAGTCCGGCGTGATGTTGGCCGGCACGCTCCTGACGCCACAAGAGTCCGAGACACGGCCTTTGCCGGTGGTGGTGCTGGTCGGCGGAACGGGTGCCTATCCGCGCGGCAGTCCCTTCGCCATGGATATCCAGACAAGGCTTCTCGCTCACGGAATCGCGACCGTTGAATATGACAAGCGCGGCGCGGGCCAGTCGACCGGTGTTTTCGCCGACACATTGCCGGTCATGGAACGGGATGTGGAAGCCGTGATCCGTTACTTGCGGGGCCGTTCCGATCTTGATGCCGCCCGTGTGGCATTGGTCGGGGTTAGCCAGGGTGGCGTCGCCGTACCTGCCATTGCATCCCGCGATCCGCACATCGCCGCGATCACGATGCTGTCTGGACCAGTCGGCCCGCGTGGCGAATTGTTCCTCGGGATCATGCGGGCTAATCTGAACCGATCCGGCAAGAGCAAGGATATGGTCGACCGGATCATGGCCGCGACCGGCCAATGGATGGAGGCCCGCAGTCGCGGCGATACGGTCGAGGGAAACGCGACCCTGCGCGAAGGCGTCGTCCGGAGTTTCGTAACGGCAGGCTTCACGCACGAACAGGCCGAGGGGATGGTCGCGGCACTGGATACGCCGGTGCTTCTTTCCATGTACGAGGTTGCCCCCGATCAGGCGCTTGCGAACGTGCGAGCGCCGGTCCTCGCCATTTACGGAGGACGGGACTCGACAATTTCTTCCGCCCTCAGCGTACCGGCGGCGCAGGCTGCACTTGCAGACAATCCGGATTCCCTCGTCGTCGAGATACCTGGCGCGGACCACACCTTCAGGCATGTCGAGCCCGATCAGGCGGAAGCGCCGCGGGAGCAGCCCATATCACCGCTGGTCGGCGAACTGATCGAGACTTGGCTCGCCGCGCGATTGCATGCGCAAAGGAGCCGGCCTTAAGGACGGTAGACCGACCTTTCGTTCCGGCCTGGCCTCTGCTGTGCCGTCACAACCTCACCCCATTCAGCCGCAGCGCATTGGTCACCACCGTGAAGGAGGAGAGCGCCATCGCCGCGCCGGCGATCATCGGGGAAAGGAGGATGCCCGCGACAGGATAGAGCACGCCCGCCGCCACCGGCACGCCGATGCCGTTGAAGAGGAAGGAGAAGCCGAGATTCTGGCGGATGTTGCGCATGGTCGCGCGGGCGAGGCGGCGGGCGCGGACCATGGCGGAGAGATCGCCCAGCGTGAGGGTGATGCCCGCGCTCTCGATGGCGACGTCCGTCCCCGTGCCCATGGCGATGCCGACATCGGCGGCGGCGAGGGCGGGCGCATCGTTGATGCCGTCCCCGGCCATGGCGACGCGCGCCCCGCCGGCCTTGAGTTCGCCGATGATGCGGGCCTTGTCCTCCGGCTTCAGCCCGGCGCGCACATCGTCGATGCCGCCGACGGCGCGGGCGACGGCCTTGGCGGTCGCGGCGCTGTCGCCGGTGAGCAGGACGATGCGCAGACCCTCCTCATGGAGCGCGGCGATGGCCTCGCGCGCGCTCTCCTTGATCGGGTCGGCGACGGCGATGAGGCCGGCGCACTGCCCGTCGATGGCGACGAGCATGACGCCCGCGCCCTGTTCGCGATGGGCCCGCGCGGGCGCGTCGAGCGCGGCGGGATCGGCGCCCACGCGGCGCATCTGCGCCTCGTTGCCGATCGCCACCGCCCTGCCGCCGACCGTGCCGCTGATGCCAAGGCCGGTCTGCGATTCGAAATCGGCGACGGCGGGCAGGTCGAGGCCCTTGTCCCGCGCGCCTTCCACGATGGCATGGGCGAGCGGATGCTCGGACCGTGCCTCCAGCGCGGCGGCATGGGCGAGCAGGTCGTCCGCGCGCATGGCCCCGGCGGGCTCGACCGCGACCAGCGTCTGCTTGCCTTGCGTCAGCGTGCCGGTCTTGTCGATGGCGAGGATGGTCGCGCCGTCCAGCGCCTGCAGCGCCTCGGCATCCTTGACCAGCACGCCGGCCCGCGCGCCGCGCCCGGTGCCGACCATGATCGACATGGGCGTGGCGAGGCCGAGCGCGCAGGGGCAGGCGATGATGAGCACGGCGATGGCATTGAGCAGCGCATGGCCGAAGCGCGGCTCGGGACCGATGAGGCTCCAGACGACAAAGGTCGCCACCGCGACGAGCACGACGAGCGGCACGAACCAGCCGGAAATGCGGTCCGCCACGGCCTGGATCGGCGCGCGGCTGCGCTGCGCCTGCGCGACCATGGCGACGATGCGCGCGAGCATCGTGTCCGCGCCGACCGCGCGCGCTTCCATGACGAGGCTGCCGGTGCCGTTGACCGTGCCGCCCGTCACCTGCGCGCCCGCGCTCTTGAGCACGGGCGCGGGTTCGCCGGTGAGCATGGCCTCGTCCACCGCCGAGCGGCCCTCCAGCACCACGCCGTCCACGGGCACGGATTCGCCGGGGCGCACGCGCAGCCGGTCGCCCGCGACGATGTCGTCCAGCGGCACGTCCGTCTCCTGCCCGTCGGCGCCGATACGGCGTGCGGTGCGCGGCGCGAGGTCGAGCAGGGCGCGGATGGCGCGGCCGGTGGCGGCGCGGGCGCGCAGTTCCAGCACTTGCCCCAGCAGCACCAGCGCCACGACCACGCCCGCCGCTTCGTAATAGACCGGCACCATGCCGTCATGCCCGCGCAGGGCGGGCGGGAACAGGCCGGGCGCGAAGGTCGCGGCGAGGCTGTAGAGAAAGGCCGCGCCGACGCCGAGGGCGATCAGCGTGAACATGTTGTAATGCCCGCTGCGCACCGAGGCCCAGCCGCGCGCGAAGAAGGGCGCGGCCGCCCACAGCACGATCGGCGCGGCGAGGGCGAGCTGCACCCAGGGCGACCAGCGCGGCGGCACGAGATGCAGGCCCAGCATTTCCGCGCCCATGGAGATGAGCAGCAGCGGGACGGCGAGGATGCCGGACACCCAGAGCCGGCGGGTGAAATCCACCAGCTCGGGATTGGGGCCATCGTCCATGGCCGGTTCGAGCGGCTCCAGCGCCATGCCGCAAATGGGGCATGAGCCGGGGCCGTCCCGCCGGATCTCCGGGTGCATGGGGCAGGTCCAGATCGCGCCGGGGGGCGCCTCGGGCGGCGGGGCGGTTTCGGCCGGGCTCAGATAGCGCGCGGGATCGGCGAGGAACTTCTCCCGGCAGCGCGCGCCGCAGAAATGATAGTCATGGCCGCCATGCGCGGCATGATGCGGCGTCTTCGCGGGATCGACATCCATGCCGCAGACCGGGTCCCTGACCGTGCCGGCCGGCGCCGCGTGTTCGCGGCCATGAGGATGATGACCGTGATCCTGCGCATGATGATGGCCGTGCATGGGGACTCCTTCAGGCTCCCAGATAGGAAGCCGGGCGGCGCGGCGAAAGGCCGTCACTCATCCGCGGTGGAGCGCGAATAGGGCCGGGCCGCGCGGGCGCGCCCCCAGTCCCGGTTCGGCATGGCCTGCATGACGAAGCGCAGCGTGCCGCCCGCGCGGATCTCGGCATCGCCGATCCATGTCCGGGCGAGCGGGGCGCCGTTCAGCTCCACCCGGCCGACATAGGGATTGGCATCGGACAGGCCCTGCGTCTCCACGGTGAAGCGCTTGCCGCCGGGCAGGTTCAGCACCGCCCGCTCAACGAAGGGGCGGCCGATCACATATTGATTGGAACCGGGCGTCACGGGATAGAAGCCGAGCGCGGTGAAGACCAGCCAGGCGGACATCTGGCCGAGATCGTCATTGCCCGAGAGGCCGTCCGGCGTCGGCCTGTACTGGCTTTCGACGATCTGGCGCAGCCGCGCCTGCGTGCGCCAGGGCGCGCCGGCATGGACATAGAGATAGGCGACATGGTGGCTGGGCTCGTTGCCATGGATATACTGGCCGATAAGGCCGGCAATATCCTCGGCATGGCTGTAGTCGAGCTTCGAGACGTCATAGTCGAACATGGCGTCGAGCTTCGCGATCGCCTTGCCGTCGCCGCCGAGCAGGGCGAAGAGCGCGGCCTGATCCTGCGGCACGAACCAGCTATATTGCCAGGCATTGCCCTCCGTATAGTCCGAACCATAGTTGATCGCCGTGGGATCGAAGGGCGTGCGGAAGCGGCCGTCCGCCAGCCGCGCGCGCAGCCAGCCGGACTTGGCGTCGAAGCTGTTCCGCCAGTTGCCGGCGCGCCGCTCGAAACGCGCGGCGATGTCCGCCTTGCCCATGGCGCGGGCCATGCGGGCGATGGTCCAGTCGTCATAGGCATATTCGACCGTCTTGGAGGCGGCCTCCGGCTCCCGGTCGATGGGAACATAGCCAAGGCGCATATAATCGCCCAGGCCCCCATAGGGCGCGTAGGTGGCGCTCGCGACCATGGCCTCGAGCGCGGCATCGGCGTCGAAACCGCCTATGCCCTTCAAATAGGCGTCGGCGATCACCGGGACGGCGTGATAGCCGATCATCGTCCAGGTCTCGCGCCCGGCGAACTGCCAGACGGGAAGAATGCCGTCCGGGCTCTCCCGTCGGCTGGCGATCAGGCTGTTCACGATGTCCGAGGTCGTGCGCGCCGGCTGGATCAGCGTGAGCAGCGGATGCTCGGCGCGGAACGTGTCCCACAGCGAGAAGGTGGAGCGGAAGGTGAAGTCCTTCGCCACATGCACCTGATCGTCCGGCCCGCGATAGCGCCCGTCCGCGTCGCTCCACACGCTCGGCGCGAGCAGCGCGTGGTAGAGGGCGGTATAGACATTGGTGCGCATCGGCGCGGGGGCCTCGATCTCCACGGCGTGCAGCGCCTCGCGCCATGCCGCCTGCGTGCGGGCGCGCACCGTGTCGAAATCCGCGCCCTCCGCATCGAGATTGGCGATGGCGCCGGCCTCGTCCACGCCGGAGAGGGCGACGCGCACTTCCAGCGGCGCGGCGAGCGGGCCGAAGTCCATCCGTGCCTCCAGCGCCTTGCCGAGCTTCTCGGCCAGCGCGTCGCTGCCCCGGCCCGGGCCCTGGAAGCCCTTGTAGGGAATGGCCTCGTCGCGATCGATGAAGGCATGGCCCCGGAGCGGGGCGGAGAAACGCATCGCGAAATAGAGCTTGCGCCCCGGCGCCCAGCCGCGCGTTTCACGGAAGCCGGTGAGCGTGCCGTCCGGGCGCATGTGGAGCCCCGACCAGAGGATCTTGCCGGGATAGTCATACAGGGATGAACGCAGGTCGATCAGCAGATGCGCGTCCCGCCCGGCCGGGAAGCTGTAGCGGTGGATGCCCACCCGCGTGCCGGCCGTGAGTTCGGCGCGGATGCCGCTCCCCGAAAGAGTGACGGCATAATAGCCGGGGCTTGCGGTCTCGCTCTCGTGGCTGAAGGGCTGGCGATAGCCCGAGCCGGGCGCGGCGGGATCGCCGGGATCGAGCTTCACGTCGCCCACCTGCGGCATGACGAGAATGTCGCCCAGGTCCGAATGGCCCGCGCCCGAGAAATGGGTATGGCTGAAGCCCTGGATGGTCGGATCATGATAGCTGTAGCCGGCGGCATGGGCATAGCAGTCGCGGATCCGGCAGGTGGCGTCCGTGTCCGGCGAAAGCTGGACCATGCCGAAGGGCGCGGTGGCGCCGGGGAAGGTATGGCCTTCCGGGCCGGTGCCGATCATCGGATCGACGAAGGCGAGCGGATCGGGCGCGGGCGCGGGCTCGGCGCCGGCGCGCGGGGCGAGGGCCGTGGCCGCGAGGGCGAGCAGGAGCAGCGGACGGGTCATGGCGCCATAAAGCATGGCCGGGCGGCCTGTCCAAGAGGCACGGGCGTATGGGGGGCAGCGCTCGCGTCGGGTGAGGGTGCTCGATCACATAGCCGGATGGTCCGCGCCGCCGAGCCTTTCCATCTGGTCGAACAGGGCGGCGCGTGAAATCTCGCCATAATGGGTGGCGACGATCTCGCCCTTCGCATTGAGAAAAAGGGTCGTCGGGAAGAGGCTGGTATTCACGGCGCGGGCGACCTCGCCGCGCCTGTCGACGAGGACGTGGTGGGCGGGGATGGCTTCGCGTGCGAGGAAGGCGCGCACCTGCTCGGGCGTCTCGGCCTGATCGACGAGTAGGACCGGAATGTCCGACGTCGCGGCGACCTGCGCCAGCATGGGGAGTTCGCGGCGGCAGGGCGGGCACCATGTCGCCCAGAGATTGACGACCAGCGGCCTGCCCCGGAAATGATCGAGCGGGACGGCATCGCCGGACAGGGACCGGAGCGCGGCAACCGCCGGCATGGGCCGCGCGGGTGGGCGCAGGAGCATCGCGCCGAGCGTGAAGCTCACGAAGCAGAACAGCACCGCCGCGAAGCCCAGCACGCCGCTCCGCTGGCTCTTCATCGTGAGCAGCAGCGATGCGCCGGCCGCGAAGGCGCCCGCCTGCGCGTCGAACCCGCCCTGCCGGAACGACAGCATGGGTGGCCAGTCCCCCGCATAGGCGCGCCAGTGCAGCATGATGAAGGCCAGTCGGCCGACGACCAGCCCGGCCAGGATGGCGATCCATGTCGCGCGCGTCACCGGCTCCCCGCTGCGCCGGCCGATCAGACCGAGCAGCAGGATGAACGCGATGACGGCGCCGAGGGCCAGCAGCCGGTCGGTCGCGAAGGCCAGCGGTCCCAGGCTGACGGTGCCGGGCATGGCGTGGAAATCCTCCGGTCAGTCAGCCGCGCGGCGCGGGCGCGGCGGCGGCGATCCGATCCGGCCGGGGCGGCGACGGGGGGAGGGACAGCGAGGGCCGCGGGTCGGGGCCGCGTCAATCATCCCCGCGCGGCCTCGGGAGAAGCAGCGCCAGCAGGATGGCGCGGCATTCGCCGTCGATCACGCCGTCGAGCAATTCGGGCCGGAAGCGGCGCTGGAAAGCCACCACGGCGGCCTGCGGATCGCTGATGTCATAGCCGAAGCGCTCCAGCGCGAGCATGAAGCCGCTGTCCGTCCAGTGCGGGTCCATGAGATTGCGGGTCGGGCGCGGCAGGGCGAGGCGCAGGCGGGCGAGCCTGTTCCACGGGAAAAGCTCGCCGGGGTCCTCCTTGCGGGCAGGCGCGATGTCGCTGTGCCCCACCACATTGCCGCGCGTGATGCGGTGTCGCTGGACGATGTCGTGCACGAGCGGGATGAGCGCATCCATCTGCGTGTCCGGAAACGGCCGATAGCCCCATTCATGGCCGGGATTGACGATCTCGATGCCGATGCTGGCCGAGTTCACGTCCGTGATGCCGCGCCAGTAGCTGAGGCCCGCGTGCCAGGCGCGTTTCTCCTCGTCGACCATGTGGACGACATTGCCGTCCTCGGTCACGACATAATGGGCGGAGACCCTGCTTTCCGGATTGGCCAGCCAGTTGATGGCGCTCGGCGCGTCCGGCATGCCGGTATAGTGCAGCACGAGGATGGAGACGGGCAGTTTGCGTTCGTCGAAATTGGGCGACGGCGTCTCGATCATGCAGGGCCCTGTGTCCGTCCTCGCGCGGTGATGCGCCTGTCCCTAACCCATCGGATCGCGCGGCGGAAGCGGCCATGTGCGGCGGCGGGGACGCCGCGCGCTCAGCGTGGCCGCTCCGCGGCGCGATAGACGCAGCTCATGTCCCGGCAGCTCTGGAACGCGGCCTGCTGGCCGCCGAGGATTTCCCCCGCGCCGAGAATGAGATAGCCGCCCGGCCGGGCGCTGCGGGCCAGTTGCGCCCAGCCTTGCCGCCGCTGCGTCTCGGGGAAATAGAGCAGCACGTTGCGGCACAGGATGAGGTCGAACGGCCCCGTCGCGTGCCGGGGGTCGAGCAGATTGTCTGTCTGGAAACGGACCAGGGCGCGCAGATCGTCATGGATGCGCCAGTCGGTCCCGTCCGGCACGAACCAGCGCAGCAGCTCGTTGATCGGCAGTCCGCGCTGCATGTCCATCTGCGCGAACAGGCCGCCGCGCGCCTTCGCGATGGCGAGCGGCGAGACGTCGGTCGCCAGGATGCTGACGCGCCAGCCGTCCCAGAGCGACCCCATGCGCTTGAGGATCATCGCGATCGAATAGGCTTCCTGCCCGATCGAGCAGCCCGCCGACCAGATGCGCAGCGTCCGGTCCGTCTTCCGCGCATGAAGCTCCGGCAGCAGGCGGTGCTCGATCGAGTGGAACACGCCCGGATCGCGGAAGAACAGGCTCTCATGATTGAGCATCGCGTCGATGGTCGCATCGCGCAGCCGCCCGCTCGCGTCCCGCCCGATCGCGTCGACGAGCGCGTCGAGCGTCGCGAGCCCCTCGTCGCGCATCAGGGGACGCAGCGATGTCTCGATCCGCCAGCGCCGGCTCTCGGTCAGGCGCTGGCCGGTCTCGCGCTCGAGCAGGGCGCCGAGGGCGGCGATGGTGCGCGCGGGTGGGGAGAGGATCATGGCCGGGCCCGCAATTGCGTCATGATCGCGCCCGCGATGGCGGTCGGCGGCAGGACGAGGCTGGCAAGGCCTGCGCGGGCGACGGCGCCGGGCATGCCCCAGACGGCGCTGGACCGGACATCCTGCGCGATGAGCCAGCCGCCCGCCTCGACGATGCGCAGCGCCCCGGCCGCGCCGTCCCGCCCCATGCCGGACAGGATGACGCCGCACGCGCCCTCGCCATAGACGCGCGCGAGCGCGCCGAACATCGGATCGACGGCCGGCACGCCGCCATGCTTGCAGGCCTCCCGGCTCAGCCGGATCGACACGACATCGTCCGCGTCGCGGGCCAGCGAGAGATGCGCATGGCCCGGCGCGAGATGGATGGCCCCGGCGCGGACGGGCTGGCCATCCTCGGCGAGGAGGACCGGCAGTCCGCTCGCGCGGCGGAGCTGCTCGGCGAAGAGCGGCTGGAAATTGGCCGGCAGATGCTGGGTGATGAAGAGCGGGAAGGGCAGCGGCGCGGCGAAGCCGCCGATCACCGACAGGATGGCGCTGATGCCTCCGGTCGAGGCGCCGATGCCCAGCGCACGCACCTGCGTGCCGGCAGGCCGGAGCCGGATCGCCGCCGCGTCCGGCTGGTCGGGCCGGCGGGCCTGGGCGGCGGCGCCCGCGAGATGGGCGAGCCGATCGAGCAGCCGGGCGACGAAGCGATCGCTGAAATGGCCCGCGCTCGGCTTCTCGACCACATCGCTGGCGCCCATGGCGAGCGCCCGCAGGGCCAGCTCGCTGCCCTCGCGATAGGTGCCCGAGAGCAGCGCGACGCGGATATGACGGGCCGGGTCCAGCAGGCGGGGCAGCACCTGCATGCCGTCGAGGCCGGGCATCTGCACATCGAGCAGGACGAGATCGACCGGCCGCGCCTGGACGAGTTCGAGCGCCTGCGCGCCGCTCGCCACCGCGCCGGCGACGGTGAAGCGCGGGTCGGCCTCCAGCACGCGGGTCATGATCCGCCGCACGACGACCGAATCGTCGACGACCAGCACCGCGATGCCGCCATCGGGAACGGCGGCATCCTGCCGGTGATGAAGGGGCATGAAGGACATGATCGGTCCGGCCGGAATGGCGTCAGAGCACGCCGACGATCTGCAGCTTGCTCTCCAGCGTATCGCGATCGAACGGCTTCATCACATATTCGTCGGCGCCGGCGGCGACCGCGGCGCGCAGATGATCGAGACCGTTCTCGGTGGTGCAGAAGATCACCTTGGGCGGATTGTCCAGATTGCGGCGCGAGAGTTCCTTGAGGAAATCGATGCCGCTCATGATGGGCATGTTCCAGTCGAGCAGCACCACGTCCGGCAACTGCTCGTCGCACATTTCGAGCGCCTGCCGGCCATCGCCGGCTTCCTCGACCCGGAGATTGAGCGACTCCAGTATGTGCCGGGCGACTCGGCGTATGACCTTGGAATCATCGACAACCAGACAGTTTGGCATGGCTCGCGAACCCTTCATGAGGTGTTTTTCGATCGCATCCTATCCATCAGACGTAAGACTCGGGTAAACGGTCACGCCGCGCGCGCGGCGCTGCCGGACCCGGCAATGAAGTCGGCAAGGGTGAGCAGGAGATGGCTCTGCCCCTCGCGCTCGACGAGGCCGCCCGCAAAGGGCGCCCAGGCGGCATCGATGCGCCCCTGCACGGGCAGCACGCCGCCCTGCGCGTGGCAGATGTCGCTCAGCGCATCGACGCAGAAGGCATAGCTGTGGCCGCCGATCTCGGCGACGATGGCGAAGATGGCGGGCGCGTCGCCGCGCGCCTTGCCGAAGATCTGCGTCTCCATGTGGATGACGGTCAGCACGCGGCTGCGCAGCGCGGCGAGGCCGCGCACATGCGGCGGCGCGAGCGGGATCGGCACGACCTCGCCGAGCCGCACCACGGCCTCGATCTCGCTGGCGCGCACCGCCACCGGCGTGCCGGCGACGAGGGTGAACAGGAACAGCGTGTCGGTCATGCCGCCCTCCCGGTGGCCTGCGCGATCGCGGCCATGAGCCCGGCGCGATCATAGCGATAGATGGCGTCGTCCGTGCGTCCCGCGGCGCTGAGCGTGAGGACCGGCGCGGGCGCCCCGGCGATCGGCGCGCCTGTGTCCGTGCGCAGGATGATGTCCGGCGCGCCCTCGGGCGCGGGGCCGATCGAGACCTCATAGCCCGCCTGCACCAGCAGCGTCGCCAGGATGTTGCGCATCCAGGGATCGTCGGGGTCGGCGATGTGGCAGCGGACGGGACGGGCCCGGTCCGGCGCGTCCGCCCGCGCGGCCTCGGCGAAGATGGCGAAGGGATCGATCATCTCATATTGCGCGTCCTCCACCATCACCAGACCGGCCAGGCGCGGCTCGCCCAGCGGAACGTCGATGCGCGCGGGCGCGTCGATGATGTCGATCACATCGTCGATCAGGTAGCAGAGCTGGTCGTGGCCGTCATGGAGGCGCAGCGCCTTGAGGGTGGCGCCGGCGGCCGGCGCGGCGGGCGCGTTGAGCGCGGGCAGCAGCCGGTCGTCGATCCGCGCATAGACGCCGTTGGCCGTGCGCACGAGCCGGTCGGCGGGAAGGTCCTCGACCCGGTCGACCACGCCCAGCGGCATCAGTCGTCGCCGCCCGTCGCCCTCGCGGTACATGAGCGCCTGGATGGTCGGGTCGCGCGCCTCATCCGGTCCGGCGGCGGGCCGGGCCAGCGGCCCCTCCGTCTCGCGCAGCGGCAGGCCGGCGATCTGCGCGATCCCGGCGGCGTCGAGCAGCAGCATCGGCTGGCCATTGTCCGGCAGCGTCATGCCGGCGAAGGCGCCGGCGGCGGTGATGGCGGGGGGCGCCGGGCGGATCACCAGTTCCTCGTTGCTCTCCACGCTCTCCACGCCGAGCACATAGGGCCGCCCGACCGAGGAGCGGATCACCATGAGCGTGCGCGGGCCGGTCCCCGTGTCGACGCGGTCCAGACGCAGCACGTCCTCCAGCGCGATCAGGGCGTAGCGCTCGCCGCGGATCGTCGCCACCTGCGCGCCGCCGATCCGTTCGATCGCGACCATGGCGCTGTTCTCGTGCAGCAGCTCGACCACATTGCCGCGCGGCATGGCGAAGAAATGCGCGCCCGAGCGGATGATGAGGCCGGGAATGATGGTGAGCGTCAGCGGCACGCGCAGCGTGATGGTGGTGCCGCGCCCGGCGAGGCTCTCGATGCCGATGACGCCGCCGATCTGCTCGATATTCGCGCGCACGACGTCCATGCCGACGCCCCGGCCGGAGACGGCGGTCACTTCCCGGGCGGTCGACAGGCCGGGGTGGAAGATGAGCGCGAGACGGTCCGCGTCGGACATCTGCGCGGCCTCGGCGGCGGTGCAGAGCCGGGCGGCGACGGCCTTGTCGACCAGCGCGGCGCGATCGATGCCGCGCCCGTCGTCCGCCACTTCCACGACGATCTGGTTGCCGGACTGGCGCGCGACGATGTGCAGCGCGCCGGTCTCGTCCTTGCCCGCCGCGCGGCGCTGGCCGGGCGTTTCGATGCCATGGTCGAGCGCGTTGCGGACGATGTGGGTGAGCGGATCGAGCACCATCTCGATCATCTCGCGGTCCATCTCGACATCGCCGCCATCCAGCTCCAGCCGCACCTTCTTGCCGAGGTCGCGCGTCAGGTCCCGGACCATGCGGGGAATGGCGGCATAGAGCCGGTCGACCCGCTGCATCCGCGTCTTGCTGATCATGTCGCGCAGGTCCGCGACATTGGCGGACAGGCGCTCGAAACTGCTTTCCAGCTCGGGATCGGCGCCATGGTCGCGCATGCGGCGGGCGAGGTCGTTGCGCGCCAGCACCATGTCCGAAATGCCGTTCATGAGCTGGTCGATCAGCGCGAGCGGCAGGCGGATCGAGCGCGGCGCGCTGGCGCGGCGCGGCGCGTCGGCGGGCTGGCGTTCCTCGTCCGGCAACGCGGTTTCGACCGGTTGCGCGGACGCGGACATGGACGGTTCGGGCGCCTGGGCCATGTCCTGCCGCGCGGGCGGGGAGACCGGCGGGGCGGCGGGGGGCGGCGTGAAGATCTCATAGCCGTCCGAGGCGAGATGCAGCGCATCCAGCAGGGCATCGTCCTGCGCCTCGGGAATGTCCGGCAGGCCGGCGTCGGCCGCCCGGCGCGCGAGCATCCCGATCCTGTCCATGACCGCGAGGACGGCGGTGATCATGGCGGGATCGGCGGTGCGCGTGCCGCGGCGGATGTCGGCCAGCACATCCTCGGCGGCATGGGCCAGCCGCTCGAAGCGCGGCAGGTTGAGGAAGCCGCAACTGCCCTTCACGGTGTGGAAGAAGCGGAAGAAGGCGTCGAGCCGGGCCCTGTCGGTCGGATCGCGTTCCCACGCGACGATCTCGCCGGAAAGCGCCTCGAGCGTTTCCAGCGTCTCAGCGATGAACTCTCCGAGAATTTCGTCCATGCGCGCGGCCCCGCCCTTCGATCGGGCCGCGATCATGGGCGGGAGCTCTTAAATCGTGGTTAAGAAAGGCGGATTCTGGCGCCGAAGAGCAGGAAGGGCTCGCCCGCCGGGGAGAGCATCAGTTCGCCGCCGGCGCGATCGGCGGTGGTGCGGACCAGATGGGCCATGGCGGTGCGCGTCGTGACGTCCTTCTCCTGGCCCAGCAGGGCGGCGCGGATCGAAGCGTCGAGCGTGATGCGGGGTCCCTCGCCGCGCACGACGATCTCGGCCCGGTCGCCCGCCAGTTCGGCGCCCAGCGCCATGGTGCCGCCGCGCGGCAGCGCCTCGCCCGCGATCATCGCCAGGTTGAGCAGCAGCTTGGCGGCGGGCCGGGACAGGCCGTCGGCGGCGATCATCCACTGGAGCGCCAGGCGGCCTTCCGGCGGGAACATGCCTTCGATGGCGGTCCTGATCTCGTGCGTGGGGATGCTCTCGCCGAAGCCGCCGGCGGCGCCGAAGGCGAGGCGGAAGAATTTGAGCTTGCCCGCCGTCTTGTGGATGCCGTCGCCGATCAGGCCCATGCACTGGTCGCGCACGACCGGATCGGTCTCGCCCTCGAGCAGTTCGAGGCCGTTGCCGAGCGCGCTCACCGGGCTCAGCAGATCGTGGCAGAGCTTCGAGCAGAGCAGGCTGGCGAAGGCTGTGGGATCGAGCGCTTCAGGGTCGGGTGCGTGGGCCAACGGGCATCCTCCTTGGGGCGCCCTCATTACCCTGTTGGCGCGCAGGTGCAACCGCCCTCGTCGGCGCCCATGCGGCAGTCAGGCCCGTTTCGGCGCCGGGTCCGCGGCGCGCGCCCGCGCCGTTTCCCCGCCCGCGATGCCGGCGCCGCATCGGCCGGGCGTCGCGGGCGAGGGGTTCAGGAAACGCGATCAGCCGAACGCGAAGCGCGCGCGCCCGCGACGCAGGGCCGCCCCGGCCAGCGCGAAGCCGCCGATCATCATCGCCCAGCTTGCGGGCTCGGGCACGGCGGCGAGGCTGGTGAAACGCACTTCCGACAGGCCGGTGGCATAGGGATCGTAGATCGTGCCCTCGGCATAGTTGCTGAGGAGATCGAGCTTCACATAGCGCGCGGCGCCGCTGAAGGCGAAGGTCTGCGCGGCCAGCGGATCTCCGTTGGCGCGATCCATGGTGCCGCTGAACACCGTGTCATAGGCGATGCCATCGAGCGAGATGAGGATGGAGAAGGCCTTCACGCCCCGGTCGACCGTGTTGATCACATGATTGGGATTGACCGGATAGGGATCGGCATAATTGAACTGCCAGATGTCCGCGCCGGAAAGATCGAAGACCGCCCCGAGATCGAACACCAGCTCCGCCTGCGCGACGCCGAGATCGGTCATCCACATGTTGCGGAAATCGCGGTCGTGCAGACCGTCGGACGAGAGGCCGCTGCCGTCGATCAGATGCGCGGCATCATAGAAGCCGTTGTCGAAGGTGCTCGATGCCGTGGCCGAGACGGGCGTGACGACGTCCGCCTGGGCAGACCCGGCCGCCAGAACCGCAAGCGGGGTGAGGGCAAACAGGATGGCTTTCACGATGATAACTCCCACTGACTTGTGCGGTGAAGTCCGCCGTAGGTCCGTGGGGGAGCAATGCTGCGCGCGTGTGGCGAGCATGTTAAATATTTGTTTAATCTTCTTCTTCGACGGACAGGGGCATGGGCGCGAGGCCGCCCGCATCGGCGCGATACAGGCGCGCCGCGCCGCCGGGGGCGACGATCAGGCAGAGCTGCCCCGGCACGGCCGAGGCGGCATCCTCCCGCGAGGCGCCGGCATCGCCGGAGGGATGCGAATGATAATGGCCCGCGAGGCGCGGGCCGCCGGCGCGCGCGGCCTTGTGCGCGGCGATCAGCGCGGCGGGGTCGACCTCGAAATGGCGGGCCGGGTCGGGATGGACATTGGCGGCCGGGCGGGCCGCGCGGATGTGGCCGGCCGTGCCGAACAGCAGGCCGCACACTTCCCGGTCGGGCATGGCGGCGGCATGGGCCAGCACGGCGTCCAGCAGCGATCTTGATATGCGCACGCTCATTCCCAATCTATAGGGGCAGTGACGGGGGAAAGCAGCATTTCGACAATGATCGCGCCGGAGCTTGCGGGCGCGCGGCTCGATCGCGCGTTGGCCAGCCTGCTGCCGGATCTCTCGCGCGAGCGCGTGAAGGCGCTCATCCTCGAAGGCCGGGTCAGCGGGCCCGATGGCCGGGCGGCCGGCGATCCCGCGCTCAAGGTGAAGGCCGGGACGGTCTTCGCCGTCCATCTGCCCGCGCCCGCGCCGGCCGAGGCGGTGCCGCAGGCCATCGATCTCGTCATTCCCTATGAGGACGCGCATCTCATCGTCGTCGACAAGCCGGCGGGGATGGTGGTGCATCCGGCGGCGGGCAATCCGGACGGCACGCTGGTCAACGCGCTGCTGCATCATTGCGCCGGGCAGCTTTCCGGTATCGGCGGGGTGGCGCGGCCGGGCATCGTCCACCGCATCGACAAGGATACCTCCGGCCTGCTGGTGGTCGCCAAGACCGATCAGGCGCATGAGGGCCTCGCGAAGCAGTTCAAGGATCACAGCATCGCCCGGCGCTATCTGGCGATCGTCAATGGCCGGCCAGTGCCGCCCGCGGGCCGGATCGACACCTGGATCGGCCGGTCCGACGCCGACCGCAAGAAGATGGCGGTCCAGCGCGAAGGGCGCGGCAAGCGCGCGATCACCCATTATCGCACGCTGGAGCGGCTCGATCGGGCGGCACTGGTCGAGTGCCGGCTGGAGACGGGGCGCACCCATCAGGTCCGCGTCCACATGGCGCATCTCGGCCATCCGCTGCTGGGCGATCCGGTCTATGGCCGGGGCGGGCCGCACAGGGCGCTGCTCGCGGAACTGGGCTTCCGCCGGCAGGCGCTGCACGCCGCATACCTAGGTTTTATTCACCCCATCACAAGGGAAGCTGTAACGTTTGAAAGTCCGATTACGGATGACATGCAGAAACTGTTCAGCCATCTTGGCGTATAAGACTCGACGCGATGCCCCCTCCCTCCTCGCGTCCCCGCTTAAGGAAAACAAGCCATGAGCAATGGTAGCAATGTCCCCGCGACAATCCCGGCGCTTGGCAGCGATGCCAGCCTCAACCGCTATCTGGCAGAGATCCGCAAGTTCCCGGTGCTCAAGCCCGAGGAAGAATATATGCTCGCCAAGCGCTATCAGGAGCATGGCGACCCGGAAGCCGCCGCCCGGCTGGTGACCAGCCATCTGCGGCTCGTGGCCAAGATCGCCATGGGCTATCGCGGCTATGGCCTGCCGGTCTCCGAGCTGATCTCGGAAGGCAATATCGGCCTCATGCAGGGCGTGAAGAAATTCGAGCCCGACCGGGGCTTCCGCCTCGCCACCTATGCGATGTGGTGGATCCGCGCCTCGATCCAGGAATTCATCCTGCGCTCCTGGAGCCTCGTCAAGATCGGCACGACCGCCGCGCAGAAGAAGCTGTTCTTCAACCTGCGCCGCATGAAGAACCAGATCGAGGCGTTCGAGGACGGCGATCTGCGCCCCGAGGACGTGACCAAGATCGCCACCGACCTCGGCGTCTCGGAGGATGACGTCGTCTCGATGAATCGCCGCATGGCGATGGGCGGCGACACCTCGCTCAACGTCTCGATGAACGAGGATGGCGAAGGCCAGTGGCAGGACTGGCTGGCCGACGAAGGTCCGCTGCAGGACGAGCGGATCGCCGATGCGCAGGAGCGCGACGTGCGGCACGACATGCTGCTCGCCGCCATGGGCGATCTCAACGAGCGCGAGCAGCACATCCTGCAGGAGCGCCGACTCGCCGAGGAACCCAAGACGCTGGAGGAACTCTCCCAGGTCTATGGCGTCAGCCGCGAGCGCGTCCGCCAGATCGAGGTGCGCGCCTTCGAGAAGCTGCAGCGCGCGATGATGCGTATCGCGGGCGAGCGGCGGCTGGTTCCGGTCGCGGGCTGACACCGCCATCCGGGCGATGCTCGCCAGTCCCGGCACGGCGGGCGGCCTGTTCGCCCATGAGCTGGGCACGCTTGCCTATGGGCTGGTGGCCGTCCTCACATGGCGCGCCTATCAGCGCTCCGTGCGCGGGGGCATGGCCTGGGTGCTGTGTTTCATCGCCTTCGTCGCGCTTGCGATCAACCAGCAGTGCAGCCTGCTCGAAGCGCTTGTCGACCTGATTCGCGGCGTCTCGCGCGCGCAGAGCTGGTATCGCGAGCGGCGGCCGGTGCAGCGCGAGATCATCCTGGGCCTGGCGGCGGCGGGGGCGGGCGGCATGGTCCTGCTGCTGGCGATGCTGCGCCGCGAAGCCTGGCAGTTGCGCCTCGTCGCGCTCGTGGCGGCCGGACTCCTCGTCTTCGCGCTCATCCGCGCGGTGTCGCTCCACAGCGTCGATGCGCTGTTCGGGCGCCGCCTGTGGCCACCGCTGCCGCTGACGCGCGGCAACCTGATCGAGCTTGGCGGGCTGGTCATCGCGGCCCTCGCCTGTCTGTCCGTGCGCCGGCCACGGGGGCGGCGGCGCCACAGGCCGCGCCCGTCCGCGCGCCGCGCGGATCATGGCTAGCGGTCTGTTAAGTGTCTATCGTCCATGACATGATGGCCAGAGTCCGGGGAGTGCCTTCATGTCCGTCTCGATCCGTCCGTTCCGCCATGCCGGCCTGTGCCTGTTGCTCGCCGCGTGCCAGGACCGGGACACGCAGAACGATCTCAACGCGCTCGACGCGCGCCTCACCAACGGCGCCGCCGCCGGCGTGATCGAGGCGCGCAGCGCGGCCGAGCGCGAGGCGCAGGCGGCGGCCGGCGGCCGGATCGAAGCCGCGCCCGCCGCGAAGGCGCCCGGCGAGGCCGACGGCGCTTCCGTGACGCTCGGCGACATGGCCCGGCGGCAGGCGGCGGGCCGGGCAAGCGCTGTTCCCGCCGCGGTGGCCGGCGGCAATTGCGCGGATTCGGTCGTGCCGGGCAAGGAATGGGCGCAGCGCATGCCCGCGCCGTTCCGCCTCTATCCCCGCGCGCAGCTTCTGGAAGCGGCCGGCAACCAGACCGATCGCTGCAAGCTGCGCGTCATCAGCTTCACCACCGATGTGCCGGTCGAGAGCGTGCTCGGCTATTATTACACGCAGGCCAAACGCGCGGGCTATGATGCCGAGCATCTGCTGGTGCGGAACGAGCATCAGCTCGGCGGCACCCGGGGCGACCTCGCCTATGTCGTGTTCGCGCGCGGCGGGCGGGATGGGCGGACCAGCGTTGACGTCATCGCCAATGTGAACTGAAGATAGCGCTGGACAGGAACCGACCGGCCGGCCGATCGCCCATGCAGGTCCGGCGGGCGTGCAAGGGGGCGGACACCGATGGACGGAAGCATTCGTCTCGAGATCGAAGCCGGGAGCGGGCTCTTCCTGGTGATCTGCCGGGGCATGTGGTCCCCGGAAGCCGCGATCATCCATTTCGCGGACATGGAGCTGGCGCTGCGCAAGGCGCGCGGGGCCGGCCGGCCCGTCCGCGTGCTGATCGACATCCGCGACTCCCCGCCGCAGACCGCGGAAAGCGCGCGGACCATGGAAGAGAATGCCCGGCGCCTGCACCTGCCCTCCGACCGGCTGGCCTTCGTCTACAGTTCGGCGCTGCAGGGCCTCCAGGCGAAGCGCGCCGTGAGCGCGGCGCCCACCGCCTATTTCGATACGATGGAGGCGGCGCGGCGCTGGCTGGCGGAAGAGCCGGAACGCTGACCCCATCGGCCCGGCGGCGGCGCGCAGACGGTTTGCCGCGCGCGCGAAATCGGCTAGGGCGCGGCGATGGTCCCCACACTTCTCGTCATGCTCGGCGGCGCGATCGGCTCCGCGCTGCGCTATCAGGCCGGCCGGCTCTCGACGCATCTGTTCGGCATGAGCTTTCCCTGGGGCACATTGTTCGTCAATGTGCTGGGCGGGCTGGTCATGGGCTTGTTCGTCGGCTGGCTGACCGCCCGTTCGCAAAGCGCCGAGGCGCTGCGCCTGTTCGTCGCCGTGGGCATATTGGGCGGCTTCACCACTTTCTCCTCCTTCAGCCTCGAGACGATGCTGATGATCGAGCGCGGCGAGTGGCTGCCCGCGATCGGCTATGCGCTGGTCTCGGTGGTCGTCTCGGTCGGCGCGCTGGCGCTGGGCCTCATGCTCATGCGTCCCGCGACATGAAGGGCGCCGCAGACCCGGCGGGGGTCCGCCAGTTCACCGTCGACGCCGAAGATGACGGCATCCGGCTCGACCGCTGGTTCAAGCGCCACATGCCGGACGCGAGCTTCGCCATCGTCTCGCGCTGGGCGCGCACGGGGCAATTGCGCGTCGATGGCGCGCGGGCGACGCCGGGCGATCGCCTCGCCGAAGGGCAGGTGCTGCGCGTGCCCCCGCTCGAGCCGATGACGGCCGCGAAGGCGACGCGCGCGGCCCGGCCCCGTCCCGTGCTGAGCGCGGACCAGATCGCCTTCGCCGAAAGCCTCGTCATCCATCGCGATGCGCAGGCGCTGGTCATCAACAAGCCGCCGGGCCTTGCCACGCAGGGCGGCACGAAGACGACCGAGCATGTCGACGGCCTTCTCGACGCGCTGATGTTCGAGCGGAACGACCGGCCCCGGCTCGTCCACCGGCTCGACAAGGATACGAGCGGCGCGCTGCTGCTCGCCCGCACGGCCCGCAGCGCGGCGCATTTCGCTAGGGCTTTTGCCAGCCGCACGGCGCGCAAGGTCTATTGGGCGATCGTGGTCGGCGTGCCGGACCGGGACGAGGGGATCATCGACATGCCGCTCGCCAAGCAGCCGGGGACCGGCGGCGAGAAGATGCATGTCGACGACGAGAACGGCATGCCGGCGCGCAGCCGCTACCGGGTGATCGAGCGGGCGGGCAATCGCGCCGCCTGGGTGGAACTGCAGCCCTTCACCGGGCGCACGCACCAGTTGCGCGTGCATATGGCCGCGCTCGGCCACCCGATCGTGGGCGACGGCAAATATGGCGGCAAGGATGCGTTCCTGACCGGCGCGATCAGCCGCAAGATGCATCTCCATGCCCGGCGCATCCGGATCGACCATCCCGACGGCTCGCCGCTCGATGTGCGCGCGGACCTGCCGGCGCATTTCGCCGAGACGCTGGCCAGCCTCGGCTTCGAGGAAAGCGAGGGCGACCTGCCGCTGGAGGCGGACGTGAAGCCCGGCGCGGGCGAGAAGAAGGCGGCGGAGAAGCGCGCCTCGGCCGCCCACGCCAAGGACATGCGCAAGGCCCGGCGCGGCGAGCGGCGCGGGCGCGGGCGCGGCGCGAGCGGCGGCCCGGGCCGGCCGACGCGCCCGGGCGGCGACAAGCCGCGCGGCAGCGGCGCGGGTCCGCGCAAGCCGGGCAGGCCGAAGCGGGGCTGAGCTGGGGCCGCCCCGGCTCTGGCGGGCGAGGAGACGGGGCACCCCCGTGCTCCTGCGCAGGCAGGCGTCGGGGCCGGCAAGGCGCTGTCGATGGTGCGTTCCTGCTCGTGCAAGTCTTCAGGGTCGATCCGCGCAAAACGAACTCAGTGCTCCTGCGAAGGCAGGAGCCCAGGGCGCAAGGGCACTGCGGCTGGGCCCTGGGCTCCTGCCTTCGCAGGAGCACAAGTTGGTTCTATCTGAAACGGACAGGCCCTGACGCGGCCTTCCAAACAATCCGCTCACCTCCAGCTTGTCGAAGGGCTGCCCTTGTCCCTTCGAAGAGAGGTCAGGGGAAAAGGCGATCCTTCGACAAGCTCAGGGCGAACGGAGTGTCGGTTTAGGCGCAGGCCGCGCCTTCGCCAGCGCCGCATCGGCTCGGATCGGTCCCGCACCCGCTATGGCAGGGCGTAGGCGATCACCTCGTCGCCCACGGGCGTCTCCATGAAATGATGGCCGCCGGCATAGATGACCAGATACTGCTTGCCGTTCGCCTCATAGGTCATCGGCGTCGCCTGGCCGCCGGCGGGGAGGACGTCGCTCCAGATGGTCCGGCCGGTGCGCAGGTCGATGGCGCGGATCAGATTGTCCGTCGCCGCCGCGATGAACACGAGGCCGCTCGCCGTGACCACCGCGCCGCCATTGTTCGGCGTGCCGATGGTGACCGGCAGCATCGAGGGGATGCCGAACGGGCCATTGGTGCGCGCCGTGCCCAGCGGGCGGTCCCAGATGGTCTTGCCGGTGGCGATGTCGATCGCGCGGATGCCGCCATAGGGCGGCTGCTTGCAGAGCATGCCCGTGAAGGGCAGGCGCCAGCCGGCATTGACGTCGATCGCATAGGGCGTGTGCGCCTGCGGATCGCCCGCGCCTTCCGCCCCGCCGATCCTCCCGCGCGCCTGATCGCGCGGCGCCCAGCCCATCTTGTTCGCCTCCGCGCGGGGCACGAGGCGGACATAGTTGGGCATGTCGTTGTAATTGGCGACGATCACGCCCCGGATGGGATCGACGGCGATACCGCCCCAGTCCGTCCCGCCATTATAGCCGGGATATTCGATCGAGCGGCGGTCGGCCGTGGGCGGCGTGTAGAAGCCGTGATAGCTCGCCTTGCGGAACTGGATGCGGCAGATCATCTGGTCGATCGGCGACATGCCCCACATGTCCTTCTCGGTCAGGTCGGGCTTGCGCAGCGTCTGCCAGAGCGAGACGATCTGCGTGGGCGCGCGCTGGGCCGGCTCCACGCCGCCGCCGGGCGCCCTGATCGTGCCGATGGGCGTCAATGGCCGGCCGGTGCGCCGGTCGAGCACATAGATGTCGCCCTGCTTGCTGGGCAGCACCAGCGCGGGAACGATGCCGCCCGGCGCGGGATAGTCGATCAGCGTGGCCTGCGCGCCGAAATCATAATCCCACACGTCGTTCCGGACTGCCTGGAAGCGCCAGCGCGGCTTGCCGGTCGTCACGTCCAGCGCGACGAGCGAGGTGGCATACATGTTCTCGGCCGGGCGGCGCAGGCTGGAATAATAGTCCGCCGCCGCATTGCCCATGGGCAGATAGACGAGGCCGAGCTGCTCGTCGCCGGAGGCCGTGGTCCACATATTGGGTGTGCCGCGTGCCCAGGTCTGGCCTGCCGGCGGATAGCCGTTCCAGTCCGGATGCATCATGTCCCAGGCCCACCGGAGCTTGCCGGTGACGGCATCGAAGCCGCGAATCACGCCGGAGGGTGCCCAGCGGTCCTGCCCGTCCAGCACCTGATGACCCGTCACCACCACGCCCCGCACGATGGTGGGCGCGGAATTGATCGAGACATAGCCGGGCGGGGTGGCGCCCATGCCGATCTTTGTGTCGACCTGGCCATGGGTGCCGAAATCCTCGCAGGGGCGGCCGGTCGCGGCATCGAGCGCGAACAGTCGCGCGTCCAGCGTGCCGAAGATGATCCGCTTCGCGCAGGCCTGGCCCGCCGCATCCGGCACCGCATAATAGCTCACGCCCCGGCAGGCGGCGGTGTAGGGGATGGCGTCATCGGAGACCCCGGGGTCGAACCGCCATTTCTGCCGTCCCGTCGCCGGATCGAGCGCGATCACGATATTCTTGGGCGTGCAGACATAGAGGCTGTCGCCCACCTTGAGCGGGGTGTTCTCCGCGCCATAGGTGCCCTTCGCCGCCGCCGAGGGCAGATCGCCGGTGTGGATCATCCAGGCGCGTCTGAGCGAACCCACATTGTCCGGCGTGATCTGGGCGAGCGGGGAATAGCGCCGCGCGGCATAGGAGCCGCCATAGGCCGGCCAGTCGGCACCCGGCTGCAGCAGCGCGGGGTCGGCCATGGCCACGCGCGCGCCCGGCAGCGCCATCAGCGGACGGGGCTTGTTCAGGATGCCGAGCGTGAAGCCGCACAGGGCGAAGAGCAGCACCACGGCGCCGCTCGCCCCCAGCGCGATGCGCCAGCGATCGAGGCGGGCGGAGAGCGGGGCCATGGCGAGCAGCACCGCCACCAGCAGCACCAGCGGCGCGATGACGCGGGGCACCAGCGCCCAGCCATTGGTGCCCACTTCCCAGAGCGCCCAGAGCACGGTCAGCACGAAGATGAGGATGTAGAGCCAGCCGCCCATGCGCATGCCGCGCATCAGCATGATGCCGGATGCGATCATCGCGGCCCCGGTGACGAGATAATAGAGCGATCCGCCCAGCAGCGCGAGCCAGGCGCCGCCGATGAGCAGGACAAGGCCGATCAGCGCGACGACGAAGCCGACGATCAGGGGAAGAAGCGGTGCGGGGAACATGCGGCGAAAGCGGGTCATTTCCTGCCCTTTCTGTTCTGGCGGGCCCGGGGGATCGGTCACCAAACGCACGGGACGGCAAGCTGTTCCTGCGCCGCGACGGGCCGAACGGCATCGTCAGGGCCTGAGGGGCGCTGACATTCCGTATGGGAGCGCTCGGCTGCAGGGGCAAATGCCGTGCTGAATGGATGGCCGCTGTCAGGCGCCGTCCTGCCCGTGCGCAATGGCATGGATGGGGTGGTTTGCCGCCCATCATCTCATCCGTTCGCCCTGAGCGAAGTCGAAGGGCCCTGCTGAGCGCAGGCGAAGCGCGAGGCCTCGCTCCGCTCGATGAAGGGCTTCGACTTCGCTCAGGGCGAACGGCGCTGGAGTAGTGGCAAACGCCCGCAGCCACGACAGGCGGCTTGCGGCGGAAATTTCCGGATATCGCCCGTCGAGACCGCTTGGCGAATTTGCCCACGCCGCTAGAGTCGATTCGCTTCGGATTGAAGCGGATCGTCTCCGCTTTTCCTTCGTTTGCCATGATTTCCGAGCCGGCGGATGGTTCCATCCGCCTCGAAATCACTCTAGGAGCGCGGCCATGACGCTGCGCCTTGCCATCTTCGATTGCGACGGAACGCTGGTCGACAGCCAGCACAGCATTGTCGCCTCGATGCGCGCGGCCTTCGCGGCGATGGACCTGCCGCCGCCCACGCGCGCGGACTGTCTTTCGGTCGTCGGCCTCTCGCTGCCGCAGGCGATGGCGCGGCTCCTGCCGGACCATCCGCCCGCCTTCCATCAGGACATCAGCGCGCATTACAAGCAGGCCTTCCATGCCCTGCGCGCGGGCGGCGACCTGCGCGAGCCGCTCTATGAAGGCGTTGCCGGGCTGCTCGATGCGCTGGAGGCGGAGGGCTGGCTGCTCGCCATCGCGACCGGCAAGTCGGACCGGGGCCTGCGGCTGCTGCTGGAGCATCACGGCCTGGCGCGCCGCTTCGTCTCGCTGCAGACGGCCGATCGCCATCCGTCCAAGCCGCACCCCTCGATGATCGAGGCGGCGCTGGCCGAGGCGGGCGTGGACCGCGCCGATGCCGTGATGATCGGCGACACCAGCTTCGACATGGCCATGGCGCGCGCGGCGGACGTGCGCGCGCTCGGCGTGGGCTGGGGCTACCATCCGGCCGGGGCGCTGATCGCGGCCGGCGCGCACAGCGTCGCCATGGACAGCGCCGAACTCGCGCGCCATATCGGCCTGCCATGAACGGAACGGACGACAGCGAAGCCGCGCGCGCGGCGCGTGAGGCGGCGGCGAAGCAGCGCTTCTTCATGATCGGGCTGTTCCGGCTCTCCGGCGCGGCCATCGTCCTCTTCGGCCTGCTGGTCGGCCGCGAATATTTCGACTGGGTGCAGGGCGACAAGGCGCGCTGGATGGGCGGGATCGTCGCGTTCGTCGGCTTCGTCCAGTTCATCGTGGTGCCGCGCCTGCTGGCCCGCGCCTTCGCCACCCCGCGAGAGCCCGGGTGAAGCGCTTCTGGAAGACGGCGGAAGCGGTTGAAGGCGCGGGCGACTGGGCGATCCGGCTCGACGGTCGGCCCGTGCGCACGCCCGCCCGCGTGCCGCTGGCGGTGCCGGGAGAAGCGCTGGCGCGCGCCATCGCGGCGGAGTGGGCGGCGCAGGGCGAGACGATCGATCCGCGCACCATGCCGATGACCGGCTTCGCCAATGCGACGATCGACCGGGTGCTGCCGGCCATCGGCGACTTTCGCGGGCAGATCGCCGCCTATGCGGAGAGCGACCTCCTCTGCTATCGCGCAGGCGAGCCTGCGGAACTGGTGGCGCGACAGGCCGCGCGGTGGGATGCGCTGCTGGACTGGGCGCGCGCGCGGCATGGCGCGGCCTTCACGGTGACGAGCGGCATCATTCCGGTCGACCAGCCGGCACGCACGCTGGCGCTGCTGCGCGGCGCGGTCGAGGCGCTCGATCCCTGGCTGCTGGCCGGCGCGGCGACGCTCACCCAGATCGGCGGCACACTGGTCGGCACGCTCGCGCTGCTCGACGGCGCGACCGATGCCGACGCGCTGTTCGAGGCGGCGAGCCTGGACGAGCGCTGGCAGGCCGAGCAATGGGGCGAGGATGCCGAGGCCGGCGCCCGCCTCGCGCTGCGCCGCGCCGAATTTCTCGATGCCGCGCGCTGGTGCGCGCTGGTGCCGGGGGATTGAGCGCGTGGCCCCGTTTCCAATCGCGACCCATTGGTCCGGAGTCGATCCGCTTCGGATCGAATCGGATCGACTCCGCTTGTCCGTTTGCTTGCCGTGATGTCCGGGCCGGCGGATGGTTCCATCCGCCTCGAAATCACTCTAAGGCTCCGCCCATGATTCAGGCGGCCATCGACATCACCGATCTCACCAAAGTCTATGCCGGCGGCAAGCAGGCGCTGAGCGGGGTGAACCTCACCGTGCCGCGCGGCAGCATCTACGGGCTGCTCGGCCCCAATGGCGCGGGCAAGTCGACGCTCATCAACATCCTCGCCGGCCTCGTCAACAAGACCGGCGGCACCGCGCGCATCTGGGGCTTCGACATCGATCGGGACGCGCGCAACGCGAAGAATTCGATCGGCATCGTCAACCAGGAAATCCTGTTCGATCCCTTCTTCACGCCGGCCGAGACGCTGGAGATCCAGGCCGGCTATTATGGCGTGCCGAAGGCGCAGCGGCGGACCATGGAACTGCTGCGCGCCGTCCATCTGGAGGACAAGGCGAACGCCTATTCGCGCACCCTTTCGGGCGGCATGAAGCGGCGGCTGATGGTGGCCAAGGCGATGGTCCATTCCCCGCCCATCCTCGTGCTCGACGAGCCCACGGCGGGCGTGGACATCGAACTGCGCCAGCAGCTCTGGGCCTATGTGCGCTCATTGAACGAGCGCGGCGTCACCATCGTGCTCACTACCCATTATCTGGAGGAGGCCGAGGAGCTGTGCGATCGCATCGCGATCATCAACCACGGCCAGCTCATCACCGACAAGCCGACGCGCGAGCTGGTCAACATGGCGCAGGAGAAAGTGGTCGAGGTGACGGTCGACCGCGATCTGGACGGCGAGATGCCGAGCCACGGCCGGTTCGAGAAGGTCGAGAAGAGCGGCCCGCGCAGCATCAGGGTGACCTACCTCAAGAACCGCGCCACGGCCGGCGAGGTGCTGGGGCTCATCCAGGGGCAGGGCTTCGCCATCGTGGACGTGAGCACCCACGATCCCGATCTGGAGGATGTGTTCCTCAGCCTGACGCGGGACGCGGCTTGAAGGGGAGGCACGACCTTACTCCCCCTCCCGCAAGCGGGAGGGGGCCGGGGGGTGGGCAAGCGACCTTCCGGCAAAGAAATACACCACGCGCCAAAGATCTGAGGAACAACGCCTCGCAGCCTGAGCGTCTGCTCCGGCAACATCTGCGCAATCGCCAGCTCGGCGGACACAAGGTCAGCCGGCAGATGCCGGTTGGCCCCTTCTTTGCCGATTTCCTCTGCCGGGAGCGGAAGCTGGTTGTAGAGCTGGATGGTTCATCCCATGATGGACGCCAGGACGAGGATGCGAAACGCGATCGATATTTCGAAGCCCAAGGCTATCGCATTCCGCGGTTTCAGAACGCGGACATGATGGCGAATCTCGAAGACGTGCTTGTCGCTATCGCGCAAGCGTTGAGAGCCCACCCCCAGCCCCTCCCGCAGGCGGGAGGGGAGTAGAAGAGCGCAATGACCATCACCACCCACGACATCGTCATCATCGGTTCCGGCGCGGCCGGGCTCACCGCCGCCATCAATCTCGCGCAGGACCGCAAGGTGCTCGTGCTGGCCAAGGGGGCGCTCGATTCGGGCTCGACCAACTGGGCGCAGGGAGGCATTGCCGCCGTGCTCGACGCGGGCGACAGCTTCGCCAACCATGTCGAGGACACGATGATCGCCGGCGCGGGGCTCAACAATCGCGAGACGGTGGAATTCGTCGTGTCGGAAGCGCCGGCGGCGATCGAGCGGCTGGCCGCGCTGGGCGTGCCGTTCAATGCGGGGCAGGGCTTCGGCGAGCGCTGGCACCTGACGCGCGAGGGCGGCCATTCGCACCGGCGCATCGTGCATGTGGACGACGCGACCGGCCACGCCGTGCAGGTGGCGCTGCTCGCCGCGGCGCGCGCCAATCCGAACATCACGCTGATGGAGGACATGGTCGCGATCGACCTCATCACCTCCCGCCATGGCGAGAGATATTCGGGCGACGGGCATGTCTGGGGCGTCTATGCGCTCAACCAGAAGACCAAGCGGGTCGATGCCTTCGTGGCGCGCGCGACCATCCTGGCGACGGGTGGAGCGGGCCGCACCTATCTCTTCTCCACCGCGCCGCGCGGCGCGACCGGCGACGGCATCGCCATGGCCTGGCGCGCGGGCTGCCGCGTCTCCAACATGGAGATGATGCAGTTCCACCCGACCTGCCTCTACAATCTGGAGGTCAAGAATTTCCTCATCACCGAGGCGATG
>Ga0164243_10002362_pt1 | contig 31245 bp, 30 predicted proteins | sample OricompcompostOP_FD_108781 | JGI IMG/M metagenome (GOLD analysis project Ga0164243, IMG submission 108781) | Organic Plus compost microbial communities from Emeryville, California, USA - Original compost - Organic plus compost (OP) | ecosystem: Engineered > Solid waste > Mixed feedstock >... | reverse complement strand
TGTGGAAGCGGCGTCGCTCAACGGATAAAAGGTACCCCGGGGATAACAGGCTGATCTTCCCCAAGAGTCCATATCGACGGGATGGTTTGGCACCTCGATGTCGGCTCGTCGCATCCTGGGGCCGTAGCAGGTCCCAAGGGTTGGGCTGTTCGCCCATTAAAGCGGCACGCGAGCTGGGTTTAGAACGTCGTGAGACAGTTCGGTCCCTATCCGCCGCGCGCGTAGGAAACTTGAGAAAAGCTGTCCCTAGTACGAGAGGACCGGGATGGACGAACCTCTGGTGTGCCAGTTGTTCCGCCAGGAGCACGGCTGGTTGGCTACGTTCGGAAGCGATAACCGCTGAAAGCATCTAAGCGGGAAGCGCGTTTCAAGATGAGGTTTCCCACTGGTTTACCAGGTAAGGCCCCCAGCAGACCACTGGGTTGATAGGCCGGAAGTAGAAGTGCAGCAATGCATGGAGCTGACCGGTACTAATAGGCCGAGGGCTTGTTTCTTACAAAGATCTACCGCGTCCACTGTGAGGTTCCCGAGATATGTGTCGGGAACCGGAAACGACGAAAGTCGTCCAAGGTTTTAGTTGATATCTCCATAGAGTTTCGGCGACCATGGCGAAAGGGAAACACCCGGTTACATTCCGAACCCGGAAGTTAAGCCTTTCAGCGCCGATGGTACTGCACGGGAGACTGTGTGGGAGAGTAGGACGTCGCCGGACAATCATTAAGCGCGAGGCCGCTCCTTTGGGAGCGGCCTCGCTGCATTTCACGAGGTGAGCAAAATGGCAGAAGCACGAGGACCCCGCAGTTCGGGCGGCGGTCAGGGACAGGGCAAGCCTCGTTCAGGAGGCAACGCGGGACGCAGTGGCGGCAAGCCCAGCGGTGCCGACAGCTCGCGCGGCGGCCGACCCGCAGGCGGAAAGCCGTCCGGTGGCAAGCCCACGGGTCAGCGTCGTGAGGTTGGCCGGGCCCCCGAGGGAGAGCGCCGTGGCGGCGCGCCTTCGCGTGGTGGCTCCAGCCAGCGTCCCGGCAGCGATCGTGGCAAGCCCGGCAGCGGAAAGCCCTCAGGTGGCAAGCCCACGGGTCAGCGCCGTGAGGGCGGACGGCCCCAGGACGGCGATCGGCGTGGAGGCGCTCCCTCACGTGGAGCGCGAGGCGGAGACCGCCCGGCACGTCGTGACGATCGTGAAGAGCGCACCGTCGACCAGAAGATCTATGACGGACCGCCCATCCCCGACGATGTGGCGGCGAAGGATCTCGACAAGTACGCACGCCAGGCGCTGCAGGGCCTGCCGGAGAAGCTTGCCGACAAGGTCGCTCGTCACCTGGTGATGGCCGGCCTGTTGATGCACGAGGATCCTGAGACGGCTCACCTGCATGCGCTCGCGGCCCGGGCGCGCGCCACGCGTACCGGTCTGGTGCGCGAGGCCTGTGGTGAGACGGCGTATGCGGCCGGCAAGTTCGCCGAGGCACTCTCGGAGTTCCGGGCGGCGCGGCGCATGAACGGCCAGGTGCACTACGCCCCGATGATGGCCGACTGCGAGCGCGCCCTGAAGCGTCCTGAGAAGGCTGTCGCCTACGACACCACCGACATCCGCTCGAAGCTCGACGAGGCCGGCCAGATCGAGCTCTCGATCGTGGTCGCCGGCGCGCGTCGTGACATGGGTCAGGTCGATGCAGCCATCCGGCTGCTCGAGACCGAGCCGATCAACTCCAAGTCCCGCGCGGACTGGGTCGCGCGTCTGCGGTACGCCTACGCCGATGCGCTCCTGTCCGGGGGGCGCAAGGACGACGCCGTGGAGTGGTTCCACCGCACGGTGGCCGTCGATGGCAACAAGATCACCGATGCCGAGGAGCGCCTCTCCGCGCTGTCCTGAGCCTCGTCCACAGCCAGCCTTCGGGCCCGGCGTTGGTCCACAGGTGGACGAACGCCGGGCCCGAAGTCGTGGTCGCTGGTCCACGCTGGTGCCATGTCCACGAATCACGTCACGTTGAGCGGCCGGGTGTCGGCCGACCCCGAGGTACGCGTCCTTCCCAGCGGTGACGAGGTGATCTCCTTCCGCCTGGTCGTGCCGCGCAGTCCCGTGGCGTTGCGGCGGTCCAAGCAGCCGGTCGACACCTTCGAGTGCTCGGCCTGGTCGGCATCCATGCGGCGCACCGTGCGGCGGCTGACCGCCGGTCAGCACGTCGAGGTCACCGGTGAGCTTCGACGACGGTTCACCCGTCGGGGTGGGGTGCCGGTGAGCTGGGTCTCGGTCGAGATCGCGTCCTGTCGGCGCGACGACGGCCCGGCGGTAGCCTCGGGTTCATGACCCTCGCCGCGTCCGACAAGCCGCTGCACGACGTCTACGACCTGGCGATGCTCGACCTCGACGGGGTGGTCTACCTCGGGGCGAACGCGATCGACGGCGCGGCGGACGCCCTGGCCACGGCCAAGGCGGCCGGCATGACGCTTGCCTACATCACGAACAACGCCGCTCGCCCCGCGCGTGCGGTGGCCGAGCACCTGCGTGAGCTCGGCATGCCCGACGTGCGCGACGCCGACGTGGTGACGTCGGCCCAGGCCGTGGCCCGGCTCGTCGCCGAGGCCGTGCCTGCGGGCTCGCGGGTGCTGGTGGTCGGGGGAGAGGGCCTGAGGGTTCCGCTTCAGGAGCAAGGCCTGGTCTGTGTGTCGTCGCTGGACGACGAGCCGGCAGCCGTCGTGCAGGGCTTCCATCCCGAGGTGGGCTGGAAGGCGCTCGCCGAGGCCTCGTACGCGATCGCGTCGGGTGTCCCGTGGTTCGTCAGCAACACCGACATGACAGTGCCGACGGCGCGGGGCGTGGCCCCCGGCAACGGCTCACTGGTGCAGGCCGTCCGCAATGCGACGGGTGCGACGCCGGTGGTGGCCGGAAAGCCGGAGCGGGCGCTCTTCGACGAGACCCTCGCCCGACTGCAGGGGGCACGTCCGCTGATGGTGGGCGACAGGCTCGACACCGACATCGACGGCGCGATCAACGCCGGCATCGACAGCCTGGCCGTGCTCACCGGGGTCAGCACCCTGCAGGACGTCGCCGAGGCGCAGCCCGGTCATCGTCCCTCCTTCGTGGCGGCCGACCTGTCGGGCCTGCTCGTGCCCCATCAGGAGGTGCAACTCGGCGACGGGACGGCGCGCTGTGGTGACGCCGTCGCGCACCTGGAGGGCGACCGGCTGCTCGTCGAGGGTGACCCCCGGTCGGTGCCGGCGCTGCGTGCGGCCGTGGCACTCGCCTGGTCAGTACGCGACACCTCCGGCACGAAGGTGCGTCTGGATGGGATGATGAAGGCATGAGCGAACCGCAGGTCTCCACGGGACACCCGCGCATCGACGACGCCCTGCGGCGCCTCGACGGACTCGACGAGCTCGAGCTCGTGCACCACCCCGAGGCCTTCGACGCCATGCACGGCGCCCTGCGTGAGGCCCTTGCCAATGCGGGCAACGACGAGGACCCCGCGGGCGGCGCATGAGCCGGCGCCTGCGTCTCGACGCCGAGCTGGTGCGTCGAGGACTGGCTCGCTCGCGTGAGCACGCGACGACGCTGATCGAAGGACGGCTCGTCAGGGTCGCCGGCGCGGTCGCCACGAAGCCAGCGACGGGCGTGACCACCGACCAGGCGATCGTCGTCCGCGAGAGCGAGCAGACCAGCTACGCATCGCGAGGGGCCCACAAGCTGTTGGGAGCGCTCGAGGTGTTCGAGCCGCTCGGCCTCGACGTCACCGGACGCAGGTGCCTCGACGCGGGTGCCTCGACGGGGGGGTTCACCGACGTGCTGCTGCGTCGCGGGGTGCGCGAGGTGTGCGCCGTCGACGTCGGGTACGGGCAGCTGGTGTGGGCGCTCCAGTCCGACGAACGGGTCCATGTCTTCGACCGGACGAACGTGCGATCCCTCGAGCCGGACGACATCGGGGGCCCGGTGGAGCTCGTCGTCTCGGATCTGTCGTTCATCTCCCTTACCGTGGTGATGCCGGCCCTGACCCGGGTGTGCGATCCAGGAGGCGACATCGTGCTGATGATCAAGCCGCAGTTCGAGGTCGGCAAGGCCAACCTGGGCAAGAAGGGAGTCGTCCGCGACCCGGCCCTGCACGCAGACGCCGTCCACCGCGTCTGCCTGAGCGCCCTCGAACAGGGCTGGGGAACCCGGGCACTGGCGCCCAGCCCCCTGCCCGGCCCGGCGGGCAACGTCGAGTACTTCTGCTGGTTGCGCACCGATGCCGACGAGCCCTTCGAGCAGCAGGCCCACGACGTGGTCGCTGCCGGACCCCTGGAGGTGGCGCCATGAGGACCGTGCTGCTCACGGTGCACTCGGCCCGTGCCGACGCCACGAAGGTGGCCATCCGCATCACCGAGGACCTGCGTGCCCACGACATCGGGGTGCGGGTGCTCGACACCGACGCCGAGCAGCTGGCGGACGCCGGCCTGACCGGCGTCACGGTCGTCGAGGCTCGCGAGGGCGCCGCCGAGGGCTGCGAGCTGGCGCTCGTGCTGGGCGGCGACGGCACGATCCTGCGGGCGGCCGAGATGTGCCGCGGCACCGACACCCCCGTGCTCGGGGTCAACCTGGGCCATGTGGGATTCCTCGCCGAGGCCGATGTCGACGACATCCACGACGTCGTGCGCCGGGTGGTCGCCCGCGACTACGACGTCGAGCAACGACTCACGGTCGATGTCGTAGTGTCGGTGGCCGGCGAGGTTGTCGCCACCAACTGGGCGCTCAACGAGGCCTCGGTCGAGAAGGCCGCCCGCGAGCGGATGCTCGAGATCGTGGTCGAGATCGACGACCGACCAGTGTCGCGATGGGGTTGCGACGGCGTCGTCTGCGCGACCCCCACCGGTTCGACGGCCTACAACTTCAGCGCCGGTGGTCCGATCGTGTGGCCGAGCGTCGAGGCCCTGCTCATGGTTCCCATCAGCGCCCACGCCCTGTTCGCCCGCCCCCTCGTCGTCTCCCCGGAGTCGGTGCTCGCCATCGAGGTCATCAGCAGCTACTCCAGCGGTGTGCTGTGGTGCGACGGCCGCCGAGCGGCCGAGCTGCCCCCGGGCGCGCGGGTCGAGGTGTCCCGGGGCCATGCCCCCGTCAATCTCGCACGGCTGCACAACGCCCCCTTCGCCGATCGCCTCGTGCGCAAGTTCGACCTGCCCGTCACCGGCTGGCGCGGAGCCGCCGAACGCCGCACCGACGACAGGACCGGTGGCTCCTGATGTGGCAGCACATCCGCCTGAGCTCGCTCGGTGTCATCGACGCGGCCGAGCTCGACCTCGGCGAGGGGTTCTCCGTCATCACCGGCGAGACCGGCGCGGGCAAGACCATGGTGGTGACGGCACTCGGCCTGCTGCGCGGCGAGCGCGCCGACACCGGGCTCGTGCGTCACGGGGCGAGCCAGGCCCGTGTCGAGGCCAGCATCCTGCTGCCGTCGGACACCTCGGCCGAGGCCTCGGTGGTCGAGGCGGGTGGCGAGCTCGACGACGGCGTGCTGATCATCGGCCGTGTGCTCTCGGCCCAGGGACGATCCCGCGCCTTCGCCGGCGGTGCGATGGTGCCCGCGTCGTTGCTGTCGACCGTGACCGACGAGCTCGTCGCCGTGCACGGTCAGTCCGACCAGTTCCGGCTGCTGCGTCCCGTCGAGCAGCGTGCCGCGCTCGACGCCTTCGCCGGTGAGGCGTTCACCGAGGTCGAGGCCCTCTACACCCCGGCTTACGGCCGTTGGCGCACCATCGAGAGGACTCTCGGCGAGCTGCGCGCCCACGCCCACGAGCGAGCCCGTGAGCTCGACCAGGCGCAGTACGGCCTCGACGAGATCAGCGCCGTCGATCCCCAGCCCGGCGAGGACGACGAGCTACGGGTCGAGGAGGGCCGACTCGCCCATGCCGACGCCCTCGTGAGGGCCTCGACCCTCGCGCACGAGCTGCTCGCGGGCGACCTCGACGCCTCGGCCGGACGAGAGCGCGTGGCCGAGGCCGCCGCGACCCTGCAGGACGCGGCCGGCAACGATCCGGCCCTCGACGCCCTCGCCGAACGCACCCGTGAGGTCGGCATCCTCCTCGACGAGGTTGCCGGCGACCTGATGTCGTACGCCTCCGGCGTCGAGGTCGACCCCGCGCGGCTCGCCGCGGTGCAAGACCGTCAGGGAGCCCTCACGACCCTGCAGCGCAAGTACGGTCCGAGCCTCGATGAGGTGCTGGCCTGGGCGCAGAAGGCGTCCGCCCGGGTGCTCGAGCTCACCGGCGACGACGAGTCGATCGGCGCGCTCGAGGTCGAGCGCAACACGCTGCTGCCCGAGGTGCTGGCGCTCGCCGAGCGGCTGACGCAGGTTCGCACCGAGGCCGCGGCCAGGCTCTCGCGCCTCGTCGACGACGAGATCGCGATGCTCTCGATGCCCTCGGCGCACCTCGACGTGGTCGTCTCGAGGCCCGAAGGGGCCCAGCCCGGTCCGCACGGCCTGGACGAGGTCGAGCTGCTCTTCGCCGCCAACAGCGGCATGAACGCCCGCCCGCTGAACCGCGGTGCCAGCGGCGGTGAGCTCTCGCGGCTGATGCTTGCCCTCGAGGTGGTGCTCGCCGACCGGTCCACGGTGCCGACGCTCGTCTTCGACGAGGTCGACGCCGGCATCGGTGGCAAGGCCGCCGTCGAGGTCGGTCGTCGGCTGGCCGCGCTGTCGAAGCATGCGCAGGTCATCGCCGTCACCCATCTGCCGCAGGTGGCGGCCTTCGCGCACCATCACTTCCGCGTCACCAAGGACGACGACGGTGTGGTCACGAGCAGCTCCGTGGTGTTGCTCGGCGACGACGAGAGGGTCGACGAGCTCGCCCGGATGCTTGCCGGCCAAGAGGCGTCCAGCACGGCGCAGGCCCACGCGCGAGAGCTGCTCGAGCTCGCCCAGGACTGAGCCCGCGCGACACGAGTCACACGGACGCGCAGAGCGATCGCGCCTCCACCTGATCGCCGTTGACGCGTGGCACGATGGACGGCGATGCCTCCCTGGAACCGTAAGCCTGCCCCGGAGCCCGGACCGGGTCTTGTCGGAGTCGCGCGCTTCGCGCGGACCGACGCCGACCTGAGCTCCGCGCTCCGTGAGGGCGATGTCGCCATCATCGACGTGGCCGATCTCGACCGACGTCATGCCGAGGTGCTGATCGAGCGCAAGGTCCGCGCCGTCGTCAACGTCTCGGCCTCCTCGACCGGCCGTTTCCCCAACCTCGGACCACGGCTGCTGGCGCACGCCGGCATCACGCTCGTCGACGGCGTCGGGCCCGACGCCTGGACGCTTCTGCGCAACGGCGGCCGCATCCGCATCGAGAACGGCAACGTCTATCGCGACGAGGTGCTCGCCGTCGCGGGCATCGAGCACGGCGAAGAGCGTGCCGAGGCCGAGCTGGCCGCCTCCGAGTCGGGTCTGGCGACCCGCCTCGACTCGCTCACCGCCAACGCCTCCGACCACCTCCAGCGCGAGCAGGCGATGCTGCTCGAGGGTGCTCGCGTCCCCGAGCTGCGCACGCAGCTGGCCGGGCGAGGAGTGATCGTGGTCGCCCATGCCTACGACGCGGCCACCGACCTGCGAAGCCTGCGGCGGTACATCGTCGAGCACGACCCCGTCCTGGTGGGAGCCGGCTCCGGCGCCGACCTGCTGCTCGACGCCGGGTACACCCCGGCGCTCGTCGTCGGATCGATGGACAACCTCTCCGACCGGGCGTTGAAGGAGTGCGGCGAGGTCGTCATCACCACCGCGTTGGGTCGTATCGAGAACCCCGAACGGCTTGAGAAGCACGGCAAGGAAGTGGTGCAGTTCGTCGCCACCGGGTCCGATGAGGACCTCGCGCTGCTGCTCGTCGACACCCGCGAGGCAGCCGTCATCGTGCACGTGGGCGGCCCGCCGACACTGGTCGACTTCCTGGAACGCGGACCCGTCGACGTCGCCAGCGCGTTCATCGCCCGGCTCCGGGCAGGCACCAAGATCGTCGACGCCAAGGCCGTCCAGCACTTCTCGTCGAACCGGCTCGCGCTCTGGCCGCTCCTGCTCCTCCTCCTGTGCGGCGTCGCCGCCGTCGCGGTCGCCGTCTCCATCACCCCGGTGGGTGGCGACTGGTTCGACTCTCTCGGTGACACCCTCGCCGACTTCGGCACCTGGATCAAAGGACTCGTCTCGTGATCAACTTCCGCTACCACCTCGTCTCCCTCGCGGCCGTCCTGCTGGCGCTGGGTGTGGGCATCGTCCTCGGCTCAGGCCCGTTGGACGACGCGCGGACACCCCTCAGCAGCTCCGACGACAAGGCCGGTGCCGACCCGGCGCTCACCAGCTTCGAGGACGGCTACGCCGACCGCACGGGTGCGCCGCTGCTCAACGGAGTGCTCGATGGCAAGACCGTCGTGCTGCTGACGACCCCCGATGCCCGCGCCGACGAGGTCTCCGGCATCGTCGCCGACCTCAAGCAGAGCGGTGCGACCGTCACAGGCACGCTGACACTCACGACCAAGCTGCTCGATCCGGCCAACCGCCAGTTCGCCGAGGGCGTCGCCCAGCAAGCGGCTGGTGACGAGGACGCCGTCAGCGGGGCCGGCGACGGCTACGGACGTGTCGGCGCGGCCATCGCCCGGGCGTACGTCGGGGAGGGCGCTCTCGACGAGGCCGGGTCGACGATCGCCTCGGCCTTCACCGAAGGTGACCTGGTCTCTACCGAGAAGGCGCCGACCACTCGTGCGTCGTTGGCGCTCGTCATCACCGGGCCTGGCACCTCCGACGCGGCAAAGGGCCAGGGCGAGATCATCGCCCAGCTCTCCACGGCGCTCGCCGCACCCGGTGAGGGCGCGGTGGTCTCTGGGCCGAGCAGCTCGAGCGAGGACGGGGGAGTGGTTGCCGCCGTGCGTGGCGGCGACGCCGCCGCCTCCGTCTCGACCGTCGACGTCACCGACTCCGCCGCGGGTCGGGTCGTCGTGGCTCTCGCGCTCGCCCAGCAGGCCGATGGCACGGTGGGCTCCTGGGGCACCTCGCGCAGCGCCGACGGCGCGCTTCCGCGGTAGCGCAACGGCTGCCGCGACGTGGTGAACCCCACATGGCAGGAGTGTCGCTGGTCGGCAGGCCCGGATTCTTGGTAGGTTGGAATCCCGTGGAGGTCAGGTGACTTCTTCCGTCGGCGTCATGTCGGCATCGGCCCACGACCACGGGAGTTCCGTTGGCAGGTAGCACGATCACCAAGCACGTCTTCGTCACCGGCGGAGTCGCATCGTCGCTCGGCAAGGGCCTCACCGCCTCCAGCCTGGGACGCCTCCTGAAGTCGCGCGGGCTGCGTGTCACGATGCAGAAGCTCGACCCCTACCTCAACGTCGATCCCGGCACGATGAACCCCTTCCAGCACGGTGAGGTGTTCGTGACCGACGACGGCGCGGAGACCGATCTGGACATCGGTCATTACGAGCGCTTCCTCGACGTCGAGCTGTCGGGCAAGGCCAACGTGACCACCGGTCAGGTGTACTCCGAGGTGATCGCCAAGGAGCGCCGCGGCGACTACCTGGGCGACACCGTGCAGGTCATCCCGCACATCACGAACGAGATCAAGTCCCGCATCAGGGCGATGGCCGGCCCTGACGTCGACGTCGTCATCACCGAGATCGGCGGCACGGTCGGCGACATCGAGAGCCAGCCCTTCCTCGAGGCGGCCCGTCAGGTGCGCCACGACGTGGGTCGCGACAACGTCTTCTTCCTGCATGTCTCGCTGGTGCCGTTCATCGGCCCGTCGGGCGAGCTCAAGACCAAGCCCACGCAGCACTCGGTGGCAGCGCTGCGCTCGATCGGCATCCAGCCCGATGCGATCGTCTGCCGTGCCGACCGGCCCATCCCGACGAGCGTCAAGCACAAGATCTCGCTCATGTGCGACGTCGAGGACGAGGCCGTCGTCACCGCGAGCGACGCCGCCTCGATCTACGACATCCCACGCGTGCTGCACAGCGAGGGCCTCGACGCCTACGTGGTGCGTCGCCTCGACCTGCCGTTCCGTGACGTCGACTGGACGCAGTGGGACCAGCTGCTGCGCAGGGTCCACGATCCGGCCGAGCAGATCACCATCGCCCTGGTCGGCAAGTACGTCGACCTGCCCGACGCCTACCTGTCGGTCGCCGAGGCGCTGCGGGCCGGCGGCTTCGCCCATGATGCGCGCATCGTGCTGCGCTGGGTGCCGTCCGACGACTGCGCCACCGAGAGCGGCGCGGCTCAGCACCTGGGCGACGTCGACGGCATCTGTGTGCCCGGCGGCTTCGGCATCCGGGGCATCGAGGGCAAGATCGGCGCCCTGCGCTATGCCCGCGAGCGTGGCATCCCGACGCTCGGGCTGTGCCTGGGCCTCCAGTGCATGGTCATCGAGCACGCGCGCAACGTCGCAGGCATCACCGACGCGAGCTCCTCGGAGTTCGACGCCGGCACGAAGCACCCCGTCATCGCGACGATGGCCGAGCAGGAGATGTTCGTCGAGGGTGCCGGCGACCTCGGCGGCACGATGCGACTGGGTCTGTACCCGGCCGCGCTGCTGCCCGGCAGCATCGTGGCGGAGGCCTACGGATCGGACAAGGTCGAGGAGCGTCACCGTCACCGCTACGAGGTGAACAACGCCTACCGTGAGCAGCTGGAGACGGCGGGGCTCGTCTTCAGCGGCACGTCCCCCGACTCGACGCTTGTCGAGTTCGTGGAGCTGCCGCGCGAGGTGCACCCGTTCTACGTCGCCACGCAGGCCCATCCCGAGCTGCGCTCGCGTCCGACCCGTCCGCACCCGCTGTTCGCCGGGCTCGTCGGCGCGGCGCTGACACGACAGCGCGAGACCCGTCTGCCGGTCGACACCGACGTCGTCGCCGAGGCATGACCGAGCACCCGCGGCTGCCCGGAAGCCTCGCCGCGGGCGATGACCTCGCCGACACCGCTGAGAGCTGGGCGGTGGAGACCAGTGAGTCCGTGTACGAGAGCGGCTATCTCGACATGTCCGTCGACACCGTCGTGGGGCCGGACGGCGACCGGATGCGCCGAGTGGTCGCCCGGCCGCGCGGTGCGGTCGCGGTGGCGGCACTCGACGAGGACAACAGGCTCCTGCTCGTGCAGCAGTACCGGCACCCCGTCGCGCTGCGGCTGCTCGAGCTGCCCGCCGGGACGCTCGACGTCGAGGGCGAGGAGCCGCAGGACGCAGCTGCCCGTGAGCTGGCCGAGGAGGCCGACGTCGTGGCGCAGCACTGGGGCCCGTTGCTGCGGCTCGCCACGACCGCCGGCTACTCCAGCGAGATCCTGACCGTCTACGAGGCCTCCGGGCTGACCGCGGTGCCCGAGGGCGAGCGCACTGAGCGCGAGGCCGAGGAGGCCGACATGCGCCAGTGGTGGCTGCCACTCGACGAGGCCGTCACGGCCGTGCTCGACGGTCGCATCATCGATGCCAAGACGGTCGCCGCCATCATGACCCTGCAGTCACGACGGTCCTGACGGGCATGGAGGTCGGACGTGCCGTCCAGGACTATCTGAGCCATCTCTCGGTGGAACGGGGTCTGGCGGCGAACACGCTGAGCTCGTACCGGCGAGACCTGCGTCGTTACACCGAGGTGCTGCGCGACCACGACGTCATCGAGGCCGACCGCATCGCCGAGCAGGACGTCCTGGCCTTTCTGGCGGCCCTGCGCACCGGCGACGAGGAGCACCCGGCCCTGGGACCAGCCAGCGCGGCGCGAGCCGTCGTGGCCGTCCGGGGGTTCCACCGGTTCCTGTTGCGCGAGGGCGTCACGACCGTCGACCCGTCGTCAGCGGTCAAGCCGCCCCGGCCGGCCAAGCGGCTGCCGAAGGCGCTCCCGCTGGCCGAGGTCGAGCGCATCCTCGAGGCTGCCGGCGCGCAGGGGACCGTGCTCGCGAAGCGCGACCGCGCGCTGCTCGAGGTGCTCTACGGCACGGGTGCGCGCATCTCCGAGGCCGTCGGCCTGGACGTCGACGACCTCGACCTGGAGACCTCGACCGCTCTGCTGCGCGGCAAGGGCGGCAAGCAGCGCCTGGTGCCACTCGGCTCATACGCTCAGGCCGCCGTCGAGGACTACCTCGCCGTGGCGCGTCCGACCCTCGTGTCGACGCTCCATGGCGGACCGGCGCTGTTCCTGAACGCGCGAGGCGGCCGCCTCACCCGCCAGAGCGCCTGGACGGTGCTCACGCGCGCCGCGAAGAGCGCCGGCATCATGTCCGACGTGTCGCCCCACACGCTCCGCCACTCCTTCGCGACCCATCTGCTCGACGGCGGTGCCGACGTGCGTGTGGTGCAGGAGCTGCTGGGGCACGCGTCCGTCACGACGACGCAGATCTACACACTCGTGACCGTGGAGAAACTGCGGGAGATATACGCGACGGCTCATCCACGGGCTCGCGCGTGAACGATAGAGTGACACCCATCAAGCCGACGCGTAGAGGATGCCGATGAGCCAGGACCTGGGACCCACCGGGCGAGTCCTACCGGAGTTTCCGGAGCCCGGACCCCGTCGTCCCGGACGCGCGGTCATCATCTCGATGTGCAACCAGAAGGGTGGCGTGGGCAAGACCACGACCACCATCAACCTGGGTGCCGCGCTCGTCGAGGCCGGGCGTCGTGTGCTGCTCGTCGACTTCGACCCGCAGGGCTCCATGACGGTCGGGCTCGGCTTCAACGCCCATGAGCTCGAGCAGACGATCTACCAGGTCCTGATGGACCGCGAGATCGGTGTGCGCGACGTCATCCTCGAGACCGGCACCAAGAACCTCGACCTCGTGCCCGCCAGCATCGACCTCTCGGCGGCCGAGATGCAGCTGGTCACCGAGGTAGGACGCGAGCAGGCGCTCGCACGAGTGCTACAGCCGGTGCTCGACGACTACGACGTCGTGCTCATCGACTGCCAGCCCTCGCTCGGCCTGCTGACGGTCAACGCCCTCACGGCGTCCAACGGGGTCGTCATCCCGCTCGAGTGCGAGTACTTCGCACTGCGTGGCGTCGCCCTGCTGAAGGACACCATCGAGAAGGTGCGCGACCGCACGAACTTCAACCTCGAGATCATCGGCCTGCTGGGCACGATGTTCGACGGCCGCACGCTCCATGGCCGTGAGGTGCTGCAGACGCTGGTTCAGGGCTGGGGCGACCTGGTGTTCCACACGGTCATCCGCCGCACCATCAAGTTCTCCGACTCGACGGTGGCCGGCGAGCCCATCACCGAGTACGCGCCGACGTCCCCGGGCGCCACGTCGTACCGTCAGCTTGCACGCGAGGTGCTGTGGCGATGCCCCGCCGCGTGAACATCCCGGGTGCCGATGAGATCTTCCGCCCGACGGCACCTGTTCGCCCCCCTGGCGCCGAGGCCTCGGCGGCGGCGCCGGCCAGCGGCCGCGTCAAGCATGACGAGAAGATGACCATCTACGTCACCGCCGAGGAGCTGCTGGCGGTCGAGCAGGCCCGATTGCAGCTGCGAGCCGACCTCGGGCGCACGGTCGACCGCGGACGGTTCGTCCGCGCCGCGCTGGCCGTGGCGCTCGCCGACCTCGACCGCCTGGGCCTCGACAGCGACGTGGCCCGACGATTGAGCGAGCAGTGAGCCTGGCGGACGTCGACGAGTCCGCGAGCCCCGGCTTCTCGGTTGCGCTCAGCAACTTCGAGGGCCCCTTCGACCTGCTGCTGCAGCTTGTGTCCAAGCACCAGCTCGACATCACCGAGGTGGCGCTCTCGACGGTCACCAGCGAGTTCATCGCCTACATCAAGACGATGGACGACGACCTCGAGCAGACCACCAACTTCCTTCTGGTGGCCTCGACGCTCCTCGACCTGAAGACGGCGCGGCTGCTGCCCCAGGCCGAGGTCGAGGACGAGGAGGACCTCGCCCTGCTCGAGGCCCGCGACCTGCTGTTCGCCCGCCTCATGCAGTACCGGGCCTTCAAGCAGGTGGCCGGAGTCATGGCCGAGCAGCTGGCCTCGGAGCAGAGGCGGTTCCCGCGGCTGGTGACGCTCGAGCCGCGGTTCGCGTCGCTGCTGCCCGAGGTGCTCATCTCGGTGGGGCCCGAGGAGCTCGCCCGCATCGCGGCGGCCGTGTTCGTGCCGAGGCCCGAGCCGGTGCTTTCGCTCGCGCACCTGCACGCCCCGCAGGTCAGCGTCCGTGAACAGGCGCACCTGATCGTCGACCGGCTGCGTCGCGAGCACAGCATGACCTTCCGCTCGCTCACGGCCGACGCCCCCGACGTCATGACCAAGGTGGCGCGCTTCCTGGCCGTCCTCGAGCTGTTTCGCGAGGGTGTCATCTCCTTCGACCAGGCCACCCCCCTGGGCGACCTGCACGTGCGCTGGACCGGCGACGACGACACCGATGTCGACTACGACGTCGGTGACGAGTTCGACGACCCCTTCGGGGGGCCACCGCTGCCCGAACCGTCCTCCCAGAATCCTGATGTCGAGGAAACCCCATGACCGACTCCCAGCTGCCTCGCGGCCCCCACGAGCTCGAGCTCGAGATGCTCGAGCTCCAGCCTGCCCTCGAGGCGGTGCTGATGGTCGCCGACCAGCCTCTCGACCACCTCACGCTCGCCCAGGCCGTCGGGCATCCGCCTGACGACGTCGAGACGACGCTGCACCAGCTGGCGGCGGAGTACGACGAGCAGGGCCGAGGCTTCGAGCTGCGCAACGTCGCCGGGGGATGGCGCTACTACACCCGCGACACGTATGCATCCGCCGTCGAGCGGTTCATCCTCGAGGGCCAGCAGGCGCGCCTGACCCAGGCGGCGCTCGAGACGATGGCCGTCGTGGCCTACCGCCAGCCGATCAGCCGGTCGCGCATCTCGGCCATCCGCGGGGTCAACGTCGACGGCGTCATCCGCACCCTCGTCACGCGTGGCCTCGTCGAGGAGGCGGGCACCGAGGCCGAGAGCGGCGCGGTGCTCTACCGCACCACGAGCTACTTCCTGGAGCGGATGGGCCTCGGCTCGCTCGGCGAGCTGCCCGACATCGCCCCGATGCTCCCGGGGCTCGACGACTTCGACGACGAGGTCGTGGTCGCCGCTGCCACCTCCGAGCCCGAGGGTCCGCAGTCGGGCCTCGACGAGCAGGAGGCAGGCGACGATGCCTGAGATCCGTCTGCAGAAGGCTCTCGCCCAGGCCGGCCTGGGCAGCCGCCGCCGTTGCGAGCAGCTGATGGCCGACGGCCGGGTCGAGGTCAACGGCGAGATCGTGCTGCTGATGGGCAGCCGGGTAGACCCGGTCGCCGATGTCATCCGTGTCGACGGTGTCAGGGTGCCGCCCGCGAGCGACCATGCCTACCTCATCGTCAACAAGCCGCGCGGCATCGTCACCTCGATGGCCGACGAGCGCGGACGCCCCGACCTGAACCAGCTGCTGGTCGGACGTCCCGAGCGGCTCTTCCACGTCGGGCGGCTCGACACCGACACCTCCGGGCTGCTGCTCGTCACCAACGACGGTGACCTCGCGCACCGCCTCGCGCACCCCTCGTTCGAGCTGACCAAGACGTACGTCGCGCTCGTCGAGGGCAGCGTCCAGGAGGCGACGGCGGCGCGGCTGCGGGCTGGTGTCGAGCTCGACGACGGCCCGGCGCAGGTCGACCGCTTCGTCATCAAGGACCGCTCGCGTGACCGCTCCCTCGTGCAGCTCGACATCCACATGGGGCGCAACCGCATCGTCCGGCGGCTGCTGGCGGCCGTCGGTCACCCTGTCATTGAGCTGACACGCACGGCGTTCGGGCCGATCAAGATCGGCGACCTGTCCTCGGGTGCGATGCGTGAGCTCGCGCGCGACGAGATCGGCGCCCTGTTCGATAGCGTGGAGAAGTGAGCTCGTTCCCCGCCGGTCCGGTGCTCGTCATCGGCTGTGGGCTCATTGGCACCTCCGTCGGTCTCGCGCTCAGTGCCCGTGGTGCGATCGTGCACCTTCAGGACGCGTTGCCGGCCAACGTCGAGCTCGCCGTCTCGCGCGGGGCCGGCACCGCAGCAGCTCCGGCCAGCGACCCCGTGCTCGTGGTGGTTGCCGTTCCGCCCGCGATGGTCGTCGACGTCGTCGCCGCCGCGCTCGACATCTGGCCGAGCTCGCTCGTCACCGACGTCGCGAGTGTGAAGTCGGGCATCCAGGCGGCGATCAGTCTGCTGCCCGGTGCGTCCCGCTACGTCGGGGGACATCCGATGGCAGGCAGCGAGCGTTCGGGCCCGATGGCCGCCTCGGCCCAGCTCTTCGAGGGACGTCCGTGGGCCGTCACCCCGGCGCCGGCCACTGAGCCTGCGGTGCGCGACACGGTGGTCGACCTCGCCCTGCTCGTCGGTGCCGTGCCGATGATCATGGACGCGGCTGCCCACGACCGGGCCGTCGCCCTGGTGTCGCATGTGCCCCAGGTGATGTCGGTGCTGACCGCCGCGCGCCTCAACGACGCCCCCGAGGCGCACCTCGACCTCGCCGGGCCCGGACTGCGTGACGTCACACGCATCGCGGGCAGCGACACGAGCCTGTGGCTCGACATCCTGGGCAGCAACGCCGCCGACGTACGGCTCGTGCTCGAGCAGGTGCGTGACGACCTCGACCGTGTCATCGAGACCCTTGGGCACGACGAGGAAGGGCTCGTCGAGGTGCTCGAATCGGGACGTCGGGGCACCACGCTCATCCCGGGCAAGCACGGCACGATGCCGACCGATCTGGAGTCGGTGTACGTCCAGGTGGCCGACACTCCCGGCCAATTGTCACGTTTGATGGCTGATGCGGGAGAATCGGGAGTCAACATCGAAGACCTCCGGCTCGACCACGATCTCGGTCGTGCCGTGGGCCTTGCCGAGATCGCGGTGGCAGCCGGCCTGTCCAGCACCCTGGTCGAGGCGCTGATCGCTCGCGGCTGGTCCGCATACCGTTAGGAGAAACATGCTCACCCCCCTGGTCGTGGCCGTCGACGGCCCGTCCGGATCAGGCAAGTCCAGCACCGCGCGCGGTGTCGCGCAGCGGCTCGGACTGGCCTACCTCGACACCGGCGCGATGTATCGCGCCATGACGTGGGCGCTGTTGCAGCGCGGCGTCGACCTGAGCGATCCTGCGGCGATCGCCGAGGCCGCCGCCGACGTGCGCGTCATCGCGGGCACCGATGCCGAGAACCCCACGATCAGCGCAGACGGCCATGACGTCTCAGGGCCCATCCGCAGCGACGAGGTCACCTCGAACGTCAGCCTGGTGGCCGCCGTGCCCCAGGTGCGGCACCTGCTCGTCGACATGCAGCGGGCGACCATCGCGTCCTCGCACGGCATCGTGGTCGAAGGCCGTGACATCGGCACCACGGTGGCTCCGGCCGCTCCGGTGAAGGTCTTCCTGGTGGCCGACGTCGCAGCTCGCGCTGCGCGACGCACCGCCGAGGTGGGCGGCAGTGACGCCGCCGCGACCCGTGATGCCTTGGCTTTGCGCGACCAGATCGACTCGACCCGCACGGCGTCACCGCTCACCAAGCCGGGCGACGCCATCGAGGTCGACAGCACCTTCATGACCCTCGACGAGGTCGTCGACACGATCGTGCGTCTCGTCCGCGAGCAGTCATGACCAGCGTCGCGACGGCCCCCTGGCCGTCGGACGGACTGCCCGAGATCGGCCTGCGCAGGTTGCGGCCGATCGCCAAGCGCCTCGGGCTGCGCCGCTGGGACATCCACGAGCTGGGTGCCGACCAGGTGCCCGCCGAGGGCCCAGTCATCCTCGCGAGCAACCACATCGGCTGGCTCGACGGCCCGCTGATGATCGCCGGCGGTCCGCGCCCTGCCCACGCGCTCGTGAAGAGCGAGATGTTCGTGGGACGCGTCGGTCGCCTGCTGCGCTTCGCCGGCCAGATCAGCGTGCGCCGCGACCAGGTCGACGCGGGTGCCGTGCGCCGTGCCGTCCGGGCGCTGCGTGCCGGCCAGGCCGTCGTGATGTACCCCGAGGGCAGCCGCGGCGCGGGCGAGTTCGAGCAGATCAAGCCCGGCGTCGCCTACCTCGCGCTCGTCACCGGCGCACCGATCGTCCCCGTGGCCATCTTCGGCACACGCCAGGCGGGTGAGCCTGCCGACGCGCGACCCGCGACCGGTGCGCGCATCGACGTCGCCTACGGCACACCGCTCACGATCGAGGCCACACCCTGGCCTCGTGACACCACCTCGGTCGCCACCGCGACCGAGACCATCCGCACCGCCCTCGTCGACCACATCGTGTGGGCGAAGAGCGTATTGAAGCGTGACCTACCCGGTCCGCTTCCGAAGGGTTCCACCGATGAGTGAACGCATTCCCGTGCTGGCCGTGATCGGCCGCCCGAACGTCGGCAAGTCGACGCTCGTCAACCGCATCATCGGACGGCGCGAAGCCGTCGTCGAGGACGTCCCCGGCGTCACCCGTGACCGCGTCTCGTACGACGCTATCTGGAACGGCAAGAGCTTCACGGTGGTCGACACCGGCGGCTGGGACCCCGACGCCCGGGGCCTCGCCGAGCGCATCGCGGCCCAGGCCGAGATCGCCATCCAGGTGGCCGACGCCGTGCTGTTCGTCGTCGACGCCAACGTGGGCATCACCGATGCCGACGAGGCGGTCGTGCGGCTCCTGCGCGCCGCGAAGAAGCCTGTCGTGCTTGCGGCCAACAAGGTCGACGACCAGCGTGGCGAGGCTGAGGCCGCGAAGCTGTGGAACCTGGGCCTCGGCGAGCCCTGGCCGGTGTCGGCCCTGCACGGCCGGGGGAGCGGCGACATGCTCGACGCCGTGCTGGCCGCTCTGCCGGACCTGCCTGACGAGGACTTCGACGCCCCGCTCGGCCCGCGCCGTGTGGCCATCGTCGGCAAGCCGAACGTCGGCAAGTCGAGCCTGCTGAACAAGCTCGCGGGCTCCGAGCGCGTCGTCGTCGACGATGCCTCGGGCACGACGGTCGACCCCGTCGACGAGCTGGTCGAGCTCGGCGACCGCACCTGGACGTTCATCGACACCGCCGGCATCCGTCGCCGCGTGCGTGACGCGTCCGGGCATGAGTATTACGCCAGCTTGCGCACGAACTCCGCGATCGAGCGCGCCGAGGTGGCCGTCATGATCATCGACGCGAGCGCGCCCCTGACCGAGCAGGACACCCGCATCATCAGCGCGGTGGCCGAGACCGGTCGAGCGCTCGTCATCGCCTTCAACAAGTGGGACCTCGTCGACGAGGAGCGCCGCTACTACCTCGACCGTGAGATCGAGCGTGAGCTCGTGCAGGTGGCCTGGGCTCCCCGCATCAACATCGCCGCCCTCACCGGCTGGCACGTCGACCGGCTCGTGCGCGCGCTGGACTCGTCGCTGGGCGGCTGGGAGACGCGTGTGCCCACGGGCCTGCTGAACGCGTTCCTGGGCCGTCTCGTCGCCGAGCACCCGCACCCCGTGCGTGGCGGCAAGCAGTCGAAGATCCTGTTCGGAACCCAGGCGTCCACCTCGCCGCCGACCTTCGTGCTGTTCACGAGCGGCAAGCTCGAGGCCTCGTACCTGCGCTTCATCGAGCGCCGGCTTCGTGAGGAGTACGGCTTCGTGGGCACCCCGATCCACATCCAGCAGCGTCCCCGCGAGAAGCGCAAGAACCGTTGATCGCCAGTGGAGCGTGTCGCCCCGAAGCCACGTGCGGGGCGGCAGTCCGACTGCGGTAAGGTAGCCGCTGTTGTCACGGGCTGTAGCGCAGCTTGGTAGCGCACCTGACTGGGGGTCAGGGGGTCGCAGGTTCAAATCCTGTCAGCCCGACAGATCAGGCCCGGAATTCCACGGAGTTCCGGGCCTGAAAGCATGGGTATCGACTTCCTGCCCGAGCCTCGCGGAAGGTGTTGGCGCGGCAGCAGGTGCCGTTGTCGGTCACGATCTGCTCGATCCTGGCTGTCCGGTCGCGGGTGAGCCCGGGCGCGTGAGGCGGCAAGATTCCGAGCATTCCACCTCGCCGGCTCCGCTCGCGACCTACGAGATTCCGGCCGCGGAGCCGACGGGATCTGGGTGAGCCATCGTAGGCGTCGGAGATTTAGCTGCTTCGCTGTATGGTCAAGCTGTCGGCATGTCACCGCACTCAGGGAAGACTCCTACGTCGATCGTCCGGCCAGATGGCCATTCTCTCGTTTTGACGCCTCCTCTGAAGGACTCGCCCCCTAGGAGACCCGTGATTCCCCCTACGCCCGTGCCGATCTCAGCGCCTGTCTGCGTAGTGCCTCCGAGGCGGATGCTTCGCTGCCCGCGGGAAAGCGGAGGGTGCTGGGTGACGTCCCCGTGGTCGCGATGCCGACCGCCGCGAGCGAGGTCAAGGCGTTCCCGCAGCTCGAGGCTCGGCGACCGACATACCGGCGGCGCACGGCCTGAGCCGCTTCGGTCGGGAGATCGTGGCCGAGATGAACCGCATCGGCATGCTCGTCGACCTGTCACATGTCTCGGTCGAGACCATGAATGACGCGCTCGACGTGACCGAGGCGCCTGTCATCTTCAGTCACTCGTGCTGCCGGGCACTGGTGGACCACCCTCGCAACGTGCCCGATGAGGTCCTTCACCGGCTTCGCGAGAACCGCGGACTCTGCATGGTGAGCTTCGTGCCCGAGTTCGTCTCGGCCGAGTACCACGCCTGGTCGATCCGGCTCGAGGAGCACCTGCTGCACCGGGGGGCCGTCGGCGGCACCCGCGGCTCACGCGAGGGCGCGCGTCAGGAGTTCATTCGGAGCGACCCGCCACCGCGCACCACGCTGAGTCAGGTCGCCGACCACCTTGAGCACGCGCGCTCGATCCTCGGCATCGAGGGCATCGGGATCGGCGGCGACTACGACGGCACGCCGGACTTCCCAGACGACCTGCCGGACGTCTCCGGCTATCCCGCACTGTTCGCCGAGCTCGTGGCCCGCGGCTGGACCGACTCCGAGTGCGAACTGCTGGCCGGTGGCAACATCCTGCGGGTCATGCGCGAGGCGCTCCCCGTCGCGGAGCGCCTCGGTGCCACAAGACGCCCCTCCCGCATGCGGATCACCCAGTCGTAGTTCGATCCCGGCTCCTTCAGCGCGTGCACTGCTGAGATCTTGACGACTGACATCGCTAGGTGCCGGGCAACGATCGCTGCGTGATCCGCGTTCGCGATGTGAGCCGGCCGCTGCAACCTGCACAGGATCTTCACGAGTCGTCCCCGTTTCCCGACCACGGTGGCTCCTACGCTGGCAGACATGCCAAGCCCCACGCGTCGCATCCTCCTTGTCGAGGACGAGCCCGTCATCAATGCCGCCGTCGCCGACCGGCTCGTCGCGGAGGGGTATGACGTCGTGCGGGCGTGGGACGGGCCGGGGGCGGTTGAGGCGTTCAGGGTGCATGATCCCGACCTGGTGCTGCTCGACGTCATGCTGCCGGGGTTTGACGGGCATGAGGTGTGTCGGCGTATTCAGGCCGTGCGACCGGTGGCGGTGCTCATGCTCACGGCGCGGGACGACGAGACCGATATCCTCGTCGGCCTCGCGGTCGGTGCCGACGACTACCTGACCAAGCCGTTTCGTATGCGCGAGCTCGTCGCCCGGGTAGCGGCTCTGCTGCGGCGGGTCGATCGGGCCGCTGAGCTCGTGCGGCGTTCGGTCCCGGACCTCGGGTCGCTGCAGGTTGATGCTGGGGCCCGCCGGGTGTGGGTCGGTGGTGACGAGGTGCACCTGACGCCGACAGAGTTCGACCTCCTCGCCTGCCTCGTCATGAGCGCCGGTGTCGTCCTGACGCGTGAGCACCTGTTGGCCGAGGTGTGGGGCTGGCCGGGGGCATCCGGGACCCGCACGGTCGACAGCCACGTCAAGGCCCTGCGGGCCAAGATCGGCCCCGAACGAGTCAGGACCGTGCACGGTGTCGGCTACGCCTTCGAGGTCGACGAATGAGCATGCGTCCGCTCGACCCAGTGCGATCCGTCAAGGTCAAGCTGGGTCTTCTGGTGGCCGCCAGTGTCGTCGTGGCGTCCGTCGTCGGCACGGTCGGCTCCGTCGGCGGGGTGCCGACCTGGCTCAGCATCCCCGTCACCATCGTGCTGGCCCTGGCCGTCACCCAGTTGCTCGCAGTTGGCATGACCTCGCCACTGCGGCAGATGACGGAGGCGGCGCGACGGATGGCGGCGGGTGACCACGCGGTACGGGTCACGGCCACCTCACGGGACGAGGTCGGTGAGCTCGCCCGCGCGTTCAACCGGATGGCCGATGAGCTCGCGGCCGTTGACCGGCACCGCCGCGACCTCGTCGCCAACGTGAGCCACGAGCTCCGTACACCGTTGGCCGCGCTGTGCGCCTTGCTCGACAACCTCGCCGACGGCGTTGCGGAGCCTGACCCGGAGACGCTGCGCGCCGCCGTCGCCCAAGGCGAACGGATGACGGCGCTGATCACCGACCTGCTCGACCTTTCCCGAGCCGATGCCGGCAAGGCGCCGATGGTCGTGGCGCCGGTCGAAGTGCTGCCGCTCCTCGAGCGGGCCGTCGCCGAGCACCAGATCGGCGGGAGGGATGTCGGCGTTGTCGTGGAGGTCTCGCCGACCGACCTCGTGGTCGACGGTGATGCGGCCCGCCTGCGCCAGCTCGTGGCGAACCTGATCGACAATGCGTCGAGGCACAGCCCACCGTCCGGAACGGTCACGGTCCGCGCCGAGGCTGTCGGCACCAATTGGCACCTCGAGGTGCTCGACGAGGGCCCCGGCGTCGCACCGGCCGACCGGGAGCGCGCGTTCGAGCGGTTCGGCACCCTCAGCGACACCGACGGCGGCGGAGCCACCGGCCTCGGCCTCGCGATCGCCCGCTGGGTGAGTGATCTGCACGTCGGCACGATCGGCTTCGTCGATCCCGAGCCCGAAGGCTCTGGGGCGCGGGTCCGTGCCGTCTTTCCCCTGCATCTCGGCGTCCGCCCCGCGGACGAGAGCCCTACCGACACCGTGAAGGAGAACACCATGCCCGCACCCGTCTCGTACCCCATCTCGCCCCCGGGTGGGCCTGTGGTGCCTTCCCTGGTCGACTCGACGTTTGGTGACTTCTGGCCTGATGACGGGTCGCCCGGCAACGTACGGCTCCTGCTCGAGGCGCTCGGGGTCGGCGTTCTCGCCGGAGCGGTGCTGCCGTTCCGCGACCTCGGCCTCGGCACGTTCCTCGTCCTGCTGGCCGCTGGAGGCGTGCTGCTCGCGACGAGCCGGCACCGACGTGACCCGTTCACCCTGACCTGCGCGGGCCTGTGCGTGGCGCTGTCGGCGACCGCCGTCGTCAGGGACGCCGACTGGATCGTGATGCTTTGCCTGTTGGTCGGAATCGGTGTCTGCGCGATCGGGCTGGTTCGCGGCCGGAGCGTTCCATCGTTCGTCATGGCCGTAGTCGCCGGTCCCCTCGCCGGCCTCCGCGGTGTGCCGTGGCTCGGGCGCACGATGCGGCGGGTCGCGGGGATGGGTCACGGGGCCGCACTGCTGCGTACGACAGTGCTGTCGGTCATCGGCATCACCGCGTTCGCCGTGCTGTTCGCGTCCGCTGACGCGCTGTTCGCGACCTGGGTCGATTCCGTCGTGCCCGACATCGGGTCGTCGGATTTCGCGATCCGTATGTTCGTCGCCGTAGCCATCAGCGGCATCGTTCTTGCGGGCATCTATGTCGCTCTCAACCCGCCGGTCACCGAGCGCGGCGAACGGGTCACCCGGCCCGTCGCCCATCGATTCGAGTGGCTCGCCCCGGTGCTGGTTGTCGACGTTGTTTTCGCCTTGTTCCTCGTGGCTCAGGCGACCGTGATCTTCGGCGGCCACGACTATCTCGAGAGCACGACCGGGTTGACGTACGCCGAGTACGTCCACCAAGGCTTTGGCCAACTGACCGTCGCCACCGCGTTGACGCTGCTGCTGGTGTGGGTGGCGTCCCGCAAAGCGCCGCGGGAGACGCCGTCCGACCGCGCGTGGATCCGGGTCTCGCTCGGCCTGCTGTGCGCCCTCACGCTGGTGGTCGTCGCATCGGCGCTCTACCGGATGCACGTCTATCAAGACGCGTACGGCTTCACCCGCCTGCGGCTTCTGGTCGACGTATTCGAGGGCTGGCTCGGCGTGCTCGTACTGGCCACCGCCATGGGGGGAGTTGCTCTGAAGGCCAGGTGGCTGCCGCGATTCGGCCTTGTCAGCGGGGTGGTCATGCTGCTCGGCCTGGCTGCGATCAACCCGGATGCATGGATCGCCGAGCACAACATCGACCGCTACGAGGTCACCGGCAAGATCGACTGGAACTACCTCTCAACCCTGTCGGACGACGCCGTCCCAGAACTGGCCCAACTTCCTCCCGAGCTGGTGAGGTGCGCCATTGCCACCGATGGGCGGGACGATGATGACTGGCTCGAGTGGAACCTCGGACGTTCACGCGCCCAAGCGCTCGTCGTGTCTGACAGCACCGGGTGGCGCTACGAAGATGAGTGCCGGGGTCAGACGCTGAGAGAGTGAGATCGCAACGCGTCGGTCCCCGAGGCGCACACCTCGTCCCGGGGGAACCCTCCGATAAAGTGAGCGACCGCGAGGCTCCTCCGTGCCACGTTGCGCCACATACAGGAGCACTTTCATGAAGCGTCTTGCTGTCGCGGTCCTCACCATGTGTCTGGTTCTCGGTGGGGTGCTCCTCACCTCCCCGGCCGCGTACGCCGCCGATGGAGCGCACGGGAGGGTCACCCAGGCGGACGGGACGACACCCATCGCCAACGTGAGCGTCGAGTTCCTGGACGGTCAGTCGACCTATTCGCACACCGATACCAACGGCGACTTCGTGATCGACGTCTCGCCGGGGGTATACACCGTGAACATCTCCTTCTCTGGTTACGCCACGTGGACCAAGACCGGTGTCGTGGTGTCCGGCGACGGATCGGTCGAGGTGAACGCCGCGCTCGAGGCGGAGAGCACCGTCACCGGCACGATTCGTGACTACGACGGCGACCTCATGGGTGATGACGACGATGTGGTGGTCACCGTCTTCGGCGGCGAGAGCGGCCGGCAGGTCTTGGGGCAGGTCTTCACCGAGGACGACGGGACCTACGTGGTCTCTGCGTTGCCGGCTGGTGACGTCAGGGTCTTCGCGCAGCAGGTGTTCGGCAGTGAGCTTCAGACGCAGTGGTACGTCGCCGGCCACAACGAGGCGACCGCGACGTTGCTGTCGGTTCCTGGCCCGGGTGGGACCGCGGTCGCTGACATCGTCCTGCCCCTGGGAGCCAAGATCCAGGGAAGTGTGGTCGACCCGATCGGATCGCCCGTGAGCCTCGACGTGAACATCACTGGGTCAGGTGTGGACGACGCGAGTGAAACCAGCTCGGGAGGCGATGGTCTCTACGAGGTGGCGGGTCTGTACCCCCAGGACTACACGGTCGCGCTCCTCGATTCCTATGGCCTGTTCACGCTCCCCGCGCCACGGACCGTGACCGCCGTTGTCGGAACTCCCGCGACGGAGGACTTCGTGGTGACGCCGGCGTTGGTGGACGAGACCGAGTTCGTCGACGAGGTCGCGCTCCTGAGCGGGCCGACCACGGTCGAGCCCGGTGAGACCTACACGTGGAAGATCGACATGGCCGGCGACACCAGCGTGTACGCCATCCTCTACTCCGACCCGGTCTACCTCGGAGCGGCCGAGCGCAACCTCGACGGCACCGCGACCCTGACGCTCACCATCCCTGCGGACATCCCGCTCGGGGACCACAAGCTCACCTTCTCGGGCATGGACTTCACGAGGGGCGAAGCCGGCCCCCGCGCTCATGCGCCAGTTCTTGCCGATCACGGTGGCCGCAGCGCCCGGCGAGCCCACGGACCCGCCCGGCGACGGGCCCACACCACTGGGTCCGACGCCCGGTGATCCTGCCCCCGCCATCCTGCCGGACACCGGTGGAGTCGCCGCCCCTCTCGTGCTCACCGCGCTGGCCTTCATGCTCGGTGGACTCGCCATCCTGGGCTCCCAGCGCAGAGGACGCGCACGGAACTCATAAGCACCTGCGAAACCTCCCCGAGATTTGCTGGGTCAACCACCACCTGACCGATGTGCGGTGGTGGTCTGCCCGCCAAATCTCGGGGAGGGTCTAGGTGGGCTGGTGGGCGATCTGGATCAGGTTGCCGCAGGTGTCGTCGAGCACTGCGGTGGTGACCGTGCCCATGTCGATGGGCTCCTGGGTGAAACGGACGCCGAGGCCGCGGAGACGTTCGTACTCGGCCGTGACGTCGTCGACGGCGAACGAGGTGTAGGGGATGCCGTCGGCCACGAGCGCGTCCTTGAACGGCTTCACCGCCGGGTGGCCGCTGGGCTCGAGCAGCAGCTCGGTGCCGTCGGGATCCTGCGGTGAGACCACGGTCAGCCAGCGGTCCTCTCCCAGCGGGATGTCGTGCTTCGTCACGAAGCCCAGGACCTCGGTGTAGAACCGCATCGCCTTCGCCTGGTCATCGACGGGCACGCTCGTGAGGTTGATCCTCATGTCGGTCGCCTTCCTTCGGTGTTCTTGTCGAGTCGCCGCCCGATGATCGGCTCACCTGCTCGGCGGTCGCCTCACGGTATCCGGTTCCTGCCCTGAGGTGGATCCGCTGCATGTCGCCCGCGACCGTCACGCGCGCCGACGGGTTCGACGAGTTCTGCCGGGAGGTGTCGTGCTGGCGACATCGGTGACGACCAAGGGGCGTGACATCAGACGGTGTCGCACTCACACGGAAGGAACGAACCGATGAAGTACCTGATCTTGATGAACGTCGACCCCACTGCCCTGGAGCAGCTCGACGACGAGCAGCAGCACCAGAAGTCGTGACTACTCGGCGTCAGCGCTGATCGCCGCTCCCGATGGACCGGATCCGATCCCTGCGTCCGGGCACGCCGTTCGTCACGGCCACCCAGGCTCCATCACGCTCGACCTCGTAGGCGCGGAAGGCGCAGGGGATCCCGCGAGCCGTCATGAGGTCGGGGGAGTCCATCAACTGGAAGTGGAGGTGGGGGCTCGTCGAGTTGCCGGTGTGGCCGACGTTGCCGATGACGTCGCCCGTCCTCAGCTGCTGGCCCGCGACGACGGCGAGCGTCCCGGGGGCGAGATGGGCGAAGCCGGCGAAGACGTCGCCAGAGCGGAGGATGACGTGGTTGCCCAGGATGGACGGCAGCCGCGATGGCCTGAAGGTCAGGCCATTCTTGACGGCGAGCACAGCCTCTCGCAGCGGGTGGATCCGTGTCCGCTCGGCCACCCCGTCGACGGCCCGCACGACCTCGCCGTCGAAAGGCGAGTGGATCGGGGCTCCCCAGGCGTAGCAGTCACGTGTGCGCGCACCGAGGAGCAGGCCCCGCAGCGAGCTGGCCGGGTGGACGTGCGCTCCCTCGCGGTCGTCCACACGGAGCAGGTCATAGGCGTATCGCTGCCCTAGGACGTCGACGCCGTGGCTCGGCACCCGGGTGGTGGGGGTGGTGACCGCCATCCACCCCTCGCCACGCACGGGAAGCTCGATCACGGTGGGGTCATCGAGCTCGGGGGACATCAAAGAAACCTATCCGGCAGCGTGACTGCGGGCGAGTGTCAGCGGTGGTCCGTCGTATGTCGCCGGGCCTGTCTGTCGTCGTCCCTACGATGAAGGAATGATCACCACCATGGGGACGGAGACGCTGCGATGAGCGGCGACACAGAGGACCTCGTCGTCGCCGATGCCGCTGCCTGGCGGGCATGGCTCGAGGTGAACGAAGGTGTCTCCGACGGGGTCTGGCTGGTCCTGGCCAAGAAGGGCACCGTCTCGCCAACCTCTCTGGGCTACGGCGCAGCACTCGACGAGGCGTTGTGCAGCGGATGGATCGACGGGCAGAAGAAGGGCCTCGACGCCGCGACCTTCCGGCAGAGGTTCACCCCACGGCGCAAGGCCTCGCTCTGGTCGCAGCGCAACATCGGCTTGGTCGCAGGCCTGATCGCTGACGGGCGGATGCGTCCCCGAGGTCAGGCCGAGATCGATCGCGCGAAGGCGGACGGCCGGTGGGAGCGCGCGTACGCGGGGCCGGCGACGGCACAGGTGCCCGACGACCTCACGGCGGCGCTCGACGTCTCGCCGGCGGCTGCGGCACTGTTCGCGACGCTGACGGGCCAGAACCGCTACGCGGTCATCCATCGGATCATCACCGCGCCGAGCTCGACGAGCCGCTCGAACCGGTTGGCGAAGCTCGTCGCCATGCTCGAGCGGGGAGACACGCCCTACCCGCAGTGACGAGCGCGCTCGCCTACTCGCGGCCGAGCTCGGCGATCTTGCGGTCGAGCGCCACACGTTGGGCGGTGTTGGCGCACAGCTCGCTGGCCTGCAGCAGGGCGACCCGCGCCTCGTCACGCCGGCCCAGCCGGTTGAGCATCTCGCCGCGGACCGCCGGGAGCAGGTGAGAGTCGCTGAGCTCGCCGCGTGACGCGATCGCGTCGACCAGCACGAGGCCCGCCGCCGGTCCTGCGGCCATGGCGACCGCGACCGCACGATTGAGCTCGATGATGGGTGACGGGGTGAGCCGCCCGAGGGCCTCGTAGAGGACGACGATCCGCTGCCAGTCGGTGTCAGCGACCGACCGCGCCACCGCATGGCACTCGGCGATGGATGCCTGGAGGCCGTACGCGCCCAGCCCCCGCCCGGCGGCCACGGCGCGCGTCAGCGCGGCCCGACCGCGCCGGATGGCCGACTGGTCCCACAGGCGCCGGTCCTGATCCTCCAGCAGCACGGGGCGGCCGGACGGGTCGAGGCGCGCCGGGAACCTGGCGGCGGTGAGCTCCAGCAGCGCGAGCAACCCGAAGACCTCGTGCTCGGGAGCGAGCCGCACCAGGACCCGCGCCAGCCGACGTGCCTCGCCGGCCAGGTCGGCGCGGATCCAGTCGTCGCCACCTGAGGCGGACGAGCCCTCGGTGAAGATCAGGTAGACGACCTGGAGCACCGAGCCGAGCCGTTCGGGCAGCTCGTGGGGCTCGGGCACGGCGAACGGCACCTTCGCCGCGGCGAGCGTCCTCTTGGCGCGCGTGATGCGTGCCTGGATCGTGGGCACCGGGACGAGGAACGCCTTGGCGATCTCGTCGCTGCCCAGCCCGCCGACGACCCGCAGCGTCAGCGCGATGCGTGCCTCCTTCGACAGCACGGGATGGCAGGAGACGAACATCAAGGCGAGCACGTCGTCGTCGATCGCCTCCGGGTCGAACAGGACGTCCGGGCCGGGCTGCTCGGTGTCGAGGTCACGGGCGAGGACGGCATACCGCTCGTCGCGCGTGGCCCGACGCCGGAAGGTGTCGATGGCACGGCGGCGTCCGACCGTGAGCAGCCATCCTGTCGGCTCGGCCGGGACTCCGTCGACGGACCAGGAGACCAGCGCCTCGGCGACGGCCTCCTGTGCGAGGTCCTCGGCCAGCGAGAAGTCGCCGGTGTAGCGGGCGAGGGCGCCGACGATGCGGGCGGACTCCTTCCGCCACACCGCCTCGACGGCGCTCCTCGCCTCGGTCTTGCTCACCGCCTGTTCAGAGCTGCCCGGTCTGCTCGCGCCAGGCGCGTTCCTTCTGGATCCACTTGTTGTCCTGCGGGAACTCATCGATCGACGGCACACGCCGGATCTCGGCCTTGCTGCCCGTCATGTAGGGCATCCGCTTGGCCCATTCGACGGCCTCGGCCTTCGAGGCGACGTCGAGGACGTAGTAGCCGTTGAACAGCTCCTTGGTCTCGCCGTACGGTCCGTCGGTGACGACCGGCTGCTCGCCGGTGAAGTCGACGACGACGGTCTCGCTCGCGTCCTCGAGGCCTTCGGCCGCCAGCAGGACGCCGGCCCGGATGAGCTCGTCGTTGAACTCGCCCATGGCATTGAGGATCTCAGTGAAGTCGATGTTCGCGAACTCAGCGAACGCCTCGTCCGTCGAGCGCATGATCAGCATGTACTTGGCCATCGTGTTCTCCTTGGTTCGGAAAGGCCGCCCTTCGACCTTCTCATCCACAGGTCGAACGGCGCGAGGCCAGATCGACACGAGCCGATGCTTTTCTGGTGACGAGTCGCAGATGAGGTCGACTGTGTCGGGCGAAGCAGGTCCAGATCGTGGGTGCCGGGGATAGCCTGTGCAGGTGACTCACCCGATGACCCAGGCTCCCACCATCCGCACCCTCGGCGACCTGCGTGCCTCCGGCCGCGTCCAGAAGTCGTTGAGGGTCGAGATCCGCGACAACCTCCTTGCCAAGCTGCGGGCCGGCGAAGACCCCTGGCCCGGCCTGCACGGCTTCGAGCTCACGGTCATCCCGCAGATCGAGCGGGCGCTGATCGCCGGGCACGACATCGTGCTCCTCGGCGAGCGTGGGCAGGGCAAGACCAGGCTGCTGCGCACCATCGCCGGCCTGCTCGACGAGTGGACGCCGGTGATCGACGGCGCCGACCTCGGCGAGGACCCGTACGAGCCGATCACCCACGAGTCGCGCCGTCGCGCGCTCGAGCTGGGCGACAGCCTGCCGGTCGCCTGGCGGCACCGCGACGAACGGTACGTCGAGAAGCTCGCCACCCCCGACACGTCCGTCGCCGACCTGATCGGCGACGTCGATCCGATGAAGGTCGCCGAGGGTCGGTCCCTGGGCGACCCCGAGACCATCCACTTCGGACTCATCCCGCGCAGCCACCGTGGCATCGTCGCGATCAATGAGCTGCCCGACCTCGCCGAGCGCATCCAGGTCGCGATGCTCAACGTGATGGAGGAGCGCGACATCCAGATCCGCGGCTACGTGCTGCGGCTTCCGCTGGACGTCCTGGTGGTCGCGAGCGCCAACCCCGAGGACTACACGAACCGCGGCCGCATCATCACGCCGCTCAAGGACCGCTTCGGCGCCGAGATCCGCACCCACTACCCGACCGAGCTCGAGGCCGAGATCGCCGTGGTCCGCCAGGAGGCCGACCTCGTGGCCGAGGTGCCAGACCACCTGATGGAGATCCTGGCGCGGTTCACCCGCAACCTGCGACAGTCCTCGTCCGTCGACCAGCGCAGTGGCGTGAGCGCACGGTTCGCGATCGCCGGTGCCGAGACGATCGCGGCGGCAGCCCTCCACCGGGCGGCGTCACAGGGCGAGGACGAGGCCGTCGCCCGCCCCGTCGACCTCGTCACAGCCGTGGACGTGCTCGGCGGCAAGATCGAGTTCGAGAGCGGCGAGGAGGGGCGCGAGCTCGAGGTGATCACTCACCTGCTGCGCACCGCGACCGCCGAGACCGTCCGCCAGCACTTCCGTGACCTCGACTTCGGCGCGCTGGTCGAGGCGATCGAGAACGGCGTCATGGTCACCACGGGCGAGCAGATGACGGCGCGGGACTTCCT
>Ga0164243_10002360_pt1 | contig 31276 bp, 35 predicted proteins | sample OricompcompostOP_FD_108781 | JGI IMG/M metagenome (GOLD analysis project Ga0164243, IMG submission 108781) | Organic Plus compost microbial communities from Emeryville, California, USA - Original compost - Organic plus compost (OP) | ecosystem: Engineered > Solid waste > Mixed feedstock >... | reverse complement strand
CGTTTCCTGCACTGGTGGACGGTGCTGATGGTGTCCATCGCGTTGGGTACGGGTCTGGCGTTAGGCGACGATGAGGCGCAGTCGGGTCCGCTCCTGATCGCTCACTGGGGCGCTGTCGCCCTAGGGCCTGTCTCGAAGTCGGTGATGGTTGATGCGGTCTGATCGGGTGGCGTGTCGGTGATCGAGAACCGGCGAGGTCTCCGGTAAAGGGGTTTCGACCAAGAAGACCCTCATCACCGGAGACCTCGTGACCAGCGTAGCGGTGACGAGACGGTTCGACCTGACCAACGCGCAGTGGGCGCTGCTGGAGCCGTTGCTGCCGGCGCCGGCCAGGTCGGGTCGGCCGTCGAGATGGAGTAAACGGCAGTTGATCGATGGGATCCGGTGGCGGGTTCGGGTCGGGGCGCCATGGCGGGATGTGCCGGGCTGTTACGGCACCTGGCAGGCGGTGTATGCGTTGTTTCGTCGGTGGCAGCGGGCGGGCATCTGGCAACAGATCCTGACCGGGTTGCAGGCACAGGCCGATGCGGCAGGCCACATCGGGTGGGACGTGAGTGTGGATTCCACGGTGGTGCGGGCGCATCAACATGCTGCCGGTGCGCGGCGCTGCCCCGACAGGCAGGCCGAGCCGCCCGGCGGCGACGGTGACACCGAGCCAGACGATCACTCGTTGGGTAAATCTCGGGGCGGCTGGACCACCAAGCTGCACCTGGCTTGTGAGCAAGGACAGAAGGTGCTGTCGATGCTGTTGACCGGCGGTCAGCGCGGCGACAGCCCGCAGTTTGTCGCTGTGCTGGAACGTATCCGGGTACCGCGTGCCGGTGCCGGGCGCCCCCGCACCCGGCCCGACCGGGTCCTGGCCGACAAGGCCTACACCTCCCGCGCCAACCGCGGCTACCTGCGTGGCCGGCAGATCAAAGCCACCATCCCCAGCAAGTCAGATCAAGACGCCAACCGGCTCGCGAAGGGGTCGGCCGGAGGCCGGCCCCCAACGTTCGACGCGGTCATCTACCAGCAGCGCCACGCCGTCGAGTGCGGTATCAACAGACTCAAACAACACCGTGCGGTAGCCACCCGGTACGACAAATGCGCCGCGCGCTACCAGGCCACCATCCACATCGTCGCTATCAACGGCTGGCTCGACTCACTTCGAGACACGGCCTAGGCGCAACGCTCGCCCGATCCGCAGGACCGCCGGCGAGTCATCATCACGGCCTCGGCATAGGCACGCCGGCTCGCCGACGAGGTCTTTTTCGTTCCACATCACTCGACCGGCGCGAGGAACCAATTCTGAGCGGATTCAGCCACGTATGGCCGTCGGCGCCATGTCCGAGCGCGGTCCGGCGTCGAGCAGGCCGATGAGTTGAAGCATGCATGTTCCAACGGCACGAGGGGTATGCCGCCAACAAGCTATGTATGTGGCAGGTGATGCACGATGTGTGCCGCGCAGTCTGCAGCAGCGTCTGGCGCACCGGTGCGGCGGCATCGCGTCTGGCTGCCGGACACGGCTGACGGGCAGGCTATTGCGAGGACGGCGGTGCGCGCCTTTGGCCGACGATGTCGATGCGACGAGTCGACCACCATGCGCGGGATACTGATCGGCGCGGAACTGGCCGCCGATGTCCACCACGCCGGCGTCGGTGCTGCCAGGTTGAGTGTGGTGTGGCAGGAAAGCCCCGATGAGCAGGGGACTCTCTCGCTGGTGCTGGACCAGCCGTGGCCCCACGGAGGAGACCAGGTCGAGGAGCTGACCGGCGTCACTCTGACTGTTCTCGCGACCCGGTGGGCGTACACGGTGGCCGACGGCAGACGACGAATCATCGCCGACCTTGCCAAGCAGTAGCCGCCGCACTGCCCATCTCTGCGAGTTCTGACACAGGCCCCGGCCCGGCTGTCGTCCTCCGGCGAACTCGTGCTCGGTGACGCGGGCAGTGGGCGGTTGGGTACCGTGGCCCGTCAGCCGTTGCGGCCACGTGCGGCGCGCGCCGCTGTGGCGATGCTGGCCGCGTCGATTCCCGCCCAGGCAAGGAGTTCCGGCCCGGTACCCGAGCCCGGCATCCCCCGCACGGCCAGGTGCTCGACCGCGGCACCACTGAGCCCCGACCGGGAGAGGCTGGCGATGACTGCCGCGCCGAGACCGCCCTCCGGGTGATGGTCTTCGGCGACGACGATCCTGCCGTTCGTTGCGGTGGCGGCCGCCGCGATCGCCGCATCGTCGATCGGCTTGATCGAGTAGCAGTCGAGGACCCGTGCGGCGATGCCGTCCTGGCCGAGTTGGTCGGCGGCGGCGAGAGCCTGGTGCAGGGTCACCCCCGCACCGATCAGGGTGACGGCGTCGCTGTCGCTCGACCGTACCGTCTTGGATCCGCCGACCGGGAACGTCTCCCCCGCGTCGTACAGCACCGGATAGGCGCCGCGCGTCGTCCGCAGGTAGCTGACACCGCTGGTGTCGGCGATCGCGGCCACCAGCGCGGCGGTACTGGTGGCATCACTGGGATACAGCACCGTGCAGCCGTGTACCGCCTGCATCATGGCCAGATCCTCCAGGGCCATCTGGGAGGGCCCGTCCGGGCCGATCTCCACGCCGGCATGGGATCCGACCAGCCGAACACCGACCCCGGAGATGGCGGCCATCCGGATGAAGTCGTACGCACGCGTCAGGAAGGCGGCGAACGTCGACGCGAACGGCGTGTAGCCGCGCACGCCGAGCCCGGTCGCCGCGGCGACCAGTTGCTGCTCGGCGATGAACATCTCGAAGAACCGATCGGGAAAGGCACGGGCGAACTCGACGGCGTACGTGGAGTTGCTGACCTCGCCGTCGAGTGCGACCACGGTGTCGTCACCGGCGGCCACGGCGACGAGCGCGTCGCCGTATGCCCGACGAGTCGCTACCCTGTCGCCGACCTGCCAGGTGGGGCGGGCCGCCGGCACCGGCCGGGTGGCGCTCGGCCGCGTCGCACCGCCCGCGGGTACCGCAACGACCGGGGTGCGTCCGTCGCCGGGCAGCGGGCCGCGTACGGTGCGATGGCGTTCGCCGCCCAGCTCGGCGATCGCCCGGTCGGCCAGGTCGGCGGGCAGCGGCTTACCGTGCCAGTCCGGGCTGTCCTCGATCTCGCTGAAGCCCTTGCCTTTGACCGTCCTGGCGAGGATCACCAGCGGTTGGTCGCTTCCGCCGACCGTACCGAGGGCCCGGTCGATCTGGTCCAGATCGTGCCCGTCGACGACCCGGACGCGGGCGCCGAAGGCCCGCGCCCGGGCGGCGTACGCGTCGAGGTGCCACCCCAGGTCGGTCTCACCGCGCTGGCCGAGTCGGTTGACGTCGACGATCGCGACCAGGTTGCCGAGCTTGTAGTAGGAGGCCTTGTCCAGGGCTTCCCACATCGACCCCTCGGCCAGTTCGCTGTCGCCGCACAGCACCCAGACGGTGTAGTCGCGCCGGTCCAGGTACGTGCCGGCCAGGGCGACGCCGACACCGTCGGGCAGCCCCTGGCCGAGCGATCCGGTGGCGACGTCGACCCACGGCAACGCCGGTGTCGGATGGCCCTCCAGGCGGCTGCCGAACCGCCGGTAACCCGACATCAGCTCCTCGTCGGCGATGACGCCGACCGCCTTGTACACCGCGTACAGCAACGGGGACGCATGCCCCTTGGACAGGATGAGATGGTCGTTGCCGTCCCGATCGGGCCGATCCCAGTCGTACCGCAGGTGCCGCGACACCAGTACTGCCAACAGATCTGCGGCGGACATGCTCGATGTCGGGTGACCCGAACCGGCCCGGGTACTCGACCGAATCGAGTCGACCCGCAACTGCGCGGCGAGCTCGGCCACGGTATCCAGGCCGACTCGGCCCTGCGGGGACGTGACGGTGGAGGGTTCAGTCATGTCGAGCTCCTCCCGGTGAGGTGGCCCGTCGGGTGAGGAGGTCGGCGACGTCGGCGAGCGCCATCTCGATCCGGCCGTACACGCGGGGCGTGAGCAGGGTGGTGCCGTCGAAGTCGCCGGCGGAGGCGTAGATCGCGACGGGGATGGTCATCGCCTGGAAGAAGCCGAACAGCGGGCGCAGCGCATGTTCCAGGGCGAGGGCGTGGTGGTCGCTTCCGCCGGTCGCGGCCAGCAGGACCGGCTTGTTCGCCAGCGCGTACTGGTCGACCAGATCGAAGAAGTGCTTGAACAGGCCGGTGTAGGAGCCTCGGTAGATCGGCGTCGCCGCGACGAGCAGATCGGCGGCCTCGGCTGCCCGCAGCTCGGCCTCGATCTCGGGGGTGACCTCGGCGCGATCGGTCGCCTCGGTGAAGCCCGCACCGAGCCGGTAGACGTCGATCCGGTGCACGGTGGCCGGCACCAGCGTGCCCAGCGTGTCGAGGACGACGTCGACCAGGCCCATCGTCTTGGATTTCGGGTGTGGGCTGCCGTTGACCACGACCACCCGCAGCGCGGCCCGGTACTGCTGCGCGGGCGGCCGCGGCGCCGCCTCGACGGTACTCATGCTGCCCGTCCCGACCGCAGCTCCACCTCGCGGCGCACCGCGGGCGCGACCTCGGTACCGAGCCGCTCGATCGCGTCGAGGTGCTGCTTCTGCGGCATTCCGCCGAAGCCCATCTGGATGATCGCGCGGGTCACCCCGTACAGCTCGTGGTAGGTCAGCAGCTTGTCGACGACTTCCTGGGTACTGCCGACCAGCAGCCCCGAACGAGGACCGGCTTGCGCCTCGAACGCCGCCCGCGGGATCAGCACGCCGGCACCCCGCTGGTGGTTGTTTTCCGCCATGCCTTGCGCGAAGTACGGATACATCGTGTCGCGGGCGTGCCGGCTGGTGCGGCCGACGTAGCCGTGCGCGTTGATGCTGACCGGCAGCATCGCCGGGTCGTGGCCGGCCTGTTCGGCGGACGCCCGGTACAGCTGGACGGTCTGCTCGTGGGAGGTGATCGGCCCGAACAGCAGCGCGAGTGCCATCGGCAGGCCGAGCCGGCCGGTACTGATCGCCGAGGCCGGTGAGCCGCCGACGCCAACCCAGATCGGGATCGAGTCGCCGTCCGCGCGCGGCGCGATGTCGGCGTCGGTCAGCGGCGCCCGGAAACGCCCCGACCAGGTCAGCGGGTTCTGCTCGCGAATCCTGAGCAGCAGGTCGAGCTTCTCGGAGAACAGGTCCGCGTAGTCGGCCAGGTCGTATCCGAACAACGGGAACGATTCGGTGTAGGAGCCGCGGCCGGCGATGATCTCGGCCCGACCGGCGGACAGCAGGTCGAGGGTGGCGAACTGCTCCCACACCCGTACCGGGTCCTCGGAGCTGAGGACGGTCACCGAACTGGTCAGCCGAATGCTACGGGTCGCCTGCGCCACGGCGGCGAGCAGAATCGTCGGCGCGGATCCGACGAAGTCGCTGCGATGGTGCTCGCCGACCCCGAACACGTCCAGCCCCACCTGGTCGGCGAGCTGCGCCTGTTCGATGGTCTCCCGTACCCGCTGGCGCGGCGACGGAAGCCGCCCACCGACCGGATCCCGGGTCACCTCGCCGAAGGTCATGATGCCGATCTCGAAGCTCATCACACTGCCCCTTCCGCCGCGGTGAGCCACTGGATCCACCGTATCAAACTGTCTGCGCAGGCAGCTAAATTGTGAGCCATCAGCCAACCTCGCCCGCGCCGGGAGCGGGTTGCCTACCGGCTCGGCAACCCGGAGAAGCTAGAGTTCCGCCCATGGCGACCGACAAACTGACCGCTCTGGAGGACGCGGCCTGGCGTGGGTTCCTGCTCACCCACGACCGGCTCTGGCGCGAGCTGGAGGCCGGGCTCGCCACGCTCAACGTGAGCATGGCCGAGTACAGCGTGCTGGCGCTGCTCGGCGAGGCCGGCCGGAACGGGATGCGGATGTCCGAGCTGGCCGAGCGCCGACTGATGTCCACCGGCGGGTTCACCCGCCTCGCCGATCGCCTGGAACGGCGGGGCCTGATCCAACGCCGCCCGTCTGCCGCCGACGGGCGCGGCAGCGAGGCGGTCCTCACCAACCAGGGTCGCTCCCTGATGCGCAAGGCTTGGCGCAAGCAGCACGCCCAGCTGCGCGAACTGTTCTTCGACCGGCTCGACCACGACGACCTGTCGCACCTCGCCGACATCTGGACCCGCCTGAACGACCAGCAGCCACCAGACGCGTAGGCCGACCGCGGCGCGCCGCCGCGCGCGGACGGCCGGGGTCAGCGGTCGCAGGACGCCGTCGATCCGTCCCGGCGGCGCGCGCCGCCGGGACGGATCAGAGGATGAGCCGCGCTACCAGGGCACGGTGCCGTCGATGTCGACGAACGTTCCGGTTGGGCCGTCCGCGCCGATGCTCGCCATCCGTACCAGAATCTCCGCTCCCTCCTCGACCGGGTGGCCGGCCGCTACGGCCGGCGCGAAGTCCGTGGCGGTCGGGCCGGGTGTCGCCGAATTGACCCGCCATCGCGGATAGGCGCGCGCGTACTGGATGGTGAGCATGTTCAGCGCCGCCTTCGACATCGGGTACGCCAGCATCGACCACCGCGCGTCCGGCTTCGCGTTCAGGGCAAGCGATCCGACGGCGCTGCTGACGTTGACGACCACCGGCACATCGGCGGCATCCAGCAGCGGCGCGAAGACCGACAGCACCCGGGTGGCGCCGATGACGTTGGTCTCCAGTACCCGGCGCAGATCGTCGACCGTCGCCTCGGCCGGTGGCTGGTGGTGCCCGGCGATCCCGGCGTTGTTGACCAGTACGTCGAGCTGCCCGGCCGCATCGCGCAGCTGCCGAGCGGCGGCACGTACCGACGCGTCGTCGGTGACGTCCAGGTGGACGGCGGTCGCGCCGACGGCGGCGGCCGCCTCCCGGCCGCGGGCCGCGTCGCGGGCGCCCAGGTAGACGGTGTGGCCGGCCTCGACGAGGCGGCGGGCGGTCTCGTAGCCCAACCCGCGGGTGGCTCCGGTGATCAGTGTCGTCGTCATGGGCCCAGCCTGCAGCGAAGCACCCGCGCCGCCCAGTGGTCGGGTTGTCCTGGGAACAGCCGTACCAGGCTGGCGCCGGTACCGCGTGGGAGAATCGACCGGTGAGTGAGCTCGGGTCGGCGCTGCGCGGCTGGCGCGATCGGCTCTCGGCGGCCGACGCCGGGCTGCCGGTCACCGCACGCCGCCGCGCTCCGGGGCTGCGCCGGGAGGAGCTCGCCCAGCTGGCCGGAATCTCCGTCGACTACGTCACCCGCCTGGAACAGGGCCGCGCCGGCACGCCCTCCGCGCAGGTACTGGAGGCGCTCGCGCGGGCGTTGCGGCTGTCCCCCGAGGAACGCGACCACCTGTTCACACTGGGCCGGCAGGCCCCGTACCGGAACCGGATGCGGGTGGAGCTCACGCCGAGCGTCACCCGGCTGCTCGAGCAGCTGCAGACTCCGATCATCGTGTACGACGCGCTGTGGAACCGGCTCGCCTGGAACCGCGCGTACGCGGTGCTGTTCGGTGACCCGGCCGGCTGGCACGGGCTGGAGGCGAACCTGCTGGGGCGCTACCTCACCGGCGCGCCCACCCGGGTACGCCGCGGACCCGGCGCGGGCGACGCCTACCTCGAGGCGTACGTGGCCGACCTGCGCGCCACCGCCGCCCGGTTCCCCGACGACCCTCGCGTGCAACGGCTCGTTACCGCCCTGCAGGCGGCCGACGCACGGTTCGGCGAGCTGTGGCACGCCACTCTCGTCGGAGCCGTGCATGACACGCACAAGACGGTCGAGCACCCGGACCTCGGCGTCCTCGACCTCGACTGCGACGTACTCACCGTCGACGGCGCGGACCTGCGGATCGTCGTGTTCACTGCCGCGCCGGGCACGGTCGCGGCCGACTCCCTGGCCCTGCTCGCCTCACTCGAGGTACGCCCCATCGCAACCCGATGACCCCCCGATGGGCTCGGACCACTCGGTCACCGTCGGCGTCCGCCCGGCCTGGTCGGTACCGACGGTTCCGCCGTGTTCGGGCGACCTCCGGGTCGTGGGCGGCGGGCCGAGTCGGACGGCGGCGCCGGCGGGCCGGGCACGAGCAGGGGTCAGCGTGGGCGCGGGGTGACCAGGCCGGAGTCGTACGCGGCGATCACCAGCTGGGCCCGGTCCCGTGCGTCCAGCTTTCGCAGCAGGCGCCCGATGTGTGTCTTCACGGTCCCGAGCGTCACGTGCAGATCCTGCGCGATCTCGGTGTTGGACAGGCCGCGGGCGATGAGGGCGAGTACCTCGCGTTCCCGTTGGGTGATCGCCTCCAGCCCGCGTACGGCACCCGCCGGTCGGCCTCGCCCGGTGAACATGGCGATGAGCCGGCGGGTGACGCGGGGCGCGAGCAGCGCCTCGCCGGCGGCGACCAGCCGGATGCCGTTCAGCAGGTCCGCCGCGGTGGCGTCCTTGACCAGGAACCCGCTGGCGCCCGCCGCGAGCGCCGCGTAGATGTACTCGTCCAGGTCGAACGTGGTCAGCATGAGCACCCGTACCGAGGACATCGCCGGGTCGGCGCAGATCTGCCGGGTCGCTTCGATGCCGTCCAGCTGCGGCATCCGGACGTCCATCAGGACGACGTCGGGCCGGTACTGCCGGGCCAACCGGACCGCCTCACCGCCGGTACGGGCCTCGCCGGTCGCCGTGAACCCGGGTGACGCGTCGAGCAGCGCCCGGAAACTCTCCCGCATCAGGTCGTGGTCGTCGGCGAGCAGTACGCCGATGTCCGGTGCGGGCGGCGCGTCCGTCATGCGGTCTCCTCGGATACGTACGGGATGTCGGCGGTGACCCGGTACCCGCCTTCCGGGCGTGGTCCCGCGATCAGTGTGCCGCCGTACGTCGTCACGCGCTCGCGCATGCCGATGAGTCCCTGCCCGGTGTGCCGCCGACTCGTGGACCGCCGGCCGCGGCCGTCGTCGACGACCTCGACGCGTACCCGGCCGGCGGCGGCCCGTACCGTCACCCGGCAGCGGTGGGCGTCGGCGTGCTTCAGGACGTTGGTGAGCGACTCCTGGACGATCCGGTACACGCTGAGGTCGACCGCCGTGGGCAGTTCCTCGACGCCGGCCAGCGTCAGCTCCACCCGCAGCCCGGCCGACCGCAACCGCTCGGCGAGGTCGGCCAGATCGGCGGTACCGGCCGAGGGCGCCAACCGGACGGCCGGGTCGTCGTCGGCACGCAGCACGTCGAGCAGCCGGCGGATCTCGGTGAGCGCGGAACGGCTGGTGTGCTCGATGGTGCGCAGGGCGGCGCGGGTCTCGTCCGGCCGCTGGTCGGCGATGTGGTTCGCCACGGTCGCCTTCACCGCGATGAGGCTCATGCTGTGCCCGACGATGTCGTGCAGTTCGCGGGCGATCCGCAACCGCTCGTCGGAGACCGCGTCGCGGGCGAACCGGCGGGCGAACTCGGCCCGTACCGCCCGGCGCCACCGGACCACCCGGCCGGTGGCCCACGCCGTGACCATCCCGGTGACGACCATGCCGAGTTCGACCTGCCACCACAGCGGCACCTCGCTCCGCGGGGCGTCGGCAGGGGTGATGCCGGTCCGCACGTACAACCACGGAATGGTGGCGGCCGGTGCGGCCAGGCTGGCGGCCAGCGCCACCGTGGCGGTGACCGTACCGGTCGCGGTGGCCGCCGTGTAGAGCGCCAGCGCGGTCGCCGCGTACGCCAGCCAGACGACACCCGTACCCACGGCACCGAGCGCGGTCGCGAGCGCGCTCGCCGCGATCAGGAAGCCGAGCACCGGCAGCGGCCAGCGGCGGCGTACCGCCAGCGGCAGCGCGACGGCGGCGCCCGCCAGCCACGCCGTCCACGCCGGGCCGGGGAAGGCCGGACCCGGCGGATCGAGGACGCCGCGGGCGGCCGCGAACGCCAGTACGGCGGCGGCAACCGTGTCGACCAGACGCCCCCGCGTGGTGAATCCGTCGCGCCGTGCCACCGGGTAACGCTATCCCGGCAAGCCGGTGAAGGTGCGTCTGACCTGGGTAGGACGGCACGTGCCGACCTGGGTCGGACGCGCCGGGCCGGTCGTCGTCGAGACCATGGACCCATGACGCGTACTCAGGACCACGACCGGGGCGCGCGGGGAGACGCGGGCAGGCCCGGTACGGCGAAGGCGCTGCCGTGATCGTGCGTCGGGTCGCGCCCGTCGCCGGGCTGTTTCTGCTCGCGCCGCTGGTCGGCGAGTTCCTGCTCGGCAACGTCGGGATCGACCGGCTCGGCGTGCTGCCGTTCTTCGCGCTGCTGTACGGGTCGGGCGCGCTGCTGATCCGCGAGACGGTACGGCGCACCGGCCGCGGCTGGCCCGCCATCGTGCTGCTCGCCGCCGCGTACGCGCTGTTCGAGGAGGGCCCGATCGACCAGCTGCTGTGGAACCCGTCGTACGGGGGCGGCCAGCACATGCTCGCCGGCGACGCGTACGTCCCGGCGCTCGGCACCAACATCTCGATCGTGCAGGCCGTCCTGTCCCTGCACACCATCTGGAGCATCAGCGTGCCGATCGCTCTGGTCGAGACGTTCGTATCCCGACGCCGCACCACCCCGTGGCTGGGCCGGGTCGGGCTCGCGGTCACCGGCGGGCTGTTCGCGCTCGGCGCGGCCGCCGGGTACGCGGAAAGCCATGGCGCCGGGCAGTTCCAGGCCGACCCGGGCGAGCTGGCCGGTGCGGTGACGGTGATCGTCGCACTCGTGGTGCTGGCGTTCGTGACCCCGTACCGGCCGCGGCCGATCGACCGGGCGGCGCCCGACCCGTGGCTGGTCGGCGCGCTCACGCTGGTACTGACCAGCGCGCTGCTGTGCCTGGTGATGTTCTGGCCCGGCGCGCTGTCCCAGTGGCTGAGCGTCGCCGCCTGGTGCGTCGTGGCCGCCACGCTGGCCACGCTGATCGGGCGCTGGTCCCGGTACCGCGGCTGGGGCGCCGCGCACCGGCTCGGGGCGGCGGCCGGGGCGCTCCTGACGTACGCCTGGGTCGCCTTCCCGCACCAGCCCGTCAGCGGCGGCTCAGGCGCGCACGCGTACGCCGTCGACCTGCTCGGCAACACGGTGTTCGCGCTGTTCGCGGTGGTACTGATCGTGCTCGCGGCCCGGACCGTTCGCCGCGGCGGCGGGCATGACCGCGCGGGCGGATCCGACCCCGGTAGGACATCGGGTCCCGACCTCCGTCAGACGCGCCGGGCCATCGCCCGCCGACACCATGAGCCGCATGATTGAGGTACGAGACCTGACCAAGCGGTACGGATCCACCCTCGCCGTCGATCACCTGTCCTTCGAGGTCGGCCCGGGCATGGTGACCGGCTTCCTCGGACCGAACGGCGCGGGCAAGACCACCACCCTGCAGATCATGGTCGGCCTGACCCGCCCGACCTCCGGCGCGGCGTTGATCGGCCACCGCCGGTACGACCAGCTCCGCCATCCGCTGCACGAGGTCGGCGCGGTACTGGACGCCGGCGCCGTCCATCCCGGCCGCAGCGCCGTCACCCACCTGGCCTGCCTGGCCCGGAGCAACGGCATCGGTACGGCTCGGGTGTCCGCCGTGCTGGCGCAGGTCGGGCTGCAGAGCGTGGCGGACCAGCGGGTGGGCGGGTTCTCGCTCGGCATGCGCCAGCGACTCGGTATCGCCGCCGCCCTGCTCGGCGACCCGGGGGTGCTCCTGCTCGACGAACCGATCAACGGTCTCGACGCCGCCGGTATCCGGTGGATCCGTTCCGCCCTGCGGTCGCTGGCCGCAGAGGGCCGTACCGTGCTGATCTCCAGCCACGTGCTGAGCGAGCTGGCGGTCACCGTGGACCACGCGCTGATCATCGGCCGCGGCCGGCTCATCGAGCAGCTGTCCGTGGCCGAACTGCACCGCCGGTTCGGGCGGGACGTACTCGTGCGTACCCCCCGCGCGGCCGAGCTCGCGGCGCTGCTGACCTGCCTGGACGCGACGGTCACCCGTACCCCCGAGGGTGACCTGGTCGCCGCCGGGGTGGACGCGGCCACCATCGGCGACGCGGCCGCCGCGGCGGCGATCCCGGTACACGGACTGACCCCGCGCAGCGCCACGCTCGAGGACGTGTACGTGCAGATGACCGACGAGGCGGTCGAGTACCGCAGCGCCGCACAGCGGGAGGTGCACCGGTGACCGGTGTCGCGGCCGTGCCGCGGTCCAGCGTGTTCGGTGACGCGGTCCGTGCCGAGCTGCTGAAGCTGCGCAGCCTCCGGTCGACGCACGCGTTCCTGGCCGGCGGCGTACTGGCGACCGCGCTGGGTGCGCTGATCGTGTTCGTCCTGGTCCGCTCGTACGACACGGCCACGGCGACCACCCGCGCCCACTTCGAGCCGGTCGACCCCACCGTGGTGACCATCCCGTTCGTGATGTTCTTCGTCGGCGCGATCGCGGCGATGCTCATCACCACCGAGTACGCCACCAGGTCGATCGGGCCCACCCTGATCGCCGTGCCGCAGCGGCACATCCTGGTCGGCGCCAAGGCAACGGTGGCCGCGTTGCTGGGCCTCGGCTGCGGGGTCGTGTTCTCGCTGCTGTCCTTCGTCGATGCGCGGGCGCTGTTCGGTGACCGCCCCGCGCCGTTCAACCCGTGGCCGCGGTGGTCGGACGGCATCCCGACGGTACTGGCCGCGGCGCTGATGGTGCTCGTCACCTGCCTGGTGGCGCTGGGTCTTGGCGCGCTGGTGCGTTCCACGGCGGCGGCGCTCACCACGCTCGGCACGCTGGTACTGGTCGCGCCGATCTTCGCCCACTTCCTGCCCACCGCCTGGGAACTGCGGTTCGGTTCGATCCTGCTGCCGAACCTGACGCCCCAGCTGGCCGGCGGCAACGACCCGTACCTGTTGCCTCCGGGCGGCGCGGCAGCCGTCGCGGCCGCGTACGTGCTGCTGTCGCTCGGCGGCGGAATCGTCGCCTTCATCCGCCGCGACGCGTGGTGATCCGCCCGGTCGGCCTCGCCGCCGGAGCCGCGGCGGCCCGACCTCACCAACCACATCTGGATACGAAGGGACACAACCGATGTCGTCTGAGTCCGTGCGACGGGCCGCCGGCTACCCGTTTCAGCTACGGTCCTGGATCCCGGTGGCCAGTCTGATCGTGCAGCCCTGTGCCGCCGTACTGGCCGGGATCCTGCGGCTGCTCGGGCGCCGCCAACATGTCCCGGCGGTACTACGGCTACCGCTGCCGGGCCCGGCGCCGTCGGCGTGTGCTGACCGGTCGCCGTGGCGGGCGGTGGTCACTCGGATCGTGCCGGGTGCGGCCGTGGCGTGCGTCGTGGCCTATCTCGCGGCGATGATCCCGGTCAACGTCCTGTACCCGCTGCGCCCGGACACCACCGCAGCAGATCTGAACAGGTCGTGGGGCGGACCCACCCTCGCCGGGGCCTGGGCCGTACACGTCGCGCTGATCATCCCGATCCTGTGGCTCTGCCCGCTGCTGGCGCGGCCCCTGGCGTTCGGGATGCGCAAGATCTCCGGAGACTACTCAGGCACATACGAAGAGAGCCCGCCCCGGCGCTGAAGACGTGACCGCACCGGCGGCCATGGTCGGCCGGCAGACCGTATCGAGGACCAGCAGGATGCCGCGCCCCGGACGGGCAATGAGGACATCGTGCGTCAACCGACCGTCACGTGCTGCCGGATGCCGTGGAGATGCTCGCCGAAACGTGGCACACGAACTGGCCGCTCCGGGCCGGGCACTCCGCGACCCGTTGAGGGACCGCACGGAGTGGTCGGTGGCCGGCGAGCGAGAGATCCGGCGGGGCCGCGGTCACCGGCCCCGCCGCTCGGAGCCTCGGCCCACGCGTACCGGCCGCGACAGCGCCCGGCGGTGGTCGGCGCCGACCGCGGCTACGCCTATGACAAGCACCGGAAATCGGTACACGCCAACCGCATCCGCACTCCTATTGCCCGACACGCGGCGCCGCACGGCGCCGGACTTGGCGTGTTCCGCTGGGTTGTCGAACGCACGATCGCCTGGTACCACGGCTTCCGTCGCCTGCGTGTCCGCCGGGAACGCCGTGCCGACAGTCCTTTCTGTTAGCACCTCTTAGCAGCGCGAACGCGGCGTCGGCGGACAGTTTGTACCGCTCCATCACGATGCCCTTGGCCTGGCCGATCAGATCACGGGACTGCAACGCCACGGTCATATTGGCGATCCGGCGGGCGCTGCCCAGCGCCACCGCCAGCTCGGCCGCCACCGCGGCCGCAGTGCCACGGGCGACGGCGCCGAACTCTCCGGACTGGCAGCAGTAGACGTTGAGCACACCGGCTGCGTCATCCGTCGGCAGTCGCACGGACAGGATCGAGCGCACCCCGTTCAGCACGGCGTGCGGTGCGAACTCCGGCCAGTGCGCCGACACCTCGAGGTCGGCGCAGCTGACGGGACCGTCCGCGGACACGGCGTCGAAGAGCGGCCCCTCGTTCAGCATGTACTGGAGGCCGTCCAGCCGACGGGCCATCGGATGCGATGTCGCCAGCGTCCACGGTCCGACGTCGTCGATGGCGGTGACGCTGACGAAGTCGGCGCCCGGCACGGCGGCTGCCGAGGCGACCGCGGCGGCGGGCAGCAAGTTGTGATCGGGCACGGTACGAAGGATGTCGACGGAGCGCTCCCGCCCGGTCGACGACGATGTCCTGGTATCGACCACGGAATCCCCCCGACAGAACTAGCCGTTCCTCAGGTAGGCCGCCCGCCCAGGCCACGCTGGGGCGACGACGCCGTGCACGGCGAAGGCGGTCTCGGCTGTCGCCAGTGTAGGTCGGTTTCGAGACATCCGGAGGCGCATGGTTAGCCATCGTCGGCGCCCAGCCGGACGAAGTGGTACGCGGGGTTCGGGCCGCTGACGGTCAACCGCAGTTCCCGCCGGCGCAGCTCCTCCAGTTCGCCCAGGAAGTCGACCCGGGCGTCGTCGTCGACGAGGTACACGGTGTCGAGCACCGGCCGGGCCGGATCGTTGTCCGCAGCGCGCCGCTGCCAGGTGTCCCGGGCGTACCCGGCGAGCCGGTCACCGATCGCGATGGCCGCCGCGGCCCGCTGCCGCTGCCGGTGTTCCCGGGCGGTCGCGGTGCGCAGCTGGTGCGTCATCCAGCCGGTGCCGTCGGACGGGCTCGGGTCGGGCGGCAGCGGCTCGGCCGGTTCAGCCGGCGCCTCGCTGAACGCCTTGACCGACCACTCGGCGCTGCCGGCCAGCCGGTCCAGTTCGGCGCGCAGCTCGTCCGCCCCGGCCCGCAGCATCGTCACGACCGCGTCGCGGTCCGGGTACATCGCACCGAACCGCAACGGCAGCAGCGGTACCGCGTCGAAGGCCTCGGCCACGACCCGGTCGTGCGCGCGCAATGCGTTCGCCAGCCATCCGTCCTCGGCCAGGTCCGGTTCCCGCTCCGCGGCCCGGAACTGCGCGATCGGCAGTTCCGCGGTCATCGCGGCGACCCCGGCCCCCTCGACGACGATCGTGTCGACACCGTCGATCCCGGTACGGCCGGTCAAACCGTCGACCGCGTCCGCGCGTGCCAGCGCGTACACGTACCAGCCGTCGCCGGTGGTCGGCTCCTCGTCGCGCGCCGCCGGAGCTGCCGCGGCGGACCTGGCGGTCGCCGTCGGGCCCGGCGGGGTCACTGTCGCGCCGGACGGTGTCGCCGTCGGGCCCGGCGGGGTCGCTGTCGGGCCCGGCGTGGTCGGTGCCGACGACAGCGCGGTGTCGGGCGTCGCCGGTTCGGCGGTGTCGCGCACCGCGGCCCGGTAGCTCGTCGCGAACTGCTCGACGAGCTCGGCGTGCACGAGCGCGCGAGCCTCGGCGCGGGCGGACCGCACCAGCTCCGCGACGTCGTCACCGTCGACCTGTCTCATCGGTCCCCGCCGGCGCTGTCCACCGACCCGGCCGAGCGGCCGGTGGCGCGTTCCAGCCGCTCCAGCCGGTCGGCGAGTTCCTTGTTCTCCCGCTGCAGTGCGGATTCGCCGGTCAGGAACGGGTCCCGGCTCCACCAGTCGATGCCCATCTCGCGTGCGGTGTCGACGGAGGCGACGAGCAGCCGCAGCTTCAACGTCAGCAGCTCGATGTCGAGGACGTTCACCTGGATGTCGCCGGCGATCACGATCCCCTTGTCCAGCACCCGTTCCAGGATGTCTGCGAGGGTGTCTCCGCTGCGGGACGACGGGGACAGGCTGGTCCCGCGCGGTTGCTGCACGGTCACTGGCGCGGTCCTTCCGTTCCGTTGCGGGTGTAGCGGTGCACCCGCCGGTACGACATGACGTTGCCCTCCGGGTCGGCGTCGACCTGGTAGCTGGCCAGCACGCTGGTCGTCTGCGGGATCCGCTCCAGCTCGACGATCTCCATCTGAAAGCGCCAGCCGTCGTCGGTCGGCTCCAGTGCCGACACCGAGTCGGGTTCCCGGCCGGTCAGTTCGGCCAGTTGCGCCATCGCGCGCCGGGACGCGGACAGGACCGGCCCCCGCTTCTCGGACGATCGTGTGGTCTCGCGCTCGGCCGTTCTCTCGGTCATGCCGGAACACCCCCGGGGCGGCGGATGGATCGAGTGCCGTCGATTGCAGAAGCCAGCCGCGTACCCGGCGACGGGAGTCTCAAACCAGGAGTCGCGGCTCGATCGGTCGGTACGGGGCAAAATTCGGGCAGGCGCCGTCGTCACCGACGACTCGGTCAGGCCCCGTCTGCCGCGGCGCCACCCGAAGGCCCTGCACCGTCAGTCGACAGGCTCCGCACCGTCGGGTCGACAGCGTCCGGGCACACCATGCCCGCCTCGACGCGGATACATAGGTAGCGTACGACCGGCTCGGTGATGCGCTCCCCCGGCAGCACCGCCGGGACACCCGGCCGGTACGGCGTGATCATCCCCGCCGTCACCCGCCCGGTGACCGCTTCGCCGACATTTGTTCGGTACGGGCGAAGAACGATCGCGGGGCATGGCCAACCGGAGCTCGGTGGGATCCGGTACCTCGACGCCGGGCCACCGCGCAGTTCGCCGGCGTGCTCGGCCCTGTCGCGTATCGCGGTCAACAGCCGGTCGTGGTCGACGCGGCCCGACGAACTCGTCCCCGGCCAGGCGTACACCGTCCACATGGGACAGTCCAGACCGCGAGCTGTCCGAGGCGAACACGTCGACCCCCAACGCGTCCAGGGAGCTCTTGACGGCGCCCGCCCCTGTTTGTGCCCGGCTGGGATGAACGACGAGCCTCGCCGTTCAGTACTCCTCGGTCTTCTCGGCGTGCTCCTCCTCGCCCGGCAGCTGGTACCCGACGTCCTCGATCGGCATCGGCATCGGCTGCTCGCCGAACGGTGACGACGCGCCTGCTCGGTTGGACAGCACCTCCCGGGAGAGCCGTTCGACCTCCTCGTCGGAACGCTCCAGCAAGGTGTCGGTGCCCTTCTCGTACCTGGGCTTGTGGCGGGCCACGGTGCTCACTTCCGATCTCGTCCGAGGACTCGCGTGCTGCTTCGCTACCCAGTCCACGCCGGGACAACCACGCCCGACCCCCAATCGCTCCGAACGGCTACACCTCCTGGTTGGCCCGGTCCGGGCCAGACGACACCAGCGGCGAGCGGCGCTTCTCGCCACCAGGCGCGACGACCGGTACCGCTGGACCAGGGGCCGGTCTCCGGCGCCGTCCCCGATATCCGGCTCGACGCCGTCGTGGACCGGGCCGGCCTGCGCGCCGCGCCGCACGCGCTCGAGCCGCGACACCGGTACATCCTGCGCGCGACGTTCGTCGACGGTCGGACCCAGCACCAGATCGCCGTCGACCTGCACACCACCCAGCCGAACGTGTGCCGGTTGCGTAAACAGGCGCTGAGCCTGCTGCACGACCAGCTCGTCCCGACATGAGCAGGCGTGACGCTCAGGCGGCTCGGTGCCTCGTCATCGTTTCGAACGAGGAGGCGCCCATAAGCGGGCGGGAGCGAATAATGGTCACCGTGGGCGCCGGTGCCTCATGAGCGCTCTGATTCTGGTGCTGTCCGCCAAGATGGGGGCCGGCCACGACGGGGTCGCGGCTGAGCTGGGCCGGCACTTTTCGGGCACGGCTGCCAGGTGGACGTGGTGGATCTGCTGGACCTGCTGCCGCTGGAGCGGGTGTCCTGCTCCGGCACGGCTACTCGACGATGCTGCGCCACGCGCCCGGCCTCTACGAGCGCATCTACCGGCGGTTCGGCGACGCCGCACCCGCGTTGCACACCGTGCTGTCTACGATCGGCCTGGCCGAACCGGCGGTACGGCGGCTGGTCGCCACGCTGCGCCCGCCGGCCGTACTGGACACCTTCCACCTGTCCGCGCCCGTCACCGGGCGGCTGCGCCGTACCGGCGGTCGGTCGACGGTCGGCCGGTGGTGGTAGTGCTGCTGGCCGCGGTGTCTTGGGGCATCGCCCGGGACCTGGTCGCCAGCGTCCGGGCGGTACGCGACACCGGCCGTTACACGCCGCTGGCGCTGTGCGGGAACAACCACCGGCTCCGCACGCGCATCGCCGACACCGTCGGCCCCCGGTATGCGACGGGCTGGGTCCACGACATGCCGCGGCTGCTCGCCGGCGCCACCGCGCTGGTCGACAACTCCGGCGGGCTGACCTATGCCGAGGCGTTCCGCGCCGAGTTACCGGCGGATGACGTGCGGTGCCCTGCCCGGGCACGGCTGCGCCTGCGTCGCCCAACTCGCCGCCGAACGGCTCGTCGTGGACGCCGGTACGGCCGTCGGGCTGCCGGCCGCGCTCGACGCGGTGGTAGGTGCGCCGTTGGCGCAGGCCGACCGGGCCCGCTCGGTGTTCCGGGCCGACTGCGCGGAACGGATCCTGGCGCACGCCACCGGTGCCGCCTCGACAGACACCGAGCCGATCGACCGTCCCGCGACGCTGCGCTCACCTGCTCCGCGCTGATCGGGCTCGCCGTCACCGCCGCCGCAGGGGGCCCCACCGACCCTGCTGGCGGTCGATCTCCGCGCTGGCCTCCCCGATCACGGGGCCGTCCAGCCAGGCCAGCGCCTCGCGGCAGCGGACCAGCGGCTCGTTGTCCGGACCGCGGCCGAGCATCTCGCCGACCAGCAGCCAGGGCCGGCTACCCTTCTCGTGGGCCAGATGGCTGTAGTCGTGCAACCGCCGGGCCACCCAGAGCCGCACGGTGCCGTCCCACCACGAGGGGACATCGAGCGAGTTCGCCGACAGCCCGGGAAGGTCCGCGCCGGTCAGGTCGTCGGTGCTGCGCCCGTCGAAGCGATCCAGGCCCGGGCCGCCCGACCAGCGCACGTACACCCCCCGGCGCCCGCGCAGAACCGCCACGACCCCGTCCAGGCTGCTGAGAGTCGGCACCATGCCCTTCGATTACCCGCAGCGGCCCGGACAAACACCGCCCGGCCAGTGGGGCATGGCCACGGATGCCGTGGGTACCTGGTACCTGGTTGAGCGAGGAGGGACGATGCGGATCGTCGTGGTCGGCGCGACCGGAAACCTCGGTTCCTGCCTGGTGGCGGCGCTGTCTCGGGAGGATCGCGTCGACTCGGTCATCGGGCTCGCCCGCCGACCGCCGGAACGGCAACCGGACGGGGCGGGCGTCGTGGGTGCCGACATGACACGCGACGACCTCACGGCGCACTGTCGCGGCGCCGACGCGGTCGTTCACCTGGCGTGGCTGTTCCAGCCCACGCACCGGCCGATCGTCACCTGGCGTAACAACGTGCTCGGCTCGTTGCGGGTCTTCCGGGCGGTACTGGACGCCAAGGTGCCGGCCTTCGTGTACGCCTCGTCGGTCGGCGCGTACGCGCCGGGCCCGGCCGACGACCACCCGGTCACCGAGGGCTGGCCCACGCACGGCTGGCCGCTGGCCGCCTACACCCGGGAGAAGGCGTACCTGGAGCGCGCGCTCGACGCCCTGGAGGCGCGGCATCCGCAGCTGCGGGTGGTACGGATGCGGCCCGCGTTCCTGTTTCGCCGGCGTTCGGCCGCGCAGCAGCGGCGGCTGTTCGCCGGGCCGCTGCTGCCGAGCCCGTTGCTGCGCCCGGCGCTAATACCGATGGTGCCGCTGGTGTTCGGGCTGCGCTTCCAGGCGCTGCACGTCGACGACGCCGCCGACGCGTTCGTTCGGGCCACGCTCGGTACCCACCGCGGTGCCTTCAACCTCGCCACCGGGCCTACTCTGGGCAGCACCGACCTGGCCGCACTGTACCGCAGCGCGACCTTCCCGCTGCCGGCGTCGGTGGCCCGAGTGGGGCTGGCCGCCGCGTGGCACGCGCACCTGGTACCCGCCTCGCCGCAGCTGTTCGACGCGGTCCTGCGGCTGCCGCTGTTGGACGCCGGCCGGGCCCGCCGAGAACTCGACTGGTCACCGCGCTACGACGGCCGGGAGGCGCTGCAGCAGATGCTCATCGGGCTGCGCGAGGGACGCACTCCGCCGCTGCGCAGCGGCGGGCGGGTGCACGAGCTCGGTACCGGCATCGGCGAGAAGCGCCCGGGCCACGGCGTGGAACGGAGGCTGCCGGCGGCGAGCATGCATCGCCGGCAGCCTCCGTTCAGGCGCACCTGCCGGACCGCGGCGCGCCGAGTCGGCCATCGTGACGGCGCCGTTCCCGTCACAACCCCCTGGCCGACAGCATGGTGCCTTTCCCACTGCAAGCGAGCCAAACGTCGCGTAGCCAGATATCTTCCCGGCGCCGCCGGTCAGGCCGCAACGCGCATCCGTACGGGCCGGGGCCGCCGCCGCGGGTGGCTGACCACGATCTCGTTGGCGTCGCCCTCCAGCCAGGCCCGGATGGCCGCCAGCGTGCTCGACAGCAGCCGCGAGACGTGCATCTGGGAGACGCCGAGCCGGTCGGCGATCTGCTGCTGGGTCAGCTCGTCGAAGAACCGCCAGCGGATCAGCTGCCGCTCCCGGACCGGCAGCCGATCCAGCGCCGGGCCGAGCGAGACCCGCTCCGGTACCTGTTCGACCTTGCCGTCCGGGGCGCCGACGAGATCACCGACCTCGCAGCCATCGTGGTCCCAACCGGCGGGCGCGTTGAGCGACGCGACGCTGTACGCGACGTCGGCCTGCAACCCGGCAGTGACCTCGTCGGAGCCGATCTGGAGCTCGTCGGCGATCTCCGCGACCTGCGGCGTGTGCCCCAGCCGCTGCTCGGCCCGTTCGGTACCGGCGCGCACCTCGCTGCGCAGCTCCTGCAGCCGCCGCGGTACCCGTACCTCCCAGCATTGGTCGCGGAAGTAGCGCTTCAGTTCTCCCCTGATCGTCGGTACCGCATAGCCGGCCAAACCGCCCAGATCCGGATCGAAGCCGGCCACCGCCTTGACCAGGCCGAGCCTGGCCACCTGGACGAGATCGTCCACGTTCTGCCGGCCGTGCGGGAAGGCGCGGGCGATGGCGTCCGCCATCGGAAGAAGGGTTTCGACCACCGCATCACGCAGCTGGTGCCGGTCCGGGTCGTCCTCGGGCAGGTCGCCCACCCGATGCAGCAGCTCCTCGCAGTGAGCCAGTTGTTCGTCGCTCACTCGTCCCACAGTGCTTGGCACCCCCCCGGCGATAGGACAGCAACGGGTCGACCGTGCTGCTGTCCTGCCTCCATGCCCGTGGTTGGACCTCTTAGTTGTATCCCCGGAGCGCCTTCGCCGAAACCAGTCCGGCGAAACAGCCATCCTCCGGGGCCGGCTGGGGTAGGGTCGCGCCGGGTGCCTCGCGCCGTACCGGCCGATCGGTAGGCGTCGAGGCGCGGCGGCGGTCAGCGGACCGTCTCGTCGGTCCGGCTCGTGGGCCGGTGCTGCTGGGCGGGCTGCCAGTCATCGATCGCGGTGACCGACTCCCGCGCCCAATCACGGATCGCCGGCAGCTGGTGCAGACCGAACGTCGCGGCGAGATGCCCGAACTTCATCGGCGGCGTCCGGCCCTCGTCCGGCAGCGAGGCGATGAACGCGTTGAGCTCGTCGAGGCGCTGCTGGGCCTGCCGCGCTACGCGATGGTCACCCGCCGCCGGGCGGTGCGCCGGGCCGACCTGGCCGACCGGCCGGCCCCGGCCGAACGGACATCCGTTGCCGCACCGGCGTTCTGCCGCTGACGGAAGCTCAGAGCTGTCGGCGGACGCCGGCCTCGTGGGTGATCCGATGGACCTGCTCGGCCAGGCCCCCTCCAGCGCCGTGCGGGCGTCCTTGCGGCGGCCCAGCGGCAGCACGGGCCGCCGGCGGGTGCCCTCAAGCAGGAAGGCGATCGCGCCGTAGAGCGCGATCAGCACCAGCGGCACGCCGACCCAGCCCGACGCGTACTGCACGCCGGCGGTGCCGGTGAGCTCGTAGCAGCCGGTCAGCGCGTACCGGGTCGGCGCGAGCAGGGCCAGGCCGCTCAACAGCGGCCGGACCGTCATCGACATCAGACCCAGGCCGAGCAGCACGGTCGCCGCGGTCAGCAGGAAGATGCCGAGCAGCGGCGAGCGGCTGCCGGGCGGGGCGGAGCGCATCGCGAGCGCGAGCGAGACCCACACCGCGCCGAATGTGAGCATCATCGTCGCCAGGCCGCCGTCCCTGGCGGCGTAGGCGAGCAGGCCGGCGACGACCTGCGGTGGCCCGACGAACCCGAGCAGCAGCACCGACAGCACCGTGGTCTGGCCCAACGGCACCCAGTGCAGCTGCAGCGCGGTCAACAGCACGGTACCCACGGCGAACGCGACGAAGCCCAACGGCGCCGGACTGGCCATCGGACGCAACACGATGCGTACCCGGTCCAGCTGCGCGTCGCTCGCCGCCGGCGCCGGCCCGTCACCGCCATTCGGGTCATCCGCGGTCACGATCGGCTCCTCATCCGGCGGACGGCGCGAGGGCCACCTTGAGCCAGCCGGGATCGCGCCGGTCGAACTGCTCGTAGGCGGCGATCACGTCGGTCAGCGGCTCGTGCTGGGTCAGCAGTGGCGCCAGGTCGATCGCGCCGGTGGCGGTCAGCTCAACGAGCTTCGGAAGGTAGCGACGGTGGTTGCAGTTGCCCGCCTGGACGGTCAGGTTCCGGTTCATCATCTGGCCGAGCGGGAACTCCTGCATCGTCGGCGGGTAGACGCCGATGATGCCGAGCGTGCCGGCCTTCGCGATCGCGCCGAGCGCCCACTCCAGCGCCTGGGCCGGCGCGTTGCCCGGTACCCAGGTGTCGCCGCGGGGGCTCGTCTGCGGCGCGACCCGCTCGGTCTGGGCGTCCTGCTGCCGCGCGGTGTCGGAGTCCGGGGCCGCCGGACCGCGCTGCGGGCGCTGCGCGTCGACGCCGACGGCGTCGATGACCCGGTCCACGCCCACGCCGCCGGTAAGGTCGAGGATCGTCTCGACCGGGTCCTCCGCCTCGTAGTTCACCGTCTCGGCGTGCACCGACCGGGCCTGGTCGAGCCGGTCGGTGTGTCCGTCGACCACGATGACCCGCCCGGCCCCCTGCAGGTACGCGGAGACGACCGCGCACAGCCCGACCGGCCCGGCGCCGAAGACGGCCACAGTGTCGCCGTCGCCGACCTCGGCGAGCTCGGCGCCGAACCAGCCGGTCGGCAGGATGTCCGAGATCGGGATCGCCGCGGCGTCGTCGACGCTGTCCGGCAGCGGCACCATCGTCACCGCCGCGTACGGGATGCGCGCCCGCTCGGCCTGCAGGCCATCGACCGAGCCGGTGCTGGCCGGGCCGCCGAAGAACGAGGTACCGGCGCGCTTGCCGCCCGGGTTGGCGTTGTCGCACTGGGCGTAGTAGCCGGCGCGGCAGTACGAGCAGTATCCGCAGCCGATGGTCGAGCCGACCACGACGCGGTCGCCTGGCCGGAAGTTGCGCACGGCGGTACCGGTCTCCAGCACGACCCCGACCGCCTCGTGGCCGAGCACGGTGCCCGGTTCCATCCCGGGCAGGGTTCCCCGGATCATGTGCAGGTCGGTACCGCAGATCGCACTGGTGGTGATGCTGACGATCGCGTCGGTCGGCTCTCGCAGCTTCGGCTCCGGAACGTCGCTGAGCCTGATGTCCCCCACGCCCTGCCAGGTCACGGCCTTCATCGACGATCACCCCGTTCGAAGCTCGGTGTCGGTACGGCGCGGCGCCCTGCCGCCGCCGGGTTTGGCTACCCGGCCGGCGCCGCCGCACACCCCAGCCGCTCCGGCCATTCGGCCCGGCGTGTCGAGTTGTGTGCTTCTTGGCGAGGGGCTATCAACGCATTACCCCGTGCAACCAGTCGCGGTTACCGCTCGCGGATGCTTCACGCACCACGGGGCCCTCCCGTCGGCACCAGCATCCCCATCCGGGGCGCGCGCATCCGGGCTCTGCCGGATTCCGCAGTCGGTTTCGATAACGGTCTGCCGTAGCGATGTCCGCCGAGGGCGACTGGAGCTCTGATGGGAGACGAAACCGCCACCCGAGTGTGCGGGCGCTGCAACCGGCCGCTGGTGGCCAGAGACCGCTGCGAGTACACCGACCGGCGTGCCATCCTGGTGGGCGAACGCGGCCTGTGCACCTGTCCTCCCGCCGGTGCGGCGCGGTCACCGGCGATGTCCGTGTGCCCGCCGGCAGTGCCGGCGGCGGCCAGCGGCGTCACCGTGGAGCGGCCGCCGGACGGATCGGCTCCCGGCGGCGCCGGCTAGCGTCGCTCCCCGGACCCCAGCCGCCCGAACCGCCGGCCCCGCCGGAGTTTCGAGCCGGGGCAGCAACGACCTCGCGGCCGTGTTCGGGCAGAACGGCGTTGCCTGGCACGGTCGACGAGGTCCGTGTGACCGAACCTGGCCGGTCATGCGCCACCGGGCTGCCGGTAGCAGCCAGTTGCCGGCAGCCCGGTGGTAACGCCTACCCAGCGGGGCGGGGGCAGCGGGCCCGGTACGGCCGGGTCGGGTCCAGGGCGGCGACGGCCGCGGTTCGGAGCTGCGGCCAGCCGGGAGCGAGGGACCATGATCCGGTGCGGGCGTCGCGTTTGCGCGTCCCCCCACGCCGCCCGCGTCCGCCTCAGCGTGCCGGAGGGCGTGCGCGTTTCCGACGTCAAGCGACCAGCGACCCGGTGACCAGGTCGGATGCGGATCACCTGGCGACCGGCCCCGCCCGAGACGGCCGGAGCGGGCCGGGTGCCCGGCAGGCGCGGAGCCGGTCAGGCCATGCGCACCTGGACCTGGTCGTCGCGTAGCCGGGTCTCCAGTGCTGGTTGCGCCACGGTCGCCGGGCCGCTTCGCAGCGCTCCGGTGGCAAGGTCGAACCGGCTGCCGTGCCAGGGGCAGGTGACCGCGCCGTCGGACACGGCGCCCTCGTGCAGCGGCCCGGCCAGGTGTGCGCAGCGGTCGGCGAGTGCGTGTACCTGAGCGCCGTCGCGGTACAGCACGACGGCGAGCTGCCCGGCCTGGGCGGCGACGGGGCGGCCCTCGGGCAGCTCGGACAGCGTCGCGACCGAGGTCCAGTCCGACGGGGCGAGGTAGGGCACCGCGGCGGCATGGTTGACGCCCGCCGCCTGCCGGTAGGCGAGGTGCCCGCCGATGAACGCCGCGGTACCGGCCGCCCCGTACGCCACGGCGGCCAGCAGCGTGCCCCGGCGGCGGTTGCCGCGCATCCGTGCGGCCAGCGACGCGACGTACAGCGCGACGGCGGTGACGTTGCCGGTCGCGTGGACCAGGCCCACCCGCTGCTGTTCGGGCCGTTGCGCGGCCCAGTCGGCCCAGCCGGTCAGCACCGCCGGCAGCGCGCCGGCGCAACCCACCGCGATCAGCAGGTCGGCGGCGCGCCGCTGCCCGGGCACCAGGTCCAGCAGCGCGGCGCTGGTCCACGCGCCCACCGGCAGCTCGACGAGGGCCGGATGCAGCGCATGGCCCAACGGGCGACCGTGCAGCACGTCGGCCAGCCCCGACGGCAGTACGGCGTGGATGGCCTCGCGGATCGGCCGGGCGACCGCGTCCAGCGCCGAGGCGCCGGCGATCCGGTCGAGAGGCGTCGACAGGTTCATGCTGGCCGCGTTTCCCCGGCGCGGTGGTCCAAACGGCCGGGCCGAAGATCCCGCTGACCGGGTGAACGTCCTGCGACGCTCGCGCCGGGAGGGCATCGTGCGGGGTATGGACGAGCCGGAGACGGTCGGGGTCGAGGAGGAGTTCCTGCTGGTCGACGCGCGGACCCGGCGGACGGTCCCGGACGCCGCGGTCGTGCTGGCCGACTGCCCGCCGGTACGGGCGGAGCTGAAGCCGGAGCTGCTGAGCAGCCAGGTCGAGCTCGCCACCGGCGTGTGCACGGATCTGGACGAGCTCCGCGACCAGCTCGTCGAGGGACGCGGCGCGCTGGCCGGCGCGGCCGACCGGCACGGCGACCGGCTCGTCTCGGTCGGGGTGCCGCCGCTCGGTGGCGGGGTGGCCGAGGTGACCGCCGGCGACCGGTACGCCCGGATCCGGCAGCGCTACGCCGCCGTGGTCACCGATTACCAGGCGTGCGGCTGCCACGTGCACGTCGGTGTCCCCGGCGACGAGGTGGTGGCGGTACTCGGTCGGACGCGCGCGGCGCTGCCGACGCTGGTGGCCGCGCTGGTCAACTCGCCGTGCCAGGCCGGCGTGGACTCTGGGTACGCGAGCTGGCGGGTGGTGTTGCAGTCCCGGTTCCCCGGCTTCGGTCTACCGCCCGCCTGCGCGACCCGGGACGAGTACGACCGGATCGTGGCGCGGTTGGTCGGCACCGGCACGGTGGTCGACCGGCACATGTCGTTCTGGCTGGCCCGCCGGTCGGAACACCTGCCGACGGTGGAGTTCCGGGTCGCGGACGCGGCCGGCACCGTGGACGAGGCGGTGCTGCTGGCCGGCCTGGTCCGGGCGCTGGTGCGCACCGTGCGCCGGGAGGCGCGCGCCGGCCGGCCCGTCCCGCCGGTGGCGCCCGAGGTCGCCGCGGCGGCGGTGTGGTCGGCGGCCCGGTACGGGCTGGACGGTCCCGGCGTCGACCCGGCCAGCGGCCGCCGGGTACCGGCCGCGGACCAGCTGCGCGCGCTGCTGCACCGGGTCCGGCCGGCGCTGGCCGAGCTGGGCGACGAGCAGCGGGTGTGCGACGGGGTCGGTGCGCTGCTGGCCGGCGGTACCGGGGCGGCCCGGCAGCGCCGGTTCGGGCTGGCCGACCCGGCCGCGCTGGTGGACTGGCTCGCCGCGCGGACCCTCGCCACCTGATCGGGCGGTTTAGCCGCCGGCAACCGCGGTACCACCAAGCGGTGTGGCTGCTGACCCTGCCCGGCGTGTACCGGCCGTGGCACGACACCTGGCTGCTCGCGCGGGCGCTGGCCGCCGAGCGAAGCCTGCCGGGCGCGCGGGTGCTGGATCTGTGCACCGGTACCGGTGCGCTCGCCGTCCTGGCCGCCCGGGGCGGTGCGGCCGACGTGACCGCGGTGGACATCCGTACCAACGCGGTGTGGAACGTGCGGTTGAACGCGCTGCTGCGCCGGGTGTCGGTGCAGGCCCGCCGCGGGGACGTGGACAGCACCAACGGCAGCCGCTTCGACGTGATCGTGGCGAACCCGCCGTACGTGCCGGCCGACCTGGTCCCGTGCGGCGGGCAACGACACTGGGCCGGCGGCCCGGACGGCCGGGCGGTACTGGACCGGCTGTGCGCGGCGACCGGACGGATGCTGGCCCCGGGCGGCGTGCTGCTGCTCGTCCAGTCGTGCCTGTCGGACGAGGCACGCACGCTCGACCGCTTGCGCGCCAACGGTCTCAGCGCCGAGGTGGTCGACCGGCGCTGGCTGCCGTTCGGGCCGGTGCTGCAGCGCCAGCGCGACTGGCTGCTGGCCGCGGACCGGATCGCGGCCGACCAGTACGAGGAGGAGCTGGTGGTGGTCCGTGCCCGACGCTGAGCCGAGTGCTGCGGCCTGCCGGATCAGGGTGACGCCGGACGGGCCGATGCTGGTCGACGGGCCGGTGGAGGTGACGCTGCCCGACGGCAGCCGGCACCGCAGCGACCGGTTCGTGGTCGCCGTGTGCCTGTGCCGGCGCAGCCGGCGCTACCCATGGTGCGACACCAGCCACCGGCGTCACTCGCGCGGGCCGTTGGGCGCGTCCGGCAGCGGCAGCAGCAGCGACGACGCGTCCTGATCCCAGGCGCGCAGCAGGTGCGTGGCGAGCCGGTCCTCCACCAGCACGGTGGCCTCGATGCCGAGTACCACGTCGGGTACCAGCTCGGGTTCGGCCTGGCACAGCGCCGCGAGCACGTCGTGCCGCATCACCTGCTCGTGTACCGCGTCGGCCTCGATGTGCTCGGTGTAGTACTCGACGCACTGCGGCGGCGCGTCCATCCGGCGCAGCGCCTCGGCCATCCGCTTCGCGCTCGGCGGGGTACTGATCTCCGCGGCGGCGAAGTGCCCGACCAGTCCGCCGCGCAGCGACCGGTGCAGCCCCAGCAGCGACATCAGGTTGACCACGGCCAGCATCGGGGCGGGTACGGCGTCGAGGTAGTGCAGGTAGCCGGGGTCGAGGTCGAGCCCGGCCATCAGGTCGGCGAACAGCTGCTGGTGCACCCGCTCGCCGCGGCCGCCGCCGAACTCGTCGTACTCGACGGCCACCAGCGCGGCCTTGATCGAACCCGTCAGCCGCGGGATGACCCAGGCGTGCGGGTCGGCCTCCTTGAGGTGGTACAGCGAGCGGTGCACCAGGTACTCGCGCATCTGCCAGCGCTGGCCGCCGTCCTGCAACCGGTCCGTGACACCGCCGCCGTCGACCGGGTCGACCAGCAGCCCGGCCAGCGCCTCCTGCGGGTCGGACACTCCCGGTACCGAGTCGCGCAAGGCAGCGAGGAACGTGCGCTCCAGGGCCGCCCGGAAGGCAAGGTAGGGATGGCTGACCGGGTACTCGTCGCGAGCTGGGCCAGCCTGCGCGACGGGGAGGCCACCGCCGGTGACGTGCTGAGCATGCTGGCGGTGGCCGATCGGCTGCGCGAGGACGAGATCGACCACGACGTCGCCTACAGCCCCGGCCTGTACCCGGACCGGATGTCGCTCTCCGACGCCGACCCGGCGCGCTACAGCCATCTGGTGTTCGTCTGCGGGCCGGTGCACGGGGCGGCGATCGAGCGGCTGCACCAGCGGTACGCGCACTGCCGGCGCATCGCCGTCGGCGTCTCGGTGGTCGAACCTGCCGGGCCGGCCGCAGCCGGTTTCCACCGGATCCTTGCCCGGGACGGCCTCGGGCGGCCGCGGGTGGACCTCAGCCTGCGCGCCGCGACCGGCCGTGTTCCGGTCGCCGCCGTGGTGCTCGCGCCGACGCAACCGGAGTACGGCGATCGGCGGGACCGCACCGTCCACGACACGCTCACGCGCTGGCTGAACCGGCAGCGTTGCGCCCCGGTGCCGGTCGACACCAGGCTCGACACCGGCGACTGGCGGCACTGCAGCACGGCCGACGGCGTCGTCTCGCTGCTTTCTCGGGCGGATCTGGTCGTCACCACCCGGCTGCACGGGTTGGTGCTGGCGCTGCGCAGCGGCGTCCCGGCTCTCGCCATGGACCCCGTCCGGGGCGGCGGCAAGGTCACCGCCCAGGCGACGGCGCTGCGCTGGCCGGCCTGCCTCGCCGCGGACGCCATCGACGACCGGACCCTGTCGTACTGGTGGTCCTGGTGCCTGGCGCACATCGGCGACCGGTTCCCGCCGGTACGGGTGCGTCCCGATCTGTTGGGGGACCTACCGGCCGTGCTGGGCGAGTGAGCCAGGCGCACGGCACGGTCGGTAGGCGTCGAGTGCGTGACGGATGCCGTCATGCCGCCGGGTGGAGCAGCACCTTGGTCCAGCCCTCCTCGCGCCGGTCGAACCTCTCGTACGCCTCCGGGCCGGCGCCCAGCGGCAGCTCGTGCGAGACGATCCAGCCCGGGCGAGAGCGGCCCGCGACGATCAGGTCGCGCAGCTGCCGGTTGTACCGCTTGCGGCGCCTGGCCGCTGCCCATCCGCAGCCCCTTGCTGAAGAAGGTGCCGTAGTCCCAGCCGATCCGGCCTTGCCGGGCGGACTCGTCGACACCGCCGGGATCCTGCGGTACGTAGACGCCGGCGACGCCGATCGCGCCGGTGCTGCGGACCACCCGTACCAGGTTGTCCAGTACCAGCTCCGGATGCTCGTGGCCGTCCGCGTCGTGCGCCTGGTAGCCGACCGCCTCGATGCCCTTGTCGACTCCCATGCCGTCGGTGGCGTCGACGATCTGCTCGACCGGGTCGCCCTGCGACAGGTCGATCGGCAGCGCGTCGACGTCGGTCGCCAGCCGCAGCCGGTCCGGTTCCTTGTCCACCACGTACACCTGGCTCCCACCGCGCAGGTAGGCGCTGTGCGTAGCCATCAGGCCGACCGGGCCGGCGCCGAACACCGCGACCCGGTCGCCCGGGCCGACGTGGGCGAGCTCGGTGGCGTGGTAACCGGTGGGGAACACGTCGGAGAGCATGGCGAAGTCCGCTTCGTGTTCGGTGCCCGGTGGCAGTGCCAGCAGGTTGAAGTCGGCGTACGGGACGCGCAGGAACTCGGCCTGTCCGCCGGCGTACGGTCCCATCGAGGCGTAGCCGTAGGCGGCGCCGTCCATGCCCTCGGTCGGGTTGGTGGTCAGGCAGTACGAGGTCCAGCCGGCTTCGCAGTTGCGGCACGTACCGCACGCGATGTTGAACGGCACCGAGACGCGGTCGCCGGCCTTGCGGTGCACGACGCCGGGCCCGACCTCGGTGACCACGCCCATGTTCTCGTGGCCGAGGATGGTGCGGTCGGCGACGTCGGTACGCCCCTCGTACATGTGCAGGTCCGACCCGCAGATGTTGGTGGTACTGATCTGCACGATCGCGTCGCAGGGTTCGTTCACCGTCGGCTGTTCCACGTTCGCCAGCTCGACCCGTCGCGGTCCGCGGTAGAGCAACGCCTTCACCGTGGTCCCCTCTCCGATGCCGGGCGGCGTGCGGCGGGCATGGCCCGCCGGCGGGCGGGCGCCGCGTCGGCGCCGCCGTCGTGCCGGCGCTCCTCCCAGTGATCGCCGACCCGGTCGAAACCTCGCTGGAGTACCTCGCGGGCGAACTCGTAGGCCCGCCTCCCGTCGCCGAAGCGTCGGATGGCTGCCTCGTGCGCCAACAGCCAGGTCGCGCGGGCCGCCCGCGACGACCGCTGGAGCGCCAGGGGCAGCTCCTGCATGGCTGGCATGTCATCCTCCGAACTCGTTGGTCGCTTGATGCCTCTCCACCGCCCCGCCGGCTAAGAGGTCCTAACAAAATTGATCTTGGGTCTTGACTGGTGTTGATCTTGGTCGGTAGACAGATTGGTGTGCGGAAGGGACAGCAGCCGCCGTGGGTGGTCTCCGACGGTTTGTGGGAGCGGATCGAGCCGTTGGTGGCGCCGTTGCGGCGCGAGCCGGGTGGGCGTGGCCGGCCGCCGGTGGAGGATCG
>Ga0164243_10002357_pt1 | contig 31286 bp, 36 predicted proteins | sample OricompcompostOP_FD_108781 | JGI IMG/M metagenome (GOLD analysis project Ga0164243, IMG submission 108781) | Organic Plus compost microbial communities from Emeryville, California, USA - Original compost - Organic plus compost (OP) | ecosystem: Engineered > Solid waste > Mixed feedstock >... | reverse complement strand
ACGGCGCGAAGGCGCTCGAGTCGGACGTCGCGCGGCTGATCGAATGCAACCGCGTCCTCCGCCTGCTTCCGTACGACCGGCACAGTGGCGAGGAGCCGCTCATCATCGACGACGTGCTCGCCGACGTGCTGGCGATCCATCGCTTCATCCACGAAGTGCGCGACCTGCCGGTGACGATCGTTCCGGTGCGCTACGTGGAGCCGGTGCGCTGCGAGCGGTCCGCGCTGCTGCAGGTGCTCACGCTGCTGCTCGCCGAGGTGAAGCGGCTGGTGAAGGACTCGACGTCGGTCGTGCGCGCGGTGACGGAATCGGACGAACAGTGGGTATGCGTGCGATTCCAGGCGGGCGCGCCGCTGCTCGCCGAGGCACCCACGAGCGCGAGCGGCTATGCCGAGTCGCTGGCCGCCACGTTCGGCGGCACGGTCACTCGGAAGAGCGGCGCTGCTGAGCTGCGGTTGCCGACGCTGAAGGCGCGTCGGGGCGCGGACCGCCAATCACCTTGAGCCATTCGCGCGCCGCGGCGGGATCGCCGGCGCCCGCGCGCTGATTCTCCGCGGTCACGTCGCTGACGATCTCACCGCGCAGGATGGTGACGTCCGGCGGCGCCTCGATCCCGATGCGCACGCCGCCGCGATCGTTCGCGAGCACGACGACCCGGATGTTGTCGCCGATCAGAATGGAGTCGCCGACCTTCCGGCCCAGAATCAGCATCCCGAATACTAGCGACCGAGATTGACGAGCGTCTGCGTCATCTCGTCGACGACGCTCACCAGCCGCGCCGCCGCCTGATACGAGTGCTGGTACTTGATCACGTTCACCAGCTCCTCGTCGGTCGAGACGCTGCTCACCGCGCTGCGCCGCGCCAGCGAGTTGGACGCGAGCGTCTTCTGCACCGTCGCATCGTCTTCGGCGTACTTCGTCGCGGTGGCGAGGTTGCCGACGGTCTCCTGGAAGAAGCCGCCCAGCGAATTGGTGCCGAGCGCGGCGCCGCTCGCCGACGTGAATGCGACGCTGGTGTCCTTGAGGTTGGCCAGCGCCGTCGCCACGTCGTTGTTCCCGGCGCCGGTGCTGGCCGCCGAGGCGGCGACGCGGTCGGCGCTGGTGAGGGTCGCGTCGAGCTTGATGCCGCGCGCGGTGAACGCGGGATCGGTCGCCACGCCGGTGCCGACGGCGAAGAAGTTGCCCGCCACTCCCGCGACGGCCGGCGTACCGCTGTAGGTCGTCGCGCCGTTGTGGATCGCGTTGACGCTGGTGACGAGCGCGCTCGCGATCGCGTCGAGGCGGGTCATCACCTCGGGGATGCGGTTCGCCGAGATGTCCATCTTCGCGCCGAGGGTGCCGCCTACGCCGACGAGGATCTTGGCGTCGTCAGTGAACTTGATCGTCGGCGGCTGGCCGTCGGTGAACTCCATCTGCTTCACCATGGCGCCGTCGAGCAGCATGCGGCCGCCGACGAAGAACGCGACGTTCCCCGTCGACCGCTCGACGGTCTCGCCGCCCGTGAGATTCGCGAGCTGGTCGAGCAGGCGGTCGCGCGCGTCGCGCAGGTCGCCCGCGGTGTGGCCGGTCGATTCCTGCGCGATGATCTTCTTGTTGTAATCGACGACCTGCTTCGCGAGCTGGTTGATCTGCGAGACGTCCGCATTCGCCGAGACGCGATTCGTCTGATCGAGCTGATCGAGCTGGCTGGCGAAGCGATTCAGCGTCGACGCGACGTTCTCGCCGGCCGCGCGCACCGCGCCCTTCGCGGCGCCGCTCGTGGGTTCGTTGGCGAGATCGTTCCACGACGACCAGAACGCATCGAGCGACGCGGCGAGCCCCGAGTCGCTCGGCTCCCCGAACATCGTCTGGATCTGGGTGAGCGCCGCGGCGGTGGTGTCGGCCTTGGCCTGGCCCGACGAGTCCTGGCGGTACGCGGCGTCGAGCATCACGTCGCGCGCGCGCGCGATGTTGGTGACGGTGACGCCGGTGCCGATGGTGCCGTAGGGATAGGCCGTCGAGAGCGAGGTCGCGAGCTCGACGCGCTGCCGCGAATAGCCGTCGACGTCGGCGTTCGCGATGTTCTGCGCCGAGATCTGCACGGACAACTGCGACGCAGCCATGCCGCTGCGCGCCGAGTTGAGAATGCTCCCGATGCTCATCGTCTAGATCCTCCGGTCGAGCAGAGCCGCCGATTGCTGGGCGCGGGCCGGCGTCGCCGACCCATTTCCATATGTCGGAGTATCGGCCGCGGGATTGGATCCGACACCGGCGAGCGTCCGAGCGTACTGGTCGCCCGCCGCGAGGGCTTCCTTCAGGATCCGGCGATTGACCGCCACCTCGCGCGACAGAATCCGCGCGGCCTGGTGGAGCTCGTCGCGCGCCGCGCGAAGGGCGGGCGTCATGCGCGCGCCTAGTGCGTCGTCGAGCGCGTGAATGCCGAGGTCCTCGGGCTGGCCGATGAGCGTATTGAGGGTGCGACGGCGACGGCGCGCTTCACTGAGCGTGACCAGCACGCGATGCGTCGCGAAGACGCTGTCGTCGACGACCTGGAGATCGTCCTCGCCGACCGCGTTGCGCTGCTTGCGCATGACCGAGATCAATTCGTCGATCAGGCGCCGCTCCGTCCACAGGGCTTCGGTGAGCGAGTCGATCGGCGAGACGACGGTCCGGAGCACCGGAAGGTTTTCGTCGGGCGTCTGTTCGTTCGTCATGTCGGCGAGGCCGGACCGGTGGATTCCTGAGCCGGCGGCGCGATCCGCTGGCGAAGCTGGTGATAGAGCGCGTTCGCGAGCGAATGCGCCCCGTCGAACTGCGCCGGGACCTGCTCGGCGAGCTTCTCGTCGAGCAGTTGCGTGAACGTCTCCTGCGCGCTGCTCTGCGGCATGAGCCCCTCGCCGCTCGACACGGTGTCGCGCATCGCGGCGAACATGCGCTGCACGAACAGGCCTTCCATCTGGATCGCGGTCTTGCGGAGCCGCGCGTCGTCGTCGGGCTTCGGTGCACCCGACGGGAGCGTGGGGCCGGAGAGAGCGGCAGCGTTCATCGAACGACGATCTCGCAGGCGATGGCGCCGATGGCGCGCAGCGATTCGAAGATCGCGGCGACCTCGTTCGGCTGGGCCTGAATCGCGTGCAGCGCGGAGGCGATGCGCGTGACCGGCGTGCCCGGCGCGACGTGCACCGCGTTCGGCGGCGTGGCGGTCGTATCGGCCGCACCGATCGTGAGGGTGAGGCCGCCGTGGCTCACCGTCGCTTCACCGACCGTGAGATCGCCGCCGGCGATGATGGTGCCGTCGCGGCCATCGATGATGAGCTTCGCGACCCGCTGCGTCTGCACGCGCATGTCCTGGATGCGAACGAGCAACGACGCGCGATCCTCTCGCGAGTCCTTGAGGTCGAGCGCGACGGAGCCCGGATCCTCGACCGTGGCGGTGCCTTCGCCCATCTCGCGATTGATGGCGGTCGCGATACGCGTCGCCATCGTGATGTCCGGCTCGCGCAGCAGGAGGCTGTTGCTCTGCGCGAATTGCGGGCGGGGGAGCGGGACCTCGAGCAGGCCGCCCGCCGGAATGCGCGCGGAGTTCTCGATGGCGCCGGACTTTGCGCCGAGGTCCGCCATGAGCACCGGACCCTGCGCGGACGCGACGGGCTCACTACCGACATCGGAGAGAAGGGGCGTCATCCAGAGCACTCCGCCGCGCAGCGAGCGGGCGTCGCCGATCGACGACACATGGATCTCGAACTTTCCGCCGGGGCGGAGATACGGAGAGACCTCGGCGGTGACGAGCACCGCCGCGACATTCTTGCTCTTCAGGGCTTCGACCGGCAGCTCCACGCCGAAACGGCGGAGGAGGTTGACGGTGGAGTTCACCGTCATGCCGCCCTGTTTGCCGCCGCTCGATTTGTCGCCCGTCCCGTCGAGGCCGACGACGAGGCCGTAACCCATGAGACGCACGGGGATGGCCTTGTCCTCGATCGTGAGATCGCGGACGCGGGTCATGTCCTGCGCGCGCGCGGTCGCGGCGCCGAGTCCGGCGAGCGTCGCGGCAACGACCGTGGTGGTGAGTGCGCGTCGCATCATGGCCAGAAGACGTTGAGGAGCCGGCCGACGATGCCACCGCGCGTCTTGCCGATGTCGCCGGAGAGCTTGTAGGTCAATTGAGCATCGGCCACGCGCTCGCTGGCGATGAGGTTCTGCATCGAAATGTCCTGCGGGCGGATCCAGCCGGTGAACTCGAGCGTCTGCTTGTTCTTGTCGACGTCGACCGTCTTGGTACCCTTGATCCGGAGCTGGCCGTTCTTATCGACCTCGACGACGCGGACGCTGATGTCGCCGCGGAAGGTGACGCCGCGCGCGGCGTTGCCCGTCTGCTTGGACGAGGCGTTCCGCCCCATCGACATCGTGCCGTCGACGTCGGGGACCGACGTGAGCGGTCCGACCTTGGGCAGCGCGATCGCCACGTCGTTCTTGCGCGACTGCTGGTCGCTTCCCGTCTGCGACTTCGTGGCCGACGCGAGCGTCGCCTCGGAGACCAGGACGGTGATCACGTCGCCGACATCGTACTCGCGGCGGTCGGAGGTCCACGACGAGAGGTGTCGTTTGGGTGTCTGATTGTTGTCCTGTGCGATGAGCACCGGCGCGAGGAGCGCCAGCAGCACGAGGACGACCGGCATGGTGAGCTTTCGGTTGGTCATGTCAGAGAATCCTCAGTCGATTCGCACTCGTCCCGGGCCGACCACGGTGGCTTCGATCCGTCTGCCGTTCGCCGTGCGGACCGGAACGCGTTCACCGAGGGCGGCGTTGCGCGCAGCGATCCCCGCGATGGAGATCGACACGTTGCCGTCGGTCCATTCCACTTTCACCGGCGAGTTCGCGTTCACTACCGACGGCGCTTCGACTGCGGGCTCGCGCAACACTTCGCCGGCGTTGAAGGCGCGGCGGGTGACCCAACCGGCGGTCACCGTCGGGGCGTCGCCGGGAAGCGGACGGTGGAGCGTGGTGTCGCGCAGCTCGAAGTCGTCGGCGGTGAGCACCGTGCCGCGAGCGAGTGCACGCGTCGTCACCGCGACACGCTGTTTCGGCTCGTTCGCTTCGACGTTCGATGCCGACGTGCTCGACGCGGAGGTCGTCGCGGCGTTCGCCTGCTGCGCGCGGCCCTCGGGCGCGAGCGCGATGAGAAACGCGCCGACGAGCACGAGCCGATGCACGATCGCGCTGACGGTAGACGAGACGCGCACTAGCGGAACATCTCCGTGGCCGTCTGTGACATCTCGTCGGCCGCCTTCACCGCCTTCGAGTTGATCTCGTAGGCGCGCTGCGCCGAGATCATGTCGACCATCTCCTGGACGATCTCGACGTTGCTTCCCTCGAGCTGGCCCTGGACCAGGCGGCCCATGCCTTCGTCGAGCGGATAGCCCGTCGTCGCTTCACCAGAGGCCGGCGTCGCGGCGAAGATGTTCTGCCCCAACGCTTCGAGCCCGCTCGGATTCGCGAACCGCGCCAGCTCGATGCGCCCGAGCTCCTCGGCTTCCGAGCCGGCGCCCTTCGATCCGCTCACGACGCCCGTCGCGGAGATCGTGACTTCGGTGACCTCCGAGGGGATCTTGATGCCGGAACCGATCTGGTAGCCGTCGGAGGTGACGAGCACGCCCTGATCGGAGATCTGGAAACTGCCGTCGCGAGTGTAGGCGGTATTGCCGGTCGGTAGCTGGACCGGGAAAAAGCCGTCGCCGTCGATCGCGACGTCGAGCGAGCGGCCCGTCTGCTCCAGCGCGCCCTGAGTGTTCAGGCGCGAGATCGCCGTGAGCCGCACGCCGCGTCCGACCTGGATCGCCGGCGCGATGTTCGACTCCGAGGTCCCGAGCACGCTCGGCCCCTGGATGTTCTGGTAGAGGAGATCCTCGAACTGCGCGCGGCTGCGCTTGAAGCCCGTCGTGTTGACGTTCGCGAGGTTATTCGCGATGACGTCCGTCCGCGTCTGTTGCGCGGACATCCCTGTGGCTGCAGTGCGGAGTGCCGGGTTCATTGGGTCGCTGGGAGTCGGGAGGTGGAGGCAGGGAAAGCGGGCGCGGCGAGATGAGCGCGCCGCCGGCGTGTCCCTTATAGCGGCTTGGCGAGTTCGGTGGTGACTGTCTGATTGGCTCGATCGAGCTCGAGAATCGACTTCTGCACCGACGCGTAGGCGCGCTGGATCTGCACCATGTCGATCATGCCGGTGAGCGAGTTGACGTTGCTCTCCTCGAGCACACCTTGCTTGAGCATTCGCGTTTCGGGTTTCATCGCCGTGCGCGTCGCGGGCGGCACCCACAGCGAATTGCCCTCGCGCTGCAGCTCGGCGCCTTTCGGCGCGGACTCGACGCGGAGACGGTCGATGATCGACCCTTTCTGGCTGATCTCGCCGTCCTTCCCGATGGTGTACGGCGCATTCGGATCGACCTTGATGATGCCCTTCTCGCCGAGGAGGGGCATGCCGTCGGTGGTGACGAGCTGATTCTTCTCGTTCATCCGGAGGGAGCCGCCGCGGGCGTAGCGTTCGCCGTTCGTGCTCTGCACGACGATGAAGCCGTCGCCGGAGATGGCGAGATCGTTCGGGTTGCCGGTGTCCTTGAGGACGCCGGTGGAGAGATCGGAGCCCGCTTCGGCGACCGGGCGCATGCCGTCGAGCAATCGTCCGAAGACGCGCTGGGCCTTGAAGCCGTCGGTCGAGACGTTGGCGAGGTTGTTGGCGACGACCTCCTGCTTCCGCTCCCAGTAACGGAGCGCGTAGGCGGCGCTATCGATTCCGTTGAGTGTTGGTGGGTTGGGCATGGGAAGGGAGGGGGTCTGGCGGGTCGGAGAGAATTGCCGAGTGTCGACGGAAGGAAGGATTTGTCGACTTCGACGGACTGCACGTGCCGGGGTAAAGGCAGGGGACATGCCTTTCGGATTATCGATCTTCCTGATGGCGTAACAAATTGATCTATTTGACTTTACGGCTCTATCGACCGATTGAATCGGTGCGTTTCCAGGGCGGCAAGAGTTGCCGGAGTGGAGGGAATTGCCGGGTTGCCGATCGACTTTGGTCTCGCCTCCCGGCTCTCCTCATCGGGGTGAGATTGCGAGCCTTTCATTCTTGGGATCCTGGGGATCTGTGAGATCCTGTAGATCGGCGTTCGGGATCTCATGGGTCGCCTCGGCGCCTGGTTGGCTCCACAGCTTTCGTGGAGACGGATCACACGGAGCGGGCGGATCGTTTCCGGACCGATCGAGCAGGCGCGAGCGCGCGAAGGGGCGCCGCAGTATCGAGGCGATCGTGCCTTTGCACTCGGTTTTGCTTCATGGCAATTGGGCGCTGGGACCGCCGTGGCGCTTGAGGACTGCATGCCTTGGCGGCGCCGAGCCGCTACACGAGCAGCGTGCTCGTGAGACGCATCATTTCAATTGCACAGGATCGCGTTGCGTCATCGTCGTTGCCGTCGCGCAGGTGTCGTTCTTTGTCCCACAGCCCCGGTCGTAGCATCCAAGAACGTGAATCGAACAGATCAGTCAGATCCTCGAGATCCGTATGATCCCTTTTCAAAGCTCTTTTCCACCGGCCGAGCCGCGATCTCCGCGCACGGCGCAATCAGTCGGTCCGACAAAAACGACAATCGCCCCCGCGCCGACGCACGCGGAGGCGATCATCGATCAAACAATCAGCACACTCAGATCACGACGCCAGCGCCACCCCGACTGTCTCCCGCAGCCGGGCCAACGCCTTCGATCGAATCTGCGACACCCGCGACTCCGTGAGGCCGAGAATCTCCGCGATCTCATGGAGCTTGAGCTCCTCGAAGTAGTAGAGCGCGAGCACCGTGCGCTCCTGCTCCTTCAGCTTGAGGATCGCGTCGCGCAGCATCGTCACTTCCTGCTCGCGGCCGAGCTTCTCGTCGATCCCTTCGGTCGGATCGGTGTGGAGGAGATCGAGCGGCGACGTATGCGACTCGCCGCCGCGATCGTTCGCGGGGCGGTCGATCGGCACGCGGATCGCGCCTTCGACATCCGATTCCCACTTCCACAACGTCTGAACATCGACGCCAAGCGCTTCGGCGACTTCGACGTCTTCCGGCGCGCGGCAGAGTTTCGCCGCCAGCGCATTGCGCGCGGCGGTGATGTCGCGCGTCTTGCGGCGCACTGAACGCGGCACGTGGTCCTGGCGACGCAGCTCGTCGAGAATCGCCCCGCGGATGCGCGGCACCGCGAACGTGCTGAACGCCAGCCCGCGATCCGGATCGAACGACGACATCGCGGCCATGAGGCCGAGCGTCCCGGCGCTCACCAGCTCATCGTGATCGAGCTCGTTGCTGAGCTTTCGCTCGAGCTGACGCGCCACGTGATGCACGAGGCTCAGATTATCGGTGAGAAGGAGATCTCGAGCGGCAATATCGCCGCTCGCGAACGCCTTCCAGGTGGAACGGGTGTCCATGGGTCTAGCTCCAGCGTCGGAAAGAGGGAGACACAACGGGGGTGGGGACCGGCGCGGCGAACGTGCGGGTCGAGGGGAGAACACGAGACAGCACGCCGCGCATCGCTTCCGCGGCGGGAGATCCATCCAGTGCGTCGCGCACGGTCATCCCGGCGCCGACGGCTGCCTGCAAACAAGGGTCGTCGGGCAGCACGCCCGCGACGTCGATGGTGCGCCCGAGAAAGTGCGAGCACGCCCCAATCAGGAAATCGCACGACTCGGCGGCGAGCGCCTCAGAGTGGCGATTCGACAGCACGGCGATCGGCGCATCGTTGCGACGCGCGCTCACCGACTTCACGAGCGCATAGTTCGCCGCGAGCGAGAGACGATCGGCGGCCGTCACGAGCAGCATCGCGGGATCGGCCAGGTCGCTGAGCGCGGCAATCGTATCGAGCCGCGACCCGCCGTCGACGATGACGGTGTCGTACTCGGCGTAGAGATGCGCGAGTCGCGCGAGCGCCGAGCGACGTTCATTGTCCGACGCCGGCGCCGTCGCCGCGGCACTCGTGCCGCCGGCGACGAGCGAGAGGCGCGAGTCGACGGCCATCGGGAGCACGTCTGGTTGCATGTGCTCGTCGATCAGCATCCAGAGGCTCGCCGTCGGACGCACCCCGAACAGATGATGCAGCGTGCCGCCGCCTTCGCTCGCGTCGACGAGCAGCACACGGTCGCCACGCTCGGCCGCGGTGAGCGCCGCCAGCGAGGCGACGACCGACGTGCCGACGCCGCCCTTGCCGCTCGCGACGAGCAGACAATCGATCCGCTGTCTCACATGACCTCCCAGGTCGCGACGGCGCTGAGCTTCACGTATGACGGCAACTCAGCGAGCGACACGACGGGCAGATTCGGCAGCACAGGCTCGACCAGCCGGCGAAGTCCAACGCGCAGCGACGGCGGCGCGAGCAGCGGCAGCGGACGTCCCTCGACCATGTTCGTGCTCGACATGTGATCGAGCTCGCGCAGCAGCGCGCCGAGGTTGTCGGGGGTGAGCATCATGCCGGCGTTCGCCGCGGCGCGCGGGCTGAAGAGGCCGAGCAGCGCCGCCTCGAGCTTCGGCCCGACGGTGATGCCGCGAACCGTGCCGGTGTCGTCCATATACAGCCGCGCGATGGTGTTCGTGAGCGCGCGCCGCGCGTGCTCGGTGAGCAGCTCCGGATCCTTCGTCTGATCGGCCGCGTCGGCGACGGCCTCGAGAATGGTGACGAGGTCGCGAATCGGCACGCGCTCCTTGAGCAGACGCTGAAGCACGCGGTGCAACACGCCGAGCGTGAGCTTGTTCGGGACGACGTCGTCGACCAGCGCGGGATGCGACTTCTTGAGCGTGTCGATCATCTCCTGCACGTCCTGGCGGCCGAGCAGGTCCGACGCGTTCGACTTGAGCTTCTCCATCAGATGCGTCGCCACGACGGTCGCCGGTTCGACGACGACGTAGCCGAGCGACTCCGCCTCGACGCGCTTGGTCGTCGCGATCCACTTGGCGGGCATGCCGAAGCTCGGATCGAGCGTATCGATGCCTTCGATCGAGCCGATCACTCGGCCCGTGTCGAGGGCGAGCAGGAAGCGCGGCATCACCTCGCCGCGCGCGATCTCGGCGCCGCGGAGCTTGATGATGTACTCGTTGGCGGGCAGGCGGATGTCGTCCCGAATGCGAATCGCCGGGACCAGAATCCCCAGCTCCTGCGCCGACTGCTTGCGCAGCATGGAAATGCGGTCGAGGAGGTCGCCGCCCTGCTTCTCGTCGACGAGCGGGATGAGCGCGTAGCCCACCTCGAGCTCGATCGGATCGATCTGCAGGAGGTCGATCATCGGGTCGGCGACGGGTGCGGCGGGCGCGACGGCCTGCGCGGCCTGGGCTTCGCGCGCGGCACGCGCCGCCTGCGACTTCGCCGCGGCGCGGCCGATCGCGATCAGGCCGCTGCCGAGGAGGAAGAACGGAATCTTCGGAAGGCCGGGAACGAGCCCGAACGACGCGAGCACGACGCCCGCGATGGTCATCGAGCGCGGATGCGCCGAGAGCTGCGCGGTGAGAGTGTCGCCCATGCGCGCGCCGCCCGCGGCGTGCGTGACCATGATGCCCGCGGCGGTGCTGATGATCAGCGCGGGGATCTGCGTGACGAGGCCGTCGCCGACGGTGAGCACCGTGTACTGCGACAGCGCCTGCCCGATCGGCAGGCCGCGCTGGAAGGCACCGATGAAGATGCCGCCGACGATGTTGATCGCGGTGATGAGAAGTCCGGCGATCGCGTCGCCCTTCACGAACTTCGACGAGCCGTCCATCGCGCCGTAGAAGTCCGCGGCCCGCGAAATCTCGTCGCGACGCTTGCGGGCTTGCGTCTCGTCGATCAGACCGGCGCTCAGATCGGCGTCGATCGCCATCTGCTTGCCGGGCATCGCGTCGAGTGTGAAGCGCGCCGCGACTTCGGCGACGCGACCCGCGCCCTTCGTGATCACGATGAAGTTGATCGCGATCAGAATGAGGAAGAGCACGAGCCCGACGGCGTAGTTGCCTCCGATGACGAACTCCCCGAACGCCTGCACGACCGAACCCGCGTGCCCCTGGCCAAGAATCAGGCGCGTGGTGCAGACGTTGAGCGCGAGACGGAACAGCGTGAGGAGCAGCAGCATCGACGGAAAGCCGCTGAACTCGAGCGGATCCGTCGTGTTGAGCGCGACGAGCAGCACGACGAGCGACGCGCCGATGCTCGTCGCCAGCATGAGATCGAGCAGCACCGGCGGCAGCGGCACCATCAGCAGCGCGACGATGAACAGCACGGCGATCGCCATGCCGATCTCAGTGTTTCGGCGGGCGTTCGATCCGCCGGCGCCGGTGGGCGCGGGAATCGGAGCGAGTGCGGTACTCATGCGCGGACGTTCAGCTTGGACGCGCCGAGCTTGCCGCGCGTGCGGATGACGAAGGCGAGAACTTCAGCGACGGCCATGTAGAGCTCATAGGGGATCATCGTGCCGACCTTCGCGGTCTTGAGCAGCGCGCGCGCGACGGGTCGGTTCTCCACCATCGGCACGCCATGCTCCGCCGCGATCTCCTTGATCCGCTCGGCGATCTTGTTCATGCCGATGGCGAGAACGATGGGCGCGGGGGCGACGGACGGGTCGTACTTGATCGCGATGGCGATGTGGGTCGGGTTGACGATGACGACGTCCGCTTTCGGCACGTCCTTCATCATCTGCTTGCGGGCGTAAGAGCGAGCGAGGGCGCGGCGGCGCTGCTTCACGTGCGGATCGCCGTCGTTCTGCTTCATCTCCTGCTTCACTTCTTCCTTCGTCATGCGCAGCGACTGCTCGTGCCGCCACCACTGGTAGATGTAGTCCGCGGCGGCGAGCGCGAGATACGCGGCACCGGCGCTCGCGAGCATGCGTACGGCGTAGCGCTTCACGACGAACAGAAAGCCGATCTGCGATGTCTGCGCGAGTGCGACGGCGTCGGGCAGCACCGCCTTGATCGAGCCCCACACGGCGAGTCCGATGATCGCGAGCTTCGCGAGCGACTTGAACAGCTCGACGATCGACCGGATGCCGACCAGATTCTTGACGTTCTCGGCGGGATTGATGCGGGCGAACTTCGGGGCGAGCACCTTGAGCGAGAAGACGCCGCGCGCCTGAAGGGCGGCGATGGAGAACGTCGCCGCGCCCATCGCGAGCAGCAGGCCGATCATGGCGGCGCCGGCCCGCGTCATCGCGTCGCGAATGATCAGCGGCGCCGAGTGGCTGTCGACGCGGAGCGTACCGATCGACGACAGGCCGCCGCCGACGATGTCGAGCAGCGCTCGGCCGGTCATCGGCGCCATCGCGCTGATCACCAGCGCGCTGCCGAGCAGCGACACCGCGATCGTGAGCTCCTGGCTCTTCGGAATGCGACCCTCGTCGCGCGCGTCCTCTCGGCGCTTCGGGGTCGCTTCCTCTGTCCGTTCCGACTCGGTATCAGCCATCAGGCCGCTCCTCGAACGAACGCGTGGAAGATCCGATCGAGCGTGCCGTTGTAGACGCCGGACCAGCCGTGGTAGAACGCACCGATGAACGGAATCGACGCCGCGAGCGCGGTGAGGCCGATGCCGATCTGAATCGGGAACGCGATCGAGAAGAGGTTGAGCTGCGGGGCGGCGCGAGAGAGAATCGCGAGCGCCGTGTTGCCGACGAGCACCGCGGCGACGACTGGCGCCGCGAACTGCAGACCCAGCCCGAACAGCACGCTCCCGGACTTCACCATCGCCAGCACGCCGGCGGCATGCAGAGCGCCGCCGAGTGGGACGAGGTTCAGGCTCTTACCGACCGCGTCGATCATGACGAGATGCGCGTCGACCGCGAACATCAGCGTGATCGCGAACAGATTGCCGAACGTCGACAGCACGTTTTCGGAGCTGTTGTTGATCGGATCGAGCACGGCCGCGCCGGAGAGGCCGATCTGGAGTCCCATGAGCTCACCGGCGATCGTCGCGGCGCCGACGAGCAGCGCGGCGCCGAGGCCGAGCCCGAGGCCCACGAGCGATTCGGTGAGGAAGGTCTCGGGGGTGATGGCGGGAATCGACGACGTTGCGGAGATCGCGAGCGGCGCGAGGAGCAGCGTGAGGAGCAGTGTGATCGCGGTCTTCATTGCCACCGGAATGGCCCTTGTCGAGAACATGGGCGCCATCAACACCAGACCACCCACGCGCGCAAAGAGCAGCGCGAGGATCTGAGCATTTCCGGGGGCGAAGAAGTCGGGCACGGAGTGGTAGGGAGTGAGGAGCAGGGAGGTGGGAGAGCGAAGCGGCGCGAGGCGGTGCGAAGTGGTGCGAGGTGGTGCGAGGTGGTGCGAGGTGGTGCGAGGTGGTGCGATGCTCCTCACCCAACCATCGATGGGATCGACCGAAAGAGCTCTGTCGTGTATTTCACCAGCAGTTGGATGATCCACGGCAGCGCGAGCAGGAACACCGCGCTCACGCCGACGAGCTTTGGTACGAAGGCGAGCGTCTGCTCCTGGATCTGCGTCACCGCCTGCAGCACGCTGACGGCGAGACCGACGAGGAGCGCGACGACCAGCATCGGCCCGGCGATGAGCAGGGCGAGCATGATCGCGTTGCGAGCGAGATCGACGACGAGCGCGTGGGACATGTCAGCGGAAGCTCGAGATGAGGCTCTGGACGATCAGCGACCAGCCGTCGACGAGCACGAAGAGGAGCAGCTTGAACGGAAGGGAGATCATCGCCGGCGGGAGCATGAACATGCCCATGCTCATGAGCACGGAGCTCACCGCGACGTCGATGATGATGAAGGGCAAAAAGAGCGCGAAACCGATCTGGAACGCCGTGCGCAGCTCGCTGATCACGAAGGCCGACGTCAGGGTCACCATCGGGACGTCGTTCATCGTCGCGGGCGCCGGCGTGCGGCTGATGCGCACGAACGTCTCGACGTCCTGACGGCGCACCTGCTTGAGCATGAAGGTGCGGAACGGCTTCGACCCCACGCTCAACATCTCTTCCTGCGTGATGGCGCCGTCCATCCACGGCTTGATCGCCGTGCGATTCACTTCATTCAGCGTCGGCGCCATGACGAAGCCGGTCAGGAGCAGCGCGAGCGCCGCGATCAACTGTGCCGGCGGCGCCGTCTGGGTGCCGAGTGCCTGCTTGAGGAAATTCAGAACGATGAGGATGCGGGTGAAGCCCGTCATCATGAGAAGCAGCGTCGGAAGGAGCGTCATCAGCCCCATCATCACGACGATGCCCACGGTGCCGCTCAGGTGCAGTCCTTCGCCATTGCCGATCTTCACGTCCATCTTCGGCAGGCCGGCCGCGTCGACCTTGCCCGCGGATCCGGCGGCGCGATTCGACGCGTCGGTGACTTTCTGCACGATCTGCGCGGGCGACTGATTCTTCGTGCCGACGGTGACGGTGCCCCTGGTGGCCGTCTGCGCGCGCGCGGCGGTCGACGTCGCACCGATGGCGATCGCGAACACCACGGCGAGTCCCGCGGTGCGGAGCGCGCCCTTGAACGCCGCCTTGAAGTCGAGCGGCGACGTCGGACGCGCCGAAGACGCGATCGCATCGTTCACTCCCGTCTCCCTGCTTCCTTCTCCCAGCTCGCTCGCCTCCAACTCGAACAGGCGATTCACGCCGCCGTCGCCGACCGACACCGCGACGACGCGTTCGCCGACGCGGATCACCGCGATCCCCTGCTTGGGACCGAGTGCGAGCCGCTGAATGACTTCCATCCGCAGTGACGCTCCCGTCGACGACGTCGGCGCGAAGCGTCGCAGCAGCTTGAGCGCGACGCCGAGCAGCGCGAGAACGAAGCCGAGCGTGAGCAGCACGCCCATCACCGAGCCAAAGGTCACGCAGCGGCCTCGGGAGCGGTGATGCTCGAGATGATGCGCGTGATGCGGACGCCGAAGTGCTCGCCGAGCACCACGACCTCACCTTCGGCGAAGCGGCGGTCGGCGACGTAGAGGTCGATCGGCTCGCCGGCCAGCCGCTCGAGCTGCACCACCGAGCCGCGGCCGAGACGCAGGATGTCCTGCACCGACATCCGCGTGCGTCCCAGCTCGATCGAGAGCGGGAGCGTGAGGTCCATCAACATCGCGAGCGGCACTTCGTTGCCGTTGTTCGTGCCGGCGCCCAGTTCGGCGAGGTCGGGGCTCTGCGCGCCGGCCGCCATGATCGCGTCGATTTCAGCTTGTGTCATTAGAGGTCTTCGATGGAGGACGAGAGAGGTTCGGCGCTGAGCGCGTCGAGCACGCGGACGGCGAGCTTGCGCCCCACGCGGCCGGATGCGGTGCGGAAACGCGCCTGCTTGCCGACGAGGAGATTCACGGGCGAGTCGACCGGTACGCCGGTGGACAGCATGCTGCCCACCTTGAGCCCCGCGATGTCGCGCATGGTCAGACGGAATTCCGGAAGACGCGCCGCGAGCTCGATCCGCGTCTGACGGAGCGCGCTCTCGGTGACCTGGCGCTGGCCGGGCGCCTCGCGTCGCGGATGCTGCGTGCGCGACGACGACACGGCGTTCACGAAGAACTTCTCGAGCACGGACAGCGGCAGCGCGATCGAAACGAGGCTCTGCTGTCCGGCGAACGTCGCCGTGATGTTCGTGACGAGCACCGGCGCTTCGCGCGGCGCGGCCTGGATGATTTCGGGGATCGACTCGAAGCCGGAGAGGCTGAGGTCGAGCTCGATGTGATCCTCCCACACTTCCTGCACCAGCGTCATGACACGCTCGGCGACGACGCGCACGGCGAGTCGTTCGATCGGCGTCAGCGCACGGTCGAGGATCGTGGGATCGGCGCCGCCGCCGAAGAGGCGGTCGACGAGGTAGTAGGCGAGCTCGCGGCCGATGTCGATCACCGCCTGCTCGCCCACGGAGTCGGATCCGGAATGGTCGCGGATGTCGACGATGAACGAATTGCAGCTCGGCGGCAGTGAGAGCACGTATTCGCCGAAGGAGATCTGCTCGACGCTGGTGAGGCGAAGGTCGACGAGCCCGCGGACGCGGCCCATGAGCCAGCCCTCGAAGGATTTCACGAGGCGGCCGTACATCGCCTCGAGGACGTGCAGACGATCCTTGGAGACGCGGTGCGGACGGCGGAAGTCGTAGAGTTGGATGTCCGACCGCGCGGCGATCGGCGTGGACGTCGCGACGGCGCCGCCCATCATCATCTGATCGATGTCGCCCTGCGAGAGCTGCTGCGACGCCGTCTCCGGCCCGCGGCTTGGACGCGGCGCGCTCATTGGATCACGAACTGCGGAAAGAAGACGCGGGTGACGGTGCCCTTCGGGAAGATCGCCGAGACCGCCGTGAGCACTTCCTTCTTGATCGCGTCGCGCTGGCCGATGTCGGTGAGCTGGTCGATCGGCTTCTTGCCGAGCAGCGCGAGGAGAGCATCGCGAACTTCGGCTTCCTTGCCCTTGGCGGCGTCCTTGGCGGCTTCGTCCTTCATCTCGAAGGTGGCGCTCACCATCAGGAAGCGCGTGCCGTTGCTGCCGGCGGGGTTGAGGACGAGGTTTTCGATTGGCCATGCCGCGCCGCCGCCTTCGCCGCCTTCGTGCGATGACGCGTGTGCTTCGGCCTTTGGTGCGGCGCTCTTGTTCTTCGCGAGCACCGGTCCGACGCCGAGGAAACCGACGGCCGCTCCGACGACGAGGCCGGCGACGGCCATCATCATGACTTTGCCTTTGGCCGGCGCGGGCGCGCCTTCCGCGGCGTTTTCAGTGGATTGTTCGGAGGCTTCAGTGGCCATAACGAGCCGAGAGGTGGGAGTCGTTCAGGCGCGAGCCTTTCTCGCGCGGGCCCGGTAAAGGCAGGCCGGGTGCCAGGGTCCGGCATCGATCCTGGCGGGTCACCCTCTCTCGTAACTCGTTGTATTATTGAGATTTAGCTGATTAGCACCGGCGATGGAGGGGACGGGGAAGAAACGTCCTGATGAGGGCCGGGCGGCAGGTTTTGCCTGCCTGGCGCGGGTCATTCTTGCCGCCGCTGGTTGCGGCCGATTTCGCGCGGAACGGCGGAGTCGATTGGTGTTCTCGGACGGGCCTCCGCGTCCGTGGACGGTTGGACTGCTTTTGGGAAACCGATCTAAGGGATTTTCCGGATCTCACGGATTACTGCGGAACGGCGGAGCCGATTGGCGTGCGACGGGCCGCCCGGCGCGCATAGGCGGGTCTCTTCTCTTTTCTCTGTTCTTCCTTCACCGCATTTCGCAGCTCTCCGCGAAACTCTGCGACTCTGCGGTAAATCAGGTCTCCAGCCAACGCAAAGCGCCGCGGAGATCACCAAGGAAACCGTCCGAAAGCGACATCATGGTGTCCTCCGCGACCTCCGCGGTCTCTGCGTTCGTCTTCGGCCTCTGGGCTCGTCGCTACGATTAGTTCTTCAGCTGCACCAGCTCGGCGAGCATCTGATCCGACGTCGTGATCACACGACCGTTCGCCTGGAAACCCCGCTGCGCCACGATCATGTCGGTGAACTCCTGCGCGAGATCGACGTTCGACATCTCGAGCGCCCCGCTCGCGATCGACGAGACCGAACCTTCACCGGCGAATCCAACCACCGCGCCGCCCGAGTTGGCCGTCACCTGATACATGTTGTCGATCGTCCGCTGCAGGCCCTGCGGGTTGTTGAAGTCGGCAAGCGCCACCTGTCCGAGGATCTGCTGCGTGCCGTTCGTGAACGACCCGATGATCATGCCGGTCGAATCGACCGTGAACGTCTGCAGCGCGCCGTTGGTGTAGCCGTCCTGATCGCGCATCACCGCGTTCGACGTGCCCGCGAACTGCGAGAGGCCGTTGAGCCCCGCGCCGAGATCGATGTCGATCGCGACGGGCGCGCCGCCCTGTGTCGGCGTGAAGGCGATCGACGGCGGAACGAAGCCACCCGACGTGTCGACCGAGCCGTCCGACGCGAACGTGATCGGATGCGTCCCGCCCGTCTCCGTGATGCCCGCCCCAGTGATGTCCATGTTCGACCCATCGAACTTCCAGTCCCACTGGTTCGCGCCGGTCTTCCACATCACCATCTTCAGCTCGTGCTTGGTGCCGAGCGAATCGTAAGCGGTGATCGAGAAGTCCTTGTACGAATCCTTGTTCTGCGGAAGCGCGCGCTGTGCCGGATCGAGCGCGTCGAGCGTCGCCGCGGTGCCCTGGTCGAACACATTCGCCGACGCATCGATGTTGCCGGTGATGGTCACCTTGGTCGTCGCATTCGCCGGGGCGGTCTGGCCGAGCGGGATCTTCAGATCGGTGATGCCGTCCTGCAGCTTGCCGTTGATCGCCGTGTGGCCCTGCAGAATCCAGCCGTTGTTGCCCTGCACGAGCATGCCGTTGGCGTCCACCTGGAAGTTGCCGGCGCGCGTGTAGAGGGTCTCATTGTCCTTCTTCACCACGAAGAACGAGCTGCCCTGGATCGCGAGATCGGTGTTGTTGCCGGTCGTCTCGAGGTTGCCCTGGGTGAACAGGTTGTCGATGCTGCCGATCTGCGAGCCGAGGCCGACCTGCATGGCGTTGATCCCGCCGACGGCGTCGGTCGGACGCGACGCCGAGCTGACGAGCTGCGCGAAACCTTCCTTGAAGGTCACGCGGCCGGCCTTGAAGGCGACGGTGTTCACGTTCGAGACATTGTTGCCGATGACGTCCATCTTGGTCTGCTGATTCCGAAGACCCGAGACGGCCGATGAGAGTGAGCGCATGATGAGATGCTCCGAGAAGGGAGAAGGGAAGAGAGAGACCGCGGCGCGCCCGGCGTAGGGGAAGTGAGCGCGCTCGCGCGTTGCTGTTCGTTCAGTCGGTCACGCGGACGACGTCGCCGAACGAGACCTCGAGGTCACCGACGTTCAGCACCAGGCCGTTCGCGCCGCTGCTGATGCCGCTCGCGCGGCCCGATTCATAGGTCTGCACGGCAACCGCGTTGCCCGCGGCGTCCTTCACGTCGATGCCGTAGGTGTACGTGCCCGCGGCCAGTCCGTCGACGGCGCTGCCCAGGTCGAAGGTCTGTCGGCCGCCGTTCATTGCGCCGAGCTCGCGCGAGCCGACAACCTTGCCGTTCGCGTCGTAGATGTTGAGCGTCGCCGTTCTGCCGGCGGCGCTGACGTCCACAGTCACCGACTCGGTCGCGCCGTGGCCGCCGACCTGGACCTGGTTGCCGATCGCCAGGACCTCGTGGCCGATGGTGCCCATCGCCGCGTTGGTCTGGATCGCGCCGAGCAGCGCGTTCTGCGAGCTCGCCTGCGACGTGAGCGACGTGTTCATCTGCTGCAGCTGCTCGAGGCTCGAGAACTGCGCGAGCTGCGCCGCCATCTGGTCGCCCTGCATCGGATTCATCGGATCCTGATTCTGCATCTGAGCGACGAGCAGCTTCATGAACGCGTCCTTGCCGAGGTCGCCGCCGGGGGCCGCCGCCCCCGTCTTGCTCGCGCCGCCGTTTCCGGGCGTGCCGGACGTGTTGGACGTGCTGTAGCTCGCCCGCGAATTCGCCGCGCTGATCATTGATCGTCTCCACGCCATTGGCGTTGTTGACGGCTGCGCCGCTGTGAGCGCTGCCGCTCGAACTGCTCCTGTTGGTCCTGCTGCCGCTGCCACGCCTGTCCGCGGTCGAAGCGCGATTGGTTCGATGCGTCGCCCGATTGATTCGACGAATGCGACGCCGCCGCGGCCGTTACGGTGTTCGTGTCCGTCGCCGAGCGAACGCGAAGCTCGCGCAGCTCGATGCCGTCCTTGCTCAACGCCTTCGCGAGCTCGTCGCTCTTGGCGTTGAGCAGTTGTGCGACGCGATCGTCCGCCGTTGCGATCGACGTATCGAGGGTTGCGCCGCGCATCGATAGCGAGATGCGATCGGTCGAGCCGTTCGCGTTGTCCAGATGCATCGTGATGTTCGAGAGCTGTCGCGCCGGCGTCGCGTCGAGCGCGGCCAGAATGCGCTCGGTCCGCGCGACGGCATCGCTACCGGTCGGTGCGGCAACCGACGAGAGCGAAAACGCATTCGCCGAGTGATCGCGGCGGCCGGCGCTCCCAAAGAGCGCGTAGCCGTTCGACGAATCACCCGACTGCTCGCGTGAATCACCACGCGAGCCGCCATCGAACGCCGAGCCGCCGTCGGTGTGCTTCGCCGCGGCGGCGCGAACGGCCGACGCGACGACCTGCGCCACCGGCGCGACATCGGCAACCTTCGCCACCTCGGCGACACGCGCGACGTCAGCGACGCGAGCGATCGACGACTGATTCTGTCCGCGGGCCTGGGCGTCAGCCGGCGCGTCGGGGATCAGAGAAGTCAAATCGGTGTTCGCGACCTTGCCGCGCAGCTCGAGATGGCCGGGGTCGCGTGCGCCGAGCGTGCGAAGACCTTCGTCGTTCGCGATGCGCTGGAGCGCCTGATACGCCTCGCTCGATGCATTACCGCCATCCAACACGACGTCGACCGCGCGACCCTGCGTGTGCTTCGAGTTTCGTGTCCAGGTCACGACGTTGCCCCCGGTCTCCCGGCCCTGGGCAAACAGCCTGTCCTGGCGATCCTGGCTCCGGAACGTCTCCGTCACCGTCACCGTGTGTCCGGTCTCGCTCTGCACGCGAGCCATCACGCGCGCGAGCTTGTCCTGAAGTTGCGGATCGAGCGCGTCCATGGTGCGCACGACGTCGTTTGTCGAAGAACGACGAACCGTGCGCGAACGTGCGCGAACTTTGTTCTCTTCGTCTTCCTCGGCCGCATCCGACTTCTCGTCGGCCGACTTTGCCTCGGCGCGATCGAGCTCGGACATGCCTTCCTTTCGCGCAACCGGTCGCTCGGCGGAATGCGTCGAGTGCATCGCGGTCGCGAACATACCGGCAAATCGATCGGCGTTCGTCGTGTCCTCGACCCGCGAGGTCGACGGACGATCGGTGGTCGCGACAGCGGCGCCGCCCACACTAGTCACGGACATTGCCTATGGCTCCATCGCGAGCTTGCTCAACCGCGCGACCCGTTCCGGCGGAAGCGCAGCGAGAATCGGCGCGGCCTGTTTGGGACCGACGTAGCTGAGAATGACGTGGACGTCGTCGTCGGTCATGTGCTCGAGCACCTTCGCCGCGGCCTTCGCATCCATCGATGTGAAAACCTTGGCGACGCGACGTTCGGCAGCCTGGGTGGCCGTATCGACGGGCGCTTTGGCGGCCGCTCGTCGAGCCGAATCGATGCGCGCCTCGAGTGCGGCGAGCACCTGCGCCTTGTTCGACGCGGTGGCGACGGACGGCATCGCCGGGGTGGCGTGCGTGTCGGCCGGCGACTTCATCGCCGCGCCAGAGGCGACGAGCGCGGTGTCAGCGGGCGCCACTCGATCCTTCGAGCCAGACGCGCTCGATTCGCCCTCGGCCACCTCGGCATGTGTCGAGTCGGCATTCGTGGAATCGCTCACCGCGGCCGGAGGCGGCGTCGTCATGACCTTGGCGCCCGTACCGGCGCCGACTCCCGCGACCAGTGCGATCGCGAACACGATCATCGGCTTCATCAGCGCGTGGCTCCTCGATCGTCGAGCTTCGCCTGGCGCGCGAAGCGCGCGAGCGCGAATTCGTCCATCTGCTTCATCTCCTGTGCGTTGTCCTCGGTCCGCCAGTTCTCGAGGTGCCGGTCGCGGAGACGGCTCAACACGCGGCGCGCCTGGAGCGCCGAGGTGAGATCGGTCCGCGCTTGCGCGACGACGTCATCGGCGGCGGCGACGCGCGTCTGCGCGTCGGCGATATGGTGGTCCAACTGCTCGAGCACGTAGCCGATCGAGCGCATCTCGCCGATCGTCGTCGTGCCGTGCGCGTCGCGGATGGCGGCGGCGCCGTTCTGCTGGATCGACTCGAGCGTGCGCTGGGCGACGCGCGCTTCGTCGGCCGCGGCCTCGGCTTCCGCGAGTCGCGCGGCGGATTCCCGCTCGGTCTGCTCGCGCAGCTCGAGCACGGATTGCAAACGAAACTTGAAGGCAGCCATGGTCACGACCTCCTCGCCGTGCCGTCGATCTGAGTGGCGATCGACGCGAGCGCGCGCTTGGTCGCGTCGATGCTGCTGTGTTCCTCGGGTGCCTGCTGCAGAAAGCCGAGCAGCTGCGGACGGAGCTTGAGCGCGGCGTCGACGTTGCGGTCGCTGCCCTCGGTGTACGCGCCGACCAGGATGAGATCTTCCTTCTCGCGGTACGACGACTCCAGGCGGGCGGCGGCATTCGCCGCGGCACGATGCTCCTTCGTCACCACGTGATCGCGCACGCGGCTCTTGCTCTCGAGAATGTCGATCGACGGATAGTGTCCGGCGCCCGCGAGCTTGCGCGTGAGCACGATGTGACCGTCGAGAATCGAGCGGCTCGCGTCGGCGATCGGCTCGTTGAAGTCGTCGCCGTCGACCAGCACGGTGTAGATGCCGGTGATGCTGCCCTTGTCGTCGCTGCCCGCGCGCTCGAGGAGGCGCGGTAGCGCGGCGAACACCGAGGGCGGATAGCCCTTGGTGGTGGGCGGCTCGCCGACGGCAAGACCGATCTCGCGCCACGCCATCGCCACGCGCGTGACCGAATCGACCATGAGCAGCACTTCCTTGCCCTGCGCGCGGAAATACTCGGCGATGGACGTCGCGACGAGCGCGCCACGAGCGCGCACGAGCGCGGCCTGATCGCCGGTCGCCACCACGATCACCGAGCGCGCGAGGCCCTCGGGGCCGAGCGCATTTTCAATGAAGTCGCGCACTTCACGACCACGCTCGCCGAGCAGCGCGATGACGTTGACGTCTGCCTTGGCCTGACGCGCGATCATGCCGAGCAGCGTCGACTTGCCGACGCCGGAGCCGGCAAAGATGCCGACGCGCTGGCCCTTGCCCATCGTGAGAAAACCGTCGATCGCGCGAACGCCGGTCTCGAGCGGCTGGCTGATGATCTCGCGCTCGAGCGGGTGCGGCGGCTCGGCCGAGAGTGGCACGCGCACGGCGTGCTCGATGGGACCCTTGCCGTCGATCGGATGACCGAGCCCGTTGAGCACGCGCCCGAGCAGCCCGGGGCCGACGTCCGCACCGAAGCTGCGCCCCATCGGCGTCACGCTCGATCCCGGATGCAACCCATCGATGTCGCCGAGCGGCATGAGGAGTACACCGCGCTCGTGAAAGCCGACGACTTCGGCGAGCACCGACTTCTCCTCGGAGAGCGACGTCACGCGGCACAGCTCCGACAGGCCGACGTCGATGCCCGCGGCCTCGATCACGAGACCGACGACGCGTGTGACGCGACCCATGCGCGACGTCCGCGGCAGATCGCCGATGCGTGCGGCGAGTGTGGCGCTAAGCATCGTGCTTCGCCATCCGGCGATACGCGCGCTCGAGCGCCGTGTCCACGCGGCCGTCGATGATGCGGTCGCGCCCCTCGAGCAGACACCCACCGCGCGCGACGCGCTGATCGGCCATCCAGCTCACGTCGTGCTTGCCGGTGATGGCCGCGTCGCCGTGGATCGTGAGCTCGGCGAGGTCGAGCGGATTCACGCGAATGCGAATCGTCTGATCGATCGGAAACTCCGTGAGCGCGCGTCGCACGAGATCGGCCACGATCGCGCGGTCGATGTTCACCTCGCGCTGCACGATCTGCCGCGCGACCACCACGGCGAGCGCCGCGATGTTCTCCTCGAGGATCGCTGGCGCGCGTGTCGCGGCCTCGGAGAGCTTGTCGATCGTCTCGCGCAGCGTCGCCAGCGCGGCGTCGGTGCGCGTCTGCAGCGCCATCGTCACCTTGCGCTCGCCGTCGGCCAGGCCGCGCGCATATCCCTCGTCGATCAGCGCGGCTCGCTCGGCCGCGACGACCGCCGGATCGATCTCCGGTGCGGCGATGACCGCCGGCTCCGCGGCCTGGTGCGAGAACGACAGCTCGTCCGGCGCCCACGCCGCCGCGGTCGAGATGACCGCGGCCGGCGTCTGGCGCACCGATGCGTGACTCGTCGCTCTATACGACGAGGTCATCGTTGCCTCCCACGACGATCTCGCCGGCGTCCTCGAGCTTGCGAATCATCGCGACGATTCCCGCCTGCGCGAGCTCGACGTCGCGCTTTCGCGCCGGTCCGATCATCTCCATCTCTTCCTTGAGCGACGTCGATGCACGCTGCGACATCGCGCCGAGGATCTTGTTCTTGACCTCGTTCGACGCGCCCTTGAGCGCGAGCGCGAGCTCCTTGACGTCGATCTCGCGGAGCAGGCGCTGGGTCGAGCGATCGTCGAGGCTGACGATGTCCTCGAAGACGAACATCAGGTTGCGAATCTGCTCGCAGAGCGCCGGATCGAGCTGGTCGACGCCCGCCATGATCGCCTTCTCGAGCGACGGCGCGACCAGGTTGAGCACCTCGGCGACGACCGCCGGACCGCCGGAGGTCGAGAGCCCCTGGGCCGGAGCGAGGTCCGTCTCGGTAAGAATCGACCGCTCGATGAGCACGAGCATGTCGGGCGACACCTTCTCCATTCGCGCCATGCGGAGCACGACTTCCGAGCCAAGCGTCGGGTCGAGCTCCTTGAGCACCGCGGCGGTGTGCGCCGGCTGCAGGTGCGCGAGGATGAGCGCGACGGTCTGCGGATGCTCGGCGCGCAGCATGTTGCCGAGCTGCGTCGGATCGGCGTTGCGGAGCCGGTGGAGCCCCGCGGTGTCCGAGATCTGCGACTGGATGCGCTTGAGCATCGCGATCGCCTTCTGCGGACCGAAGGCCTTTTCGAGCACTTCGCGCGCGAACTCGATGCCGCCGGCCGCGATCGAATCGGCCGCCATCATCACGTCGATCCACTCGGCCAGCACGGCGTCCGTCATCTCGGTGCTCACGCGATCCATGCGCGCGATCTCGAACGAGATCTGTTCGACCTCGTCCTGACCGAGCTTCTGCGTGATCATCGCCGCCGACTCGGAGCCGAGGACCATGCACAGAATCGCCGCCTTCTGGGCGCCGGTGAGCTGATCGAGTTGATGCGTGCGTGCGAGAGTCGCGGGCATCGCTTAGCCCTCCCTCAGCCAGGCGCGCACGACGCGGACCGCCGCATCGGGCTGCTGCTCGATCGAGGAGTTGGCCTTGTCGCGCATGGTGTTCGTGGGCATCACGAGCGGAATCGTCGGTTGCGGAATCGGAATCACCGGCGCGGGGGCGCTCATCGCCGTCGCCGGCTCGGCGTGCGGCAGTGCGAGCGGCGGCTGCGCGGCGCCGGCCGCGGGCACCTTGAGCGACTTGAGGCTGAGAAGCGCGACGACCGCGATCAACGCGAGACCGAGCACGCCGAGCAGCGGACGTTGGACCGTCTGCACCATGCGGATGATGTCGGTCTTCTGCGACTCCGACGCGGTGATTGCCGTCGGGGCGAAGGGCACGCTGACGACGGAGACGACGTCGCCGCGTGCGCTGTCCGCGCCGACGGCGCTCCGAACCAATTCGCGGATCTGTTCCAGCTCGGCGGGGGTCCGCGGGGTGCCGGCCGTCGCCTTGGTCTTGGGATCCGGTTCGCGATCCGCGACGAGCACCGCGACGGTGAGTCGCTTGATCGAGCCGGGCGCCGAGACGAAGTTCTCGGTCGTCTTCGTGTTCTCGTACGTCGTCGATGTGTTGTTCTGACCGGCGCCACCCTGCGCGCCGGGAACGATCTCCGCCTTCTGCTCGGCGGACACGGCTTGTTTGTCTGGATCGACCGTCGCGCTCACGCGCTCGACGTGGTCGAAGCTCATCGGCGCGGAGACCTGCACGCGCATGTTCGACCCGCCGACCATCTGCGAGACGATCCGCTCGGCCTTGACGCGAAGATAGTCCTCGAGCTCGCGCTGCATGGAGAGCTGCCGGCTCGTGAGACCGGTGATGCTGTTGTTCTCGATTGCTTCGTTCAGAAGACGGCCCGCGTCGTTGACGATGGTGACGTGTTCGCTCGTGAGTCCTTCGACGCTCGAGGCGACGAGGTGGGCGATGCCCTTCACCGTTTCGGGATCCGCTTCGCCCTTCAGCTTGAGGACGACGCTCGCTTCGGTCGGGCGGTCCTGTGCGCCGAAGGTGTCCGTCTCGTGCAGCACGAGGTGGACCTGCGCGTTGTCGATGCCCGACATCTTGTTGATCGTGCGCTCGAGCTCACCCTCGAGGGCGCGGCGGTAGTTGATGCGCTGCGTGAAGTCCGTCATGCCCCACGACGGCTGGTCGAACAGCTCGAGGCCGGGGCGTCCGCTCATCGGAATGCCGCCCTTCGCGAGCGCGACGCGCGCTTTCGCGAGGTCGGATGCGGCGACCATGATGTCTGCGCCGCCGCGCTCGAGCTTGTACTTCACGCCGGCCTGGTCGAGCTTGTCGGTCATCGCCGAGACGCTCTCGAGGGGCACGCCCGTGAAAGCCGGGACCCACGTCGGGGCGCCGGCCCACTGCGCGATGGCGAAGATCAAACCGGCGGCCGCGATGCCGACGACGAGGATCATCGCCCGACGCGCGCCGCCCAGCTTGTCAATGAGAGAAGTAAAATCAGGCATTTATTGCGTCAGCCCATTGCCATGACGGTCTTGTACGCATCCGTCAGCTTGTTGCGAAGCTCCACGAGCATCTCGAGCGAGATGGAGGCTTCCTCGGCGGCGGCCATGACCTGGTGCAATTCCACCGGTTCGCCGCGCACGAAGCGCTCGATGTAGTTCTGGGACACGTCCTGCGAGTTGGAGACTTCGTTCAGCGCGCGCTTGAGCGTGTCGCCGAACGTGTCGGTCTTCTCCGAGCGATCGAAGCGCGAGAACGAGTTCTCGCCGGCGATGTCGAGGCCGAGCCGCCGCGGGCCCGTCGTGCCACCGGGCCCTTGCAGCGACCCGAACGATCCCACTCCTCCGATCGGTGCGGTCATGGTCAGATCTTCACGTCGAGGCGGCCGCCGCGATTCGCGGGCAGCTGCGTGGTCTTCATGTCGGTGAACGCGCGGCCGTACGTGAGCGGGCCCGTCGCGCCGGACTTGGCGAAGTACGCGCGCTCTTCACTCGAGAGGATGCTCCAGAGCGCCGGGTCGGTGCCGACCGGCGCTTCCGTCGGAACGGAGGACGTCGCCGCACGCGTGGCCGCGGTCGTCGCCGGCGCTTGCGGTGCCGGCTGCTGCGCCGCCGGCGTCGGCTGTCCCTGCGTGCGCGTGTTGTCGCGCACCGGGAACTGCGTCGTCGGGCGGCTGATCGCCGAGTTGTTGATGCCGTAGATGCTCATGTCGGATCTATGAATTAGATGTCGATGGCTTTGTGAAGCATGGTGCGCGCGGCCTGGAACACCGTCGCGTTGGCCTCGTAGAGACGCCGCGAGTTCATCAGCTCGATCATCTCGTCGGTGACGTTGACGTTTGGCATGTGGACGTAACCGTTCTTGTCGGCGTCCGGGTGGCCCGGGTCGTAGACCATCGCGCCTTCGGACGTATCCGTGCTGATGCCGCTCACACGCACTGCGCCCATCGGCTGCGTCGTGCCGGTGCCGAGGACTGTTGGATTCAGCGGTGTGATCGGAGGAACCGCGGGAACTGGCGGAGCAGGCATGCCGGCGATGACGGTCGCGCCGATCTGCGCGTTGAGTCCTTCGTTCTGCGGCGTGGTGGCTTCGAGGCTCACCGTCTTGCGTTGATACGGGCCGCCCTGCGCCGTGCGCGTCGTCTCGGCGTTGGCGAGATTCTGCGCGACGACTTCCATGCGAGCGCGCTGCGCGGAGAGGCCGCTCGACGCGATCGCCAGCGCGCCGAACATCGGGCGCGGGGCTTCGGTTCGCTGCGGCACTGCCGGCTGCGCGATAATGGGAGGCATCGTCATGGTGAGCGCTCGTTACTTGATGGCCGTGCGCAGTTGCGCGTAGGTCTTTTCGAGGAGCTTGGCCGTCGCCTCGTAGCGGATTTGCTCGTCGGCGAGGGACGTCATCTCGGCTTCCATGTCGACCTGGTCGGTCTGCGTGGGCAGGCCCGTGGCGGGGTCGATGGGAAGGGTGAAGCCGTTGCCGTTGACCGACGCCTGGGCGACGCGCGTGCTGATGGCGCGTGTGCGGAACGAGCTCAGGTCGAGCGCGTCCTTGAGGTCGTTGGCGTTGGTGGCTCGGGCGAGGACGCCGAAGAGCATGGGCGGGGAAGTGCGGGAAGGAGGGAGGGAAGTGCGACTGCGGTGGTGCGTGGTGCGGGAGGGAAGTCCTGCTTCGACGGCACCGGTAAAGGCACGTGCCGGACCACCGGTCAGCGCGCGAAAACGCCGCAATTTCCGGAACGTCGCTCTGCTCGTAACTAAGGTTGTTGCAATGGGTTACGCGACCCGGCGGCGACGCATGCGCCGAATGACGGCAGTGTTTCGCTGAGCGGCACAAACTTCCAGTGCGGCACGAATTGCCGGGTCTGGAAGGGCGGAAAGGTCTGCCGCTCGGCGGGCCGCGGCAGTCGGCACCGCGGCTCGGGTGGGGTGGGCGCAACCCAGTGGCGCTATCGTTCGTGCTTGCGTCCGAGCCAGCGAGGAACACCATCCGTGACCGACATCGACTACTCCGCCAACGACACGACCGCCGATCGGCCGTCGGATCATGAAGTCGTCTTTCGCCGCTCGATCAATGCCCCGCGCGACGTCGTCTGGGCGATGTGGAGCGACGAGCAGCACATCAATAGATGGTGGGGACCGGACGGCTTCACCACGACGACCTACGAGTTCGCGTTCGAGTCCGGCGGCGTTTGGCGGTACGTGATGCACGGACCGGACGGCACCGACTATCCGAATCGCGTCGTCTTTCGCGAGATCGAATGGCCGTCGCGAATCGTCTATGACAACAGTTGGGATCTTCCGGGCGCGCCAGTGCATTTCACGGCGACCGTGATGTTCGTGTCGGCCGGGACAAAGACGGAGCTCGAGTTTCGGATGAACTTTCCCGACGCGACGGCGCTCGCGAGCGCGGTCGACCTCTATAAAGTCATGGAAGGCGGGCGACAGACCTTCGCGCGACTGGCGTCGCATGTCGCGACGACAACCCATTCACGGAGCTGATGCCGATGTCGGAGTTGCGCGTTCAGAGCTTTGCCGTTTCGATCGACGGCTTCAGCGCGGGACCGCGCCAGAGCCTCGAGAATCCGCTCGGCGAGAATGGCCCCGAGATGATGGATTGGTTCTTCCATACGAAGACGTGGCGCGACCAGCACGGCCTCGCCGACGGTGAGACCGGCATCGACAACGACATCGCGCAGCGCGGCATGACCGGTTTCGGCGCATGGATACTCGGCCGCAATATGTTCGGTCCGATTCGCGGTCCGTGGCCGGATGATGCATGGAAGGGTTGGTGGGGCGACGAGCCGCCGTACCACGTGCCGACCTTCGTGCTCACGCATCACGCTCGCGCGCCGATTCAGATGAAGGGCGGCACCGAGTTTCGCTTCGTGACGGACGGCATTCACTCGGCGCTGGAGCAGGCGCGGGCTGTCGCGGGTGACAAACCAATTCGGCTCGGCGGCGGTGTCGCGACGATCCGGCAGTATCTCCGCGCGGGGTTGGTCGATGAGCTGCATCTCGCGATGGCGCCGGTGTTGCTCGGTGAGGGCGAGAGTTTGTTTGCGGGGCTCGATCTTCGCGCGCTCGGGTATCGGCGCGTCGAGCGCATCGCCGGAGAGAGGGCGACGCACGTGTTCTTGCGGCGAAGCACAGTCTGAGTTGGAACGACGAACGACTTCTGCGCGTAGCGACAAACATGCTTCGGGATCCGATGAGGCGCTTCGTGGAGCGCGCGCTGTTTGCCTATGGGTGCGCGACCGCCCTGATCGCCAGCGCTCTGCTAGTCGGTTCAGCGATGAGGCCAGCGATTGTCACGCCGCCAGTTCAGCGCATCGTGTGGCCGGCGCTCGTCCACCTTGCTTTGCTATCGGTAACGTTAGATCGGGGCGGCCGGCGCCAAGTGAATTCCTACTGGCAACCTGTCTTTGCATCAACGCCAATTCGACTTCGATGGGGGCGGTGGATTGCGGGCGTCGGAGATGTGATCGCGACGTTGACGCTCGGTACCGTCTATGCTAAGGCCGCAATAACCGACGCTCCGATCGTCGCGAGGTCGATCTGGATCGCGATATTGGCGCTGTATGTCGGCACCTCGAGCTACCTGGCAATACACTGGGCATTTCGGCCGGCGAACGTCTGGGGCGTTGGTTTTGTCGAGTTCTGCAAGAGTCCCTTGTTCTGCCTGTTGGACTGGCGGCGCAGACGAGACTGAGCGTTCATTGTTTCTGAATTTTCGGGTGATGAAGCCGTTTAGCGCTCGTCGTCGTAGCACGCGTGGGGCCAAACATTCGTCGAGTTGCCAACGATGAATGGCTTGATCGCGACCGTTGATCATGATATCTGGATTGGACATGAGACGTATTCAGAGGCCGGCCATCCTGGGATTCACGATCGGGGCGATGATTCCGGCGGCTTGGGGATTCGCCGCGCTTCTCGCGTTCGGGACGCCAGAGGGGCGCGCGGCAGAATTCTTTTGGGCTGCTGTCTATGCGACCTGTCCGTTCTGGCGTATCGAGACCGATTCGTATCTGCTGGTGCCCGCACTCAACGGCGTCCTGTACGCTGCGTTGGCCATTCTTCTGACGGTGATGCTTCAGTGGCGCACGCGTCGCTCGGCGCCTCGGTAGGCACCGGCCGCCTCGGCGCGACGACGTTCGCGTCGACTATCGCGGCATTTTGCTTGGTGTTGTTATGAACTACGATTGCTATATATGACTAATAGCAATGCCGTTGCTCGTATGCGAGCATGGGCCATTCTTGGCGCCATCGTCGCCTGCTTCCACGTCATCTACGTGGTCGGCCTCTATCTCGTAAGCGGCTCGGGCCCATTCGATCGCGCCGGAGTAACGCTTCCGTCGTTCGTGATCGCATACCTCGCATCGGGAACGATTGGCGGCGCCATCATCGGATTGCTTCGGCCGCTCGCGAGTTCGTTCGGCGGTCTTCTGGCTGTCGCGATCCTGACGGGCTTCGTGGCGGTGTGCGGCGTCGAAGTCGCGATGTACGGCTTCATCAGTCGATGGCATCAACGCGAATGGGTACAGGCGATTGCCTCGGCGGTTCTGCTTGGAACCATGACGAGCGTATTTCTATGGTCTGGTCGTCGGAGCATAGTCCCGCCAGACGGCAGCCGCGGATAGAGATATCGGCTGTCGTCATCGCGCCTCACTCACGCTGGGCGAACAGGATCGATGCTCGTCCTCGGGTTCCCGGCCATATTGCGTACGGCCTGCTCGCACTCGATCGTAAGTAATGAACATGACGGTGCAAGAGTGTAGTGCTTCAGAGCATTCCGATCTTTTGAGGGCCCTGGATTAGTTACACCCCTCCGGGTCTACGCGGCTTGCCGCCGCTCCTCGTTGATCCGCTGCCGTTCGCGCTGCGCTTTCTCCAGTT
>Ga0164243_10002356_pt1 | contig 31297 bp, 31 predicted proteins | sample OricompcompostOP_FD_108781 | JGI IMG/M metagenome (GOLD analysis project Ga0164243, IMG submission 108781) | Organic Plus compost microbial communities from Emeryville, California, USA - Original compost - Organic plus compost (OP) | ecosystem: Engineered > Solid waste > Mixed feedstock >... | reverse complement strand
GGTGGCCGGGTTGTCGCTGCTGCGGTTCGACCCGCTGGGGCTGCACCGGCTGCGCCGCTCCCCCGCCCCGGACGTGCCGGAGCCGGAGGAGCAGGCGGAGCGGGCGGCCTGAGCTCGCAGTTCATCCACTTCGGACGAAGTTGCCGGCGCGGGAGGCCATCGCTCGTCCACTTCGGACGCGGGCTCGTCCTCGGCCGCGGGGGCCCACGGCACGAGGGCGGGCCGCCGGATCTCCCCGGCGGCCCGTCGTCACGACCAGCGGATCACTTCGGCGCCGATGGCTTCAGCGTCCGCTCGTCGCAGTGGCCGAGCGCCACCTGCGTCTGATCACTGCAGTGCCCGAGCACTCTGCACCCGATCACTGCGGTGCCCGATCACTCCAGCACCCGAGCACTGCAGCTCGAGCACCGCAGCCTCCGAGCACTGCAGCGCCCGATCACTTGAGGGCGCCCATCGACAGCCCCCGCACCAGCTGCCGCTGCGCGATCCAGCCGACGATGACCACCGGCAGCACCGCCAGCGTCGCCGCCGCCGACAGCCGCGCCCAGTACAGCCCCTCGCTGGTGATGAACCCGACGAGGAACACCGGCACGGTGGGCGCGTTGATCGCGGTCAGGTTCACCGCGAAGAAGAACTCGTTCCACGCGAAGATCGCGCAGATCAGCGCGGTCGCCGCGATGCCGGGCGCGACCATCGGCAGCAGCACCCGGGTCAGCTCGGTGCGCAGCCCGGCGCCGTCGACCTTCGCGGCCTCCAGCACCTCGCTCGGCACCTCCTGGAAGAACGAGCGCATCATCCACACCGCGATCGGCAGGTTCATGCCGCTGTAGAGCAGCACCAGCGCCCACACGTTGTCGAGCAGGTGGATCTGCTGCGCGGCCACGAAGATCGGCACGATGGCCGCCACGACCGGCAGCATCTTGGTGGAGATGAAGAAGAACAGCGCGTCCTTGGTGCCCCGCACCGGCCGGACGGACAGCGCGTACGCGGCCGGCACGGCCAGCACCACCACCAGCAGGCAGGACACGACCGTGGCGATCAGCGAGTTCGCCAGGTACGGCCCGAGCCCGCCGTCGAACACCAGCCGGTACTGGTCGAGGGTCGGGGTGAACAGGAACGTCGGGTCCTCGGTGTAGGCGTCGCTCTCCTGCTTGAAGGAAGTCAGCACCATCCAGAACACCGGGAACACGAACAGCACGCCCAGCGCCCAGGTGAGGATCGTCAGCGCGGCACCACCCGCGGATCGGCGTCTCATTCGGAAACCTCCCTGCCGGAGACGGCGGTGAAGATCGCCCGCAGCGCGAAGGTGGCCACGATGATCGTCAGGATCACGACCACGACGCCGAGCGCGGCCGCCTGGCCGACGTCGAAGCCCTGGAAGACCCGCTGGTAGAGGTAGTAGGGCAGGTTCGTGGTGGCGATGCCCGGCCCGCCCTGGGTGAGCATGAAGATCTCGTCGAAGGTGTTCACCACGTAGATCGAGCCGAGCAGCCCGGCCAGCTGGATGTACCGGCGCAGGAACGGCAGCGTCAGGTACCGGAACGCCTGCCACGCGGTGGCGCCGTCGACCTTCGCGGCCTCCAGCACGTCCCGCGGCTGGCTCTGCAGCCCGGCGAGCACGATCAGCATCATGAACGGCGTCCACCGCCACACCAGCGCGATGAGCACCGAGGTCATCGGGTACTGCCCGACCCAGTCGATGCCGCCGAGCCCGATCGGCCCGAGCACCGCGTCCACCAGCCCGTAGGTCGGGTTGAGCATGCTGGTCTTCCACAGCAGCGCCGAGGCCACCGGCATGATCAGGAACGGGGTGATCAGCATGGTGCGCACCACCCCGCGGCCGAAGAACGGCCGGTCCAGCAGCAGCGCCAGCGCGATGCCCAGCACCAGCGAGACCAGCACGCAGCCGGCGGTGACGACGACCGTGTTCAGCGCGGCCGTGTAGAACTCGCTGTCGGTGAACACGTCGACGTAGTTGTCCAGGCCGACGAAGCCCCACGAGCCGGGCCGCAGCAGGTTCCACGAGTGCAGCGAGTAGATGATCGTGGCCAGGAACGGCGCCTGGGTGATGATGATCGTGAAGATCAGCGCGGGCAGCAGCGGCCCGCGCCGGGCCCACTTCTCCTTGCGGCCGAGGGGTTTCGGGGCCGCGGTCAGCTGCGCGGTGGTCATGGCCGGTAGCTCTCCCCCACGGTCTCGGCGTAGCGCTGCGCCTGCTCCAGCGCCTCGTCCACGGATTTGCTGCCTGCGATGGCCGCGGACATCTGCTGGCTGACCCGGGTGCCGAGGTCGACGAACTCGGGGATGCGCACGAACTGCAGGCCCTCGTACGGGGTGGGCTGCGGGCTCGGCCGGGTCTGGTCGGTGCTGCTGATGCCGTGCAGCGTGGGCCGGGCGAACGCGGCGGCGGCCTGCTGGTACTGCGGGATGCGGTAGGTGGACTGGCGACTGCCGGGCGGCAGGTTCTGCCAGCCGAGGCGTTCACCGACGGTCTTGATGTAGTCCTTGGAGGTGGCCCACGAGATGAACTTCCAGGCGTCGCTGGGGTTCTCGGTGGTCTTCGGCACCCCGAGCGCCCAGGTGTAGAGCCAGCTGGCGGGCTTGCCGGCGGGCCCGGTCGGGGCGTTGGCGTAGCCGACCTTGCCGGCCACGTTGGACTCGGCGGGGTCTTCCAGCGTCCCGGCCGAGGAGGTCGAGTCGAACATCATGGCCGCGTTGCCCTGCCCGAACTCGGTGAGGCACTCGGTGAACCCGCTGCTGGAGGCGCCCGGCTCGCCGTGGTCGCGCACCAGGTCGACGTAGAACTTCGCGGCCGCGCGCACCTCCGGGGAGTTCAGCTGCGCGTTCCACTGCGGGTCGAACCAGCGCCCGCCGAAGGAGTTGATGACGGTGTTGATCGGCGCGAGCGATTCGCCCCAGCCGGGCAGCCCGCGCAGGCAGATCCCGGCGCGGCCGTCCTGGTCCAGCTTCGCGGCCATGTCCGCGACCTGCTGCCAGGTCGGGTTCTCCGGCATGGTCAGCCCGGCCTGCTGGAACAGGTCCTTGCGGTAGTTCAGCAGCGCCGTCTCCCCGTAGAACGGCGCGGCGTACATGTGCCCGCGGTACGACAGCGAGTCCCGGATCGAGGGGATGAAGTCGCCGGCGTCGTAGCCGGGCGTGGCCGCCATCCGCGGCGAGAGGTCCTGCAGCCAGCCGTTGGCGGCCCAGATCGGCGCCTCGTAGTTGCTGACCATGACCACGTCGAACTGGCCGCTGCCGGTGGCGACCGACTGGGTGATCTTGTCGCGGGCCTGGTTCTCCGGCAGCGAGATGAACCGCAGCCGCAGGTCCGGGTGCTGCTTCTCGAACTCCCCGGCCAGCTGCTGCATGTCCTCCATCTGCGGGTTGGACACCACCGCCACCCGCAGCACCCGCCGCCCGTCGGCGGAGCCGACCGCGCCGGCCCCCGCGCATCCCGCGGTGAGCAGCGCGGTCGCCAGCAGCGCCAGCACCGCCCACCCTGTCCTGCCGAGTCGCATCGGCCCTCCCCTTCCGCCGCGGGTTCTAGGCCCGCACCACCTTCGGTCCGATCGCCTCGATGTCCTCGGCGATGCCCCGGTCCAACCCGGTGTCGGTGACCAGCACGTCGACCTCGGACAGGTCGCCGTACCGGTGCAGCGAGACCGGGCCGATCTTGGTGTGGTCGGCGAGCAGCACCCGCCGGCGCGCGCCGCGCAGCATCAACGTCTTGATCTCCGCGGAGTTCTGGTCCGGGGTGGTCAGGCCCCGGTGCAGGGACACGCCGTCGGTGCCGAGGAAGGCGACGTCGGCGAAGACCTCCCGCCACCGCTGCGCCGCCCACGCCCCGACGCCGCCGTTGGTGGTGGCGCGGACCCGGCCGCCGGGGGTGAGCACCGACAGGTTCGGGCGGGCGGCCAGCGACACGGCGATGCTCAGGCTGTCGGTGATCACCGTCAGCGGCCGGTCGGTGGGCAGGAGTTCGGCGAAGCGGGCGCAGGTGGTGCCGGATTCGACGAGGATCGCGCCCTCGCGGGGAACCTCGGCCAGCGCGGCCCGGCTGATGCGGGTCTTCTCCGCGACCATCACGTTCTCGCGGGCGGACAGCTGCGGGTCGAAGCTCCAGCGCTCGACGGGGATGGCGCCGCCGTGCACCCGGTGCAGGAAGCCGTGCTCCTCGAGCACGGTCAGGTCGCGGCGGATCGTCTCCGGGGTCACCTGCAGCTCGCCGGCGAGGCCGGTCACGTCCACCCGGCCGTCCTGCCTGGCCCGCTCGACGATCAGCTGCTGGCGTTCCCGCGCGTACACCCGGCGGCCTCCGGTCTCGACCGGACTGCGATGTCCGAATCGGTCCGCTTCACTCTGACCGCGTTTGTTTATCTCCCCCGCGAGCTGATCGTCAAGAGTCCGCTACTGACGATTTGACCGGCTCGACGGCGGCGGGCGGCGAGCCGGAACCGCACCGCCGCCACTGGTGACGCACCGGAACGGGCGCATCCGGAAACGAGGCCGGGGACGCGAAGCGGGCCGGGGTGCGCCACCCCGGCCCGCCGTCAGCTTCCCGCGCCAGCCGCGCGATATCTCCGCGTCAGCTGCGCCGTGTCTGCGCGATCAGCCGCGCAGCATCTCCGCGACGAGGAACGCCAGCTCCAGCGACTGCTGGGTGTTCAGCCGCGGGTCGCAGGCCGTCTCGTAGCGGCCGGACAGGTCGGTGTCCGAGATGTCCTGCGCCCCGCCGAGGCACTCGGTGACGTCCTCACCGGTCAGCTCGATGTGCACGCCGCCGGGATGGGTGCCCAGGTGGTGGTGCACCTCGAAGAAGCCCTGCACCTCGTCCACCACGCGGTCGAAGTGGCGGGTCTTGTAGCCGGTGCTGGACTCGTGGGTGTTGCCGTGCATCGGATCGCACTGCCAGACGACCTGGTGCCCGGCGGCGGTCACCTTCTCCACGATCGGCGGCAGCAGGTCGCGGACCTTGCCGTTGCCCATGCGGCTGATCAGGGTGAGCCGGCCGGGCTCGCGGTGCGGGTCCAGCCGCTCGACGTACTCGACGGCCTGCTCCGGCGTGGTGCTCGGGCCGATCTTCAGGCCGATCGGGTTCGAGATCAGCTCGGCGAACGCCACGTGCGCGTGGTCGAGCTGCCGCGTGCGGTCCCCGATCCACAGGAAGTGCCCGGACAGGTCGTACAGCCGCGGGGTGCCGTGCGAGGTGTCCAGCCGCAGCATCGCGCGCTCGTAGTCCAGCACCAGCGACTCGTGGCTGGCGAACAGGTCCACCGCGTGCAGGCTCGAGTCGTCCACGCCGCAGGCCGACATGAACCGCAGGCCGCGGTCGATCTCGGCGGCCACCGACTCGTAGCGCTCCCCGGCCGGGGAGTTGAGCACGAAGTCCTTGTTCCAGTCGTGCACCTTCGCCAGCGCGGCCATGCCGCCGCTGGTCAGCGCCCGGGACAGGTTCATCGCCGCGCTCGCGTTGGCGTAGGCGCGGATCAGCCGGGACGGGTCGTGCTTGCGGGCCTCCTCGGTGGCGACCAGCGAGTTGACCATGTCCCCGCGGTAGCTGGGCAGGCCGAGCGCGTCGGTGGACGACGAGCGCGGCTTGGCGTACTGCCCGGCCAGCCGGCCGAGCTTGACCACCGGCATGCTCGCGCCGTAGGTCAGCACCACCGCCATCTGCAGCAGGGTGCGGATGTTGCCGCGGATGTGCGGCTCGGTGTTGTCCGCGAACGTCTCCGCGCAGTCCCCGCCCTGCAGCAGGAACGCCTCCCCGCGCGCGACCTGGGCCAGCTGCTGCCGCAGCCGGTCCACCTCGGAGGGCACGGTCACCGGCGGCACGCTCTCCAGCACCTTGCGGACGGGGGCGACCTGCTCCTCGGGCCACTCGGGCTGCTGGGCGGCGGGCAGCTTCAGCGCCTCGTCCAGGCGGGCGCGCATCTCGGTGGGCAGCGGAGGCAGTTCCGGCAGTTCATCGACCGGAACATCGACGGTCCAATTCACAGGACCAGGATAGGGCCCGGCTGCGATCGATTTTCATTCGGGAGGCCCGGGTCACGTCGATTCAGCACGCCCCGCGCTCGATCGGGCACGGGCCGCGTCGATCAGTACGCGCCGCCGAGCTTGCGGTGGTCCCAGCTGATCACCCGGGTCGGGGTGAACCGCATCCCGACCCGCTTGGGCACCTGGGCGCGGACCGCTTCGCGGCCCTGCTCGTCGAGGGCGCCGCCGGCGTAGCGCTCGGTCAGCGCGGCGCCGATGCGCTCGACCTCCGCGGGGTCGTCGAGCAGCTCCACGTCGCACTCCAGCGAGACGCCGCGCAGCTGGTCGTAGCTGTCGCCGGTCTCCAGCAGCAGGGTGGCGCGCGGGTCGCGGCGCAGGTTCAGCGTCTTCTGCGCCTTGCCGAACGACCAGAGCTCGATGACCTGCCCGTCCGGCACGAACCACATGGGAACCAGGTGCGGGCGGCCGTCCTGCTTGGTGCTGGCGAGCACGACGGTGCGCCGCTGCGCGATGAACTCGACGACCTCCTGCTCGGTCATCCGGATCTGGTCTCGCCGGGACATCGGCACCTCCTCGCCGTGGGCGGCGCGAGCCTACCCCGGCGCCGATCACGTTTCGAGACCGGAGAGATCCGCAATGCCGCCGGACCGAACGCGCGCGGGCCGCGGCCACCGCAGCGACCGCGGCCCGGGCGGCTCAGCCGAACAGCACCTCCGCCTCGGCGTAGCGGCCCAGCGGCACGGTCTTGAGCTTCGCGGTCGCCGCCGACAGCGGGACGCGCACGATGTCGGTGCCGCGCAGCGCCACCATCTTGCCGAAGTCGCCCTCGGCCACCGCGTCCACCGCGTGCAGCCCGAACCGGGTGGCCAGCACCCGGTCGTAGGCGGTCGGGGTGCCGCCGCGCTGGGTGTGGCCGAGCACCACGGCGCGGGACTCCTTGCCGGTGCGGTGGGCGATCTCGTCGGCGAGCCAGGTGCCGACGCCGCCGAGCCGGACGTGGCCGAACGCGTCGGTCTCGCCGGTCTGCAGCACCTCCTGGCCGTTCTCCGGCATCGCGCCCTCGGCGACGACGATGATCGGCGCGTACTGCCGCTCGAAGCGCTGCTGCACCCAGTCGACGACCTGGTCGACGTTGAACGGCTTCTCCGGCCCGAGGATCACGTTGGCACCGCCGGCCAGCCCGGAGTGCAGCGCGATCCAGCCCGCGTGCCGGCCCATCACCTCCACGACCAGCGCGCGGTGGTGCGATTCGGCGGTGGTGCGCAGCCGGTCGATCGCCTCGGTCGCGATGTGCACCGCGGTGTCGAAGCCGAAGGTGTAGTCGGTGGCGTCCAGGTCGTTGTCGATCGTCTTGGGCACGCCGACGACCGGGACCCCGTCGGCGGTGAGCTTGTCGGCCACGCCGAGGGTGTCCTCGCCGCCGATGGCGACCAGCGCGTCCACGCCCTGCTCGCGCATCGTGGCCTTGATCCGCTCGACCCCGTCGTCGACCTTGTACGGGTTGGTGCGCGACGAACCGAGGATCGTGCCGCCGCGGCCGAGGATGTCCTCCACCGCGTCGAGGCCGAGCTCGGTCGTGGTGCCCTCCAGCGGTCCCTGCCAGCCGTTGCGGAAGCCGACCACCTCGAACTCGTGCACCGCGATCCCCTTGCGGGTCACCGCCCGCAGCACCGCGTTCAGCCCGGGGCAGTCACCGCCGCCGGTCAACACCCCGATACGCGTTCCAGCCGGCATCGTCGCCGCCTCCTCGCTTCGCTCCGCGGCGAGCCGTGCTCGCTGCGAATCGTGATCTGGATCTCTCCGGGGCAGCCTGGCACGGCCTGTATCGGTGCAGCAAGTACTCCGACAGGTGGACGATCACCGCGGAACGACCACCCCGCGCCCTCCGGTTAACACCCCCACCGCGCCCCGAAACCGTTGCCCCGCAACGAAAATCCGCCGCAGCCCCCGCCACGGCAACGCCGGGGCAGCCACCCCTCGGACGCCCCCGCGAGACACCGCGAAGCTCCGACCGACGACTCCCGGAAACCGCCCCAGGCCCGAGCGCCGACCGACCACGCGCTCACCGACGTGCAACCGGCGCGTGGGCTCCCAGGACTCAAGCAACCGGCAACGCCCTCGCCGACCGACCACGTGCTCACCCGCGCTCAAGCGGGGCGAGCCGCTTCCGCCGCCTGAGCAGCTCGCACCGCCGCAGGTTCTCCGCGGCTTTCTCCCGAGGACAGGCGTAGATGATCTACTCGAGGTGGCGATCCCGCAGCGGGAAAACATCTGAGGTTCCGCCACTCGCACCGCCGGGAAATCGGAACCCCCACTCCAGCAGACAACCCGAAGGCACCGCTACGCAGAGCGTCCGCACAATCACGAAAGCGGAAACCCCTTCTTCTTCTGGATTTCCTGGATCACTTCCCACCTGCGCAGGTTGTGCCTGGCGTCGGCGAGCGCGTCGTGGGCGTTGTCAGGCGGCGTGGGCAGCGGGGGTTTGCCGACGTCTTCCCAGCGTTGCCGCAGGTCACGGGTGAACTTGGGGATGCGGGAGGGCAGGGCGGGCATCGCTCCCCACAGCTGGGCGAGCGCGACGTGGTCGTAGGCGGCGTACCAGGCCCAGAGCTCGATGTTCTTGCCCGCGCGGGCGGTGAGGAATTCGTAGAGGTCTTCGCGGATGCGCGCGCGGGAGCGCCACGACTGGTCGGACGGCGGTGGGAGTTGCGGCAGCACGTGCCGGCGGACCCATTGGCCGGCGCGGGCGGCGTCGAACTCGGTGGAGACCGCGTAGAACTCGCGGCCGGTCTCGTCGACCACGCCGATCGAGACGAGGTCGATGGTCCGCCCGTCCTCGATGAATTCACAGTCGTAGAAGAACCGCACCGACCCAGCCTAAAGAGCGCCTCCGCGGGCTCGGCCCGGCCCCGCCCGCATCGGCGCTGGTGGGGGTGTGCTGCGATGCCCGGCTGGGCTCAGCCGGCTTTGGTGCGGGGGACGCGGTCGCCGCTCTCCCAGCCGGCGACGTGCTTGCCCTGGGCGGCGAGGTCGTCCTTGGCCTTGGCGGCGTAGATGTCGACGTATTCCTGCCCGGACAGCTCCATGAGCGCGTACATGATCTCGTCGGTGATGGAGCGTTCGACGAACCGGTCGCCGGCGAGGCCTTCGTAGCGGGAGAAGTCGAGCGGTTCGCCGATCTTGATGCGCACCTTGTGCGGGTACCACATCTTGGAGCCGATGGGGTTGACCTTGTCGGTGCCGAACATGGCGATGGGGATGACGGGCACGTCGGCTTCGAGGGCCATGCGGGCGACGCCGGTCTTGCCCTTGTACAGCCGGCCGTCGGGGGAACGGGTGCCTTCCGGGTAGACGCCGAGGAGCTTGCCCTCCCGCAGCAGCCGCACGCCGGTGTCGAGGGCGGCCTGGGCGGCGGCGCCGCTGGAGCGGTCGATGGGGACCTGGCCGACGCCGGAGAAGAAGTACCGCTGGAAGCGGCCTTTGAGCCCGGTGCCGGTGAAGTACTCGCGCTTGGCGAGGAAGGTGACGCGCCGCGGCATCATCAGCGGCATGAAGAACGAGTCGGCGACGGCGACGTGGTTGCTGACGAGGATCGCCGCGCCGGACTGCGGCACGTGCTCGGCGCCTTCCACCTCCGGGCGGCAGAACAGCTTCATGAGGGGACCGAGCAGGATGTGCTTCAAGACCCAGTACAGCACGCGCCGCGCCTTTCTGAACACAAGGGATTCCTGGTTCAGGTTACGGAGCGGCGGTGGGGTGCACAATGCGCCCCCTTCCGAACCGGATCAGCCCGTGGAGATCGCCCCGCGCGGCCCCCTCTCGTGCGACGATGAGGCGGTACCGGCAGGGGCGAACCGTAGGGAGGTTGCGGTGCCCGTACTTCCCGGCGCCGAACCGTTCGTGCACGCGGGTTCCGACGATGTCGGTGTGCTGCTGTGCCACGGGTTCACCAGCACTCCGCAGAGCATGCGGGACTGGGGTGAGCACTTGGCCGCCGAGGGGATCTCGGTGCGCTGCCCCCGCCTGCCGGGCCACGGCACCGCGTGGCGCGAGTTGAACCGCACCCGGTGGACCGACTGGTACGCGACCGTCGAGCGGGAGTTCGGCCTGCTGCGCAGCACGTGCCGCTCGGTGTTCGTGTTCGGCCAGTCGATGGGCGGGGCGCTGGCGCTGCGGCTGGCCCAGGAGCACCCGGAGGTCACCGGTCTGGTGCTGGTGAACCCGTCGGTGCTGACGCTGCGCCGGGAGGCGGCGCTGCTGCCGCTGCTGTCGCGGGTGCTGCCCGCCGGGCGCGGGGTCGCCGGGGACATCGCGAAGGCCGGCGCGAGCGAGCTGGCCTACGACCGGATGCCGTTGAAGGCCGCCACGAGCATGCGGCAGCTGTGGCGGATCGTGCGGCGCGACCTGGGCAAGGTGCGGGCGCCGCTGCTGCTGGCCCGCTCGGCCGCCGACCACGTCGTCGAGCCGCTGAACGCGCAGGTCGTGCTGGACGGCGTGCGCAGCGCGGACGTGGCGGAGATCGTGCTGCGGGACAGCTTCCACGTCGCCACCCTCGACCACGACGCCCCGGCGCTGTTCGCCGGTAGCGTCGAGTTCACCAGCAGGATCCACCGCGAACGCGTCGAGGAACCAGCATGAGCGCGCGTCGAGACAACGCCGACGGACCCGAGGACATCGACGCGGCGTTCGCGGAGATCGTCGCCGGGTTGGAGCAGGACGAGCAGCTGGCCCGCTGGCCGGACGAGGAGTCCGCGCGACTCGACGAGCCGGAGCCGGACGCCCCGGAGCCGCCGGAGTCCGGCCCGCGGGATTGGGCGCCGGTCGAGGAGGACGAGGGCCACTACGAGCCGCCGGAGCCGCCGCCGATGCCGCGGCCGAGCGCGGCGGCCGTGGGCGGGATCGCGCTGATCCTCATCGGCGTGCTCCTGCTGCTGGTGCCGGGGCTGGCGGGCCTGGGCGGTTCGGTGGCGCTGGGCGTCGGGCTGATCACGGTCAGCATCGGCATCGGCTGGTTGCTGCTGCGGTTGCGGCGCAGCCCGCCGGACGACGACGGCGCGCGGCTGTAGCGAACGCGGCGGCGCCCGGCCGGATCACCGGCCGGGCGCCGCGGTGCGCGGATCAGTTGGTGATGTAGTCGGTGCAGTTGTCCTCGCGGTGGCAGACCATCATCGACAGGCCCTGCACGTTGAGCTCCTTGCCCTGCTGGGCGATCAGGTAGATCTCGGTCGGCTTGTCACCGGGGTGCGTCAGCACCTGCGGGACGACCGCCCCACCGCGCGGCTGCGCGTCGACCTTCACGTTGGCCCAGCACTGCGGGGTGGCCGGTTCGCTGTAGTTCTCGACCTTCAGCAGCCACTGCGGGGCGTAGCCGTCGGGCGAGGGCGCCTGCGCCGAGATGCTCGCGATGTACGAGCAGCCCTCGTGGTTGATCTCGACCGGGTAAATCCCGGCGTTGGCCGCCGGGGCGAGCGCGGCGCTGAGCGCCGCCGCGACGCCCGTGGTTCCGAGCGCCTTCCAGAGCTTGCGCATCGTCGGTTCCTCCGATTGTTCTCCGGGCCGGAGTGCACCGGTACGCGCGCGGCCGGCGATGGCGCCCGCGCCGACCCCTCAGCCCGGACGCCGCCGATACCGCGACATCGTCCCCAGTTCGGCCGCGCTGCGATGGCGGGCCTTCCCCAGCTTTCCTGCGCGGCGGCCCTGATCGGCGCGCCGCGGTCCGGGAACTTAGGGGAGATCCGTGAACCGCTGGTGAACGCGGCTCGACGGCCCCTCGATGGTCCGGCGGCGAACCGGTGATCGGTCTCAGGCGCGCGCGTGCGCGGCCACGTGCTCGCGGGCGAGCGTGGCGGCCCCGACGATGCCCGCCTCGTCGCCGTGGCGGGCCACCCGGACCTGCGCCAGCGGGCGGTGCCCGGCGCCGGTGATCGCCGCGGCGTAGTGCTCGCGGGCGGGCTGCAGGAACAGGTGCGCGGATTCGGAGACGCCGCCGGCGAGGACCACGACCTCCGGGTCGTAGACGTCGGCGACCAGCGCGAGCCCTTCGCCGAGCCAGCGGCCGAGCTCGTCGACCGCGCGGCGCGCGACCGGGTCGCCGTCCTCGGCGGCGTGCGCGATGCGCTCGCCGGTGATCTCGCCGGGGTCGGCGGCGGCCTGCGCGGCCAGCGGGGAGGACTCGTCGGCGGCCAGCATCTCCAGCGCGGTGCGGGCCAGCGCGGTGCCGCTGCAGTAGCGCTCCCAGCAGCCGCGCTTGCCGCACGGGCACTCGCGGCCGTCCGGCACCAGCCGCAGGTGCCCCAGCTCGGGGGCCACTCCGTGCGCCCCGCGGAAGACGTCGCCGTCGAGCACCAGGGCGCCGCCGATGCCGGTGCCGATCGCCACCAGCGCGGCCACCTTCGCGCCGACCGCGGCGCCGAACCGCTGCTCGGCGATCGCGGCCGCGTTCGCGTCGTGCTCGAGCACGACCGGCAGGCCGACCCGCGCGGCGATGTTGTCGGCGACCGCGACGTGCCGCCACGGCAGGTGCGGGGCGAAGCGCACCACCCGGCGGTCCTCGCTGACGAAACCGGCCACCGCCAGGCCCACCGCGGCCACCGGGTAGCGGTCGGCCAGCGCGCGCACGGTGCCCGCGATGGCCGAGTCCAGCTCCGGCCCGCTGCCCGCGGACGGCACCCGCAGCGTCTCCAGCACCGTGCCCTGCGGGTCCACCACGCTGGCCCGCACGCTGGTGCCGCCGACATCGACTCCGACGGTCAGCAACGTCTAATCCCCTGTCGCCTCGGCGTTTCCCTGCCCGCGCGGGGTGCCCCCGCCGCGCGTCCGGCGAACGTCGATGCGCTGCACCTTGGGCGCGGCCGCCGGTTCGGCGCGGTCGTGCGCACCGGTCCGCGGATCCGGCGCGGTGCGCTCGTGCCCGTGCTCGTGCTCGGCGAGGGAGTCCCGCAGCAGCTCCACCAGCCCGGCCAGCTGGTCGGCCAGCCGTTCGGTCAACTCCGGCCGGTCGCCGCGCACCAGAGCCGCGATCGCGCAGATGGGGCACCATCCGCAGCTCGCGGAACCGCCGGGCGCGGAGTCCTGCCGATCAGAGCCGCCGGTGGTCGAACCACCGGCGCCGCGCAGGTATTCCTCGGCGCGCCAGGCCGCGGCGTCCAGCAGCAGCCGGAACTCCTCGGCCATCCGGTCGCCGCGCCCGGATTCCCCGGTTCGCCCCGGTTCCCCGGCGCTCCCCTGCTGCCCGGTGTGCTCGGAGTGCTCATCCGCCATCGGGACCACCACATCCACTCGGAGCCGTCATCGCATCCACTGCTCGGGGTCGGGCCGGAAGGAGATGGTCAGCCCGCCGTCGTCGGCGACCGCGTCGGTGACCAGGCACCGGCGCAGCACCGCGGGCAGCGCGACCAGCCGGCGCCGGCCGTCGATGGTGACCGCCAGCTCGTCCCCGATCCGCGCCAGGTCCAGCGCGGCGTCGTCGTGCAGCGGCAGCGCGATCCGCAGCGTGTACTCGGAGTCGAGCGCGCGCCCGCCCCCGCCGAGTTCCATCTGCGGGGCTCGCGCCGCGCCCTCCACCGGGTCGTCGGCGCCGTAGAGCTCGTCGGCGAGCTCCAGCAGCGCACCCGCCCCCACCGGTTCGGCGGCCCGGTGCTGCACCGAGCGCACCGGCAGGTCGGTGGCCGCCCGCACCTCGGACAGCACCGCGTCCTGCTCCTTGCGCCGGGTGCGCAGCCAGGTGGCCGCCGCGCCGCGCGCCGAGCCCGGGTGCGGCACCACGCGGTTGGCGATCAGCCCGTCGACCGGGATCTGCTGCAGCGCCAGCGCGGTCAGCGTGCGGCGGGTCTCGGCGGCGACCACGGCCTCCGGGGTGAGCACCAGCCGCACCCCGGTGCGCTCCGAGCACAGCGCGTTGCGCAGCACCAGCAGCCGCTCGGCCAGCCGCCCCAGCGCGTCGGCGACCGCGTCCCAGCGGTCGACGTTCTCGCTGCCGGCGATGCCGGCGAGCACGCCGCGGACCACGCGGCGGTGCGCGGGGAACAGCCGCTCCAGGTAGCCGCTCAGCGACTCGGGCAGCGACAGCAGCCGCAGCGTCTCGGCGGTCGGGCCGCAGTCGACCACCACGGCGTCCCACAGCCCGCTGTCGGCGAAGCCGACGACCTCGCCGAGCGCGAGCAGGTCCTCCGCCCCGGGCAGGTGGGTCAGCTCCTCGGCGTCGAGCTCGCTGACGCCGGCGCCGAGCAGCACGGTGCGCAGGTGCTCGCGCAGCTGCGCCCAGGCCTGGTCGAGCAGTCCGCGGGTCTGGACCTCGGCGGCGTGCAGCACGGCGCTGCGCTCACCGGCGCGCAGTTCCACTTCGGACGGTTCGCCGCCGAGCCCGGTGCCGAGCGCGTCGCCCAGCGAGTGCGCCGGATCGGTGGAGACCACCAGCACCTTTCGCCCGCGTTCGGCCAGGCGGGCGGCGGTCGCCGCGGCGAGGGTCGTCTTGCCGACGCCGCCTTTTCCGGTGAACAACAGGATGCGCACGGGCGGTCTCTGCGATCGGGTCGGGGTGATCTCGGTCTGCTGGATCTTCGTACTGGATCTCCGTTGCGCCCGCATGTCGGGCGCGGACCGAACGGCGAAACGCCGCAGGCGCCCGGCCGGGGCTCAGGAGGCTTCGACGCGGCGCTTGAGCTCCTTGAGCGCCGTGTTCATGATCATCTTCTCGGCCTTGCGCTTGAACATGCCGATCATCGGGATCGCCAGGTCCACCGCCAGGCTGTAGGTGACCTCGGTGCCGCCGTCGTCCAGCGGCTTGAGCGAGTAGGTGCCGCGCTGGTCCTTCTGCACCTGCCCCTCGGACAGGGTCCAGCTGACCGACAGCCCGTCGGCGGCCCACTCGTAGACGTTGACGTAGGTGTCCTTGACGACGCCCGCATCGAGCACGAAGCGGACCTTCTCGGCCAGCCCGGAGCTGGTCGTGGCCAGCACCTCGGTCTCCTTGACCGCCTCCGCCCACTCCGGGTAGGCGGCGAAGTCCGAGATCACCGCCATGATCTCGGCGGGAGGTGCCTGGATCACGATGGACTGGGTGGACTGATCGACCATGCCGCGAAGATTACAGGTCCGCCACCGCCCGCCGCGGCACCGGACACCGGTGTCGAGAGCCCCTCACCAGCGCAGCGCGTAGGGCTTCTCGGTGCGCTTGAAGTGGCCGACGTTGACGCACTCGGTGTGCCCGATCCGCACCCGCGGCGCGAGCGGCTGGTGCACGTGCCCGAACAGCGACCAGCGCGGCCGGTCCTGCTCGATGCGGCGCAGCAGCGCGGCCGAGCCGTGCTCGGCGCGGCGGGCCGCGACGTCGTAGACCAGCTCGGGCACCGCGGGCGGCAGGTGGGTGCACAGCACGTCGACCGGGCCCAGGGCGGCGACCGCGGCGTCGTACTCCTCCTCCGGGCGCACGTACGGCTGCCACGGGCCGTCCCGGCGCAGCCGCGCGCCCGGCCCGGCGATCGTGCCGCCGACGAAGCCGAACGCCAGCCCGCCGATCTCGACGGTCTCGCCGTCGACGAAGTGCAGGCCGGAGCGGGCGAACTCGGACCACAGGCCGGGCTCGTCGACGTTGCCGGCGATCGCGTAGGTCGGGGCGGTCATCGCCGCGAACAGCTCGGAGTACTGCTCCAGCACGGCCTCCTTGACCACGCTGCGCGGATCGTCCAGCGAGGCCCACAGCGACCGCACGTAGGCCCCCAGCTCCGGGCCGCGGTGGTTGCGGCGCAGCTCGGCGAACTCGGAGACCCGCTCGGCCCCGAACACCGCGCCGAGGATGCCGCCGCCGTGGTCGTGGTAGTCCACGAAGTCGATCAGGTCGCCGAGCACCAGCAGCGCGTCCGCGCCGTCCCCGGCCCGCTTGAGGGCCTCGGCGTTGCCGTGAACGTCGGACACCACGTGCACCCGCACAGTCGCTCCTCCTGTGATCAGCTCGTCCGGGCCGGCGGGCTGCCGGGTTCGCGGCCGGCCTCCACCCGGGCCTTCACCGCGAAGGCCACCTCCCGCGCGGCCAGCCTGCGCCGCCGCTGCTCGGCCGTCACCCACCTCCCGCTCCGCGGACGCGCGGGGTCGGCGCGCAGGAAGTAGTGCAGCACGGTGCCGTCCAGCACCGGCTCCAGCCACACCTCCATGCTGCCGCGCAGCGCACCGCCCACCTGCCACCGCACCCCCTCGGCGCCGCGGTCGGCCGCGGTGGTCAGCCGCAGGCCGGGCCACTGGCGGGGCCACTCGGCGGGGTCGGCGAAGTGCCCGGCCACCGCGGCCGGCGGCGCGGCGAAAAACAACTCCTCGATCACATCGATGGCGGGCATGGCCGCAGCCTGCCATGATCCGCGCCGACCGGGTACGGCGCCGACGGGGTGCGGCGATCTCCCGGGTCGCGCGTGACGTGCAGCGCGGGCATGGCACCCTGCGTTCCGATGCGATTCGACCCTGACGAGTTCCGCATCTGCTAACTCGGGACTACCGCCGAGTAACCATCGGCGTTAGGTTGTGCCCACATTTCGCGTTTATCGGAGGTTCCAAGGTGCGAGAGTTCAGCGTCCCCGCCACGAACACGGTGGCTGATGACGAGAACCTCACCGACATGGTGTGGGCCAACGCGGAACGCTTCGGTGGCACCGTGAGCTTCCGCCGCCGGGTGGACGGCACCTGGATCGACGTGACCGCGGCCGACTTCGCCGCCCAGGTGCTGGCTGTCGCCAAGGGGCTGATCGCCGCCGGGATGCAGCACGGCGACCGGATCGGGCTGATGTCCCGGACCCGCTACGAGTGGAGCCTGCTGGACTTCGCGATCTGGACCGCGGGCTGCGTGACGGTGCCGATCTACGAGACCTCCTCCGCCGACCAGGCCGAGTGGATCCTCACCGACTCCGGCGCCAAGGCCGTGTTCGTGGAGACCGATGCGCACCGCGCCGAGCTCGACTCCGTCGTGGACAAGCTCGCCGAGGTCTCGCACATCTGGCAGATCGAGGTGCCCGGCTCCGGCGGGGGCGCCGCCGCGGTCGACGAGCTCACCGCCCTCGGCGCCGAGATCCACGACGACGACGTGCACAAGCGCCGCCGCGAGGTCCGCGCCGACGAACTCGCCACGCTGATCTACACGTCCGGCACCACCGGCCGGCCCAAGGGCTGCGAGCTGACCCACCGCAACATGCTCGCCGAGGTGCGCGCGGGGGTGCAGGCGTTCCCGCACCTGCTGCAGCACGGCAACTCGATGCTGATGTTCCTGCCGATGGCGCACGTGCTCGCCCGCGCCATCGCCACCGCCTGCGTGTACGCCCGCGCCACGCTCGGGCACACCGGCGACGTCAAGGAGCTCGTCAGCGACCTCGGCTCGTTCCGCCCGACGATGGTGCTCGCCGTGCCGCGCGTGTTCGAGAAGGTCTACAACACCGCCAAGCAGAAGGCGCACTCCGACGGCAAGGGCCGGATCTTCGACGCCGCCGAGGAGACGGCGGTCGCCTACAGCAAGGCGCTCGACGAGGGCGGGCCCGGGCTGCTGCTGCGCGCCAAGCACGCGCTGTTCGACAAGCTCGTCTACGGCAAGCTGCGCGCCGCGCTCGGCGGCCGCTGCATCGGCGCGGTCTCCGGCGGCGCCCCGCTCGGCGAGCGGCTGGCGCACTTCTACCGCGGCGTCGGCGTGCCGGTGCTGGAGGGCTACGGGCTCACCGAGACCACCGCGGCCGCCGTGGTCAACGTGCAGGACGCCTACAAGATCGGCACCGTGGGCCGCCCGATGGCCGGGGTCAGCGTCCGCATCGCCGACGACGGCGAGGTGCTGCTCAAGGGCGACGTGGTGTTCCGCCGCTACTGGAACAACGAGACCGCGACCAAGGAGTCGCTGGAGGACGGCTGGTTCCACACCGGCGACCTCGGCTCCCTGGACGACGAGGGCTTCCTGCGCATCACCGGGCGCAAGAAGGAGATCATCGTGACCGCCGGCGGCAAGAACGTCGCCCCCGCGGTGCTCGAGGACCGGCTGCGCGCCCACCCGCTGATCAGCCAGTGCATGGTCGTGGGCGACAAGAAGCCGTTCATCGGCGTGCTGATCACCCTCGACCCCGAGTTCCTGCCGTCCTGGCTGAGCAACAAGGGCCGCCCGGCCGACACCCCGGTCGAGGACCTGGTCGACGACCCGGACGTGCGCGCCGAGGTGCAGGCCGCGATCGACGACGCCAACGAGGCCGTCTCCCGCGCGGAGGCCATCAAGAAGTTCCGCATCCTGCCCGAGGACTTCACCGAGGCCAGCGGCGAGATGACGCCGAGCCTGAAGCTCAAGCGCAACAAGGTCGCCGAGAACCACGCCTCGGAGATCGAGGCCATCTACGCCTGATCCCGGCACCGCACGACGAACGCCGCTCGGCCCCGCGCCGGGCGGCGTTCGTGCGTCCGGGGCCTGTCGCGGAAGCGTTCGCAGAAGCGGTGCTCAGCGCGCGTAGCGCTGCTGCAGCTCCGCGCGCCACTCCCGCACGAGATCGCCGAGCCCGATCCCCGCGATCTCCCGCAGCGCCGGGTCGACCACGTCCGCCCCGCCCGTTCCGGCGATGCGCCGGTACAGCTGCACCATCCGCGGCTCCCCGATCCGCCGCACCAGGTGGTCCACCAGCGACCAGGACTCCTGGTAGGCCACGTCCAGCCGGCGCCCGGAGCGGTGGAACTCGGAGTCCCCGGGCGGCCCGTCCGGCAGCCGCCCCGCCCGGATCTGCTCGCCCAGGTCGGGGGCGATGCGCTCGGGCCGCAGCCCGCTCTCCCGGTAGCCGACGTAGTCGGCGAAGCCCTCCAGCAGCCACATCGGCGCGCTCTCCGCGGTGTCCGCGCGCGCGGCCACGTGCGCGATCTCGTGCCGCAGCACGACCCGCAGCGAGGTGTCCGAGAGCCGGTCGGCGGTGTCGGTGTTGATCACCACCCGCGGGCCCTCGACGCGCTTGGCGCCCACGTCGACCTTGTCGGCCACGGTGACCGCCGCGATGCCGTCCACGGCGAACTCAGCGCCCACCAGGGCGCTCAGCTCGTCCCGGGACTGCGGCAGCAGCACGCCGACCTCGCGGCGCCACGGGCCCCACACGCGGGTCACCGCGTCCACCGCCGAATCGACCTCGCGGGCCAGCCGGCCGGACAGCTCCCGGGTGCCGTCGTGGCCGATGATCACCCCGTGCGCGGTGCGCACCACGCGGCACGGGCCGAAGTCCCACGGCGCGCGCCGGGCGGTCGTGTCGTCGGTGAGGAACCAGCGGCCCTCGCGCCAGGCGAAGCCGTAGTCGACCGGCCGCCGGGCGGGCACCGCGTCCACTCCGGCGATGCGGTAGTTCAGCGAGACCCGCGGGTGCGTGGGCTCGCCGCCGGGGATCTGCTCGACGTCGTAGTCCCACGTGGACAGCGGAACTTCGGCGAGGTTCCGGAACAACGCCGCCTGCCGCTGCCGGAACTCCTCCGGCGCGGCCGGGTCGACGGAGCGGAGGAACCCGGCCTCGTCGTGCCGCAGCAGCGCGGCGGACCGCTGCTGCAGCAACGCGTCCAGATCCCGCTGCAGCCGGCCGGTGTCGACGTCCACCTGCGCGGCCGGGCCGGGCGGTGCCTGCGCGGGCAGCGGGAGGAACGCCCCCAGGACCAGCGCCGCCGTCGCGGCCACCGCCGCCGGCCACCCCCGCGTAGACCCAGGCACGAGCCGGATCGTAGGGGCGGTGCAGCGCACCGGCCCGGCGGAACAGCGGCCCGCCCGCGGACGCCGAACGGGCCGCTACCCGTGTGGGTAACGGCCCGTTCGCGCTCGGGTGGGAGCTCGCTCAGCCCGCGATCCGGCGGATCGAGGTGACCTCCGCGATGTCCTGGTAGTCGTCGACCTTCACCACGTCGCCCTCGGTCGGCGCGTGCACCGCCTTGCCGTTGCCGACGTACATCGACACGTGGCTGACCGGGCTGTAGTAGAAGATCAGGTCGCCCGGCTTGAGCTGGCTGGCCGACACGCTGCGGCCCTCGGACACCTGCGACTTGGTGGAGCCGCCGATGCTGATGCCGGCCTGCTTGTAGGCCCACTGCATCAGCCCGGAGCAGTCGAAGGTGCTCGGGCCCTTGGCGCCGTAGACGTACGACGAGCCCTGCTTGCTCAGCGCCGCCGAGACCGCCTCCGCGGCCTTGCCGGTGCCGCCGGGGCCGACGTAGTTGGTCTCGCCGCCGCCGGTCAGGGAGTCCTGGTCCGCCGAGCTCAACTGCGAGTACCGCTGCTTGACCTGCTGGATCTGCGCATCCATGTCGGCCTTCTTCTTGCCGATCTCGGCCTGGATGCGCGCAGCGTCGGCCTCGGCCTGGGCGGCCCGGGCGCGGGCCTCCTTGGCGCGGCGCTCGGCGTCCTCGGCCTGGTGCCGGGCGCCGGCGTACTGCTTGATCGCGTCGTTGTTGTCCTTGGCCAGCGCGTCCAGCGCGGAGGCGCGGTCCAGGAAGTCGTTCGGGGACTCGCTGACCAGCAGTGCGGAGAGCTTGTTCAGCCGGGCGCCCTGGTAGGAGGCCGCGGTGAGCCGGTCGACCTGGCCGCGGAAGCGCTCCTCCTCGGCGCGGGCCTGGTTGGCGACCTGCTCGGCCTGGCCGGCCTCGGCCGTGGAGCGGTCGAGCTCGGCCTTCTTGGCGTTGTGGTCGTCCTCGGCCTTCTTGTAGTCCTCGGTGAGGACCTCGGCCTGGTGCGAGAGCTCGCGCACCTGCTTGGCCGCGTCCGAGGCGTTGTCGGGAAGTTTCGGATCTGCGATCGCCGGCGCGGAGGACATGCCGACAGCGGCGGCGACCGCCGAGGCCGCCAGCGCTCCGCGCATCGTGCGCTTCAATCGGTGCGACGCCACGTCGCGCATTGCTCCTTCGTCTCTCGACCGCCTACCGGGAGCGCAGAGGTGGTCCGGAGGGGTTCCCGGCCCGGCGAGCGCTGCAGCGCGCCCGCCCACCCCGCGGGGGTTGCTTCCCGGTTCGGCTCCCCGACTAGCCGATGCGGCGGCGCCGCGCGGAGGGACCGGAATGATCCCTGATCACCGTGCGGACTCGATAAGGCTACGAAAGCCCGAGCGTGACGTCTAGAAGAGGGGGGTTAATTCTTCCGGACATACCGCAATCCCACAATGGGATCATCTTCGTGTGCGGAGCGTTATCAGGCGTGTCGCCCGTCCAGACGGCCCCCGCCGAACCGGACGAGGAGGGCAGCGGACTGCTCCGGCCCGCCGAAAATCGGCTGTGAAGTCGATCACCGGAGGCCTCGGCCACCCTCCGGACAGGGCCGGGAACCGCCGGAGAATCCGGCCACGCACCGAGATCACACCCGGGTCAGCCGCTCCAGCAGAACCGCCGAGGACACCGCGTACGCCCCCGCCCGGCGCACCGACGTCACCACCGCCCGATCCGAGGTCGCCACCACCAGCTGCCGCCCCTGCGGCTCGGCGGCCACCAACTCGCGGATCACGTCGTCCGCGATCACGCCCGGATCGCTGAACAGCACCCGCACCCCGCGCGGGCCCGCGGTCGGCACCGACAGCACGTCCGCGCCGTCGAACACCACCGTCACCTCCGCGCCCGTGCGCGCGGCCAGCGCGGCCAGCTGGTGGGCCAGCCGGTTGCGCTGATCGGCCAGCGGCAGATCCGGATAGCCGGTCTTGGTCACGTTGTAGCCGTCGACGATCAGGTGCACCGCAGGCAGCGCCAGCAGCCGCTCCAGCGCCGCCACGTCGGCCACGTGCCCGGTCTCGCCGGAATCCGAGCGCACCCGCTGCACCACGTCCGCCGGGCGCGGGCCGTGCCCGCCGGCGCGCAGCTCGCGGCGCAGGCCGGACAGCGCGCCCTCCATCGTCTCCAGCAGCAGCGACAGCCGGACCTCGTCGCCCTGGCGGGCCTCGCGGGCGGCCTGGCGGGAGACCTCGGCATCGGACTCGGCGCGGTGGGCGCGCTCCCGCTCCTCCTGGGCCTTGGCCCGCTCCCGGTCGCGCTGGGCGCGCAGGTCAGCCAGCTCGGCCTCCACCTGGTCGCGGGCCTCGGCGAGCTCGGCGCGCGCGGCGGCCGCGTCGTCCTTGGCCTCCCGGAGGCGCTGGCCCTGCTCGCGCAGCCGCTTGCGCAGCCGGTCGGCCTCGGTGCTGGTCCGCCCGCCCTGCTCGGCGGCCTCCTGGCGGGCAGCGGCCAGCTCCTGCTTGAGCCGGTCGACCTCCGCGTCCGACTTCTGCGCCCGGGCCAGCGCGGAATCCCGCTCACCGCGCAACTTGCCCTGCTGCACCCGGAACGCCACCAGCTCCAGGTAGTGCTCGGTCCGCGGATCGTCCAGCAGCAGCGCGGCCGCGGCCACCACCACCGGGTCCGGATCGGTCAGCTCCAGCGCCGCCGGACGGTGCTCGCGGCACCAGTCCAGCACCGCCGTGCGGAACACCGGCGACTCGCGCAGCGCCGCCACCAGCGCCGCCTGCCCCAGCTTCGCCCGCTTCGCCGGGGCGAACCGCACCACCGGCCGCAGCGGCGCGGGCAGATCCGACGGGCGCACCGACTCCAGCGCGTCGGCGGCCAGCTCGGCCAGCCGCGCGCGGACCGGCGCCGGTAGCTGTTCCTCCTGGTCCGGACAGGGTTCGGCCGCCCGCGGGCCGTCGGCCGGCGGATCGTCCACAACGGACTCATCGGGGCGCGGATCGTCAGCACCCGGCGGAGGCGGAACCACGCACCCAGGCTAGACGCCCGGCCCGGCCCGCCCTGATCCGCGGTTGTCGGTGGTGCCTCGTAGCCTGCCGCGCGATGACCGGCCAGTTGACCTTCGACGAGCTCGACGACGACGATCTCCCGCTGCAGCACGCCACGTTCGTCGTGGTCGACCTGGAGACCACCGGCGGCAGCGCGCAGCGCGACGCGATCACCGAGATCGGCGCGGTGAAGGTCCGCGGCGGCGAACAGCTCGGCGAGTTCGGCACGCTCGTCGACCCCGGCCAGGAGATCCCGCCCGCGGTCGTGTCCATCACCGGCATCACCGAGGCCATGGTCCGCGGCGCGCCCCGCATCGACTCGGTGCTGCCCGCGTTCCTGGAGTTCTGCGCCGGGGCGGTGCTGGTCGCGCACAACGCGCCGTTCGACATCGGCTTCCTCAAGGCCGAGTGCGCCCGGCTCGGCCTGGACTGGCCCAAGCCGCAGGTGGTCTGCACGGCCAAGCTCGCCCGCCGCGTGCTCACCCAGGACGAGACGCCGAACCACAAGCTCGGCACCCTCGCCCGCGTGCTGCACGCCCGCACCACCCCGGTGCACCGGGCGCTGGACGACGCGCAGGCGACCGTCGACGTGCTGCACGCGCTGCTGGAACGGCTCGGGCCGTTCGGCGTGCGCACCGTCCGCGAGCTGCTCGAACACCTCCCGGACGTCACGCGCGAGCAGCGCAGCAAGCGCGGCCTGGCCGACGAGCTGCCCAACGCGCCCGGCGTCTACCTGTTCCGCGGCCCGAACGACGAGGTGCTCTACATCGGCACCGCCACCGACCTGCGCCGCCGGGTGCGGCAGTACTTCACCGCCGGGGAACGCCGCAGCCGGGTGCGCGAGATGGTCGCGCTCGCCCACCGCGTCGACCACGTGCGCTGCGCCCACCCGCTGGAGGCCGAGGTGCGGGAGCTGCGGCTGCTCGGCGCGCACCAGCCGCGCTACAACCGCCGCTCGAAGTTCCCGAAGCGCACCTGGTGGGTCGTGCTCACCGACGAGCCGTTCCCGCGGCTGTCGATCGTGCGGGCCGCCCGCGACGGCGCGCTCGGCCCGTTCCGCTCCCGGCTCGCCGCCTCCGAGGCCGTGGAGGCGCTGCACGCGGCCACCTCGCTGCGCCGCTGCACCGAACGCATCCCGGCGAAGAACCAGCGCGGACGGCCGTGCGCGGTCCACGAGCTCGGCCACTGCGGCGCTCCCTGCGCCGGGCTGCAGAGCACCGAGCAGTACCGGCCCGAGGTGATCTCGGTGCAGGAGGTGATCACCGGCCGCGGCGACGGCGTGCTGCAGCGCCTGCGCGACGACCTCGCCCGGCTGTCCGCCGAGCAGCGCTTCGAGGACGCCGCCGGGGCCCGCGACCGGCTGGCCGGGCTGGTGCGCGCGCTGGACCAGGCGCAGCGCTGGGCCGCGCTCGCCGAGATCGCCGAGCTGGTCGCCGCCCGCCCGGACGGCGCCGGCGGCTGGCACCTCGCCGTGGTGCGGCACGGCCGGCTCGCCGCCGCCGGGCACGCGCGCCGCGGCGAACCGCCGATGCCGGTGGTCGACCTGCTGCAGGCCTCCGCCGAGACGGTGCGCCCGGAGCCCGGCCCGCTGCGCGGTGCCCCGGCCGACGAGGTGCGGGTGGTGCACCGCTGGCTCACCACCGGCGGCACCCGAATGGTGCGCTGCTCGCAGCCGTGGGCCGAACCGGCGGGCTCGGCCGCCTCCTGGCACGAGTGGCTGGAGCTGGCCGCGCAGGCCCGCACCCCCTACGCCGCCGCCAACTGACCCGGAACCCCCGCACAGCCCGGAGAACTCCCCCGCGCAGCACTGCGGCCCGGCACCCCGCTCGGGGGCACCGGGCCGCAGTCGGACTCGGACGAGTCAGCGGATCATTCGGTCGGCTGCTGCCGGCCGGAGACCAGCTCGCGCTGCTGCTCCTGCTCGCGCTCCTCGCGCTCCTGCTCGGCGTGCGCGCGCTCCAGCGCCGCGGTCTCCTCCGCCGGGTCCGGCTTGAGCAGGCTGCCCGCGACCGGGCTGCCCGCCGCACCCAGCTTGTTCATCTTCTTCGGCACCGGAGCGCCCTGGTACGGCAGCTCCTCCGGGTGGCCGTGCTCGTCGACCGGGCCCAGCGGCTGGTGCACCTCGATGAACTCGCCGTGCGGCAGCCGCTTGATGATGCCGGTCTCCACGCCGTGCTCCAGCACCTCGCGGTCCGAGCGCTGCAGGCCCAGGCACACGCGGTAGGTGATGTAGTAGGCGATCGGCGGCGCCAGCAGCAGCCCGATCCGGCCCATCCAGGTCATCGCGTTCAGCGAGATGTTCAGCTCGTAGGCGATGACGTCGTTCATGCCGGAGGCCATCAGCACCGCGAAGAACGCCAGCGCCATCATGCCGATGCTGGTGCGCACCGGAACGTCCCGCGGCCGCTGCAGCAGGTTGTGGTGCGCCTCGTCCCCGCTGAGCTTGCGCTCGATCTGCGGGTAGGCGATCAGCAGCGTGAACATGATGCCCATGCCCAGCGCGCCGCAGAAGAACACCGGCGGCACCGTGTACGGCCCGATGTAGAGCTCCCAGGCCGGCCAGATCCGCAGGATGCCGTCGGCCCACATCAGGTACCAGTCCGGCTGCGAGGCCGCCGAGACGTGCGAAGCGATGTACGGCCCGAGGTTCCAGATCGGGTTGATCTGGAAGACCCCACCCATGATCGCCAGCAGGCCCGTGGTCAGCGCGAAGAACGCACCGCTCTTGAGCGCGAAGGTCGGCAGGATGCGGATGCCGACGACGTTGGTCTCCTTGCGCCGCACGCCCGGGAACTGGGTGTGCTTCTGGTACCAGACCAGCGCCAGGTGCGCGGCCACCAGGCCGAGCATGATCCCCGGCAGCACCAGCACGTGCAGGATGTACAGCCGCGGGATGATCTCCATGCCCGGGAACTCGCCGCCGAACAGCGCCCAGTGCAGCCAGGTGCCCAGCACCGGGATGGACAGCACGATGCCGGACATGGTGGCGCGGACGCCGGTGCCGGACAGCAGGTCGTCGGGCAGCGAGTAGCCGAAGAAGCCCTCGAACATGCCCAGGATCAGCAGCAGCGCGCCGATCGTCCAGTTCCCCTCACGCGGGCGCCGGAACGCACCGGTGAAGAAGATCCGGAACATGTGCGCCATCATCCCGGCGACGAACAGCAGCGCGGCCCAGTGGTGCAGCTGCCGGATGAACAGGCCGCCGCGCACCTCGAACGAGATGTCGAGGGTGCTGGCGAACGCCTTGGACATCTCCACGTCCTGCAGGTTCCGGAAGACCCCGTTGTAGGTGACCTCCTCCATGGAGGGGTCGAAGAACAACGTCAGGTACACCCCGGTGAGGATCAGGATGATGAAGGTGTACAGCGCGATCTCGCCGAGCAGGAACGACCAGTGCGTCGGGAAGACCTTGTTGAGCTGGCGGCGCATGCCTGACGCCATGTTGTAGCGCAGGTCGGCCTCGTGGGCCGCAGTCGCCGCCTGCCGGTAGAGCTTGCTCTCCGGCTTCGTGGGCGTCGTGATCGAACTCATGCGTTGCGCTCCCAGTACGCTGGGCCGACCGGCTCGATGAAGTCGTGCTTGGCCACGAAGTATCCCTGCTCGTCAACCGTGATCGGCAGCTGGGGCAGCGGACGCGTGGCCGGTCCGAACACCGGCTTGGCGTAGGTGTTGACCACGTCGAACTGCGACTGGTGGCAGGGGCACAGCAGCCGGCCGGTCTGCTGCTCGAACAGCGAGGTCGGGCAGCCGACGTGCGTGCACACCTTCGAGTACGCGTAGTAGTCGCCGTAGTTGAAGTCCTCCTGGCCCTTCCGCCGGACCGGGGCGCTGCCCGGCCGGAGCCGGATCAGCATCACCGGGGCGTCGCTGCGGCGCAGCACCTCGGCGAGCTTGTGCTCGTCCTCCCGGTCGGTCTCGCGGAACGGGTAGACGGTCTCGAAGCCGCCGGCGTCGATGTCCTCCGGCCGCAGCAGCGACACGTCGTGCGGGTCGCCGGTGTCGCGGCGCAGGTAGATCTTCTCGCCCGGCTTCTCCGGCTCCCAGGCGGTGTGGGCCAGGCTGTCCGGGCCCTCGGTCGCCCACGGGTCCTTCACGAAACCGCCGATCGCGATCACGCCGGTGCCCAGGCCCAGCGCGCCCGCGCCGAAGCCGAGGGTGCGGCGGATCAGCGAGCGCCGCGCGAAACCGCTGCGGTCGCCGGCGTCGGCCAGGATCGCGGTGGTGGTCTGCCGGTCCACCTCGTCCGAGCCGTGGCCGTCGTGGCGCTGCTGCACCGCGACCTCGTGCGGGATGAACTTCTTCGCGTAGACCACCACGCCGGCGCCCACCGCGAAGATCGACAACCCGAGGAACAGCCCGATCAGCGGGTTGTAGAGGTTGTAGAGCAGGTAGCCGCGGCCGCCCTCCTGCGGGCTGACGTAGTCCCACGGCCAGAAGATGAACACCGCGATGAACGCCAGCGCCGAGAGCCCGGCGAGGGTGAACCAGGCGGCGACGGCGCGCTCGGCGCGGCGCTCGGCCCGGGTGCCCTCGACCGGCCACGGGTCCTGGTAGCTGACCAGTTCGACGTCGTCGAGCGCGAGGCCGAGCCGCATCTTCTCGTCGCGGCTCATCTCGGCGAGCTCGGCTTCGGTGTACTGCCGCTTCGGCCGCTCGTGGCCGCCTTCTTCCCGCTGCTGTTCCGTCTCGTTCTCGCTCATGCCCTGGCTCCGATCCACAGGGTGATGCCGATCAGCGCCCCGAGGCCGACGACCCAGGCGATGACGCCTTCCGAGGCGGGCCCGAAGCCGCCGAGCGGGTTGCCGCCGGGGTTGTTGTTGCCGTTGGTGACCGACTTGACGTAGGCGATGATGTCCTTCTTCTCCTCCGGCGTGAGCTGCCGGTCGGAGAACTTGGGCATGTTCTGCGGGCCGGTGAGCATGGCCTCGTAGATCTGCTGCTCACTGGGGTTGTCCAGGTTCGGCGCGAACTTGCCCGAGGACATCGCGATGCCGCGGCCGGTGAAGTTGTGGCAGGAGGCGCAGTTCAGCCGGAACAGCTCGCCGCCGCGGGCGGGGTCGCCGGTCTGCGCGGCGTTGGCGACGTCCGGCGTCTCCGGCCCGCCGCCGTAGGTCTGCACGTAGGCCGACAGCGCGTCGATCTCCTCCGGGGTGAACTTCGGCGGCTTGCGCTCGGCCTGGGCCTCCTGGCGGACCATCGGCATGCGGCCCGAGGAGACCTGGAAGTGCACCGCGGCCTCGCCGACGCCGACCAGGCTCGGCCCCCGGTCCTTCACGCCCCCGAGGTTCGCGCCGTGGCAGGTGATGCAGGCGTTGTTGTAGAGCTGCTCGCCCTGCCTGACCAGCGCCGGGTCCGCCGCGGCGTGCGCGGTCTGCGGCTCGGGGGTCAAGACCGTGTACAGCCCGCCCGCGCCGACCAAGGCGATCCCGAGCGCGAGGACACCGGAGAGCCTGCGCCGGAACTTAGAACCGGCGCGGTTCCGTTTCTTGATGGTGGTCATGAGTGCGGCAACCCTTGCTGTGTCAGGTTCGGGTGTTACGTGGCGGCCGATCCGGCCGTGCGATCACGGAACGAGGTAGATCACGGCGAACAGGCCGATCCACACGATGTCCACGAAGTGCCAGTAGTAGGACACGACGATCGCGGCGATGGCCTGCGCTGGGGTGAACTTGCTCAACCGGGTCCGGATGATCAGGAAGACGAACGCGACCAGACCACCGATGACGTGCAGGCCGTGGAAGCCGGTCGTCATGAAGAAGACCGTGCCGAACGCCGACGTCGCCATCGTGGTGTGGTGCTCGGTCATCAGCGTGTAGTACTCGCCGGCCTGACCGAGCACGAAGATCGCGCCCATGATCAGCGTGATCACGTACCAGCGGCGGAGACCGAAGACGTCGCCGCGCTCGGCCGCGAACACGCCCCACTGGCAGGTGAACGAGGAGGCCACCAGGATCACGGTGAACGGGAGGGCGTAGGCCAGGTTCAGCTCGCTGGGCGGCGGTGGCCACTCGCCCTCGTTCTGCGCCTTCACCGTGAAGAACATGGCGAAGAGCCCAGCGAAGAACATCAGCTCGCTGGCCAACCAAACGATGGTGCCCACGCTGACCATGTTCGGCCGGTTCAGCGAGTGCACGCGTTGACTGATTGAGGGCGCTGCCGTTGTCACGCGACGCATTATGTCTCCCGTGTTTTCCGGGTGCGTCCTCGGGTCCGGGGCGTGCCGCGGCGGTGATCGGATCGCGACCTGGAGGTAACCCGCAGTGATGGTTTTCGGGCGAGTTCTGTCCCTTCTGCGCCGGTGGCGGCGTTCCGGGGCGCCCGCCGAACCCGATCCGGACGACCCGTCGCTGGTCACCGTGGTGCGCGCGTTCGACGACGCGGAGGCCGCCTCGGCGGTGCTGGCGCGCTCGCCGGAGTGGATCGAGGCCGCGCCCGCGGTGCTGCGGCACCACCTCCAGCTGCCCGAGGAATCCGTCGAACACGCGTCTGAGCTGCTGAAACAGGACGGGTGGCGGCTGCGGCGGGCGGAGCGGGCCGAACTGCCCGCCGAAGCGGCCGCGTGCGCTGCCGGAACAGTGGCGTTGATCGCAGAACGCATTCAGAAACTCGATCCGTTGCATTGCTCACAGGAGAGCTCGCGAATGGCCGGATTGGCGCAACGGCTCCGCGGCCGGGCGATCGGGTGGGAGGCGCGCCAAGCGCCCGCTGCCGAGCGGCGCGGGGCCTGACGCTCTACTGCTCGCCCGCCGCCGGCCGATAGCATCACCGGCGGCGAGAGCACCACAGCGCCGTGAGCTGGTCGTCGACAGCGAGGAGCACGCTGATGAGCACCCCGACCCGGAACGTTCTCGTGTTCAGCCACCGGCCCGAGGTCCGGGAGGCGATCATCGGCGCGATCGGGCGCCGCCCCGCGCCGGACCTGCCGCGGCTGCGGTTCACCGAGGCGGCCGGGGTCGCCGACGTGCTCAGCGAGGTCGACGCCGGCCGCGCCGACCTCGTGGTGCTCGACGGCGAGGCCCAGCCCACCGGGGGCATGGGCGTGTCCCGCCAGCTCAAGAACGAGATCGCGCACTGCCCGCCGGTCGTGATCGCGGTGCGCCGGCGCGACGACCGGTGGCTGGCGACCTGGTCGCAGGCCGACGCGGTGCTGGTGCACCCGCTGGACCCGCTGGCCGCCGCCGAGACGGTCGCCGAAGTACTGCGCAGCACCGCGCCACCAGCGGTGCACGCCTGAGCAACGGAGAACGAAACGTGGGCACCATGTCGGGCAGCTGGCCGGAACTCCTCGGGCACCTGGTGGCGGGCAACGACCTGTCCGCGCAGGACACCGCCTGGGCGATGGACCTGGTGATGACCGGGGAGGCCACGCCGGCCCGGGTGGCCGCGTTCGCGGTGGCGCTGCGCGCCAAGGGCGAGACCGCCGCCGAGATCCGCGGCATGGCCGACGCGATGCTCGCGCACTCCGTCCCGCTGGAGGTCGAACGCCGGGCCGTCGACGTGGTCGGCACCGGCGGGGACCGCTCCGGCAGCGTGAACATCTCCACGATGACCGCGGTCGTGCTCGCCGCCTGCGGGGCGACCGTGGTCAAGCACGGCAGCCGGGCCGCCTCGTCGAAGTGCGGCACCGCCGACGTGCTCGAAGAGCTCGGCGTGGCCATCGACCTGCCGCCGGAGGGCGTGCGCGCCTGCGTGGACGAGGTCGGCATCGGGTTCTGCTTCGCCCCGGTGTTCCACCCGGCGATGAAGCACGCCGCCGGGGCGCGGCGCGAGATCGGCATCCCCACCGCGTTCAACGTGCTCGGCCCGCTGACGAACCCGGCGCGGCCGGCCGCGGGGCTGATCGGCTGCGCGGACCGGCGGCTGGCGCCGGTGATGGCCGAGGTGTTCGCCGCGCGCGGCTCCTCGGTGCTGCTGGTGTGCGGCGACGACGGGATGGACGAGATCACCACGACGGCGGGCACGACGACCTGGTCGGTCTCCGACGGCCAGGTGCGGACGGGCCGGATCGAACCGGAGCAGCTGGGCATCCCGCTCGCCTCCGAGGACGCGCTGCGCGGCGGCGACGCGGCGGTGAACGCGCAGGCGGTGCGCGATCTGCTCGCGGGCGTGCGCGGGCCCGTGCGGGACGCGGTGGTGCTCAACGCCGCGGGCGCGCTGGCGGCCTACGAGGGGATCTCCGAGGACCTCACCGGCCAGCTCGAGGCCGGGATCGAGCGCGCGGCCGCGGCGCTGGACTCGGGCGCGGCCGCGGACCTGCTGGCCCGCTGGGCCGCGCACCGCTGAGCCCGGCGCTGCACCGGGCTCACTCCAGGCCGAGCGAGAAGGTCGCCTCGGTGTCCTGCTTGGAGTACGAGCGGAACGCGATGTGGGTGTCGGTGTCCAGCACGCCCTCCACCTTGTTGATCCGCCCCGGCACGATGTCGGCGATCTGCTCGTGGTCGGAGACGCGCACGATGGCGATCAGGTCCACGTCCCCGGCGCACGAGTAGACCTCCGCGACCCCGCCGATGTCGGCGATCTCCTGCGCGACCTCGGTGAGGCGGTCGGCGACGGTCTGGATCAGCACGATCGCGGTGATCACGGAACCTCCCAGGGTG
>Ga0164243_10002355_pt1 | contig 31297 bp, 35 predicted proteins | sample OricompcompostOP_FD_108781 | JGI IMG/M metagenome (GOLD analysis project Ga0164243, IMG submission 108781) | Organic Plus compost microbial communities from Emeryville, California, USA - Original compost - Organic plus compost (OP) | ecosystem: Engineered > Solid waste > Mixed feedstock >... | reverse complement strand
TCGTAAAGTGCTTTTACGGTTTCGTAACCGATACCTGTATTACCTCCGGTTACAATCGCTGTTTTACCTGTTAAGTCAGGTATGTTTTCTTTTGTCCACATAGTTGTATTATTTAATGTTGTTGATTCGATTTTTACAATAATCCCAAACAAGCTGTTCGTTTTGTTGACTGTAATATTTTTGGGAAGGCGTTTTAATTTTTTTGTTCTCAAAATATTTCCCGCTAATTGATTTTACATCATCTGATGTAGCCAGATACAAAATGGTTTCCGCTCCCTGTTCCGGTGTTTTGAAAAACGGTCGTGCCAGTTTCCCGAAGAAATTAAGCAAACCTCCGAGATTGCTGTCCACTCCAAAATTAGTTGCAACCGCTCCGGGATGTAAGGTGTTTACTGTGATATTTTTAAAATTATCTTCAATAAGTTTTTCTGCAAGATATTGGCTTATCCAAATCAGGAATAGTTTTGCATTACCGTAAGCCGCAAGTGGATTATAGTTACTTTTTAGTTCAATGTCGTTAAAATAAGGTTTTGCATTTAGTTGATGAGAGTTAGATGAAACATTGATAATTCTTCCAACCTCACTTTTTTTCAATACATCCAGTAATAAATTTGTAAGTAAAAACGGAGCCAGGAGATTAACAGCCATTGTAGTTTCAATACCTTCAGCCGTTTCTTTTCGGTCTTTATCCATTATTCCGCCTGCATTATTAATCAACACATCCAAACGATTATATTTATTGATTAACGTTTCAGCTACCTTTTTAACATCGCTCATCAAAAGTAAATCGCCGGTGATGTAATCTATATTTTCATTACCTGAAATGCTTTTAATCTCTTCACAAGCCGCGGCTGTTTTTTCCTTATTTCTTCCGTGTATGATGACCTGATATTGTTGCTTAGCCAGTGCAATAGCTGTTGCTTTACCTATACCGCCTGTGGCTCCGGTAATAAATACTGTTTTTTGTTGTTCCATTTACTTTTGTTTTGAAATACAAACTTAGTTATATTTGCTAACTACTAGTAAGTACTAACCTGTCAGTTAGCACTTACGGATAGGTTAGTAACGTATTTGAAAATAAATGATTATGGTAAAGAACACAGAACATATGCAATGTGATGCAGCAACCCTGCGTGCCATTCGCGATGCAATGGAAACCTTAAATGGAAGCTGGAAATTATCGATATTATTGTCGCTTAAAGGCGGAACAAAACGTTTTCGGCAAATCGCAAGAGAAGTGGAAGGTATCAGCGATAAGATGTTGTCCAAAGAGCTCAAGGATTTGGAAACTAATTTATTGGTAAAGCGTACCGTTTACGATACTTTTCCACCTACGGTAGAATACGAAATTACGGAACACGCTGACACTTTGCAGGAGGTAATGCTGGCACTTACAAAATGGGGACAGTTGCATAGAAAAGTAATCACAGTTCGTTAAACCTGCGATTGCTTCTATGGTGCATTTATGCAAACCCTTGCCCTACCTGAAGGTGGCTGCTTAACGCAATTCTATTCCACGCATTGATGGTAACAACTGCCATTATAATTTGTGCTATTTGGTTCTCACTAAAAAACTTAAGGGCTTGTTCGTAAGTTTCATCACTTAGCCCGTCTTGATGGATCAAGGTTACTTCTTCGGTAATAGCTAATACAATCTTTTCTTCTTCGGTGAAAATATCATTGGTTTCTCTCCATGCATTCAGTAAGAAAATCCGTTGGTTGGTTTCTCCGTTTTTTAACGCGTCTTTCGTGTGCATATCGATACAGTACGCACATTTATTGACCTGCGATGCACGGATTTTAATCAATTCCATTAATGTTTTCGAAATAGAAACCTGAGAAAGATAGGTCACCAGTCCCATCATCGCTTTTAATGCGTTAGGTTCTGCCGAGTTGATGTTGATACGTTTTTGCATTTTTTTCTTTTTTAAATTAACAATACAAAGTTGAAAAATGGTAAAACGAAAAAACTTAAACTGGTTTAAGAAATATTTTTCTTACGAATTTCGCAAGGATATTATTAAGAGTAAAAGAAAAGAAGTAATAAACAACATTTTTACCTGATTAAAGTTCATAATCAATATTTTTAAATGTTAAAATAGTTACGTAACTATTTGATTTTCACAGGACAACTTACGAATTTTGGGACACCAAGATTTTAAAACCTCATCCACCGAATTTTACACCTTTTACTTTTAAACTACCGTAGTATTTTCTGCAATAAAAGTTCACAAACCCAGTAAAACCGTTTTTAAACAACAAAAAAGCCTCACATCTCTGTAAGGCTTTCTGTATTTTTGCTCCCCCTCTTGGGCTCGAACCAAGGACCCTCTGATTAACAGTCAGATGCTCTAACCAACTGAGCTAAGGAGGAAACTTAAAATTTAAAACTTCCCGCAATAAAAAGTATTTGCTTTCGCATTTTGCTCCCCCTCTTGGGCTCGAACCAAGGACCCTCTGATTAACAGTCAGATGCTCTAACCAACTGAGCTAAGGAGGAAGGTGTGTTACCTTTATTGCGATGCAAATATAGAACGATTTTTCGTTTCTACAAATACTTTTTTAAAAAATTGTTACTTTTTTTATTTCCCTGCAATGGCTTTAAAAATGTCGTTTCCGTTAGCAAACAACAACAATGCTATAAGTAAAACAAAACCAACTGTTTGGGCATATTCCAGGAATTTATCGCTTGGTTTGCGTCCTGATATCATTTCGTATAATAAAAACATTACATGTCCGCCGTCTAAGGCTGGAATGGGCAATAAGTTCATTACGCCAAGCATAATTGATAAGAATGCCGTAATGCTCCAGAACACTTCCCAGCTCCAACTTTGTGGGAATACATCAAAGATCGCTTTAAAGCCTCCTACTCCTTTGTAAGCACCTGTATCCGGGTTTACAATCATTTTTAGTTGTTTCCCATAGCTTACCAGCTTATCTTTTCCTTTTTCTAAACCAATGGGAACAGATTCGAACAAACTGTAATGATCGGTATTTAATTTATAAAGATTCAGTTTTTCCGCATCTTCTAAACTAATAATTGGAGCAAAAGCGATATTTAACTCACCGTTTTCGTTAACTTTTAACTGTACATTTTCAGTTTTTTTATCTCTTAAAACCGTTGCAGTAACTGTTTGGTTTTTATGATTTGCTAAAACGCCCTTTACCTGATCTGCAAACTTAATTTCTTGTCCGTTGATATTGGTAATGAAATCTTTTGGCTTTAAAACATCTGCATTAGGCGAAGTTTCTTCAACTTGCGAAACAATGAACGGCACACGTGGCAATACATATCCCAAACTTTTATCTTCACCGTTTTTCAGCATTTGCTTAATAAAATCAACCGGAAGGTTTATTTCCTGCTCTGTACCGTTTCTTTCAATGATCATTTTCTGAGCTGTGGTCAATCTTTCATTTACCTCGTTAAAACGGTCTAATTTTTCTCCGTCAATCGAAATAATTTTGTCACCCGAAATCATTCCGGCTTGTTGCAACGGTTCCGAAACCACCCAAACACCATCTTTTAAATCTTCGTTGGCAATATATTTGTCGCCGTAATACCACGTCATTCCAATATAAATCACAAATGCCAAAACAAAGTTTACCGTAACACCGCCCAACATAATAATTAAGCGTTGCCATGCCGGTTTTGAACGGAATTCCCAAGGTTGCGGTTCCTGCTTCATTTGCTCGTTATCCATGCTTTCATCGATCATTCCGGCAATTTTCACGTATCCGCCCAAAGGCAGCCAACCGATTCCGTACACTGTTTCTCCGATTTTCTTTTTAAACAAAGAGAATTTTACATCAAAAAACAGGTAAAATTTTTCTACGCGTGTTTTAAATATTTTAGCGGGAATAAAATGCCCCAGCTCGTGCAATACAATTAACAGTGATAAACTCAATAAAAACTGCGATAACTTAACTAATATGTCCATTAATTATTACTTTCTGATTTTGATGCACAAATGTAAGATTTTAAGCTTACTATTGCCACAATTTAAATCCATTTTAATTTTTTATAATTTTTTTATGATAGGTTTTAGAAGGTGTTTCGATAGCTAAAATATACATTCCGCTTTCCAATTGTTCTGCGTGATAAGGGTTGCTGATGTTTTTGCGGATTAATTTACCTTTGGTATCGTATAAATTTAGGGCTTCAACCTGTACATTTTCCGGAATAACTACTTGAAACGACGATTGAAAAGGGTTTGGAATGATTTTAATTTCGTTACCATACGCTTTCATAGAACTTTTAACACGTACCGTATTATTCTTAGATATAATGTCTTGAAACGGATCTATCTGAATTTCTAACACCACGCCAATATTGGTATCTACTACAAATTCCTGATTGTTTTGCGTATGCTGCAACACCACGATTTCTGACTGCCCCGATGCTCCTGTCAGTTTCAAGGTTACCGGCATTTCAAAAAACGAAACACTTTCGTGCGATGTGGTTTGCGATAAAACTATTTTTGTCTGCATTTCTGACAATGTTTCTGCCTTTAACTGATAAGACGGATAACCTTCGCCATACACCCAATCGTTAAAAAATTCGGTTAGATCCAATCCTGAGGCGGTTTCTAAATGTGTTTTTAACTGCGCAGTTACCGCATAGCCATAGGCAATTTGGGGATCGTTAAGATAATTTTGCATTGCTTGGTAAAACACCTCATCGCCCAAAACATACCGCAACATGTGTACTACCATAGAGCCTTTGTCATAGGTTAACCGGCTATTAAAAATTCGGTCAGAATCAGAAGCCTGCACTTCAGTTAAATATAAATTTCCATTGGTCTGAGAAGTAATACTTCCAATTTTGCTACCTTTCCAGTTCACAAAAACTTCGTCTCCCTCTAAATGTTCCACAATCAATCCTGCCATGTATTCAGCAAAACCTTCGTTAAGCCAAATATCCTTCCAGCTGCCGCACGTTACCTTATCACCAAACCAGTGATGTGCCAGCTCGTGGGCAATTAAATGCCTAGAAAAACCGCCCATGAACGAAACCGTGGTGTGCTCCATTCCCCCACCCCAGCCAAACTGCGCATGACCGTATTTTTCGGTATGAAAAGGATAGGTGCCGAATAAATCTTCAAAAACATCCATAACCGGCAAAGTTATCTGCAACTGGTTTACGGCTGTTTGGTATGATTCGGGATACAGGTAATTCACAATGGGAAACGTGTAAGGTGCCGTGCCTGCCAATTGTTCGTAAATTTCGTAGTTGGTCACCGCAATGGCAACTAAATAAGCCGGAATAGGATAAGCGTGTTTAAAATGCGTGGTTTTTGTTCTGTTTTGATGAACGGCCTGCGATTGTTCCATACCGTTTGCAACCGCTACCATACCGTCGGGAGTTGTCAAATAAACATCAATCGAATCAATTTTATCGTTAAGCGATTGCTTGCAGGGAAACCAGTCGCGTGCGCCAAAAGGTTCTGAAAGCGTCCAGATTATCGGTGTGCCGTTGTGGTAACTTTGTGTAAAAGCTTCGTTTGCCGTAGGTGGTGCTCCCTGATAAGTGATTACAACTTCGCCCGACGTTCCTTCTTCGACGGTGCCAGCCAATTGAATGGTTAGTTCGTTATCTGCCTGTGAAAAAGTCAATGGCTGATTTGCCTGCAGCACTTCCGTTACCTGCAACTGGTGGCTGAAATCAAAAACGATACGCTGCAAATCTTCGTTAGGTACAAACTGCGTAGTTACCGTTCCGGCAATGTAATACTGTTCCGGATTTATATCAAGCGCTAATTTTTGATACGTTACATCGTAATTCAACGTATTGGGGTTGGGAATAAATGCGAGCCTTTTTTCGGCAGCCTGCTTCTCGTACAAACGATAATCATCCTGCGGATTCGAAGCGATCTGTGCTGTTGCACACAAAGCAAACAAACTGCCAATTACAACGAAAAATACTCTTTTCATAAAGATACTAATTTCAGTAAAAATACTATTATTTCCTGAATGTTTTACCTTAGAAAGAAAACAGAATGAATCATTATCCAATCCCAAAGAATTTATGTAAATTTGCCTTTTATCAATTATTTTATTTATGTTACAGATAGCCTATATCAGAGAAAATCAAGAACAGGTGGTAAATGCCCTGGCAAAAAGAAATCTTGATGCTGCTGAAATGATTCAGAAAGTAATCGACCTTGATGAACAACGAAGAGCAACACAGGTAGAATTAGACACTATTTTAGCCGAATCGAACAAGCTATCCAAAGAAATTGGTGAATTAATGCGTAACGGCGAAAAAGCGAAAGCCGAAATCTTAAAAGAAAAAACCGCACAATCTAAAGACCGCACAGCCGAATTAAAAGAAATTTTAAACACGTTGACCGATGAGTTGACGCAACAATTATATCAAATTCCCAACACGCCCGCAGATATTGTTCCGGAAGGAAAAACGGCAGACGACAACCTGACTGTTTTTGAGCACGGTGAAATTCCTGCTTTGTTTGACGGAGCTTTACCGCATTGGGAATTGGCAAAAAAATACGACATCATTGATTTTGAACTGGGTGCCAAAATTACCGGTGCCGGTTTCCCGGTTTACAAAGGTAAAGGTGCCAAGTTACAACGTGCTTTGATCGGTTATTTTTTAGATAAGAATACCGAAGCCGGTTACAACGAAGTGCAGGTGCCGCATTTAATCAACGAGGCATCGGGTTACGGCACTGGCCAGCTGCCCGATAAAGAAGGTCAAATGTATCACGCAACCGCTGACGATCTGTATTTGATACCAACTGCCGAAGTTCCGGTAACCAACCTGTACCGCGATGTAATTTTGCAGGAAAGCGAACTGCCCATCTGCAACACCGCTTACACGCCTTGTTTCCGCAGAGAAGCAGGTTCTTACGGAGCACACGTTCGCGGACTGAACCGTTTACACCAGTTTGATAAGGTGGAAATTGTCCGCATTGAACATCCCGAAAAATCGTATGAAGCATTAGACGGAATGGTTGAACACGTAAAAGGCATTTTAAACGAATTAAAATTACCGTACCGCATTTTGCGTTTGTGTGGTGGCGATATGGGATTCACTTCGGCATTAACCTATGATTTTGAAGTGTTTTCAACAGCCCAAGACCGCTGGCTGGAGATTTCATCAGTATCTTGTTTTGAAACCTATCAGGCAAACCGCTTAAAATTGCGTTTTAAAGGTAAAGACGGCAAAACACAACTGGCACACACCTTAAACGGTTCGTCGTTAGCATTGCCGCGCGTATTGGCAGGGATTTTAGAAAACTACCAAACCCCGGAAGGTATCGTGGTTCCTGAAGTATTACGCCCTTATTGCGGTTTTGATATGATAAATTAGTGAAAAAGTTATAAAGTTAAAAGGTTATAAAAATCTTGTCATACCGAGCCTGTCGAGGTATCTTTTGATAAATTACGTCACTTCGAGCGAAGTCAAGAAGTACTAAATAGGTATCGACTTCGCCCGACCTGACAAGATACAATTTATCAGTATTCCAACAGTAAGTACAAAACCAAGCTAAAGCCTGAAAGTTAAAAGCTTAAAACAAAAATTATGATTATTTACAACGTTACCATAAATATAGACGAATCGGTTCACGATGAATGGCTTCAATGGATGCAAACCAAACACATTAAAGACGTGTTGAATACCGGTTGCTTTACATCGGCACGCCTGGTAAAAGTTTTGGTTGATGAAGATATGGGCGGCATTACTTATTCTGCCCAATATTTTGCACCAAGCAAAGAAGCTTTGGCAGATTACAAAGAAAACCACGCACCTTTATTGCGAAATGAAGGCATGGAACGCTTTGCCGATAAAATGCTAACGTTCCGCACCGATTTAGAAATCATCAGCGAGCATGAATAATCAGGATAAAGTCCGGGCGAAAAAACACTTGGGTCAGCATTTTTTAAACGATGAAAGCGTTGCGAAAAACATTGCTGACACCTTAACGCTTAACGGATACAACAAAGTATTGGAAATTGGCCCCGGAATGGGAGTGCTGACCAAGTACCTGCTGGAAAAACCCATTGAAACCTTTGTGGTGGAAATAGACAACGAATCGGTAGCATATCTGGAAAAACACTATCAAAAATTGCACAACCACATTATTGGTGAGGATTTTTTAAAATACAATTTACAAAAAGTTTTTTTTAACGAACCTTTTGCCATTATTGGCAATTTTCCGTACAATATTTCCACGCAGATCGTATTTAGGGTATTAGAAATGCGCAATCAAATTCCCGAATTTGCAGGCATGTTTCAAAAAGAAGTCGCCGAACGGATCTGTGAAAAGAAAGGCAGCAAAATCTACGGAATTTTATCTGTATTGGCACAAGCATTTTACGATACCGAATACCTGTTTACCGTTTCAGAACACGTGTTTACACCGCCACCTAAAGTAAAATCAGGAGTTATGCGAATGATCCGCAAAGAAAACTATTCGCTTCCCTGCAATGAAAAATTGTTTTTTACCGTGGTAAAATCGGCTTTTAACCAACGCAGAAAAACACTAAGGAACAGCTTAAAAAGTTTTTTATCAGACCAGATTAAAGAAGACGAAGTGTTCAACCTTCGTCCCGAACAATTAAATGTAGAAGAATTTATTTCATTAACGCAAAAAATCGAAGCTTATGGAATTCAAAATCAGTAAAGAATTTATTCAGGAAATCGAAGGCTACATTGCCGAAAAAAACGAGCGCGAAATACTTCGAAGCCTTGAAGACATACACTTTGCTGATATTGCCGAATTAATGAACGAATTAAAAGGAGAAGATGCAGGCTACCTGTTTAAAATCCTTGAATCGGAAGTTACTTCGGAAATTCTATTGGAATTGGACGAAGAAGTCCGTGAGAAAATTCTGAACAATCTTTCTGCCAAAGAAATTGCAGAAGAGTTAGACGAAATGGACACCGATGACGCCGCCGACATTATTTCGGAACTTTCCGAAGAAATGAAAGACGAGGTTATCTCGGAGTTAGAAGATTTTGAACACGCCAAAGACATTGTAGAATTGCTTCGTTACGACGAAGATACCGCCGGTGGTTTAATGGCGAAAGAATACATTCAGGCAAACGAAAACTGGAACGTACTGACCTGTATTCAGGAAATCCGCAAGCAAGCCGAAAACGTTTCCCGCGTACACTCTATTTATGTTGTTGACGATGAAGACCGCCTCAAAGGCCGTTTGTCTTTGAAAGATTTAATTACCTCATCGACCACCACTAAAATCAAAGACATTTACATTCCAAAGGTTGATTATGTAAAAGTAGATACCGAAGACATTGAAGTTGCCCGAATCATGCAGAAATACGATTTAGAGGCGATTCCTGTGGTTGATGAAACCGGGCGTTTGGTGGGAAGAATTACCATTGACGACGTTGTTGACGTGATTAAGGAAGAAGCCGACCGCGATTACCAAATGGCAGCAGGTATCTCGCAAGACGTTGAAGCCGATGACAGCATCTGGGAATTAACGCGCGCACGTTTGCCGTGGTTACTGTTGGCATTAATTGGTAGTTTTATTGCGGTAAACGTTGCCCAAAGTTTTAGCGATGCCATGACCAAATATGCCACCTTGTTTTTCTTTACTCCTTTGGTTGCAGCGATGGCAGGAAACGTGGGTGTACAATCGTCTGCAATTGTGGTACAAGGTCTGGCAAATAACAGTTTATCGGGATCTTTATGGAAACGCTTGGGTAAAGAAATGCTCCTGGCACTTTTAAACAGTGCTATTTTAGCCATTTTACTGTTGCTGGCAACACATTTTATCATGGGTACCACTTATGAAATTTCATCAACTATTGTGCTGGCATTAGTTACCGTGATGATCTTAGCGAGCCTTATAGGAACGTTTATCCCTATTATGCTGCACAAATACGGCATTGATCCCGCCATAGCTACCGGACCGTTTATTACCACAAGCAACGATATTTTTGGTATTTTGATCTACTTTACCATTGCAAAAATAATTTTAGGGTTTTAATTCACACCCTGAGCTTGTCAAAGGGGAAGAAATCAGTACTTTTTTCAACAAATACATAGACACCCTATTTCCAGCCTATTTCATTTATAAAGCAACAAAAGAACACTTCTTTTTTTGCATTTATTCGGAAAATTCTGAAGAAGTTAGTTATTTCAGGAAAATCACCTCTATTTACATTATTTTAAAGTGGCGAAACAAATATCCACCACCCAGACCAACGGAAACAAACGGAGTTCCTTGCTGAAGCGGCAGCAAATAATCATAACCTGCTTTTACTGTCAATAAACCAAATTCTGCATATAAATGAGGCGAAAGTCGGAACTGGTTACTAAATTCCTTGTTAAAGTCAAGCAGATATCCACCAGTGATTCCTGCCGAAATCAGATGTGATTTAGATGAACCTTCGTCCAAAAAATACATTCCTGTTACCTGAAGTTGCAAACCTGACGGCATATTTTTGTTTGGTGTGGTATAATCCAAGCCAAATGCAACATCATACGGTTTATCATTGTCGAAAAGCACAGGTACATTTAATGCCGCCTGAAACATGGCTTTTTTATCGTACTTTCCTCCCAAACTGAATACTTGTGCCTGAATCGGACCACCAACAAGCAAAAAGAAAAGCGCTATTTTAACAGGGAATATTTTCATTGGTTCAAACTAATACACTTCATTAAATTTATAATTTAAAGATACGGAAAGTAACGGTTGATTAGGTGCATTTGGCTTATATTTCGATTTTATAGAAGTAAAATGCCCCATACTTTAACTAAACAAAACCATAAATTGAAATTCGTAACTTTGTTTAACATCCAAAAAATTGTATAATTAAAAAGATGATTGGTTTAGTATTCCTTTTGTTTAGTTTACAGAGTGTTGCACAAGATATTTTTCCTGTAAAAATTCGTGATTTTTCAGAAAAGTACGAAGCTGTGATCAACCGAAATGAGAAAGATACGCTGATTAGCGGGCATTACGATGAATATATACCGGATTACGTCATTATCATTTTAGACAAAACGACCCAGAAAACGGTTTTGGAAACCTATACTACGGACTTTCCTACCTATCTTTTAGACGAAAACAACGAAGCCATCCCCAACATCAAAGAATTGCCTTATGGTTCACAGAGTGTACTGTTGTACGAGGATTATAATTTTGACGGTGTGAAAGATTTTGCATTGATGAATGGAAACAACAGTTGCTACGGCGGTCCTTCGTTTGATATTTACCTGGCAGAAAACAACTCCTTTGAATACAGTGAATCTTTTTCTGCATTATCCAACGATTATTGCGGAATGTTTCAAATCGATCCGGAAACAAAAACCATACACACCATGACTAAAAGCGGCTGTTGCTGGCATCAGTTTTCGGAATTTAAGGTGGTCAACAACGAACCGAAAGCCGTAAAAATTGTGGAAGAGGGCATGTCTGCCGAACCGCCGGGGTTGGTTGAAGTACATACCGAAGAATGGAAAAACGGCAAAAAACTGGAATCAAACAATTTATTCCTTCCTTATGATGCCTATGAAAACGACACCTTGTTGTATTTTGATTTAGATAAAAATGATAAGAAAGTGGTCTTGTTTACATCGGATGAATACCTGTATTACGCTTTACTTAAACCCGATGAAAGTATAGAATTTTATCATCCAAAACCCTTTTATGACGAAACAGAAAATGGTTATGTTTACGGAAACTTTACGTATGATTCTGATGACAAGACGCTAAAATTTAAAAACAAAGATGCGGAATACGTACTTTATGAAACAGACAACAGCATCGGCATCAAAGTAATAACAAAAGGAAAAACCTATGATATGAAGGGTGATTACGTAACAACCAATGGTTCTTTAACCAGACTGAGAACTGTAAAACTACTCAATGTGCTTCATGATAATTATTAGAAAACATATCGTTTTATTTTTGTTGTTGCTGACGATTGTTCCCTTCTACGGTCAGAACCTGCCACCGTTTACAAGTTTGGATTCCGACACCTTGACTTGGAAAGATTCGCAAGGCATTCATCTTTTACTGTTAGAACAATCGGATGTTGTTACTGATGAGGAAACCGGTTTTTCATCGCAAACCATTCAGGCAACACATTGGTTAAAAAAAGACAAAAGATTGCAGAAAACCTGGTCTTTTCAAGACGGCATTAAAGATTGCCCGGTAGATATAGAAGCTAAATTTCTTGCAGCACCACAATTTTCCGATTTGGACAACGATGGACTTTTTGAAATCTGGTTTATTATACAAAAATCCTGCAAAGGTGATGTCAGTCCATCTTTGATTGAAGTGGTCATGGTAAATCATAAAAACGCAAAATATTTTTTAGAAGCCGAACAAAAGTTGGTTTTTCCAAACGGCAGTACAGATGGCGGAACTTATGATTTAGGCGATTTTGAATCGTTGCCAGAACCGTTTCAGGATTATGCTTTAGAGTATTTATTTAAAAATTATGAATACAAATATTAAATTTACAATGATAAAAAGCATTGCTTATCTGTTTCTGGGTTAATTAAAAAGTTAACATTAACAAAATCGAATGTACAAGTATTTTCTGTAATTTTATAGAAACAAAATCGTTTCATTATGAAAAAAGACCAATTAAAAAAGAAACTTAAAGAGCAGAACAAACAGCTTAAAAAACAAAAGTCAATTATTAAATCGTACAAGAAGCTGTTAGGCGAATACGAAGATCTTGCGAAAAGAATGAAAAAACATATCAAGAAATTTGAATCGCTGTTAGAAGAAATTGAAGTAGAAGAAGAATTATCTGACGAAGAAATTGATCAAATTATGAGTCAGTTTGATGAAATTTCTGAAGAAGAAGAAGATTTTGACGACGAAGAACATCAAGATTAAATATTTTAATAAATAAACCAAGACGGTTAAACCGTCTTGGTTTATTTATATCTGATTTACAACGTTCTCATATCAATTACGAAACGGTATTTCACATCAGATTTTTGCATACGAATGTAAGCTTCGTTGATATCTTTCATTGGGATCACCTCTACTTCAGAAACAATTCCATGTTTACCACAAAAATCAAGCATTTCCTGTGTTTCTTTAATTCCGCCGATTAATGATCCGGCTATGTTTCTGCGTTTATTAATCAACACACCGCCATGAACGCCGGGTAAGGGCTCAATGGCACCAACCATACACATTGTTTTATCTAATTTTAACAACAATAAATACGGATTCACATCATGTGCCACCGGAATAGTGTTTAACAGAAAATCAAAACTGTATGCGTGCGCTTTCATTTGTTCAGGGTCTTTTGAAATTAAAAATTCGTCGGCTCCCAAATTCATCGCATCAGCTCCTTTTGATTCTGAGGTAGTAATCATTACCACATGTGCACCCATTGCCTTGGCAAATTTTACGCCCATGTGTCCTAATCCGCCCAAGCCAACAATGCCTACTTTGTCTCCTTTTCGAATGTTCCAATGACTCAAAGGCGACCAAGTGGTAATACCCGCACACAATAAAGGTGCTACATTTTCTAACGGCAGATTATCCGGAATGTGCAACACAAAATCTTCTTCTACTACAATGTTTTCAGAATAGCCACCATACGTAATGCCTCCGTATTTAGATTTATTGGAATTATAGGTTCCCGTAAAACCGTTTTCGCAATACTGTTCTAAACCTTCGTTGCATGAATGACAGTGTTTGCACGATTCTACCATACATCCCACCCCAACAATTTCGCCTACTTTAAATTTTGTCACTTCGGGCCCCACCGCTTCTACCCTGCCTATGATTTCATGACCAGGTACCGCCGGATAATTTGTTGGTCCCCAATCAGATTTTGCTGTGTGTAAATCGCTGTGGCAAACACCGCAGTATTCTATTTTTATAAATACGTCTTTAGGATCTAAAGCTCTTCGTTCAATGGTATGTGGTTTTAACGGATCTTCCGCATTAAAGGCGGCATAAGCTTTTGTACTCATTTGTTTAAGTATTATAATTAAGGTTTATAAATTTACGAAATCACATCGATGAAATTGTTGTTTGGAAGTTAAAACCGCACGTCATCAGAAATTTCACAAACCGGAATCGGATTCATTTTATGCTGATTGATGGTGTTCAATCGTTTGTAAATTTTAAAAACTTCTAACTCACGGCCAGAAAAATCGGTTTCGGTTTTCCCTGCTGCAGCTGCTTCCATAGCTGCTTCCAGTTCATCATAACTTGCTCCCAGTTGATCTTCATCCGATCGATCGTCGCCAAACAAACCGTCAGTTGGTTTTGCATTAATGATATTTTGCGTAATTCCCAAATATGCCGCCAATGTCCGGACTTCTGATTTCATCAGATCTGCAATGGGACTCACATCTACACCGCCATCACCGTATTTGGTAAAAAATCCCACGCCAAAATCTTCCACTTTATTCCCGGTTCCTGCCACCAAAAAACCGTTAATTCCCGCAAAGTAATACAAGGCCGTCATCCGCAAACGGGCACGTGTATTGGCTAACGTCAGATGTAACAAAGCCTCGTTATCGGTCAATGGCAAATGCTGGCGCATTAAATCAAACGTAGCAGTTAAATCGGCAACCGCTTGGGTTACATTGGAATAGTTGTTTTTTAAAAAGCTGATGTGTTCCTGCCCTCTTGAAACCTGGCTTGATGCCTGATGAATCGGCATTTCAACACATAATGTAGGCAACCCGGTTTTGGCACATAACGTAGATACCAAAGCAGAATCGATTCCGCCTGAAATGCCCACCACAAAACCTTTAACCCGGGCTGTTTCAGCATACGTTTTCAGCCAGTTTACAATGTGATTTACTATTTTTTCAGAATTTATTTTTTTATATTCCCCTGCCATTTTTTGATTCGTTATATTTGTGATTTAAAATTATAAAATCTATTGCGTTTTTACGATGAAAAACACGTTTTATTTACTACTCTGCTCAATTCTTTTAATGGGATGTAAAAAAGAAGGCAAAATAAACAGCGAGGTTTTAAGCATTCCGGTTGAAGCTAAAATGGAGCGATTTGATCAGGAATTTATGCAGGTAACTCCTGAAAGCTTTAATGCTTTACAAAATAAATATCCTTATTTATTAAGTTCAAACATTCCCGATTCGGTTTGGTTCAAGAAAAAAAACGACACGCTTTTCCAGGAACTTTACAGCGAAACCGAGAAGAAATTCAGCGATCTTTCACAATTACAAGACGATTTGTCTTTGTTGTTTAAGCATATCAAATACTATTATCCTAACGAAAACCCGGGGAAGGTAATCACCGTTTTATCTGAAGTAGATATTACAAACCGTGCCATTTACGCCGATTCTATTTCTATTATTTCATTAGACACTTATCTGGGTAAAGAACATAAATTTTATACCGGTTTTGACGCTTATACTTTAGGCGATTTTGAACCAAACCGAATTATTGTTGATTTGGCTGAAAATTTCGCTTTACAAAAAATCACACCTCCGCAAGACCGAACTTTTTTAAGCCAGATGATATTCTGGGGTAAAATTACATACTTAAAACAAATGCTTTTGCCCGAAACAAGCGATGCCTTATTAATGAACTATACCGAAGATCAGATAAAATGGGCAGAAGCTAATGAAGCACAAATGTGGAAATTTTTTGTTGAAAGCAAATATTTATATGACAATGATATAAAGCTGGTTGCCCGTTTTATACAGCGTGCGCCTTTTTCTAAATTTTATCTGGAGCTGGATCAGGAATCGCCGGGAAGCGTAGGGGTTTATATAGGTTGGCAAATCGTTCGTTCGTATATGAAAAATAATAACGTAACTTTGCAGGAACTGGCATTAAAAGATGCCAAAACCATTTTTGATCAATCTAAATATAAACCTAAAAAATAATGGCTAACAACACTTCAGAAATTAAAATAAAGGTTACCGTTGACGAAAACAAAGTTCCCGATGATATCCGATGGACTGCAAATGATGGCGGTATTAAAAATGAACAGGCAAAAGCCATATTATTGTCTATCTGGGACAGCAAAGTTCAGGAAACATTACGCATTGACTTGTGGACAAAAGAAATGCCCGTTGACGAAATGAAGGTATTTTTCCACCAAACATTAGTGGCAATGGCCGATACTTTTGAACGTGCTACCGACGATAAAAAAATGAGTGATACCATGCGCGATTTTTGTGCCTATTTTGCTGAAAAATTAGAATTGCATAAAAAGTAAAATCTGTAAAAGCAATTTATGAATCATTCAGCTTCAAAAATAAAGCTTTCTCAGATTGTTTTTATGATAAGCTTATTTACAACGGTTTATTGGTTGGTTGCGTTCAACATCAACGTGTACGCTCATACCGTTACAAGAGTTATTTTTGAAATGACTTCCTTACTGCTTATGATCAGTTTATATACGCTGCCTTTTTTAATAATTGCATTGATTTTACGATTAAAGAAAAGAACTCCTAAATTACATTATGTTAGTTTAGGACTTCTTTTATTCCTTTTGATTTTAATATTTACGGTTTATCAGTAGTTAAGTTTTTACAAGTCTTTATAAAAAACTTCAATTTCTCTCTAAAATAACTTCGTATCTTTGCACAAACAATACAACTAATGAAAGAAACAATAATTGCTCCGTCGGTTTTAGCAGCCGATTTTGCAAACTTACAACGCGATGTAGAGATGATTAACAACAGTGCCGCCGACTGGTTTCACATTGATATTATGGACGGTGTTTTTGTACCTAACATCTCTTTCGGCATGCCCGTTTTGGCAGCAATCAACAAGCACGCTAAAAAAACAATCGATGTACATTTAATGATTGTCGATCCTGACAGATACATTGAAACTTTTAAAGCTTTGGGTGCCGATATTTTAACGGTTCATTACGAAGCTTGTACCCATTTACACCGATCGTTACAAGCTATTAAAGCTGCCGGAATGAAAACCGGAGTGGCAATTAATCCGCACACAAATGTGGCGTTGTTAGAAGATGTGATTAACGATATTGATTTGGTTTGCGTAATGAGTGTGAATCCTGGTTTTGGCGGACAATCATTCATTGAAAACACCTATAAAAAAGTACAACAGCTTAAAGAAATTATTGTTAGAAATAATGCCCCAACTTTAATTGAAATTGATGGGGGTGTTACCGATAAAAACGCTGCAAATTTAGTAAAAGCAGGTGCTGATGTATTGGTTGCAGGCAGTTTTGTTTTTAACGCACAAGACCCCATTGAAACCATAGAAAATTTAAAGAAAATTACTGCTGTATAAAAAAAGACTTCCTATTCGGAAGTCTTTTTAATATTAAATCTGTAATTTACACCTAACTGTATCCAGCGGTTGGGCATAGGCACTGCAGCCACTTCTTTATACGAACTGTTGAACAAATTAGTTACCTGCGTATAAATTTGAAACAACGGAAAGTGATACATTAACCGTACATCTGAAACTAGATAACCATCGTTTAATTCACGCTTAATGTATCGGTTTTGAAACTGGATTCCAAAATCGTTTAGTGTATAATTGATTCCTGCAATTGCCTGATGTTTTAAACTTTCGATAGTGTATTTGGAAGCGATTGGCGTTGATACATCTTCTTTTTTAGGACTTAAATATTGATAGCTTATTGAATAGCCAAGCTTTTGGTTATCGGCAATTGCAATATCTTGACGGTAACGAACATTTACCCCACGCATTACCTGATTGCCTATATTATGTGGTTGGTAAGGATCATCAGATGATGATCGGGTCCAATCAATAAAATCGGATATGTTTCGTTCAAAAAGGCTTGCCGTAAAATGTTTATTCGCTTTTGAATAATTCGCACCAAATTCATATTGCCAGGCTGTTTCGGGTTTTAAATCGGGATTTCCAATATTACCCGGACGTTGGTTTACATACAAATCGGTAAACGACGGAATGCGCTGGCTACTACCTACACTTGCCTGAATTTTCCAGTCGTTATTCAACCAATAAGCCACATCGGCTCCCGGATACCACTGAAAACCGTAATCGGTATTGTAATTCCAGTAAGCACCAATGTTTACCAGTAATTTATCAAAAAATGTATTTTTATATTCGGCAAACCATCCGTGGTTTTTACGGTCGTGCTCGCCAAGATTTGAGCTGTTAATATCTTCTAAACGCATCTCATATCCTACGCCAAAATCACCAATTTCTGAAGTGTAAACTCCATTCAATTCAAACATAAACGCGTTTGAATAGTGTAACGAACGTGCTTTACTTAAATCGTTTCGGTAAAAACGGTAATCGTCTTCGTTGTAACGGTTGCTAATGCGTGGCTTAATGGTTAAACGATCGTTGATACGGTGATTACTGCCTACGCTTAACAATAAGGTTTGAACAATTTCGTACGATTCTTTATCGTGTGGTGCGGCGTAATATCCGTTAGCTCCAAATTCATTGTCAATATAACCGCCCATCCAGTTTATTGAATTATTGTCGTTCAAAGCAGTATTTCCCTGATACATTGCCTTTAAATTATCAGCCGCCGTATTGTATCGTTGCCCGTTTGAGTCTTCTTTGCCAATACTCAGCAAATGACTGGTTTTTCCTTTGTTGATACCTGCCGTTGCCCGCACACCGCCACCTGCGTAAATTCCACTGCCATCGCCTGCATCTTTCTTTTTAAACGAACTACCACCGTAAGCGTGAACTTGCACAAAATCATCTACTTGTGTTTTTGTCACGATATTTATGGCTCCGGTTAAGGCATTGATGCCGTAAATGCGAGCTGCCGGCCCTTTTAGAACCTCGATTCGTTCAATAGCTTCTAACGGAATAGGTAAGTTCATAGAGTGATGTGCCGTTTGTGCATCGCCCATTTTAACGCCGTTCCACAATACCATTGTTTGTTCAAACGATCCGCCGTCGATACTGATGTCTGCCTGTGAACCAAAGGGACCTCGCTGACGAATATCAACTCCGCTTACATAAGCCAGCACCTCGTTTAACGATGAAACAGGCAGTTTTTTTATTTCTTCTTTCGTTAGCACCTGAATATTTCGGGTAGATTGCTGAAACGGAATCTGCATACGGTTTTCCTGAATAACGATTTCATTTAACACTTCGTTTTCTTCTGGATTTATTTGTGCATTTACAACAACCGGAAGGGTTAGTAAGGACAATAATAAGTATTTGTTTTTCATTTTTTTATTTGTTTTGATAAAAACAGTAGCAAAATTCGTAATTTGCCGGACTATTTAAATAGTCCGCAATAAAAACAATGAATAGTCCGGTTGAAGATATCATTCTGCAAAGTGTTTCCATTGATAAAAATGACAAAACTGCTGTTTATCTACAAATAGCACAACACGTTATTCGGTCAATTCAAAACAAGTCATTAACCATAGGAACCGTATTACCCGGAACACGTTCTTTAAGTCGGCTGTTAAAAATACATCGCAACACCGCTGTTGCCGTTTACGACGAGCTGGCATCGCAAGGTTGGGTAGAGATTGTTCCAAATAAAGGTACATTTGTACAAAATCCTATCAAACAGAAAGGCAAAACGCAAACAGCAACAATTTATCCTGAAAAAACCGGGTTTCCGTTTTATGAAAGCACTCATTTGGTAACTCCTTACGAAAAGGCTGATACGGAATATGCGTTTAACGATGGGCAAACCGATATTCGTTTACACAGCAACACACAATACAATCGTTGGTATAATGCCGCTTTACAACGAACATCGCTCATAAAAAAATGGAATACTTTTTTGTTTGACCGTTCTTCGTTTTTAAATAACCAGTTGTGTAATTATTTGAATGCAACCCGAAATTTTCGCAGCAACCCGCAAAACATACTTATTACCCGCAGTACCGAAATGAGTTTGTATTTGATTTCGCAGCTGCTTATAAAACCAAATGATATTGTTTTAGTAGGAAATTTGAGCCATTTTGCCGCCAATATGATTTTTAGTCAGGCAAAAGCAAAGATAAAAACCATTCCTGTTGATGAAAACGGTTTAGCTATTGATTTTATCAGAAAAAACTTTACGAAAAACAGTATTCGACTGCTTTATTGTACGTCCAATCGGCATTATCCCACAACCTACAGTTTAAGCGAATCTCGTAAAACAGCACTTTTACAATTGGCAAAAGAATATGGATTTGCTATTATTGAAGACGATTTTGACTATGATTTTCAGTTTAACGAGAATCCTGCTCAACCTTTGGCACGTTTTGATACAAGCGGTTCGGTAATTTATCTGGGAAAAACAGGACAAGCTTTGTTTCCTGCATTTGAAACCGGTTTTATGGTAGCGCCCGAAAATTTAATTACCGAAGCTAAAAATTATTACCGAATGATTGATCCGCAGGGCGATTTAATCAAAGAACAAATTTTAGCAGAAGTAATTCACGAAGGCGAAATGCACCGGCAGGTTAAAAAGAAAATCTTACTGTACAAAGCTCGGCGAGATACGATGTGCGACGCTTTAAAAAATACATTTGGCAATTTAATTACCTTTAACAAACCTACTGGCGGACTGGCTGTTTTTATTCAATTCAACAAACCTGTTTCGTTGGTAAAATTATCCAAACAAGTTTCAAAACACAATGTTACGTTGCCAAAACATCTGTTGTATCAAACCAAAAATATGTGCGGTATCCGTTTGGGATTTGGTCATTTGAATTTAGAAGAAATCAATCATACAATTAAAATGCTTAAAAAAGCGTATGATGATTTAGCCAAAATTTAAACGTATATTTACAATATATTAAACATTATCGTTTTATGGAACTTACAGTAATTAAACAAGGCGACTTTAAAGTAGATAAACGTAAAAATTTTGAATATTTAAACCCGAATGACGAAAGCACAAATATTAAACTTGCCATTCAGCCTTTTTTAATTACTCTTGGTCCCGATACCATTCTGCTTGATCTTGGTTTGGGATTTTTAGATGATAACGAACCTGTTATTTTAAAGCGATTGAAAGATCAAAATATAAATCCTAACGATATTACCAAAATTCTACTTTCGCATTTGCATAAAGATCATGCCGATGGTTTGGGATATTTTAATGATAACGAATTTATTCAGAATTTTCCCGATGCAACAATCTACATTCAAAAACGTGAATACGATTTTGCTTTACAACAAACCAAAAATCCTTCGTACAATATTCCGCTGTTAAATGAATTGCAAAATCTATCTAACATTATCTGGTTGAACGATGATGAAGGAGCAATTTCACCCAAAATCACTTTTAAGGTAACGGCTGGTCATTCAAAATTTCATCAGGTTTTCTGGATTAAAGAAAATGATTCCACGATTTTTTACGGAGCTGATGATTTGCCTACAACTGGTTATTTAAAAAGATCTATTGCTTACAAAACAGATTACGACGGGCACAAAGCCATGGAATTTCGCAAGGTTTGGAAAGAACAGGCTGAAGCAGAAAACTGGCAGGTTTTATTTTATCACGATTTAAAAAATCCGGTGATTCAATTCTAAAATTGACTATATAAAGATGTTGATTGTTATTGAGTTTCGTCAGTTCGAGTGTTTTTTGTGTAATGAAATGAAACAAAAAATGTATCGAGAACAATTTCTTTCAACTTCTCGATACAATTTCCCTTCGCTTCTCTACGGAAAATCACTCGAAGTGACGCAAATACAACATACAGAAATTTAGTAATTTTAATTCACAAGCACTTTTTGCGCCTGAACAATATGTCTTTTGTTGTGATAGATTAAAAACCGAAACGTATCGCCCAACTTCAATTTTATAAGATAAGTTATGCTGATGCTTGTTCTAACTTTATTTAGATTCACAGTTCTACTGGCATTTAACAAATCTAACAACTGTTTTTGTTGATCTATAAAAACGGTAACCGTAGTTTTCGATAAATTGCTATGAATTGGGTTCATAGATTTAAATGCCTTCATTTTATTCAACTTTTCTTTAGGCAGCATACTTTGCGCAAAATAATTCCCCATCCAACCGCTTTTAAATTCGGGTGTAGGTTTTGTAGTTGATGTTTCAATACGATTTTTTATTTCGGGCAGATAAAAATTTCCGTACAAATTCAAGTGTTCCAAACATTCTAAAACACTCCAGCTTTCGTTGGTCAATCTTTTGTTTAATTCAGCATCGGTTTTTAAAAGCAAACTTTCGGCAAACGCTAAATGTTCGTGCGTAAGTTCAATTAATTCGTTTATTAGGTTTTCGGTAGAAATGGTCATTGTTCTAATTTTAAGCAAATATCAAACTTTGTAAATCATTAAAAATTGATCGAAATCAAGATTTTTTCAAACGAGACAAGGTTTCAGGTTTCATTCGTAAATAATTTGCAATGTGCTTGTTGGGAATTTCCTGAAAAAGCTGCGGACTTCTTTTTAAAACCCGTTCGTATCGTTCTTTTGGCGATGATATTAATAAATCTTTTTCCCGTTCCATCTGCTGTAATACCATATCTTCAAGAACGGCAATCCATAATTTTAAATAGTCGGTATTTGAATCAAAAAACTGTTTTAAATCTTCTTTGCAAATTACTTTTACTTCTGTCTTTTTAATTGCCTGAATGTAAAAATCTGTAGGTTGGTTAGACAAAAACGAATCTAATGATGCTATCATGTTATTTTGATATCCAAAACGGATAATTTGTTCTTCGTTTTCGTTGATGACAAAAATCTTTACGCTGCCTTCTTTAATAAAATAAATATTGGTATCTAAGTTACCTTGCGTGGTTAAATAGTCGTTTCTATCTAAAAAAATTTGTTTGGTAAATAAGTTATTCGTCTCGAATAATTCTAAAAGATCAAATGGTCTCATGGGTATTGATTTAAAACATTTTCAGAAATTGTGTTTGGATATTTTCAGTAAAATACGGCACAAACATTTTTATAAACAAACCCACGTAATGATCTATAACATCTTCTTTTGTACTACCTGAATGATAAATCTGAGACGAAGTGATCCACGAATCGCTGTAGATTTTTATCTGTTCAATAAAGAAATCGTATTCATTTTCATACAGCTCTTTCCGAAAATTTCCTTGAATTATACCCTTTTCAATAACATCTTTATACATTTTACTTCGCACTTTTTCTACTTCCAAAAAAGCACTTTTTAATGAAGTATTTTCTTTTAGAATCTCATTCAGATCAATCATAAAAAAACGATAATCATATAAAATTTCAAATCCGGTTTTGGTGGAATTGAACAAATCTTCAATAAAATTTTCAGATTTTTTTACCGAAGCGTTTAAAGCTACTGCCTTTTGAAGTAATTCTGTATGCAGTGCATCAGCCATATCGTTTTTAGTTTTGTAATGATAGATTAAATTGCTGTGGCTGATGTTTAGTTCGGCTGCAATTTGCCGAATGGAAACATTTCCAAATCCGTTAATATTAAAGAGTTCTAAGGCTTTTTGTAAAATTTTTTCTTTACTTTTTTTCATTTTTAGCACAAGTGGTCTATTTTTTAGTACATTTGGTCTAAAATTACAAAATTTCATTAAATCAATCGCTATGAAACGCATACATCTTTTTGAATTCGAAGATCAAAAATGGTTTCCATCATTTTTAAGAAAGTTCGTAACCGATTTTTTGCAGTTTATATTAAACAAAGCAAAAGTATATCAACCTGTTATTCCTGAAATAAACCAAACTTTACAAAAGCTTAATTCAGCAACAATAATCGATTTAGGTTCGGGCAGTGGTGGCGGATTAATCTGGTTAGCGAAACAATTAAAACAACAAAACAGTGATTTACAAATTGTGTTGACCGATTTATATCCCAATAAAACAGCTTATGCGAATGTTGCAAAGCAATTTTCCTATTTTACTTATCATGAAAATCCTGTAAATGGAATGAATGTTCCCAAATCACTAAAAGGTTTTAGAACGATGTTTTTATCGTTTCACCATTTTAAACCAAATCAGGCCATAACGATTTTACAGAATGCCGTTGATGAAAACCAGCCCATAGGCATTTTTGAAATTCAGGACCGAAGTTTACCCAGCATCATTGCCATGCTTTTATCACCAATCAGCGTTTTGCTAACCACTCCGTTTATCAAACCTTTTAGCCTATTACGATTGTTTTTCACTTATCTTATCCCGATTATTCCAATTGTGGTTTTGTGGGATGGTGTTGTATCCAGTTTACGTACTTATTCTGTAGATGAAATGCAGGATTTAGTACAAAAAGTAACTAACAGTAACCATTTTCATTGGGAAATTGAAAAAAAGAAAGCCAAATTAGGTTTTGTGATTTACACTATCGGGATTCCTAAAAAACAAAACCCGCTATAAAACCGGTTTTGTTTTTATATTTTATCTTGATCATCGATCAACTTGGCATCTCGGGTATTTTTCTGTACGGCTATTGCACCAAAAACGGCTAATATAAACGAAACTCCGTAAAAACCTTTTTCACTTAACAACAACTCTGCATTCCACAGACCAATAACCAATAAAGTAAGCGATGCTATTGTTGCAAACCATGCTAAACCGTAGTAAAGTTCTGTTACTTCTAAGCCTTCGGCTTTATCGCGCACCGTTTTTTGAACCGATATTACTGCGAACAAACCAAACAGTAAAATGGTAAAATAATAGCCTTTTTCGTTTAACTCCATAGTGGCATTCCATAAACCTACACAGTAAGAAATGGTTCCTATGAAAAGTACCATCCATGAAGCACCTATGAACGCCGGTGTTGGTTTTAAAGGATTACGCATTGTTGTTTGCTTTTTATTCTCTTTGTTTTGCGTGTTAACTGTTTCCATAATACTAATTTTTAAGTGATTTTGATACAGCAAATGTCTGCCATAATCTTTTGCATATAAAACTAAATTTTATAGAAAACTGTCGATATAATAAATTTTGAATATCTTTATTTCTGTTTTTAAAATGATAAATAATGGATGCACTTTCAGAATTAATATCCTTATTAAATACAAATGAAATAAAAGAGTTTAAGCTTTTTCTAAAAAAGAAAAACAAACGGAATGATGTAAAAAACATTGAACTATTTTCTATTTTAAAAACTGACGATTTAATAAAATTAGAAAAATTGTATGGTTCAGATAAAAATAAAGATGCGTACCATTCGTTAAGGAAACGTTTGTACGAAAGTTTAATTCTTTTTTTATCCAACAAAACATTTGAAAAAAATCATAGCCAGGCACATGAGGCTTTGCGTTTATTGGTTGTGAGTAAGTTTTTATTAGAAAACAGCTTACACAAACCCGCTTTTAAATGTTTACAGAAAGCAGAGAAAAAGGCAGAAGAATTGGAATTATATAGTTTGTTACATGAAATTTTGCAAACAAAACTTCAATATATTTTTTTAAATGAGAAAGAAAGTTTGGAAGTATTAATTAATAAAATACTTAAAAACCAAGAGCTGTTAAATAAAGAAACACGATTTAATATGGCTTATGCCGTTATAAGGCAAGCTTTTAAAAACACACAAACTAACGGAGAAATAATCAACCTAACTGATTTAATTACGCAAATTGCAAAAACATATCATTTAAAACCAACCGATTTTTTCAATTACAAATCAATTTATCAAATTTTACATCTGGCAAACGAATATGCAAATATTCAGCAGAATTTTTCGTTAATTGAAACCTACGTCAATAAGGCTGCTACAATGATCAACCAGCAATTTGCCGGAAAAAATCAACTGTATTATCACATTCACATATTGTATTACCTGGCAAATTTTTGTTTTAGAAATAAACTTTTTACTGATTCTGAGAAATATTTAATTCAAATGCAAACACAGATGCAGCAACAGAGCGGTTTATATTACAATTTGTTCAAACATCGTTTTGTAATTTTAAAAAGTTTAAACTTACATTTTACAGGAAATAAACAAGCAGCCTTACACAATGTTAGCAACGAATTAAATAATTTACCCAAAAAGTTTTCTACTGAAGATGTGATTGACCTACAACTTTGCGAAGCTTTCTATTTAGCAAAACAAAACGACAGACTAGCTTTAAAAAGTTTTGCGAAGCTATTACACACCGACATTTGGTACGAAAAGAAAATGGGTGTTGTTTGGACTATTCGTAAAAATTTGATTGAAATTTTAATGCACGCCCAATTTGATAATCTTGATTATGCAATTTCCCGTTTGCAGAGTTTTAAAAACAGATACAAAAAATACTTAACACAGGTAAACGAACAGCGAATTATTGATTTTGTTAAGCTTATAGAAAAATATCTTTTAAATACCGACATTATTAAAAACCAATCGTTTAAAGACAAAATAATCTCCATGCAATACCAAAAAGAAAATCAAGATGTTTTTAGCTTAAGTTTTATAAACTGGTTTGTTGATTTGTGGCGATCAAAAGAATCATAGGTTTATTCAAACACAACCAATTCTTCGTTAGGCAAATCGTATTCGTACAATATTTTATTCTCAGCATCGTAATACAACCATTGTGCTTTGGTAACGCTGCCTTCGGATACAGTTCCTACTCCCAAAACGGTATATTCTTTTCCGTTTCGCTGCTGTTGTTCTACCGAATATTTCACTTTTCCTTATTTAATATTATCGTTTTTAATAGTTCGTTTTTAGAATTCGCAATGTAATATTCGGCAATTAAATACAATTCATTTAAATATTCTTTCGTATAATTGAACTCACTACTATAATTGTAATAAATTTCTTTTCCGTAATTTTTCCGGAAAACAGAAACTTTATCGTTTGCAACACTTGAGTCAGGGTTTGTTTTGTTAGTAAGTGATACAGACGGAGCACAGCTAAAAAGCAGTAATAAAAAAGCAATAGCAAATACGTTTTTCATAAAGAAGCTACACTTTTAACAACCCACGAAAGCCACGGGCAGCATAGTAAGACGATGCGCCATTGTGATAGAAAAACACGGTATCGTATCTGAAATCTCCAAACAAAGCACCATCTAAATCGCGAATTTTTTGAGGCGTTTCAATCCAGCTCGATGTTTTAGTATCAAAAGCTTCTAAAGCTTGTAACGCACGGTATTCTTCTTCGTTCAGCAATTTAACTCCTATTTCTTTCGCTGCATCAATCACACTGTTTGCGGGTTTATGTTCTTTACGGGCATCTAATGCAGCTCGGTCGTAGCAATAACTCCGTCTGCCTTTCGGGCTTTCTTTAGAACAATCACAAAAAATCAATTCTTTCGATTTTTCATCAAACACCACAACATCTGGCTCGCCACCGGTTTCTTCCATTTTAAATAACACCTCTATTGTCAACGGATTTGTTTCTAATTGGGTTTGAACATCATTCCAATCGATATTTTTATGGCGATGCATATTTTTTGCAAAACGTTTTTTTAAGCTTTCTAACAAGTTCGATTGTTCTTCTTGTGATAATTTATTTTTCATAGTTTGATTTACTTAGTTCCGTGAATTCCAGAGGCACATCCAAAAAAATAGTCTGAATACTCTACCTTTAATCCATTGTTTTCAAAAATATGTTTAATTCTTTTACTGTTTTCAAAATGATTGGTATAAATCCATAACATTTTATAATCTTGTGGATTACCTAAAAATATCTTTCCAAAGATGGGAATAATCTTACCTACATAAAACCCATACAATGAAGATAATAATTTATTTCCGGGTTTGGAAACCTCTACAAAAGTAAACTTGCCGCCCGGTTTTAATATTCGGTTTAACTCTTTAGCCAGCATATTAAATTGCTCTTCGTTAAAAGTTTTTAAACCAAATGCACACGACACAAAATCGTAATGATTGGCAGGCAGGTTATTTTGTAAAACATTCGCACAAATAATTTGTACTTTATCTCCAAAAACTTTTTGTGCTTTTGGGGTTGATTTAATAATCATTTGTTCCGAAAAATCCAATACAGAAAAATTAGCATTCTGAAAATTATTTTTTAGATGTACCCAATTTTCGCCTAAACCAGACATAATGTCAATAACATTTAAATTTTGGTCTGATGACCCTAATTTATTTAAGAACTGTCTACGCCAACGAATTGAAAATCCAAACGATGTAATATAATTTACGCGTTCATAAGAACCTGACATCTGGTTGAATAATTGTTTTACATATTCTGGTTCATAGATATTTTTTATCATAATAATAAATTAAAAAGACGAAACTAAAGATAAATTTATATTTTTACATTCAAAATATAAACTTTATGGCATCAGGTTTTTTTGCAATTTTAGACGACATCGCTGCTTTAATGGACGACATTGCCGTTACCAGTAAAATTGCAACACAGAAAACAGCAGGAATTTTAGGCGACGATTTAGCTGTTAATGCCGAAAAAGCAACCGGTTTTCTTTCTTCAAGAGAAATTCCCGTATTAATGAAAATCATGAAAGGTTCGTTTATCAATAAACTGATCATTGTTCCTTTTGTTTTTCTGTTGGAATGGCTGTATTCGCCTGCTATCAAAATTATTTTAATTATTGGCGGATTTTACTTAGCCTACGAAGGGGTTGAAAAAATCGTTGAGTTTTTATTTCACAGAAAGAAAAAAGGGGTCGAGGTTATTGAAGAATCAAAACAAATTCCTGAAAATAGTAAAGATGCTGAAAAAAGTAAAGTTAAATCGGCAATTACCACCGATTTTATTTTATCGTTAGAAATTGTCATTATTGCACTGGCTGCCGCAAAAGAAGGTTACGAAGCACTTAAATCTCAGTTTAATCCGTTTCTTGTAGAAATTGTTACGGTTTCAATAGTATCAATTGTAGCAACTATAGGTGTTTACGGTATTGTAGCGTTAATTGTTCGTATGGATGATACCGGTTATAAGCTGATAAAAAAATCTAAAAAAGAAACCGGTATTTTAGCAACTCTTGGAAATTTACTAATCAAAGCACTTCCATTTGTAATTAAAGCTTTAGGAGTTATTGGAACCATTGCTTTATTGTTGGTTTCGGGTGGCATTTTTGACCATAATATAGATTATCTGCATCATTTTTCTCCAACAGTTCCGTCGATGTTAAAGCAATTTGCTTACGGTATTGCTGCCGGAATTGTTGTTTTGATACTTGTCACTCTTTTTAAAAAGGTCTTTGTTAAGAAAACATCACATTAAAAAAAGAATCATTAAATTGATTCTTTTTTAGTTTAAAATGATTGTCTGAAACGTCGTATCAAATTATATTTATTACGATTTATTGTATATAGATAAGACGTTGCTTCGAATAGCATAACACACTGAAGCTTTTCGGTAAGCTCAAGACAGGCTATCGAGAAGTTGTTAATTATACGTTCTCGACGGGCTCGAACTGACGACGGGTTAATACATTCTCTTTGGGACAAGCTTTCCGATAATCATTTCGTTTAATAATATTCATAGTATCTGAAAAGCACCGATTTAGGCACACGAGGAGATTCTGTTTCATAGAAATAAATAACCGTGGCGTTATTGAAAACATCAACAGACTGAATGATGCGTACATCATCTTTCACCGTAGTAATGTCGTTCTCTGTTGAAGTTACTTTGTAAACAATTTTCTCTAACTGATTTTCGTTGTTATAATGATAAGACGCTTTTTCTTCAGACTGATATCCATCTATTTTAAACACCACCTTATCAATTGTAAAATCGGTATTTAAAGTAATAAATCTTAAATCTGCAGTTTCTGAGGTCGATTCTATTTTATAATTTAAAGCATCTGTCCAGATGAATTTGTAATTAATCACTTTAGCCGATTCATCGTTTAATTTACTTGTTTCTTTATACGAGATATTTTTCCCGGTACCCAAATAAACCGCACTGCTTTTAAATTGATAATTCGGCAGGTCATACATTCTGTGATAAGTTATAACATCGCCTTTTTCGTTAAAATTAATGGTGCTTTTACCAAAATAATCAAGTGTATCAACCGGTATCTGATATTTAGAAACATGCACCATATATGAGGTTACTTTTTTTACCTTGCCGTTAAATCCGTATTCTCTTTTCTGACTATATGAATTTTGACCATTCATAAAAAAAGGCAACATACCTATAATAATGCTTGTTATTTGTTTCGTTAAGTTCATTTAGTTTGTGTTTTTTACTTTGATTTTTTCAAGGTCATTTAGCCATTTTAGCTCTGCTTCCTCTAACTTATTTGGTTCAGGCACATACTCTTTATTTGGGACATACCAAGGCATTTTTTCGTAATAATCCTTTAAAACCTGATTGGTAAAAATATAACCTCTGCGGGCATAAGGCAAATTTTGAAGTACTTTCAGCGCTTCTTTGTTCTCAATCTCATCAAAAAAAACAGCCACATCTTTATTAAATGGAAGGTTATTTTCTAAACTGAAAGTATTTTTAATTAAGAAAAAACGGGGATTAAACAAAAACAATTCTCCTTTTGGATGGAAATTCTTCTCCTTGAATTGAAGGGTTCCGTTTTGAATAAAAAAAGCTGATGCTGTATCACCTTCAGACATTCGATATTCTTTCATAAAATTACTTATTTTTTCTCCGCTACCGTTTATAGTCCATCTCTCAACAGATTTAAAAAAAGTCTGATTAATGTAAAAATCCTGATAATTACCCATATCTATATTTAACGTAAAATCATCAATTTGATTGTTTGCCCAACGATTTGCAGCTGTTAAAATATATTCAAAATCGTATAAATAATCAACCGATCCGGACAAACGAAACGTATACGTATGCACCAAATGGTTTTCACCAGGTTTAAACGTCGCATTAAAATGATATACATAATAAAACTCCGCAAAATCAAGTTCTTCCTGATTCTTTTCTATTTCTTGTAAAGAAAATTTCTTATTATGATTTTCTGTTGATACGTACGAAATTTCATACGAAAGGATCTCTTTATTTAAGTTGACCGTAAAATCACTCATATAGGGATGTTGGCCGTTTTTAGGAAAGAAATCTGCATCACCAGAAGGAGAAAAAGCTTCAAAACCAACTAAAATTGTCTTAGCCTTCTTTTCCGGATTAAAGAATGTATAATCAACCGTTACTTCTAAAAAGTCATTGTTCACGCGTTTTAACGACAAAATCTCTTTACGCACCTCAATACTTGTTTCTTTAATAGGTATTAATTGATTTCCGCTCATAAAATACGCTCCGTCATTAGCATATCCCACAATCGATAGCAATAAAAAGAAAATAGATAATATACCTTTCATAATCTATTAATTTAATAAACAAAAGTAAAGAAAGATACAAATTATACAAATAATGTATAGGGTTTGAAATACTCTTCTTTGACGGAATTTGGTATAAAACAAAAACCCTATCCATTTATTTGGATAGGGTTTCAAAAAAAAAGGCGGCGACATACTCTCCCACATGAAGATGCAGTACCATCTGCGCAATCGGGCTTAACTTCTCTGTTCGGAATGGAAAGAG
>Ga0164243_10002354_pt1 | contig 31302 bp, 24 predicted proteins | sample OricompcompostOP_FD_108781 | JGI IMG/M metagenome (GOLD analysis project Ga0164243, IMG submission 108781) | Organic Plus compost microbial communities from Emeryville, California, USA - Original compost - Organic plus compost (OP) | ecosystem: Engineered > Solid waste > Mixed feedstock >... | reverse complement strand
CGATGCCACCCTCCCCATCGAGGGGAGGGTGGAGTAAAGCGCGCCCAACTGATCGGAGAATGCGCTAGGGCGCCGGGGCGGGCTCGTGCATCGGCGTGGGCGCATCGGTGTCGGCGCCGAAGCGGCCGAACTGCAGGGCGAGCGTTGGCAGGACGAGGAGGTTGAGCGCCATCGAGCTGGCGAGGCCGCCGACGATGACGAGCGCCATCGGTCCCTCGATCTCGCGCCCAGGCTCGTTCATGCCGATGGTGAGCGGGAGAAGGCCGAGCGCCGTGAAGATGGAGGTCATGAGGATCGGCGCCAGACGATCGGCGGCGCCGGAGATCGCCGCTTCGGGGCCCCATCTGATCCCTTCGGCCGATACGAGGTGCTCGTAGTGCGAGATCATCATGATCGAGTTGCGCAGTGTGATGCCGAACAGCGTCACGAAGCCGACCATCGATCCAATGGTCAGCACGCCGCCAGTCGCGAACACCGCAAGCACGCCGCCGACCATGGCGAACGGCATGTTGGCCAGTACCAGGATGACGTTGCGCGTCGATCCGGTGACGACCGACAGCAGGACGAGAATGCCGAGGCCTGCGACCAGCGAGTTGAGGATGAGGTCGCGCTGGGCCTGGGCCTGCGCCTGGGCGGAACCGGCGAACTCGATGTGCACGCCGGGAGGGAGCTGCAGCTTGCGACTCAACGTTTCTTCCGCCTCATCGACGAACGAGGTGACATCGCGTCCGATGACGTTGGCCGTCACTGCCTGCAGGCGCTGGCCACCAAGGTGGTCCACCTGGTATCGGCCGGCGATCTGGAACACGTCGGCGATCTGGCGCAGCAGGACGAAGTTTCCATTGCGGGTGCGTAGCGGCAGATCGGCCACCTTGGCGACGGTCTCGCGCGTGCCCTTGTCGAGGATGGCGATGACGTTGAATACGCGGCTGCCCTCGTAGGTCTGGCCGACGATGTCGCCCTGGTAGGCGGTGCGCAATGCGTTCAGCACTTCGACGGTGTCGAGACCCCAACGTTCGAGGTCGGCCTTGCGCGGACGGATGGTGAGCTGCGGCAGGCCGGGCGGCGACTGGAGCTGCACCTCGGTGGCACCCTCGATGCCGTTGAGCTCCTGTGCTACCTGCTGGGCAGTCTCGTCGAGCACGTTGAGGTCGTTGCCGTAGATGTTGACGATCACCGAGGCGGTGTATCCCGAGAGACTTTCCTCGACGCGCTCGGTGAGGAACGGCTTCAGTGCGAAGTTGGCGCCGGGGAAGCCGGCGAGCACCTTGCGCATCTCGATCTGCGCCTCCTCCGACTCCTCGCCGCTGAGGCCGCGCTGCAAGTCGACCTCGAACTCGCTGTAGTGCGTGCCCCACGTGTCATCGGCTTGCTCGGCGCGGCCGATGCGCTGGGAGACGACGCGTACGAACGGCAGCTTGAGCAGCGCCTCGGTGACGCGCTTGCCGATGCGCTCCGATTCGGCGATCGAGGTCCCTGGCACGGCAGCCATGTGCAGGGTGAAGTGGCCTTCCTTGAGCTCGGGCAGGAACCCGGCGCCGAAGAAGGGGACTGCCGCGCAACCGGCGAGCGTGACAGCTGTCGCCGCGACAAGCGTAAGGCGCGGGTGGGCGATGATCGGGCGCAGCATTCGCTCGTAACGGCGGCGCAGCCAGCGCGTTACCGGGGGATCGCTCTCTTGTTCGCGCTCTGGCGACTGCGCTGCGCGTAGCCGGCCGCCTGAGCGGGAGAAGAGCAGCATGCACAGTGCGGGCGTGACGATCATCGCTACGACAAGCGAAGCGAGGATGGCGAGCACGTAGGCGAGGCCGAGCGGGGCAAAGAAGCGCCCGGCGAGCCCTGGCAGCATCACCACCGGCAGGAATACGAGGATCACAGCGAAAGTGGCGTAGACCACCGAGCCGCGCACCTCGAGCGAGGCGTTGAGGATCACGTCGGCCATGGGCAGTGGGCTGGCGCTGCGGCGGTTCTCGCGCAGGCGGCGGGAGATGTTCTCGACATCGATCACCGCATCGTCGACCACCTCGCCGATGGCGATGGCAAGACCGCCCAGCGTCATGGCGTTGAGCGTTGCGCCGAGCGCGTTGAGGACGACGACGGCGGCGAGGAGCGACAGCGGGATGGCGAGCGAGGAGATCGTCGCCGTGCGCAGATCATAAAGGAACAGAAACAGCACGACGACGACGAGGATGCCGCCGAGGATGAGCGACTGCTGCACATTGCGCGTCGAGATGGAGATGAAGTCGGCGGGCCGGAACAGGTCGGCACGCAGCGCGATGCCTTCCTTCTCGATGGACGGGCGCAGGGCGGCGAGCACCTTCTCGACCCCCTCCGTGACATCGATGGTGTTGGCGCCGAGCTGGCCGGAGACGAGCAGCACGACGCCTGGCTCGCCCATGATCGTTGCGCCGCCGATGGGCGGCTCGGGTGCGTTCAATACCTTGGCGACATCCTTGAGCAGAACGCTGGCGCCGTTGACACTGGCGACGACGGTGCGCGCCAGCTCGGCAGGATCGATCGACTGCCCCTCGGATTGGAACACGATGCGCTGGTTTGCGGTCTCGATGAAGCCGGCGCCGGTGATCGCCGTGGCGCGGCGCGCCGCTTCCAGGACGTCATCGATCGACAGGTTGTAGCGCAGCAGATCGTCGGGTCGGATCTGCACCTGCAGGGAGCGGATCTCGCTGCCGAACACTGCCACCTTGGCGACGCCCGGCACGGCGAGGAGGCGCTGGCGCAGCGTCCAGTCGGCGAGCGTGCGCAGTTCCATCAGCGAGCGCGTCTTCGATGTCAGGCCGAGGACCAGAACCGTGCTCGAGGAGGAGGTAAGCGGCGTGATGGTCGGCGGGGGGATATTCTGCGGCAGCTCACGTGCGGCTTCGGCGAGGCGCTCGGAGACGACTTGGCGATCGCGGTAGATGTCGGTATTGGCCTCGAAGATCACGGTGATGACGGAGAGGCCCTGGATCGACACCGAGCGCAGGGACTCGATGCCGGGGACGCCGTTGACTGCGTTCTCGATCGGTTGCGTGACGAGCACCTCGACCTGCTCGGCGGTGAGACCTGGTGCCTCGGCCTGGATGCCGACTTGTGGCGGGGCGAACTCGGGGAAGACGTCGTACTTGGCCTGCGTGAGCGAGACGGCGCCGTAGCCGAGCAGCAGAAAGGCAAGCGCGACGATGATGCCACGGAAGCGTACGGCAAAGCGGATGATGGCGGCCTGCAGGCCCGCATGCTGGTCGGTGGCCGGAGCGGGGAGCGGCATCAGTCGTCCCCGCCGACCTGGATTTGCGAGCGGAACTCCTCCGACAGCAGCATCTGCGCGCCGGTGACGACCACATCGCCCGCACCGGCGAGCACCGTGGCCGGTACGATGAAGCCGCCGTTCTCCTCGGCCGGCATGTCGGTCGGTATCTCGCGGCGGCTGAACGCATCGTCGCCGACGCGGCGGTAAACCCAGGCGCGGCCAGCCCACCAGACGACGGCTGAGGCGGGGATCGTGACGCCGTCGACCGGCGTGCCGCTGGCGAGGAAGGCGCGCACGTTCATGCCCGGCAGCACGCCGCTGTTGGCGGCCGCGGCGTAGAAATAGGTGAGGCCCTGGATGCGCGGGTCGGTGCGCGTCGCGGGCGAGATGTAGCGTACGTCGGCGCGGCGCGGGCGGCCGACGACCTCGACGGCGGCGGATGCCGGCACGTCGTCGAGCTGGATGCCGGGGGGCAACGTGATCTGCAGCAGGAACTCGACGCGCTCGATCAGGCGTGTGACGAGGCCGCCACTGGACACCAAGGCGTTGCCGATGACGGGTCCCCATTCCTGCAGCGCGGTGGCGCGCAGCGTGCGGACCTGCGACTGCGCAGCCTCGACGGCGGCGCGATCGGCGATCACGGCCGCCTCGGTGGTCTGCACCTGCACCAGGTTGCCGATGTTCTTGGCGTAAAGGGCTTGCGCGCGCGCGAAGGCTGGCTGCGAGGCGGCAAGGCGCGCCTCGGCCGTGTTGAGCTGCGAGACGGCAGCGACGTAGTTCGTGTTGAGGGTGGTGAGCGCGGAGAGATCGAGGACGGTTCCGTAGGCGCGCACCTGGTCCTGGTACTTGGCGGGCTTCGGCTCTGCCGTCTCAAGGCCGACGGCCTCCTGAGCCTCATCGTCGAGGGTGACGATCGGCTCGCCGCGCTCGGGCAGCGTCACGCGCAGCGGAGGCTTGATCGGCTCCTCGCGCTGCGCCTCCAGGGCGGCCTCCTCGCGGCCCTCCATAAAGCCGAGGATGACGAGCACGGCTGCGCCGCCAAGCAGAAGGATGCCCACGAGGGCCAGCAGCAGGGTGCGGCCCGCACGCACGAAACTCATTGCCACGCCTTAGTCGCCACGCCCTAGCCTGGGCCGCCGTCGGGGGCGGCCTCATGTTCTTCTGTAACGGTACTTAAGGACCGTCCCCCTTGAAATGGCAAGGGTTTGTGGCCCTTGCGCACGCGGTTGCCCGGCTTCTGTGGCAAGGAGGTTAAGGAGTGTCGGCTGACGTGATCCTGACACGCGGGTGTCAGTCGGCAGCGTCCTCCGGGACGGTGAAGCCGCCCTCGGCGACCATGCGAGCGAAGAGGCCGCTGGCGCGGGCGAGGGCGTCGAAGCGACCGCGCTCGACGATTCGCCCCTGGTCGAAGACGAGGATCTCGTCGGCGTCGGCCACGGTTGAAAGGCGGTGAGCGATGATGAAGGTGGTGCGCCCGTCGCGTAACCGGTCGAGCGCGCGCTTGATGCGCGCCTCGGTGGTGGCGTCGAGGGCGCTGGTCGCCTCGTCGAGGATGAGGATGGGCGCATCCTTGAGGACGGCTCTGGCGATGGCGATGCGCTGGCGCTCGCCGCCCGACAGGGCGTTGCCGCGCTCACCGATGACGAAGTCGTAGCTGCCCGGCTTCTTGATGATGAAATCGTGTGCCTCGGCAAGCCTCGCCGCTTCCTCGATCTGCTCCAGCGTCGCGCCGGGGCGTCCGACGGCGATATTCTCGGCGATCGAGCGGTTGAACAGGCCGGCCTCCTGAAACACGACGGCAATCGAGGCGCGCAGCGAGGCGAGGGTGACATCGGCGATATCGCGGCCGTCGATGAGGATGCGGCCGCGGTCGGGAGTGCGCAGACGCTGCAGCAGCGATAGCGTCGTCGTCTTGCCGGAGCCGGTCGGGCCGACGAGCGCGATGGTCTGACCCTGTGCGGCGTGTAGATCGAGGTCGAAGACGCCCTGCTCGGTTCCGGGGAAACGAAAGGACACGTTTTCGTAGCGCACGTCGCCGCGCACCAGGGGCAACGGTCGGGCATCGGGCTTCTCGACCACGCCTTGCGCCGCATCGATGAGTGCGAAATAGCCCTCCAGCGCGGGCGCTCGACGGTGGATGGCGGTGACGAATGTCGAGACCTGATCCAGCTTGCCGATGAGCAGACCGGCAAAGCCGACGAAGGAGACGATCTCGCCGACGGTGAGCTCGCCGCGCCCGGCGAGCACAGCGCCGGTTGCCAGCACCGCGACCATGGTAATGGTTGCCGCCGAGCGTTGCAGCACGGTGAGCACGCCCCACCAGGTAAGGACCGGGTACTGTGCCGCCAGGAGGTCGCTCATCACGGTGCGCATGGCCTCGGCTTCGGCTTGCAGGCGGGTGAAGCTCTGGACAACGGTGACGTTGGAGATGACGTCGCCGACGCGGCCGAAGACCGCGGAGTGGTAGCGCTCGACGTTTGCCTGCCGGCTGCTGGTCTTGCTCATGACGAAGCTGTTCATCACGACGTAGGCGACGGCGAGCAGGGCGAGGATAGCTGCCATGCGCGCGTCCATGCTTATGGCTGTCGGCACGAGCAGCACGATGCCGACGATGGCGGTGAGCTGCTCGCGCATGGCGCCAAGCCAAAGCCAGAACAGTGCGTCGGTGCCCTGGAGGATGGCACGTACGACGGCGCCCGAGCCGCGCTCGGCATGATAGCCGGCGGGCAACGTCATGGCGCGCTCGAAGGCCTCGGCCATCGCGGCAAGGTGACGGCGGTGCGCGAAGCGGTCGGCATAGACGGCGACTGCCGCCCCGGCGATGATGCCGAACAGGCCGAGCAGCGCCCACAACGCTATATAGGGAAAGGCTTCGCCGCCGCGTGACAGGCTGTCGACGACACGCCCGAAGAGTATGGGCTCGGCGAGCTGTACGAGCCCGATGGCGACGGAGGCGGCGGCCAGGGCGATGGCGAGGGAACGCTCGGCCGTGAGCATGCCGAGCGCGCGCACGTAGAGACGGAGTAGCGTCATACCCTCGAGCCCTGGCGGCCCTCCCGAGTTCCATCACGCCGGGTATAGCCGATGCTTGTGTGCGTTTGCGTTAAAGACGGGAGGTTCAGGTGTACTCGTCGATGCGCTTGTGCGTCTCGGGGACGAGGAAAGTGCCGATGACGGCCGTCGCCAGAGCGACGATGACCGGGTACCAGAGGCCGGAATAGATGTTTCCCGTTGCTGCAACAATGGCGAAGGAGGTGGCCGGGACGAGGCCACCAAACCAGCCGTTGCCGATGTGATAGGGCAGCGACACGCCGGAATAGCGGATGCGCGTGGGGAACAGCTCGACGAGGGCGGCTGCCATCGGCCCGTAGGCCATCGCCGCGTAGGAGATGAGCACGACGAGGACAGCGATGATGGTTAGCTTCTGCAGGCTCCAGATGTCGAACACCTTGGCGATGTTGCCGAGCCCGGCGGAAGGATCGATGGCGATCCTCACCGTCTCGGCGTGCCCGGATGCCGGATAGCCCGCTGCGGCGAGCGCATCGGTGACCCTGGCGGAAAAGTCGGGGGCCGTGGCGGGGATCGGCTCGCCGTCGCCGATGCGCACGCTCGTCGGCGTGCCTGCCGTCGCTTCCACGTTGTGGTAGAACACGGCGCGCCTGGCGAGCAGCGCCTTTGCCACGTCGCACGAGGTGCTGAACTTCACGTTGCCGGCAGGATTGAACTGGAACGAGCAATCGGCGGGGGCAGCGATGACGCTGACGACGGCCGAGTTCTGTGCACGGTAGAGTGCCGGGTTGGCGGTGCGCGTCAGCGCCTCGAACAGCGGGAAGTAGGTGAGCGCTGCAAGCAGGCATCCTCCGAGGATGACCGGCTTGCGGCCGATGCGATCGGACAAGCTGGCGAAGATGACAAACAGCGGGACACCGATGACGAGCGCCCAAGCGACCAGCACGTTGGCCGTGAACTGATCGACCTGCAGGATGTTTTGGATATAGAACAGCGTATAGAAGTTGGCCGTGTACCAGACGACTGCCTGGCCGGCGACGAGCCCGAACAGGGCGATGAGGCCGATCTTGACGTTGCGCCATTCGCCGAAGGCTTCGCGCAGCGGCGCGGATGAGGCGGAGCCCTCCGCCTTCATGCGGGCGAATGCGGGGCTCTCCTGCATCTGCAGACGGACGTAGAGCGAGATCGCCAGCAGCACGACCGAGAACAGGAACGGGATGCGCCAGCCCCAGGCCCTGAACGGCGTGAGGTTCGTGCCATCGGCCTGCGGGACAGGTGCGAAGCTCGCGTCGACGGCGATCTGTGTAAACATGATGATGATGAGCGACAGCAGGAGCGCGAGGGTCGAGGTGGTGTTGACCCAGCCCGTGAAGTAGCCGCGCTGGTTCTGGGGTGCGTGCTCGGCAACATAGATCGCGGCGCCGCCGTACTCTCCGCCGGCGGCGAGGCCCTGCAGCATGCGCAGAATAATGAGGGCGATGGGCGCCAGGCTGCCGATGCTCTGGTAGCTGGGAAGCAGGCCGACGAGAAATGTCGCGGCACCCATCAGCACGACGGTGACGACGAACGTGTACTTGCGCCCGACAATATCGCCGAGGCGGCCGAAGAGGATGGCCCCGAAGGGGCGCACGATGAAGCCAGCGGCGAAGGTGAGGAGGGCGAATATGCTCTGTTGGGTCGGGCTGTAGGCGGCGAAGAATTGGGCGCCGATGATGGCAGCGAGGGCGCCGTACAAATAGAAGTCGTACCACTCGAAGACAGTGCCGGCGGAGGAGGCGATGATGACCTTGCGCTCCTCGCGCGACAGGGCACGCCGACGCGCTGGAATGGTTTCGCTCGTCATGTTTTCCCTCTCCCACCCGGCCCGGCGGTCCGGCGCCGCTTAGGCTCATACCTGCTCGGGCTGAATATGCAAATCGATGGGTGTGCCGTTCATGCCGCAAACCCGGATTCCAGCGCGAAACTTAGCAGTTCTTCTTCGTTAGGACCCTGCGCCTTCGCCTGTAAGAGGGAGTGACGCCGGGGGCGATCGGCAAATCCATTCGGGTTTCCGGTGCTTCCATGCCGTCGGCGGCGTCGTGCGGCGGGCTCAAATTCTGCAAGGAGAAGACGAATGCAACGTACGGGGTATCTGGCAATCGCTGTCGCTCTGGTGACGCTGTCGCTCACGCCACAGGCGAGCGCCGCGATCGGCGTCGGTGCGCCGCAGCGGGCGATCGCAAGCGAGGTGCATCAGGCAACCTTCGACAGGCTGCTCGAGCGGAAGCACAAGAAGCTGAAGCACTACAAGCATCACAAGAAGCATAAGAAGCACAAGCATAAGAAGCATCACCACTGAGCCATGCGGGGCTTCGCCGAAGGCGAAGAGGCGCGGGTGACTGCTGCCATGCAGTCACCTAGCGGCCGCCCAGGAGCTTTGCAGCTGCAGCAGCATTGTCGAGCTGAAATACGCTCTCATCCTTAAGGGCAACGCCCGTGAGGCTGCGCCGATAGGCTTCGCGCAGCAGCCAATGGATCTTGTAGGCCGCCTCAGCGGCACCGAGGCCACCCGAGCGGATATTGGACACGCAATTGCGCTCGCCATCCTTGCGGCCGACGCGCGGCTCGAAGGTCAGATAGGCGCCAAGGCTGTCGGGCGAGGAAAGACCAGGGCGCTCGCCGATCAGCACCAGCACCGCGCGTGCATTGAGGATCTCGCCCGCGTCATCGCCAATCGCGACGCGCCCCTGGCTGGCGAGGAGAACAGGCGCCAGACCCCACGCGCTCTTCTCGATCAGAGGCACCAGCTCGGCAATCACGCCGGCGGCGTTGGCCGCAACACCGGTCGAAGAGAGCCCGTCGGCTATGACGATGAGCAGGTCCGGCCGCGCGCGTGCTGCATCGGCGAGCGCCTGGCGCGAAGCGGGGGCGAGACGGCGGCCGAGGTCGGGGCGGCGCAGGTAGGTGTCGCGGTCGCCTGCTGCGCTGGCAACAAACATAGCCGGCAGCCCGAAGCCGGTGAGCGCTGTTGCTATGGGTTGCCAGTCGATCGGGGTGGTCACCGCGTCGCGCGCCTGGGCGTGCGCCATGGCAAAGTTCAGCACCTCCTTGATCGGCAGCGCCGCGCCGGCGCGCCCCAAGCCGATGCGTGCCTCGGTGAAGCGGTGCAGATTGACCCAGTCGGCATCGCGGCTCATGCGGCGAGCCCTTTGAGGTGGTCGAGCAGCAACTGTGGCGGCTCGGCAAGCAGCTTGCCGCTCTCATCGGTGAGGCCAACGCGCGCGAGCCACGCCTCGAACTCCGGTGCGCGCCGGAGCCCGAGCGCTTCGCGGACATAGAGTGCATCGTGGAACGAGGTCGACTGATAGTTGAGCATGATGTCGTCGGCCCCCGGCACGCCCATGACGAACGTTACGCCGGCGGCGCCGAGCAGCATCAGCAGCACGTCCATGTCGTCCTGGTCGGCCTCGGCGTGGTTGGTGTAGCAGACGTCGCAGCCCATCGGCAGGCCCATGAGCTTGCCGCAGAAATGATCCTCCAATCCGGCGCGGATGATCTCCTTGCCGTTGTAGAGGTACTCGGGGCCGATGAAGCCGACGACAGAGTTCACCAGCAGGGGCTTGAAAGCGCGGGCGACGGCATAGGCGCGGGCTTCCAGGGTCTGCTGGTCGACGCCGTGGTGGGCGTCGGCCGACAGCGCCGAGCCCTGCCCGGTCTCAAAGTACATGACGTTGTCGCCGATGGTGCCACGCTGCAAAGAGAGCGCGGCCTCGCGGCCTTCCTGCAGCAGGGCGAGCGTGACGCCAAACGATGCATTTACCGCCTCGGTGCCGCCGATCGACTGGAAAACGAGATCGACGGGTGCGCCGCGCGATATTGCCTCGATCGAGGTCGTCACGTGCGTCAGGACGCAGCTCTGAGTGGGGATGTCGAAGCGGGTGATGATGTCAGCCAGCATGGCGATGAGATCGAGGATCGTCGCCACGTTGTCGCCGGCGGGGTTGATGCCGATCACGGCATCACCGCAGCCGAGCATCAGGCCATCGACGATGGAGGCGGCGATGCCGCGCCTGTCGTCGGTCGGATGGTTGGGCTGCAGGCGCACGGACATGCGCCCCTTGAGGCCGATGGTGTCGCGGAAGCGGGTGATGACCTCGACCTTGCGCGCGGCGAGGATCAAGTCCTGGTTGCGCATGATCTTGGCGGTGGCGGCCGCCATCTCCGGCGTGATGCCCGACGCGAGGCGCGACAAGATCGGCGTCGTTGCTGCTTCCGACAGCAGCCAGTCACGGAAGGCGCCGACCGTCATGTGGGCAACCGGGGAGAAAGCGGCCTCGTCGTGCGTGTCGATGATCAGGCGCGTGACATCGTCGCTCTCGTAGGGAACGACGGGCTCCTCCAGGAAGCGCCGCAGTGGCACGTCGGCCAACGCCATCTTGGCGGCGACGTTCTCCTCGGCGCTCTTTGCCGCGACGCCGGCGAGGACATCGCCCGAGCGCGGCGGCGTCGCTTTGGCCATGAGCTCCTTGAGACCCGCAAACCGGTATTCGGTGTGCCGCCACGCTGCGCGATACAAGCTGCGCCCTCCGCCAGCCGTTGATCGCAATCACAATAGACTGCGTGGCGAGCGGCAGACAATGCGCTCTTGGTGCGGTTACATGTTGCGGCGGGGAGGAGGCGGCGCGAGGCTCAGCCGATAGCTTTGTAGCTCGACAGATCGCGCACGGGGCGCTGGGCAATCTGGGAAGCAGGCACCTCGGAGGGCGCTGTCTGCTGATGCAGCAGCCGATGCTTGTCCATGATCCTGGTGAGCATGGCTGCGAGCACCGTTCCTGCCGATCCGCCAAGGTCCTCGCCGGGGCACTCGGTCAGGGCAAGTCCGCGGTTGTGCGCCTCGCGATAGCGGGGGCGCTCGACCACTGCACCGGGAAGCAGATTGAAATCGGTGACCTCGAGATAGGCGCGTGCCGCTTCCTCTTCGGCGGGGTCGAGCATGCGCGACAGGGCGATGAAGAGGCGCGACTTGGGAACGCCGGACGCCTTCAATTCATAGAACAGCTCAACGGCCGGTTGCAGCTCATCGAGCGAAGAGCCTGCCGGCTGGACGATGAGGTGCGCGACGCTCGCCACCTCCTTCGTCAAAGCAAGCGCGTGGCTCGGGGTGTCGATGACGAGCAGATCGGCGTCGGGCTCGCTGGCGATGGCGGAGTCGACGTTGCCATAGGCCTGCACCGTGAGTGGCGGGTCGACGCCTTCGCTCTCACGCAAGCGGTGCCAGCGGATTGACGTCTGCTGCTCTTGGTCGAGATCGGCGAGCGCGGTATTGAGGCCGCGGCGGATGGCGAGCGTGGCGAGGGCGCGGGCAAGTGTCGACTTACCAACCCCGCCTTTGCGGCTTACGAACGCGACGACGACTGTCATTTTGTGCCGGATGCCAGGATACAAGAGAACTCCCCGCCGTCCCTTGCCTATGTCCGAAAAGCGGCGGATTGGGGGCTGGGAACAGGCGTGCTAACTGAGTCTGGCGAGGTGCCGAGAGACGCAGCAGAGACCTGACCGTATGACCGATGCAGAGACGTCTGGCCTGAATGCCGGGCTTAAGCTTAACGACCTCGGCCCCTTCTGGATGCCCTTCACGGCTAACCGCGACTTCAAGCGCGCGCCGCGCCTCTTCGTGCATGCCGCGGGTATGCGTTTCGCGACCGACGATGGTCGGCAGGTTCTCGATGGCACCTCGGGGCTGTGGTGCGTCAACGCGGGCCACTGCCAACCGCGCATCGTCGAGGCCATCCGCCGCCAGGCCGGCGAGCTCGACTTCGCGGGCACCTTCCAAATGGGACACACGAAGGCGTTCGAGGCTGCGGCGCGGCTCACCAGCATTGCACCGGAGGGGTTCGAGCATGTCTTTTTTACCAACTCCGGCTCGGAGGCGGTGGATACGGCGCTGAAGATCGCGCTCGCCTACCACCGGGTGAAGGGCAACGGAGGGAAGACGCGGCTCATCGGGCGCGAGCGCGGGTACCACGGGTCGAACCTCGGCGGGACTGCGGTCGGCGGCATCCCGGCGAACCGCAAGATGTTCGGGGCGCTGGTCGCCGGGGTGGACCACCTGCGGCATACGCACGACCTTGCGCGCAACGCCTTCAGCCGTGGGGAGCCCGAGCATGGCGCCGAACTGGCCGACGACCTCGAGCGTCTCGTCGCCTTGCACGATGCCTCGACCATCGCCGCCGTCATCGTCGAGCCAGTCGCGTGCTCGGCAGGCGTATTCATTCCGCCCAAGGGCTACCTGCAGCGGCTCGCCGCCATCTGCGCGCGCCACGACATCCTGCTGATATTCGATGAGGTGATCACCGCCTTCGGCCGGCTCGGCGCGCCGTTCGCCGCCGACTACTTCGGCGTCAGCCCGGACATCATCACGACGGCCAAGGGTATCACCAATGGCGCGGTGCCGATGGGCGCGGTGCTGGTCACGAGCAAGATCCATGATGCCTTCATGACCGGGCCGGACGCGGCCATCGAGCTGGCTCACGGCTACACGTACTCCGGCCACCCGCTTGCCTGCGCAGCTTCGATCGCGACGATCGAGGTATTGAAGGAGGAAGGCCTCCTGACGCGCGCCGCTGAGCTTTCGCCGTACTGGGAAGAGGCGGTGCACACGCTCGAAGGGCTGCCGCATGTGATCGACGTGCGCAACATCGGCCTCATCGGTGCCGTCGAGTTCGCGCCGAAGTCGGGAGAGCCTGGGCGGCGCGCGCATGCCCGTTTCGTCGAGGCCTTCAAACGTGGGATTCTGGTGCGCGCGACGGGTGACGTCATCGCCCTCGCCCCGCCGTTGATCATCTCCAGAGCCGAGATCGATGAGCTGATCGGCATCCTCGCCGCCGTGCTGCGCGACGTCGAGGACTAGCCCCGCTAGTAGGCTTCGCGCAGCTTCTTGCTTGTGCCATCGTCGGTCAGGCGCTCGAGTGCCCCGCGGCCGAAGAGCAGGAAGAGCGTCGGCGTCAAGAACGCGTCGAGCAGCGTCGCCGAGATGAGGCCGCCGAAGATGGTCACGGCGACGGGATTGAGGATTTCCTTGCCCGGCTCGTCGGCTCCGATGAGCAGCGGCACCAGTGCGATGCCGGCGGCGAGCGCCGTCATCAGGACGGGGCGCAGGCGCTCGAGCGTGCCGCGGATGACCATCGGTGCGCCGAAGCGCTCGCCCTCGAACAGCACCAGATTGATGTAGTGGCTGATCTTGAGAATGCCGTTGCGCGTCGCGATGCCCGCCAGGGTGATGAAGCCGATGGCGCTGGCGACCGAGAACGGCTGGCCGGCGATCCACAGCGCGGCGACCGAGCCGATCAACGCAAGTGGCACGTTGCCCATGATGATGAGCGCCAAGAGGCTCGAGCGATAGCGCGTGTAAAGAACGACGAAGATGAGCAACAGCGAGGCGAGGGAGAGGGCGCCGATCATGCTCGAAGCCTCCTCCTGAGCCTGGAACTGGCCTTCGAGGTTGGCGAAATAGCCCTGCGGAAAGGGCGTTTCGGCAATGGCGGTGCGGATGTCGGCCACGATGCGCGCCATGTCTGAGCCATCGGTGTTGGCGAACACGGCGATGCGCCGGCGCCCGTTCTCGCGCTGGATCTGGTTGGGGCCGTCGGTTTCGAAGACGCTGGCGATGGTCCCGAGCGGGATGCGGCCAGCGGGGCTTTCGATCATCATCTCACCGAGCGCACGGGTGCTGCGGTCGGCATCGGAAAGCCGCACGACGACGTCGAAACGCTTCGACTGATCGACGATCTGCGACACGACCTGGCCGTTGGAGAGGGCGCCGAGTGCTTCCGTCACCTGGCTCGGATTTAGTCCGTAGAGGGCAGCTTTGGCATAGTCGACGCGCACCTGGAGCTGCGGGATGCGCACCTGCTTCTCGGTCTGCAGGTCGACGACGCCAGGGATCGACTGGAGGCGCTGCTCCAGCGCGGCGGCGAGGCCGCGCAGGGTGTCGTAGTCGTCGCCGTAGATCTTGAGCGCGATCTGCGCCCGGACGCCGGACAGCATGTGGTCGAGGCGATGAGCGATCGGCTGGCCGACGGTGATGCTGGCAGGCAGCACCGAGAGGCGTCGGCGCACATCTGCCAGAACCTCCTCGCGGCTGCGATCCGACTTGGCGAGATCGACGTCGAGCTCGCTGTTGTGGACACCCTCGGCGTGCTCATCAAGCTCGGCGCGTCCGGTGCGGCGTCCGACCGAGCGCACCTCGGGCACCTCCTTGACGATCTGCTCGGCGAGGCGGCCGATGCGGTCGGATTCTGCGAGGCTGATGCCCGGCTGCAGGACGACGCTGACCAGCACGGTGCCTTCGTTGAACGGCGGCAGGAAGGTGCGCGGCAGAGCCAGCCCGGCGATGGCAGCCGCCACGACGGCAATAACCGGCACGCCGAGTACGAAGGCGGGGCGCGCGAAGCACCATTTGAGGCCTGCCTCCTGCCAGCGCTTCAAAGTGCGCACCAGAGCCGTGTCGTGCTCGGCGAGCGAGCGCATGCGTGGCAACATCCAGTAGCTGAGCACGGGCGTGACGGTCAGCGAGACGACGAGGCTGGCGAGGATGGAGACGATGAAAGCGACGCCAAGGGGTGCGAAGAGCCGTCCCTCGATGCCGGAGAGTGCGAACACGGGCAGGAACACCAGCACGATGACAAGCGTTGCGTAGAGGATGCCTGAGCGCACTTCCATCGCCGCGGAGGCGATGACGTCGATGAGCGTGCGCTCGTCGCTGCCACCACCGGCCGCGCGATGCAGGCCAAGACGACGATAGATGTTCTCCACATCGACGACGGCGTCGTCGACGAGGGCGCCGATGGCGATGGCGATGCCGCCCAGCGTCATGGTGTTGATCGATAGCCCCATGAGCTGGAAGACGATGAGCGTCGTGAGGACCGACAGGGGGATGGCGAGGAGCGAGATGACGGTCGTCTGCCAGTTGAGCAGAAACAGAAAGAGCACGATGGCAACGCACACCAGCGCCTCGATGAGCACGCGCAGGAGGTTGTCGATCGAGGTCTCGATGAACGTCGCCTGGCGGAACTGGATGTCGCCGGCGCGCACGCCCTCGGGCACTACGCGCTGCAGCTCGGGCAGCATGGCCTCGATCTGGCGCGTGATGCGCACGGTGTCGGCGTTCGGCTGCTTCTGCACGGCAAGAATGACGCCCGGCTTGCCGTTGAAGCCGGCATCGCCGCGTTTGGTGCGCGCGGCGAAATCGACATCGGCGACCTGATGTAACGCTACGACGTGGCCGTCGCGATAGGCGATGACGAGATTGCGCAAATCCTCGATACGCGTCGTGCGCGCGATATTGCGGATGAGATATTCGCGCGCCTTGAGGTCGACGAAGCCGCCGCCGGTGTTGGCGCCGAACTGTTGCAGCGCTTTTTCGACGGCCTCGTAGCTGACATCGAGGCCGGTCATGCGCCGCGGGTCGGGGATGACGCGGTATTGGCGCACCTCGCCGCCGATGGGGATGACCTGGGCGACGCCAGGTACGGTCAGGAGCTGCGGGCGCAGGGTAAAATCGGCCAGCTCGCGCAGCTCCATGGGGCTGGCGGTGTCGCTCGACATGGCGATGAGCATGATCTCGCCCATGATCGAGGAGATCGGCCCCATCTGCGCCGAGACGTTGCGCGGCAACTGCTCGCGCACGAGCTGCAGGCGCTCGGCGACCTGCTGGCGCGCGCGGTAGATGTCGATCGACCAGTCGAACTCCACGTAGACGATCGATAGGCCGACGCCGGAGACCGAGCGCACGCGGGAGACGCCCGGCATGCCGTTCATCGCCGTCTCGATGGGATAGGTGACGAGCTGCTCGACCTCCTCGGGCGCGAGGCCCTCGACTTCCGCCATCAGCGTGACGGTAGGCCGGTTGAGGTCGGGGAAGACATCGACGGGAAGCTGGCGCAGGGTCAGCAGGCCGTAGAGCGACAGTGCGAGCGCGCCGACGATCACGAGCAGGCGATGATTGAGGCTGGCGCGAATGATGGTGTCGAACATGGCTAGCCCTCAGCGCACTTGGTTGAGCAACTCGGCGCCATCGACGACAACGCGGCTGCCATCATCGAGTCCGGAGAGCGCGATGACGTTGTTGCCGTCGAGGGGGGCGATGCGCACCGGTTGTGGGTGGAAGCGCTGCGGATCCTCCTTCACCCACACGCGCGGGAGTCCGTCAGGCCCGCGCACGACGGCGGCATCCGGGAGGACGATGCCGCTCACAGGCTCGCCCTGCTGCACGAGCACCTTCACAGCCGAGCCGATGATAAGACCTTCGTGACGCTCCTCGACCTTGAACTGCAAGGGCTGCGTCTGCTGGCGCAGCGAGGGGGCGCGGCCGACGTAGGAGAGCTTGATCGAGTGGCCGTCGGCGTCGTTGGCATAGGCCCCGGCGACAGCCGGCGCGGCGTGCTCGGCGCCGCTGATCGCTTCGATCCACAGGCGGTGAGGATCGACGATCTCGAAGAGAGTGTCGCGTGTCGTCACCACCTGTCCGGCGCGCACGTTGGCTACGGAAATGACGCCGGCGACCGGTGCCTTGAGCGGCATGAGCTCGATGTCCTTCTCCGCCAGCACGCGTTGCTGCTCGCGCAGCGCCTCAAGCTCCGCGCGGGTGTCGTCGATGTCGCGCTGGGCAACGACGCTGGAGATACGCTCGAGGCGTGCCAGTTTCTGATCGGCGATCTTGAGCTTGCCCGCGACCTCGGCGCGCAACTGCTGCATGGTGCCGAGGTCGGCGATGGGGATGTTGGGGGAGAGATAGGCCAGCACCTCGCCGGCCTCGACGCGCTGACCGACATGCGAGATGCCGCGCGGGGCAAGCTCGATGCGCCCATCCATCGGGGCCTGCACCTGGCCGAATGAGGATGGGTCGGGAACGACGGTGCCAATCAGCTCGCGGCTTGCGCGCGTCGTTCGTGGTGTGGCGAGCAGCGTGCGGACCTGCAAGAGCCGCTGCGTCGACTTCGGGAGGTAGACGTCACCGTCCGGCAGGCGACGAGGAACGTTCGCCGATGCCTGCGCTGCGACCGGCTCCTCGTGGGCGTGGTCGTCGCCGCCGTGGGCGTAGAGCGGCCCGCTTCGCCCGGCGAGCATGGGCAGCGTCAGCATGAGGAGCGCGACGACGCGCATGGGCCGGAATGCAAACGCGATGACGAAGCCGATGGCGGCTGTCAAAGCTGCAAAAAGCCAGGTGAGAGGCGAGGCGAGCAGGGCGGACCAGGAGATACCGGCTGGGACGGGTGTGTCGCTTGCTGCCGCGATGTGCAATTCGCCCGTCAGCTCGGTTTTTTTGCCTCCGGCGTCGACGACGAATTTCAGTGGCTTGGTACCGGGTTCGTCGGCCCATGGGGCCGGGAGCGTGTAGATCCCGGGCGATTCCTCCTTTGCGGTCCCGGCCGGAATCCCGTCGGCCGTCACACCGATGGAGGCGCCGGCGAGAGGCGCGTTCGTGTCCTGCTGGTCGAGGTAGATCGTCATCGTGCGATCGGCGATCAATGCCACCAGCTCCAGGCCGCCGGCGGAAAGCTCTACCTGTGGCAGCTGCGCTCGCGCGGCGACCGTGGGCGTATCGTCGTGGGCATGATCGTCGCCGCCGTGGGCGCTGGCAGAGATCGTCAGCAAAGAGAAGCAAAGGATCGTGACGATGAGGCGAATCATGGTGGCCGTCCGAGCTCGAGAGGGCATCGTGGCCGGCGCGGTGAGCGGGCGCGTAGAGCCAGCGCTCACGTCGTTTCAGGACGAGATCATCCCTCGTCGCCGAATGCGCCGATGCGCGAGAGCACGCAGCGTCAGGCAGCGTGCGCGGATCAGGCCAGTTGGCGTGGGGGACGCAGGGGTGGGCGCGACAGCTGCCCATAGGGAATGGCGCCGTTGCGCTCGATGCGCATTTGGCCTTGGCTAGCGGCAGGTGGCGCCGTTTCTACGGCCACCATGATCGCCGCCGAAGCGCAGCAGTGGGCGTGCACGTGGGTGCAGCCTCGGTCGGAGCCGGGCGGTGTGGAATCGTCCTGGTCGCCGCTCGATGCGTGATCGTACGCGATCTCGGCGTGATCTGCCGTCGCATCGGCGTGCATGTGCTGGTGCACGAACGCGTGCGCTTCGGCGAATTGCTGCGCGTGCAAGATCGGCAGCTCGCCGCCACCGAGCATTGCAACGGCAACGAGCGCCGCGACCATGATCTGTTTAATGAGCCTGCTCACGCGTCCAAGAGACCTGCATTGGCGCCATTCGTCAAGTATGGCGGAAAAGACGAAAAGTTTTCCGTCCGTCATTTGACTGTCAAAGTATGGTTTCCATGTTCAGGGTCATGCACGTTCGCGTCCATAAAATCAGCCATGACGAAAAGAGGATCGGATGACGTTCCACGCCGCTGCAAAAGGCATCATGTTCTCCGTGCTCGCGCTCGCCGTTGCCGGCCCTGCGCTGGCGCACGGCTTCGACGACTGCACCAAGGAGCCGAAGGACAAGTGGAAACCGCAGGCCGAGGCCGAGGCAGCCGCCACGGCGGCGGGCTATACGGTGACCAAATCGAAAGTCGAGGGGTCCTGCTACGAGGTCTATGCTAAGGATAAGGACGGCAAGAAGTTCGAGCTGTTCTACAACCCGGTAGACCTCTCGCTGGTGCAGAAGCACGACGATTGAGGCGACCGCGGCCGACGGTCACGGGCCGCTCTGGCACGCGCCCATCGTTGACGCCACGCAATGCGGGCGGTGACGATGGCAGTGAATAGACGGACGGCGCCACGTGCGCCGTCCAACGCCCATCAACAGCGCCCTTCGTATCGTGACCGTCAGAAACCTCGACAAACTGCTTGCGCCGCACTCTGTCGCCCTCGTTGGTGCAAGCCCCGAGCCGCGTACCATCGGCTCGATCATCGCCGGCAACTTGAAGGGATTTGGCGGGCCTGTGTGGCTCGTCAATCCGCGGCACAAGTCGATCGATGGCACTCCGTGCTTTCCGTCGCTCGACGCATTGCCGGAGGCGCCCGATCTCGTCATCGTCTCGACACCACCGGCGACGGTGCCCGGCATCATCGCGCAGGCTGGCGCACGCGGCACGCGTGCGGCGGTCGTCATCACGGCCGGTGTCACGCGCGAACTGCGCCAGGCGATGCTGGACGCAGCGCGACCCTATACGCTGCGTGTGCAGGGGCCGAACTGCCTCGGCCTCAACCTGCCGCACATCGGGCTCAACGCCAGCTTCTCGCACCGCATGCCGGTGGCGGGCGATCTGGCCTTCCTGTCGCAATCGGGCGCGCTGGTGACCGCGGTTATCGACTGGGCCGCATCACGCAGCATCGGCCTGTCGCAGGTGATCTCGCTCGGTGACATGGCGGACGTCGACTTCGGCGACCTGCTCGACTATCTCGCCGGCGACATCACCAGCCGCGCCATTCTCATTTACATGGAGCAGATGACGGCGGCGGCAAAGTTCGTCTCTGCTGCGCGGCGTGCCTCGCGCGCCAAGCCGGTGATCGTGCTCAAGCCGGGGCGCAATGCCACGGCCGCGAAGGCCGCGATGTCGCATACGGGGGCGCTCGCCGGCTCGGATGCTGCCTACAACGCCGCGTTCCGCCGCGCTGGCCTGCTGCGCGTCAAGGAGTTGCGCCAGCTCTTCGATGCAGCGGAGATTCTGTCGGACTCGCCGAGCCTCTCGGGCGAGAACCTCACTATTCTCACCAACGGCGGCGGCGCCGGCGTCCTGGCGACCGACGAGCTTGCTGATCTCGGCGGCCGGCTCACGGATCTCGCGCCAGAGGTGATCGCCAAGCTCGACGCCACACTGCCGAAGACGTGGTCGGGTGCCAACCCGGTGGACATCATCGGCGATGCGCCGCCCGAGCGCTATGTCAATGCCATGCGCACCTTGCTGGCCGACAAGGCGACGGACGGGCTTCTGGTGATGAACTGTCCGACGGCGCTCGCCTCGAGCGAGGCGGCGGCCCAGGTCATCGTCGAGGAGGTTGCCGCGGCGTCGAAGGCGCAACGGCCGCGCAAGGTGGTACTGACGAGCTGGCTCGGCGATGGCGCGGCGGAGGCGAGCCGGCGCCTTTTCATAGGGGCCGGCATCCCCACCTTCGAGACGCCCGAGGCGGCGGTCGAAGGCTTTATGCAGCTCGTGCGCTACCGACGGGCGCAAGACGAGCTGATGCAGGTTCCGCCGTCGGCGCCCGAGACGCTGAACTTCGATGCGTCTGCAGCCGACGCAATCCTGCGCGGGGCGCTCGAGGCGAAACGCTATACGCTGTCCGAGATTGAAGCCAAGCATCTGCTCGCCAGCTACGGCATTCCCGTGGTGCCGACCGAGATTGCGGCGACGCCGGCCGAGGTCGAAAGGCGCGCAGGCGAGATCCTCGCGCGTCACCGTGCCTGCGTGGTCAAGATCCTCTCCGACGACATCACGCACAAGTCGGACGTCGGCGGCGTGCGGCTTGCGCTGACGACGCCGGAGGAGGCGCGCCTCGCGGCCGATGAGATGCTGGTCAACATCGGGAAGTTGCGGCCAAAGGCGGTGATCCGCGGGTTCACCGTGCAGGCGATGATCGAGCGCGCTCGCGCGCACGAGCTGATCGTCGGCGCGAGCGAGGATGCGACCGTCGGGCCGCTGATGATGTTCGGTGCCGGTGGCACGTCGGTCGAGGTAACGGCCGACACGGCGCACGCGCTGCCGCCGCTCGACCTGAAGCTCGCCGAGCAGATGATGCGCGAGACGCGCGTGTGGCGGCTGCTGAAAGGCTATCGCGACCGGCCCGCGGCGGACATCGAGGCTATCGCGCTGGTGCTGGTGCGGCTCAGCTATCTCGTGGCGCGGCATCAGGAGATCCGTGAGCTCGATATCAACCCGCTGCTCGCCGACGAGAATGGCGTCATCGCCCTCGATGCGCGTGTCGCCATTGCCGATCCCAAGGAGAAGCCGCGCAAGCCGCTCTCGGTGCGCCCCTATCCGGTGGAATGGGAAAGCCGGTTGACGATCGAGGGGCTGGGCGAGGTCGTGTTGCGTCCCATTCGTCCCGACGATGAGCCGCAATACGAGAAGTTCTTCACCTACATCACGCCCGACGACTTGCGCATGCGCTTTTTTACGGCGGCGCCGGAGCGCACGTTCCGCTTCTTTGCCCGCATGACGCAGATCGACTACGCGCGCGAGATGGCCTTCACTGCCGTTGCCGCGAGCGGGGAGATACTCGGCGTTGCGCGCCTCATTGCCGATCCTGACTATCGGCGGGCGGAGTTCGCGGTCATCGTGCGTTCGGACCTCAAGGGCAAGGGGCTCGGCTATCGCATGATGCAGCACCTCGTCGGCTACGCACGCGCGGAGGGCTTGGCCGAGCTCTATGGCGATGTGCTGGCGGCAAACACAACGATGCTGAAGCTGTGCCGGGAGCTTGGGTTCCACTCGGCGCTGGACGAGGGTGCCGACGTGTTCCGCGTTACGCTGCCGCTCGCTGTTGCTGGTTAAGGACTCGTTGCGCCGGGCGCTTGCGCCAGCTCAAGGCGCTATCGGCCAGGCTATGCTTGCATCGGCCTGCTGGAGGGCTTTGGCTTGGTGAGCAGGAGTTGAGCCATGATAACCTTGGAGGACTGCATCGCACTCTGTGGCCTCACCGAGGCCGAGGTGCTGGCCATTGCCGAGCATGAGCATGTGCCCGAAATCGCTGCGGCAGCGCTGGCTGAGTACCTGTTGAAGCAACGCCGCGGTCCGGACAAAATCCACCAGATGATCGTCGAGGATATTCGCGCGGCCTTGCATCGGGGCGACCGGGAGCATGCCAGCCAGCTCTTCGCGGCGCTACGTCATTTTCTCGAAACGCATCCGGAGCACTTCCACTGACGTCGGCCGCCGATGATGCGCCTGCCGCAGGCGTTCGCCCGCTTGGTCTGACGAGCGCGCAAGCAGTGGCAGCGTTGAGAGAGGTCGGCCCGAATGTCCTGCCGGTGGCCAGGAAGGATAGGCTCCTCAAGCGCACCATTGCGCAGATCACCAATCCTCTCATCTATGTCTTGCTGGGATCGGCGGCGATCAGCGCAGCGCTCGGCCATATCGTCGACACGGCTGTCATCCTGGCCGTCGTCGCCATCAATGCAGCGGTCGGCCTCATTCAGGAAGGGCGGGCGGAGAAGGCGCTCGATGCCATTCGCAGCATGCTCGCGCCGCGCGCGTCCGTGCGCCGTGACGGCCGGCGCGTCGACATCCCGGTGGCCGATGTGGTTCCCGGCGATGTCCTGCTGCTTGAAGCTGGCGATCGCGTCGCCGCCGATGCGCGCGTCGTCAAGGAACGCAACCTGCGCGTCGATGAATCGATTCTGACTGGGGAGTCCGTCGCGGTCAGCAAGGCGGTGCTTTCGGACGGCGAGTCCGGAGAGGCCGCCATTGCCTATTCGGGAACGCTGGTGGTTGCAGGGCAGGCAACAGCGGTGGTGACGGCCACGGGGCCGCAAACGCGTCTCGGCCACATCACCGCGCTGCTCGAGCGTGTCGAGGAGCCGGAGACGCCGTTGGTGCGGCAGATGAACGTCTTCGCCCGGCGTGCAACGGCCGTGGTCCTCGTCCTGTCAGCGTTGACTTTCCTCTATGCCTGGCTTGTTGGCGGCTATGCCGTACCGGATGCGTTCATGATCGTCGTCGGTATGGCCGTTGCGGCCATTCCAGAAGGTTTGCCGGCGGTGACGACCATCACGATGGCCATCGGCGTACAGCGCATGGCGAGCCGCAACGCGATTCTGCGCCGCCTGCCGGCCATCGAGGCGCTCGGCTGCGTGTCGACCATCTGCTCCGACAAGACGGGCACGCTGACAAAGAACGAGATGACGGTGACGCGCATCGTCACCGCCGAACGTTGGTTCGATGTCACCGGAGTCGGCTATGCCCCGCACGGGGATTTCATCTGCGATGGGGTCGGCATAGATCCCGAGCTCGATAGCGCTTTGCAGCGGCTCGCGCGCAGCATCGTGCTTTGCAATGATGCCTCGCTGCGACGGACCGCGCGCGGATGGGTGGTCGACGGCGACCCGCTCGAGGGCGCGTTGATCGTCGCCGCTGCGAAGGCGGGGCATGACGCGGAGAGCTTGCGCCGGACGTATCCGCGCACCGACGAGATCCCCTTCGATGCCGCCAATTGCTACATGGCCAGTCTCAATCGCCAGCATGACGGTGTCTCGCTGCTGACCGTCAAAGGTGCCCCTGAAAGGGTCGTTGACCTGTGCGATAGGCAACTCGTTCAACATGGCGAGGTGCCGATCGAGCGTGCAGGTTGGCTCGCGGCCGTGGATCGGATGGCGGGTGACGGGTTCCGCGTCATCGCCGTGGCATCGAAACCGTTTTCATCCGGGGATCGGATCGCCTCCACCGATCTCGACGGGTTTGTCCTCGAAGGGCTCGTCGGCCTCAACGATCCGCCGCGCGAGGAGGCCGCGCACGCCATTGCGGAGTGCCGCAGTGCCGGCATTGCAGTGAAGATGATCACCGGCGATCACGTGGCGACGGCACAGGCGATTGCGCGTCAGATCGGCATCGATGCAGATCGCGCTGCGATTGCTGGGAACCGCTTGGAGGAGCTTGACGACGCAGCGCTGCGCCGACTCGTTAGGGAGACGAGCGTGTTTGCGCGCACGACGCCCGAGCACAAGTTGCGGCTGGTCGAGGCGCTGCAGGCTGGCGGCGAGGTCGTCGCCATGACGGGCGATGGCGTCAACGATGCGCCGGCGCTGAAACGCGCCGATGTCGGTGTTGCAATGGGGCGCAACGGCACGGAGGCCGCCAAGGAGGCGGCCGGGATGGTGCTCGTCGACGACAACTTCGCCTCCATCGTGGCCGCGGTGCGCGAGGGGCGTGCCGTCTACGACAACCTCACCAAGGTGATCGGCTGGACTCTGCCGACGAGCTGCGGGCAGATGCTGGTGATCATGCTCGCCATTCTGTTTGGCCTGACGCTGCCCATCACGCCGGTGCAGATCCTGTGGGTGAATACGATCTCCGCCGGGTGTCTCGGATTGATCCTGGCCTTCGAGCCCGCGGAGCCGGATAGCATGTTGCGGCCTCCGCGTGGGGTCGGTGAGGGACTGCTGTCGAAGTTCCTCCTATGGCGGGTGCTGCTCGTCTCGGCGTTGTTTGCCGTCGGCGCGTTCGGCGTCTTCGAGTGGGCCATCGACCGCGGTGCAGATATCGCCGAGGCGCGCACCATGGTCGTCAACGCCATCGTCGCCATGGGCATCGGCTATCTATTCAATGTGCGCTACTTGCGGACTGCTTCGCTCACCCGAGAGGGCATGTTGGGGACGCCAGCGGTGATCATTGGCGTCGGCGCCGTCGTTTTGCTGCAGCTTGCGTTCACGTATTTACCGATCATGAACCAGATTTTCGAGACGCGTCCGTTGTCGCTCGTCGAAATTGCCGTGACTGCCGTGGCGGGCGCGGTGCTCTTTGTTCTTCTCGAGGTGGAGAAGCAACTGCAGAGGCGGCTCAACCCGAGCATGCAGGAGGAACACGGACGCCGAGGCTATTGACCTGGATCATCGTCTCCGTGACCGCAGACCCTAGCCTTGGCATCGGTTCAAGTGGAGAAGCGAGATGAGACGCCTTATTGCATCGCTGGTGTTGTTGGCGACGGCGTTTGCGCTGGCAGCGGTTGCTGCGGAGCCTGGCAAGAGCGAGAGCCCCGACACGTTCGAGCTCGGCGATAAGGAAAAGGGGCACGTCTACGCGCAGAAGTTCTGCACCGACTGCCACGCGGTCGAGAAGGACGAGAACCTGCTCTTCGGCGACATTCCGACGTTTCAGGACGTGGCCAATTCGGAAGGCATGAGCCCGCGGGCGCTTGCCGTATGGCTGCGCACCTCGCACCCCAACATGCCGGACTTCATCATTCCGCCCGATGATATGGACAATGTCATCGCCTACATCATGAGCCTGCGCACACCGAAGCCGTGAGCATGCAGCCGCTTCCCAAGCGCATGAAGGTGATGGCGTTCGACGGCAAGGGGCATCCCTTGCGCGCCGGCGAGCGTGCGGTGCGCATGCCGACGGGAAGAAACCTCCTCATCCGGGTCGGGGCATGCGGCATCTGCCGCACCGACCTCCATGTCATCGACGGCGAGCTGGAGCATCCGAAAGCGCATGTCATCCCCGGGCACGAGGTCATCGGGCGCGTCGTTGCGCACGGGCCGGGCGCGCGCGGTTTCAAGGTGGGTGACAGAGTCGGCGTGCCGTGGCTGGGCTTCACCTGCGGGCGCTGCCGCTTTTGTCGCTCTGGGCGGGAGAACCTGTGCGAGAAGCCGAAGTTCACCGGCTATACGCTCGATGGTGGATATGCCGAGTACATCACGGCGGACTCGCACTACTCGTTTCACATTCCCGATGTCTATGCGGACGCAGAGGCGGCGCCGCTGATGTGCGCAGGGCTGATCGGGTATCGATCATGGAAGCTCGTGCGCGAGTCGAAGCGGCTCGGCATCTACGGCTTTGGCGCCGCGGCGCATATCGTGGCGCAGCTTGCCGTCTTCGAGGGGCAGGAGGTCTACGCGTTCACCCGTCAGGGCGATGCGAACGCGCAGAAGCTCGCCCGTTCGCTCGGCGCGGTGTGGGCCGGCGCTTCCGAGGAGATGCCACCCAAGCTGCTCGACGGCGCGATCATCTTCGCGCCTGTCGGTGCGCTCGTGCCGTTGGCGCTGGCGGCGCTGGAGAAGGGTGGGACGCTGGTCCTCGGGGGCATCCACATGTCGGAGATTCCAGCCTTCTCCTATGATCTCCTGTGGGGCGAGCGTGTCGTGCGCTCGGTCGCCAACCTGACGCGGCAGGATGCCATCGCGTTCCTGGAGCTCGCACCGCGGGTACCGATCCGCCCACACGTGACGACCTATCCGCTCGACGAGGCGAATGCGGCCATAGGCGCCTTGCGGGCCGGCAAGCTCGTCGGTGCCGCGGTGCTGCTGCCGGAGAGTGGGACGTAGCGCGCCTGACCTGCCGCTCATGCTTCTTCGCATTTCGCGTCCGGGTGAGGGGAGCGACCCGAGCGGGGAAGCGCTCTAGGCCGCCTCGGCTTCGGGCTCGGCGGGGGCGGTGGCGCGGATCAAATAGTCGAAGGCGGCGAGCGAGGCCTTGGCGCCGTCGCCCATGGCAATGACGATCTGCTTGTAGGGCACCGTGGTGCAGTCGCCGGCGGCGAACACGCCTTCGAGCGAGGTGGCGCCGTGATCGTCGACCACGATCTCGCCGCGCGAGGTTAGGTCAACTATGCCCTTCAGCCATTCGGTGTTCGGCAGCAGGCCGATCTGTACGAAGATGCCCTCCACCGCCAGCGTGCGCTCTTTGCCGGTCATGCGATTCTTGCAGATAAGGCCGGTCACGCGGCTGCCGTCGCCGGTGACCTCGGTCGTCTGGGCGGAAAGGATGATCTCGACGTTGCCGAGGCTCTTCAGCTTGCGCTGCAGGACGTCGTCGGCGCGCAACTGGCTATCGAACTCGATGAGCGTGACGTGGCTGGCGAGACCAGCGAGGTCGATCGCCGCCTCGACGCCGGAGTTGCCGCCTCCGATCACGGCCACGCGCTTGCCCTTGAACAGAGGCCCGTCGCAATGGGGGCAATAGGTGACGCCCTTGTTGCGATAGGCTTCCTCGCCGGGGACATCCATCTGCCGCCAGCGGGCACCGGTCGAGAGGATCACCGACCGCGCCCTGAGCGTGGCGCCGCTTTCCAGTGCAACCTCGATGAACTCGCGGTCGCGCGACAATGACTTTGCGGTCTGCAGGTTCATGATGTCGACGTCGTACTCGCGGACGTGGGTCTCGAGCGCTTGCGCGAGCCTCGGGCCCTCCGTGTGCGGTACGGAGATCAGGTTCTCGATCGCCATGGTGTCGAGCACCTGACCGCCGAAGCGCTGGGCGGCGATGCCGGTACGAATGCCTTTGCGCGCAGCGTAGATGGCCGCCGCGGCACCGGCTGGACCGCCGCCGACCACGAGGACGTCGAATGCCTGCTTGGCGTCGATCTTGGCAGCTTCCCTCTCGCCGGCGGAGGTGTCGATCTTGGCGAGAATCTCTTCGAGGCCCATGCGGCCCTGACCGAAGAGCTGGCCGTTGAGATAGACGGTGGGCACGCTCATGATCTGACGCGCCTCCACCTCGGCCGGGAAATCGGCGCCGTCGATGGCGGTGTGGCGGATCGCAGGGTTGAGGACTGCCATCAGGTTCAGCGCCTGCACGACGTCGGGGCAGTTCTGGCAGGATTGCGAGAAATAGGTCTCGAAGATGAAATCGCCCTTTAGGGCGCGCACCTGGTCGAGCGTGTCGGGTTCGGCCTTGGGCGGATGGCCCCCGACCTGCAACAGGGCGAGGACCAGCGAGGTGAACTCGTGGCCCATCGGCAGGCCGGCGAAGGTCAGCGAGATGTCCTGTCCCGGGGTCGCCAGCGAAAAGGAGGGACGGCGCTCGTTGCTGCCGTCGTCCTTGAGCGTGATCTTGTCAGAGAGTTCTGCGACCTCTTTCAGCAGCTCCACCATTTCCGCCGATTTAGGCGTGTCAGCCGGTGAGGCGATGATGATGACAGGCCGCGTCAGGCGCTCCAGATAGGCCTTGAGCTGGGTCTTCAAGGATGCATCGAGCACAGAGAATCTCCGGGGACTGCGAAGGACGGCTCCCACGCTCTCGACGCGGGAGCCGAATGTTGGCGTCAGATCTTGCCGACGAGCTCGAGGGACGGCGCGAGCGTCTTCTCGCCTTCCTTCCACGCGGCCGGGCAGACCTCGCCGGGGTGGCTGCGGACGTACTGTGCAGCCTTGACCTTGCGGATGAGGTCGGCGGCGTCGCGGCCGATGCCCTCGGCGGTGACTTCCACAACCTGGATGATGCCGTCGGGATCGACGAGGAATGTGCCGCGGTCAGCGAGACCCTGGCCGGCCCGCATGACCTCGAAGTTGTTGGTGATGACGCCGTTGGGGTCGCCGACCATCGTGTATTCGATCTTGCCGATGGTCTCGGAGGCGTCGTGCCACGCCTTATGCGTGAAGTGAGTGTCGGTCGAGACCGAGTAAACCTCGACGCCCAGCTTCTTCAGCTCGCCATAGTGGTCGGCAAGGTCGCCCAGCTCAGTCGGGCAGACGAAGGTGAAGTCGGCGGGGTAGAAGAAGAAGATCGCCCACTTTCCCGCGATATCGGCGTCGGAGACGTCGATGAACTTGCCCTGCTTGAAGGCCTTCGCCGTGAAGGGTTTGATCTTGGTATTGATGAGCGACATGATTTCCTCGGTTAGTAGTTCCTATTCGGGCGCATCGGGGCCCGAGACCGGCCGAATCCACTGCGCCGCAACATAAATGCTGCGTGCGCGAACGCACGGGGGCAACTCGCCGCGCCAGTGCCGCTTATCGTGTCGAAAAGTTTGGCTTATCGCGCTTCTGCTTTGCGAGGCGGTGTATGTGAGAGCTGCGACAACAGGCGCGCCGCCGCCGGGCGGCAGCGCCCAACCCACGCTCTCCCCGCGCCGTGGAACACGGGCGTGTACGCTTGTCGACAATGACGCCATAGCTGTGGATGCACTGCAATATACGTGCAAACCTGCGATGGCTGTTCAGTTCGTCAGGAACATGCCAGCGAGCGGGTGCCGCCACGCAGGCGACACCTTGAAATTTCGTTGCAGGCTGGGTCGAATTCGCCAATAAACGCGGCCACGCGGGTGTAGCTCAATGGTAGAGCAGCAGCCTTCCAAGCTGAATACGAGGGTTCGATTCCCTTCACCCGCTCCACCGCCTTTATACGAGCCAGCCGGGACAGGGTGCCCGCGCGGGGGCTCCGGGGGTTCACTCGCCATGACGACTGCCTACGACTTCACCGTCCGCTCGATCTCGGGAGGCGACGTCTCGCTCGCCGACTATCGCGACAAAGTCCTCCTGATCGTCAACACCGCCAGCAAATGCGGCTTCACGCCTCAATATGAAGGGCTCGAGACTCTCTATCGCGATCTGAAGGATCGCGGTCTCGTGGTGCTGGGCTTCCCCTGCAATCAGTTCGGGGGACAGGAGCCGGGCAGCAACGAGGAGGTCGCGAGCTTCTGCAAGCTGACCTACGATGTAAGCTTCCCGATGTTCGCCAAGATCGACGTCAACGGGCCAAATGCCGACCCGCTTTTCACCTGGCTCAAGGAAGCGGCGCCGGGCGTGCTCGGCAGCGAGGGCATCAAGTGGAATTTCACGAAGTTTCTCGTCGATCGCAAAGGTGGGGTGGTGGAGCGGTTCGCTTCGACCACGACGCCGGAGGGGCTGCGCCAAGAGGTCGAGAAGCTGCTCTAGACGCCTAGCCGGGCTCGGGGAACGCACGCCGCGAGCAGGTCGGCCCTGGAGAAAGCAGCCAATTTCCGCTAAGCGAGGGCGGCTCAAGCAGGCGCGGGTGGCAGCATGCTCGTCGTTACGACCAACGATCTTCCCGGCTACCGGATTGTGAAGCACCTCGGCGTGGTGCGGGGCCTGACGGTGCGCTCGCGCAGCGTCATCGGCAACATCGGGGCGGCGATCCAGATCTTTTTTGGGGGAAATATCACTCTATATACGAGACTTGCGGAGCAGGCCCGGCAGGAGGCCTACGACCGGCTCATCGACCATGCCCATGCGATGGGGGCAAATGCCGTCCTCGCCATGCGCTATGCCGCCAACGAGATCGCGGCGGCGGTGACGGAAGTGCTGGCCTACGGCACCGCGGTGGTGGTCGAGCCGGCTCCCTAAGCTAGGACTCGCGACAATTCCGTCACTGGCAAGTGACAAACCTGAAAAGTTCGGCTAAGTATGCCGCCCCCGCGGATCGAGCGCGCGCTTTTCCGCGAAAAAGGGGTGTAGCTCAATTGGCAGAGCGTCGGTCTCCAAAACCGAAGGTTGGGGGTTCGAGACCCTCCGCCCCTGCCAAACTCGTATGGTCGCATCCGTGCAGAGGGCGCCGGATGTGCCAGCAGCCGGCGCTTGGGGTGCGTCAGGTTGTCGCATGGCGCCCGGGGAAGTCAAATTAATGGCCAAATACAACCCGGTCGAGTTTATTCAGGAGGTTCGCCAGGAAGTCTCCAAGGTGACTTGGCCCACCTGGAAAGAGGTGTGGATCACCACCCTCATGGTTTTGATCATGGTCAGTGTTGCCTCGGCTTTCTTCCTCATTACGGATCAAACGCTCGGGTACCTCGTCCGGCTGGTGCTGGGCGGGGGTCGCTGAGCCGGAGCTGAAAACTAGTGTCCACGCAGGTTGCGCAGACGCGCGCTGAAAGAGCAGCAATGGCGAAGCGCTGGTACATCGTGCACGCGTACACGAACTTCGAGCGCAAGGTGGCGGACGCCATCCGTGAGCGCGCCAAGGCCGCCGGCCTCGATCACCTGTTCGAGGAGGTGCTGGTGCCCACCGAAGAGGTGGTCGAGGTGAAGCGCGGCCGCAAGGTGCAGGCCGAGCGCAAGTTTCTTCCCGGCTATGTGCTGGTGAAGATGGAAATGACCGACCCGGCGTTCTTGCTGATCAAGAACACGCCAAAGGTCACCGGGTTTCTCGGCGCGGAAAACAAACCGATGCCGATCTCGGAGGATGAGGCGATGCGCATCCTCCATCAGGTCAAGGAAGGCGTTGAGCGCCCGAAGCCCTCGATCACGTTCGAGGTGGGCGAGCAGGTGAAGGTGGCCGACGGCCCGTTCGCCTCCTTCCAGGGCCACGTCGAAGAGGTCGACGAGGAGCGCTCGCGGCTCAAGGTTGCCGTGTCGATCTTCGGGCGGCCGACGCCGGTCGAGCTCGAGTTCGGCCAGGTGGAGAAGGTGCCCAGCTAGCGCTGGAGATTCGGACTTCGACAGAAGAGCCCGGTGCTCGTCTGTCTCATGAGCCCGCAAGGACAGCCTCTCGCGAGGCCTCCCTGCGGAAAACCCGCGGGAGGGCCTTGTAGCCCGTCGGACCGCTAACCCTGGGAAGGAAAGCCCCTTCCCGTCAAGTGCTAAGGGGAGACCATGGCAAAGAAAATTGAAGGCTACATCAACTTGCAGGTGCCGGCGGGGGCGGCCAATCCCTCGCCGCCCATCGGACCCGCGCT
>Ga0164243_10002353_pt1 | contig 31303 bp, 32 predicted proteins | sample OricompcompostOP_FD_108781 | JGI IMG/M metagenome (GOLD analysis project Ga0164243, IMG submission 108781) | Organic Plus compost microbial communities from Emeryville, California, USA - Original compost - Organic plus compost (OP) | ecosystem: Engineered > Solid waste > Mixed feedstock >... | reverse complement strand
GAGAGCAGGACCTGTCGTGACCGCGGAGACGAGCATCGGGTTCCCCACCGTGCGGGAGCAGATCGCACACGCGCGCAGCGTCGTGGTGAAGATCGGCTCGTCGGCGCTGACCGACCTCGACGAGGGGCTCGACCGGGACCGGCTCGACGCCCTCGCCGACGCCCTGGAGGCGCGGATGCGCGCCGGATCGGATGTCATCGTGGTGTCCTCCGGCGCGGTGAGCGCCGGTCTCGCCCCGCTCGGGCTGAAGAAGCGTCCCAAGGACCTCGCGACCAAGCAGGCCGCGGCCAGCGTCGGCCAGCTGGCGCTCGCGCATGCCTGGGGCACCTCGTTCGCCCGTTACGGGCGCACCGTCGGGCAGGTCCTGTTGACCGCCGACGACATCAACAACCGCAGCCATCACGCCAACGCCCAGCGCACGCTCGATCGCCTGCGCTCCCTTGGTGCCGTCGCCGTCGTGAACGAGAACGACACCGTCGCCACCAACGAGATCCGCTTCGGCGACAACGACCGGCTGGCCGCGCTCGTGGCGCACCTGTCCGGTGCCGACGCGCTCATCCTGCTCTCCGATGTGGACGGCCTCTACGACGGTGATCCCCGCAAGGTCGGCGTCGACGGCCGCCGAGCCCAGTTCATCCCCGAGGTGAACGGACCCGAGGACCTCGACGGTGTGATCGCCGGCTCCGGCGGCGCGCTCGGCACCGGCGGCATGGCCTCGAAACTGGCCGCCGCCCGCCTGTCCGCGGATGCCGGAGTGCCGGTGCTGCTGGCGGCGGCGTCCTCGGCGGCGCAGGCGCTGGCCGACGCCTCGGTCGGGACGGTGTTCGCCGCCCGGCCCGAACGCTTGTCCGCACGCCGATTCTGGGTGCGGCACGCCGCCGACGCCAGCGGCCAGATCGTCCTGGACGACGGTGCGGTCGCGGCCGTGTCGCGCAGGCGTCGGTCGCTCCTCGCGGCCGGTGTGACCGGGGTGAACGGCCGGTTCTTCTCCGGCGACGTCGTCGAGCTCGTCGACCAGAACGGCCGGGTGGTCGCCCGCGGCGTCGCCTCGTACGACTTCGACGACGTGACGTCCATGCTGGGCCGCCACACCGACGAGCTACCCCCGGATCTGCAGCGCCCGGTGGTTCACGCCGACGACCTGGTGGTCGTCGCCCGCTGACCGGGCTCGGCCGCGCGCCAGTTCCGGCAGCACGACCCCGGCCCGGTGGTCGATCTTGAGCGTCGCGAGCTCGTCGGCGCGCGTGTGCCCGCGGTTGACGATGACGATGGGCTTTCCTGCGCGGTGCGCTCGCCGGGCGAACCGCAGCCCCGACATGACGGTGAGCGAGGACCCGACCACGAGTAGGGCGTCGGCGTCGTCGACGACGGAGAATGCTTGCTCTACAAGGGGTTTGGGTACCGCTTCGCCGAAGTAGACGATGTCGGGCTTGAGGATGCCGCCGCACTGCGGACAGTCGATCATCACGAAGTCCGAGGTGTCGGTGAGTGTCGCGTCGGCATCCGGGGCCACCTCGATCGCGCCGCGTCCTGCCACCCGCTCGGCGAAGCCGGGGTTGAGCGACTCGAGCCGTGCGGCGAGCCGATGCCGCGAGATCCGCCAGTCACAGCTCAGACAACGCACGCGTCCGTAGCAGCCATGGAGTTCGATGACGCCCCGCGTCCCCGCCTTGGTGTGGAGCATGTCCACGTTCTGCGTGATGACCGTCGACACCCGCCCGGCCCGCTGCAGATCGGTGAGCGCCAGGTGCGCGGAATTGGGGCGCGCGGCGTCCATGTGACGCCAGCCGAGATGGTTGCGCGCCCAGTAGTGTCGCCGGAACTCCGGCGACGACAGGAACATCTCCAGCGTCATCGGGGTACGCGGCGGCGAACCCGGGCTGCGGTAATCCGGGATGCCGGACTCGGTGGAGATGCCGGCGCCGGTCAGGACCGCCACCCGGCATCCGGCGAGCATGTCGGCGGCCTCGGCGATGCGGTCCTCGACGCCGGCGTCGAGCGGGGTGGGCTCGACGGGGATGTCACCGAGCTGAAGACGAGTGCGCACCCTGCCCAGGATAGGCAGGGTGCGCACTCGTCGAGGTCTCACGTCGCCGAGGCACCGTCGGGAGAGCGGTCGGTCATGGCGTCGGCGAGAGACAGTGTTGTCAGGAGACGGGGGCGTCCTCGGCGTGCTTGCCGGCCGGCTGCGGGACGGCGACGAGGGGGTAGACGCCGTTCTCGTCGTGCACCTCGGTGCCGACGACCGGCGGGTTGAACACGCACAGCATCCGCATCCGGGTGTCGGCGGTGACGGTGTGGCGCTCGTGCCCGTTCAGCAGGTACATCGTGCCGGGTGCCAGGGGATAGGTCTCACCGGTCTCCCGGTCGAGCAGGGTCCCGGTGCCCTCCACCAGCCAGACGGCCTCGATGTGGTTGGCGTAGTGGAACTCGTTCACGCTACCGGCGTTGATGGTGGTCTCGTGGAACGAGAATCCCACCCCGTCGCCGCCGAGGACGATGCGCTTGGAGCGCCAGTTGCCCTTCGGATCGGCGACGTCGCGCTCGGTACCGGTGATCTCTTCGGTGGTTCGGACGATCATCCGATCACCTCCTTGACTGCGTCGGAAAGGATGGACAGGCCGCGATCGAGGTCCGCGCGGGAGATCGTCAGCGGCGGGAGCAGCTTGACGACCTCGTCGGACGGCCCCGAGGTCTCGGCGAGCAACCCGTTTCCGAAGGCCTGCGCGCAGACCTTGCCGGCGGCGGTGTGGTCCTCGAAGGCCAGGCCGCGGACCATCCCGCGACCGCGGGTGGAGATGCCGTCGTAGCGGTTGCAGAGGTCGGAGAAGACCTCGTGGATGCGGTCGCCCTTCTCGTGGATCTCGCGGCTGAGGGTGTCATCGGTCCAGTAGGTCTCGATGGCCTTGGCCGCGGTGACGAAGGCGGGGTTGTTGCCGCGGAAGGTGCCGTTGTGCTCGCCCGGGGTCCAGACGTCGAGTTCGGGCTTGAACAGGGTCAGCGCGAACGGCAGGCCGTAGCCGCTGATCGACTTCGAGAGGGTGACGATGTCGGGCTTGATGCCGGCGTCCTCGAAGGAGAAGAACTCGCCGGTGCGGCCGCATCCCATCTGCACGTCGTCGACGATCAGCAGGATGTCGCGGCGCCGGCAGAGGTCGGAGAGAGCGCGCAGCCACTCGGCGCGGGCGACGTTCACGCCGCCCTCACCCTGGACGGTCTCCACGATCACCGCGGCGGGACGGTTCAGTCCGCTGCCGGAATCGTCGAGCACGCGCTCGAACCAGGCGAAGTCCTCGACGACTCCGCCGAAGTAGTTGTCGAACGGCATCGGCGTCGCGTGCACCAGCGGGATGCCGGCGCCGGCGCGCTTCATCGAATTACCGGTCACCGACAGCGATCCCAGGGTCATGCCGTGAAATGCGTTGGTGAAGCTGATGATCGACTCGCGGCCGGTCACCTTGCGGGCCAGCTTCAGCGCCGACTCGACGGCGTTGGTGCCGGTGGGGCCGGGGAACTGGATCTTGTAGTCCAGCCCGCGGGGTTCGAGGATGTGCTGGGTGAACTTCTCGATGAAGTTGCCCTTGGCGACGGTGGCCATGTCGAGGCCGTGGGTGATGCCGTCGTCGGCGATGTAGTCGATCAGAGCCTTCTTCAGCTCCGGGTTGTTGTGGCCGTAGTTCAGCGAGCCCGCGCCGGCGAAGAAGTCGAGGTATTCCCGACCGTTCTGGTCGGTGATGTAGGACCCCTTGGCGGTGGTGAACACGGCCGGCCAGTTACGGCAGTAGCTGCGGACCTCGGACTCGTGTGCGGTGAACACCGAGTCGTCGAAGGTCTTGTCGAGAACAGGGGTGGTGTCGAGAAGTTGCATGTCCTGCTTCCTTCTTCATTGTGACCGCGCTCGTAGAAGGTGAGCGCAGGAGTTCCGGCGTGGTGGTTCGACGACCGTGGGTACCCAGAACTCTCGAAATGTATGCCGGATTTCGGCACTTCTATCCAAGTGATGCCAACAACGTTGTGGCACAGAGTATTTCGCCTGTGATCGATCTGACTGTCGTGACCGAGGCGTCGGGATCGCGCGCGGGCCGTCAGGGCTCGGGGATCTCCGGTTCGAGCATGTAGAGGTCCTCGGGCTCGTGTGAGTCCGGAAAAGTGTTGGCGTCGAAGAGATCTCGACGCTCGAATCGAAGGCCTCGGGCCTTGGCAACCGAGGCGAACAGTCGCTGCGACGCGATGTTGTCCGGGCTGATCGTGGTGTGCATGGCCACCATTCCCTGCCGGTTCGCACGGTCGAAGAGGTGCTGCAGCATGGACGCGGCGACGCCGTGCCCGCGCATCGAATCGTCGACGGCGACCTGCCAGACCATCAGGGTCGACGGATCGTTCTGGCGGCGGTATCCGGTGACGAAACCGACCGGATTGCCGTCGACTTCGGCGACGATGGACGTCTCGGCGAAGTCGTGGCACCAGAGTACGTAGGCATACGACGAGTTGACGTCGAGAACCTTTGAGTCCGAAGCGATTTCCCAGATTCGGGTTCCGTCGGCGACCGTCGGCATCCGATAGTCGACCGTGAGGACAGTTGTTGGGGCCGTTCCTGTTTGTGAAGGGCTCATAACGCTTTCGACGCTAACGAAGGGTCACACCGAAGTCACCCAGCGGCAGAAATTGCCCCATCGAAGCACTACCTTCCCCCTGCTCAGCCATGCAATGTGAATTGGGTCACAGCCGTGTCACCCGGAGGTGGGATGTGGGGGTTCGGAGGGTGGGAGAATGGCCGCATGACGAGGATCATCGCGGGCCGGCTGCGGGGGAGAAGGTTGCGCGTCCCGGGCGAGGGAACACGTCCCACATCCGACCGTGTGCGCGAATCCGTCTTCAACATCCTGCAGGCGCGATACGACGTCGACGGCATGCGGGTCCTCGACCTCTACGCCGGATCCGGGGCGCTCGGGATCGAGGCCGTCTCCCGCGGTGCGGCGAACGTCACATTCGTCGAGTCCTCGCGCAAGGCCGGCTCGGTGATCGCCGGCAACGTGAAGGAGTGCGGCATCGGCGGCGTCGCCACGGTGGTGTCCCGGCCGGTGTCGTCGTTCCTGTCGGTCGCGTCGGGCACGCCCTACGATCTCGTCTTCTCCGACCCGCCCTATTCGCTCGACGCGGAAGCCCTCGCCGAGGACCTCCGGTTGCTCGCCGGGTCCCATCTGGCCGACGGGGCGCTGGTCGTCGTCGAGCGGTCTGCGCGATCCGACGACGACATCTGGCCGGCGGGTTTCGAGATCGTGGTGGACAAGAACTACGGGGACACCCGGGTGGAGGTCGCCGAGTACACCGGCGCCTGAGGTGTGCGTCACCGGGTCGACGCGTCGGCGGTAAGTTCAGGCCATGACGACGGCAGTGTGTCCCGGTTCTTTCGATCCCTTCACCCTCGGCCACCGTTATGTGGTGGAACGCGCGGCGGCGTGCTTCGACGAGGTCGTGATCACGGTGGTGGTCAACCCGAACAAGCGGGGAATGTTCGGCATCGACGAGCGGATCGCGCTCATCGAAGAGGACTGTGCCAACCTCCCCGGCGTTCGCGTCGATCGCTGGGAGGGGCTGCTCGTCGACTACCTGAAGCAGGAGTCGATCCGCACGATCGTCAAGGGCCTGCGTTCGGCGGTGGACTTCGACTACGAGGTGCCGATGGCGCAGATGAACCGCGACCTCGCCGACGTGGAGACCGTCTTCCTCCTCACCGATCCCCGCTTCGCGCACGTCTCCAGCTCGCTGGTGAAGGAGGTCGCCAAGCTGGGCGGCGACGTCACCCCCTTCCTGTCGCCGCACATCCACAAGGCGCTCGTCGCGAAGGTCACCGGAGAGCGCTCGGTCTGATTCTCGGTTCCCCGGTCTCGGGTTCTCCGTCGGAAATCACCTGCGGGAACCCGCGACACGCCACACGCGCTTCACCAGTCACAGACACAACATTCGGCACAATGGCCTCAGATTCACCAACTGTTGCAAACAGGCAAGCGCCGGATTGGGGTGGCTGTGTACCGCGTATTTGAGGCTCTCGACGAGCTCGTCGCCATTGTCGAGGAGGCGCGCAGCGTGCCGATGACCGCCGGCTGCGTCGTCCCGCGCGGCGACGTGCTGGAACTCCTCGACGACATCAAGGACTCGATCCCGGGTGAACTCGACGACGCCCAGGACGTCCTCGACCAGCGCGAGACCCTGCTCGGCGACGCCCGCGAGCACGCCGAGACCACCATCGCCAAGGCCGACTCGGAATCGGAGGCCGTCCTCGCGCACGCCCGCGCCGAGGCCGACCGCATCCTCTCCGAGGCCAAGGCGCAGGCCGATCGCATGGTCGACGAGGCGAGCGCGCACTCCAAGTCGCTGATCGAGGACGCGACCGAGGAGGCCCGCCGCCTGCAGACCAGCGCCGCACGTGAGTTCGAGGCCGTCACCGGCCGGGCGCGCGCCGAGGCCCAGCGCACCATCGACGCCGCCAACAACACCTACGACAAGTCGGTGGCCGACGGCATCGCCGAGCAGCAGCGCCTGGTCTCCGAGACCGAGGTCGTGGCCGCGGCCAAGTCGGAGGCCGAGCGCATCATCGACGCCGCCCACGCCGAGGCGGACCGCCTGCGCGGCGACTGCGACGTCTACGTCGACGAGAAGCTGGCGCAGTTCGAGGAGATCCTCACCGGCACCCTGCGCTCGGTGAACCGCGGACGCCACCAGCTGCGGACCGGCGCCGGCATGCACGACTACGTCGAGTACCCGCGCAGCGTCGACGAGACCCGCGAGGCCACGCATTCGCGTGACACGCACCGCGGTTCCTACGACCGCGACCAGGGCTCGCCGCTCGCCGTGTGACCAGGGCCGACCCCGGTGTCGACACACGCCGCCGGGGGCGGTCGATGATTCGGTGATCCGGGCGTATCGTGCAGCTTGTGTCTGATCATGCTGTGACATCAGAAACCGCCCCCGGCGGCGAATCCGCCCCGCGGCGCGACCCCTTCGTTCTCGACGTCCGGTCGATCAACCGCCGCCCCGGCACGATGACCGAGGTGCACCGGACCATCGAGACGACGGTCCGTCTCGGCGTCGAGATGATCGGCGTCCCGGTGGGCTCCGACGTCGACCTCGACCTGCGGCTCGAGTCGGTGAGCGAGGGAATCCTGGTGACCGGCACCGCATGCGGTGAGACCGTCGGCCAGTGTTCCCGCTGCCTCGAGCCCGTCGACGGCACGGTGACGGTGTTCCTCACCGAGCTGTTCGCCTACCCCGACAGCGTCACCGAGCAGACGACCGAGGAAGACGACGTCCACCGCATCGTCGACGACCGGATCGACCTCGAGCAGGCGATCATCGACGCGGTGGCACTCGAGCTCCCGATGTCGCCGCTGTGCGAGCCCGACTGCCCCGGCCTCTGCCAGGTGTGCGGGATCCGGCTGGCCGTCGCCGAGCCCGGTCACGGGCACGATGTGATCGACCCGCGGTGGGCGGGGCTCGCCGGCAAGTTCGCCGAACTCTCCGAGGACAAGGGGGATGCGGGGGACGAGACGAAGGGCGACCGGTAGCACCGTGACTGAGACGCCCGACGAGGCCGGCCGGTTCGCCGCGCTGCTCGAAGCACTCGACACCGACATCCCCGAAGAGCTCCTCACGCTGGCACTGACGCATCGTTCCTACGCCTATGAACACGGCGGCCTGCCGACCAATGAGCGCCTGGAGTTCCTCGGTGACTCCGTGCTCGGCGTGGTGATCACCGAACGGCTCTACCTGCGTTACCCGGACCGTCCGGAGGGTGAACTCGCGAAGATCCGCGCGAGCGTGGTCAACATGCACGCCCTCGCCGACGTGGCCCGCGGTCTCGGCGACGAGGGAGGCCTCGGCAAGTACCTGTACCTCGGTCGCGGAGAAGAGATGACCGGCGGCCGCGACAAGGACTCGATCCTCGCCGACGGACTCGAGTCGATCTTCGGGGCGGTGTTCCTCAGCCACGGCCTCGAGACGTCGCGGCGGGTCATCCTGCGCCTCTTCGACGAGCGCATCGACAAGGCCGGCCGGCTCGGTGCCGGGCTGGACTGGAAGACCTCGCTGCAGGAGCTCAGCTCCGAGCGCGGCTTCGGTCCGCCGCAGTACCAGATCTCCTCGACGGGTCCCGACCACAACAAGGAGTTCACCGCGATCGCGGTGGTCGCGGGGGAGAACCTCGGCGAGGGCGTGGGCCGCACCAAGAAGGAGGCCGAGCAGCAGGCCGCCGCCCACGCGTGGAAGGCGCTGACCGAACGCGGCGCCGATGCCGAGGCCGAGGCGTCGTCGGAATCGGCGTCCTGATCGCACTGGTAGATGCCTGAACTCCCCGAGGTCGAGACCGTCCGAATGGGTCTCGAGAAACATCTCCACGGGCGCGCAGTGGCCTCTGTGGAGGTCCTCCACCCGCGGGCCGTGCGCCGCCACATCGGCGGCGAACCGGACCTGATCGGGCGGCTGACCGGCAAGCACGTGACCGGTGTGCGTCGTCGCGGCAAGTACATGTGGATCGACGTCGCCGACGCCGCGGACCGTGCCGCTCTGGTGGTGCACCTCGGCATGAGCGGCCAGATGCTCATCGCCCGTGAGGGCGCCCCCGACCACACCCACCTGCGCATCCGCGCCGCTCTCGACGACGGCAACGAACTGCGCTTCGTCGACCAGCGCACCTTCGGGGGATGGCATCTCGACGACTACGTGGTCGACGACCACGGCGTCGAGGTGCCCGTGTCGGTCGCGCACATCGCGCCGGATCCCTTCGACCCGGTCTTCGACGCCGTGGTGGTCGTGGACCGCATGCGCGCCAAGCACTCCGAGATCAAACGCGTCCTGCTCGATCAGACGGTCATCTCCGGTGTCGGCAACATCTACGCCGACGAAGCGCTGTGGCGGGCGCGATTGCGCGGGACCCGGGTCGCGGAGTCGATCAGCCGAAAGAAGTTGCGGGAACTGATCGATGCCGCCACCGCGGTCATGTCCGAGGCGGTCGAGGTCGGCGGGACGTCCTTCGACTCGTTGTACGTCAATGTCAACGGACAATCTGGCTACTTCGAGCGCTCACTGAACGCCTATGGGCGCGAAGGGCTTCCGTGTACGAGGTGCGGGACGATCATGCGCCGGGAGTCGTTCATGAACCGCAGCTCGTACTTCTGCCCGAAGTGTCAGCGCCGCTCGGGTCGATAGGGAAGGCGTGGCGTCTCGGGCCTGCACCCTGCGGCGCCGCCCCGCGGACGGCCGCTGACAGGCGCCGACGCCGCGCGGGAAGCCGTCCACACGACGCGGGCGCAGGTGTCTCGGGAATGTCTGCCCGGCCGGGGACCTTACTATTGTCCGCGGCGTCCGAGCCGCCCCGCCTTCTGAGAGGACTCGCCTGAGCATGACCACCGAGCAGAACACGCCAGCCGCCGAGCCGGCGCACACCGAGCTGTGGGTCGAGCGGACCGGAACCCGCCGCTACACCGGGCACAGCTCGCGCGGCGCCGAGGTGCTCATCGGGTCGCAGGACGTCGACGGCGTCTTCACCCCGGGTGAGCTGTTGAAGATCGCGCTGGCCGCGTGCACCGGCATGGCGTCGGACCGCCCGCTCTCGCGCCGCCTCGGCGACGACTACGACGCCACCATCCGCGTCAGCGGCGACGCCGACCGCGAGAACGAGGTGTACCCGCGCCTCGAGGAGATCCTCGAACTCGACCTCTCCGAGCTCGACGCCGACGCCGCCGATCGGCTCCTCGTCGTCGTGCGGCGCGCCATCGACGCCGTCTGCACCGTCGGGCGCACCATCAAGGCCGGCGCCGAGGTCGACCTGAAGATCACCACGGAATAGCGAGCCGCCATGAGCACCGACAACACTTCGGGCGCCGGCAACACCGAGCAGGTCAGGCTGTCGGCATTCGTCCACGGCCACGTCCAGGGCGTCGGGTTCCGATGGTGGACGCGGTCGCGCGCGCTGGAACTCGGGCTGGTCGGCTCGGCGTCGAATCTGGCCGACGGACGGGTGCACGTGGTGGCCGAGGGCCCGCGTGACAAGGTCCTCGCGCTGCTCGACGCGTTGCGCTCCGGCACGACCCCCGGACGGGTGGATCTGGTCGTCGAGAGCATCGATCCGCCGCGGGGAGGCCTCGTCGGCTTCGTGGAGCGGTGAGTGTCACCCGGATCGCATCGCGATGGTGAGTAGTCTGTACCGTCGTGCACCTCAAAAGCCTGACCCTGAAGGGCTTCAAGTCGTTCGCCTCGGCGACGACCCTGCGCTTCGAGCCGGGTATCACGTGCGTCGTCGGCCCCAACGGCTCCGGTAAGTCCAACGTCGTCGACGCCCTGACCTGGGTCATGGGCGAGCAGGGCGCCAAGGCGCTGCGCGGCGGCAAGATGCAGGACGTCATCTTCGCGGGCACCTCGGGCCGCCCGCCGCTCGGCCGTGCCGAGGTCACGCTGACCATCGACAACTCCGACGGCGCGCTGCCCATCGAGTACTCCGAGGTCTCGATCACCCGGCGCATGTTCCGCGACGGCGCCGGCGAGTACGAGATCAACGGCAACTCGTGCCGACTGATGGACGTGCAGGAACTCCTGAGCGACTCCGGCATCGGACGCGAGATGCATGTCATCGTGGGACAGGGTCGCCTGTCGGCGATCCTCGAGTCCCGCCCCGAGGACCGGCGCGCGTTCATCGAGGAGGCCGCGGGCGTCCTCAAGCACCGCAAGCGCAAGGAGAAGGCACTCCGCAAGCTCGACGCGATGCAGGCCAACCTCGCGCGCCTGACCGACCTGACCGCCGAGCTCCGGCGCCAGCTCAAGCCATTGGGCCGCCAGGCCGAGGTGGCGCGCCGTGCGCAGCATGTCCAGGCCGAATTGCGCGATGCCCGGCTGCGTCTGGCCGCCGACGACCTGGTCACCCGGCGGGCGGAGATGGCCGAGCACGCCGCGGTCGAGGAGGAGGTGCGGCGCCGGCAGGACGAGGTCGCCGCCGAGCTCGACCGGGCCAACGCCGAACTCGCCGAACACGAGCAGCAGCTGGCGGAGATCACGCCGGCCGCGGCGGCGGCCGGGCGTGCCTGGTTCCGCCTGTCGGCCCTCGCCGAACGCGTCGACGCCACGCGGCGCGTCGCCGCCGAACGCAGCCGCTACCTCAGCGAGGCGACCACCGAGACGACCGGCCCCGACCCGGAGGAGCTCGAGGCGCAGGCGCTCGAGGCGGCCGAGCTCGAGGCCGAGCTGACCGAGGCCGTCGAGATCGCGGCCGAACAGCTCGAGACCGCCCGCGAGGAGCTGCGCGAACGCGAGGCGATCGCCGAGGAGGCCGAGGCCGCCCACCTCGCCGCGGTCCGGGCCATCGCCGACCGGCGGGAGGGACTCGCCCGGCTCGAGGGGCAGGTCGACAACCTGAGGACCAAGGCCGAGTCGGCCGACGCCGAGGAACAGCGGCTCACTGACGCGATCGCCGATGCCACCGAGCGTGCCGAAGCGGCTATTGCACAACAGGATTCGGCCGCAGGCGAACTTGCCCAACTGGAGGCCTCCGAACAGGCCCTCGACGAACACCACGAACGTTGCGTCGCCGCGCTGAATCTCTCCAACGAGCGCGTCGCGACGCTGCAGGCGCAGCACCGCGAGGCCGAACAGGCCATCGCATCCCTGTCCGCGCGGGTCGAGGCGCTCTCGATGAACCTCGAGCGCAACGACGGCGGGGCATGGCTGCTGGACAACGCGCCCGACGGGCTGCTCGGTCCCATGTCGGAACTGGTCACCGTGGAGCCCGGTTTCGAGACCGCGATCGCCGGGGCGCTCGGCCCGGCGGTCGACGGCATCGTGACCGTCGACGGGATCGCCGCGGTCCGCGCCCTCGAGGCGCTCAAGGCCGGCGACGGGGGACGGGCCGCGCTGATCTGCGGCGGGCTCGACGGCGCGGCCGCGCGCGAGCGCGAGGTGCCGCTGCCCGAGGGAGCCCGGTGGGCCTCGTCGGTGGTCCGCTGCGGGCCGGAGATCCGCGGCGCGATCGACACCGTCCTGGCCGACACGATCATCGTGGACGACCCGGCGCAGGGTCTCGAACTCGCCCGCCGCCTCGGTGTCCGGGCCGTGACACCCGCCGGAGACCGCATCGGTCCGGCGTCGATCGAGGGCGGTTCCTCGCGGCGACCGTCGACGCTCGAGGTCCAGTCGGCCATCGACGCCGCCACCGAGGAGCTCGCCGCGACCCGGCGCCGCGTCGAAGAACTCGAGGCAGCGCTCGACGGCGCCCTGACCGAACAGCGTGAGCGCCGCGAGGCCGCAGAGGAGGCGCTGGCCGCGCTGCACGAGTCGGACGCGAGCGTCGGCGCCGCCTACGAGCAGATGGCGCGGCTCGGGCAGGAGATCCGCACCGCCCGCGCCGAGGCGGACAAGTACACCCGGCAGCGCAGCTTCCTGGAGAAGGGCCGCGAGGAGACCCTGCAGAAGCTCCACGAGCTCGAGGAACGCCTGCGCCTCGCCCGGGACGAGACCGAGGTCGACCCCGAGGTCGACACCGACGACTCGGCACGGGCCGAGGCCGCGGCCGCGGTCGGCATCGCCCGCGGCGCGGAGATGGAGGCGCGGCTCGCCCTCCGCACCGCGGAGGAACGGCTCGCGTCGGTGCGCGGCAAGGCCGACTCGCTGCGCAGCGCCGCCCAGCGCGAACGCGAGGCACGTGAACGCGCCCGGCGCGAGGACGAGATCCGGCGCCAGGCCGCGGGTGTGGCCGCCGCCGTCGAGCGCGCCGGCGCGCAGGTCGCCGAGCGACTCGCCGCCGCCGTCGCCACAGCCCAGGCCGGGCGCGACGAGCTCGAGGAGATAAAGCAGGCGCGGTCGGCGACGCTCGACGAGCTGCGGCTGCGGGCGGGGGAGCTCTCCACCACCCTCAACTCGCTGCGCGACGCCGTGCACCGCGACGAGGTGGCCCGCGCCCAGGTGGCGTTGCGGATCGAACAGCTCGAGGAACAGATCGTCGAGACCTTCGGCATGGCGCCCGACGAGCTGATCGCCGAGTACGGCCCGGATGTGCCGATGCCGCCGTCGGCGCTCGAGATGCAGGAGTACGAGGAGGCCAAGGCGCGCGGTGAGCAGGTCGTCGCGCCGGCTCCGATGCCCTACGACCGCGCCACCCAGGAGGCCCGCGCCAAGAAGGCGCAGAAGGACCTCAACACCCTGGGCAAGGTGAACCCCCTCGCGCTCGAGGAGTTCGCCGCGCTCGAGGAACGCTACAACTTCCTGTCCTCGCAGCTCGAGGACGTCAAGGCCGCCCGCAAGGACCTCCTCGACGTCGTCGACGACGTCGACGCCCGCATCCTGCAGGTCTTCACCGAGGCCTACGCCGACGTCGAGCGGGAATTCGCCCAGGTCTTCCAGACGCTGTTCCCCGGCGGCGAGGGACGCCTCGTCCTCACCGACCCCGACGACATGCTCACCACCGGCATCGAGGTGGAGGCCCGCCCGCCGGGTAAGAAGGTGAAGAGGCTCTCGCTGCTGTCCGGCGGCGAGAAGTCGCTGACCGCGGTCGCGATGCTCGTCGCCATTTTCCGCGCCCGTCCGTCGCCGTTCTACGTCATGGACGAGGTGGAGGCCGCGCTCGACGACACCAACCTGCGGCGTCTCATCAAACTGTTCGAACAGCTGCGGGAGAAATCGCAGCTCATCGTGATCACCCACCAGAAGCCCACCATGGAGATCGCCGACGCCCTCTACGGCGTCAGCATGCGCGGTGACGGCATCACCACGGTCATCTCGCAGCGCATGCGCGGTGTGAACATGCCCGTGGCCCAACAGGAGGACACCAGCCAGTGAACACCGGAATCATCATCGGCATAGTCGTCGCGGTACTCGTCGTGGCGGCGCTGATCGCGCTCGGACTGGTGCTGTCGCGTCGGCGTCGCATCTCGCTCACCGACAAGCCCGAACAGACGCAGATCGTCGACGGCACGACCCGGCAGGTCGACAGATCCGGTGGGTACAAGGCCGGGTCGGGCTTCACGTTCAGCAGAAGCGACTCGGATACCGCGCTGGCCGAACCCCCGAAGCCCGCGCCGAAACCGGCCCCGAAGCCCGAGGCCCCGATCCAGAAGCCGGTCCAGCCGGTGCAGGAGCGCACCGACGTCGACGGCCAGCCCGGTGTCGGAGACGACGCCGCGGTCCCGCGCGATTCCGTGCGCCGTCCCATCCAGGACATCGCGCTGCCCGACGTGACCGAGGAGAAGGCCGCCGAGCCCGAGGCGGAACGGCCGGAGGTCACCGAGCCCGAACCGGAGGCCGCCGAGAAGACCGCCGAGGAGACGGCCGCGGGGGAGACGGTCACAGACGAGGAGACCGCGACCGCGCCCGAGGCGCCCGCGGCCCCGGCCGCGCCCGAGACCTCGGCCGTCGAGCCCGAGGCCCCTGCCGAGGAAGCCGTCACCGTTCCCGACGACGCCTCCGCGGCCACCGCCGCGCCGCCGCGTGAGGAGATCGCGCCCACCGCCGGTCGCCTCGGCCGTCTGCGCGGTCGCCTGGCCCGCTCCCAGGGCGCGATCGGCAAGAGCGTCCTGGGTCTGCTCGGCGCCGGCGACCTCGACGAGGAGAGCTGGGAGGAGATCGAGGACACGCTGCTGATGGCCGACCTCGGCACGGCCACCACCATGACCGTCGTCGAGCGGTTGCGCACCGAACTCGCGGCCAACCCGGTGCGTAGCGCCGAGGAGGCCCGCGCGCTTCTCAAGCGGGTGCTCGTCGAGGAGCTCGACCCCACGCTGGACCGGTCGATCAAGGCGCTGCCGCATGCGGGGCGCCCCGCCGTCGTGCTCGTGGTCGGTGTGAACGGCACCGGCAAGACCACCACCACCGGCAAGCTGGCCCGTGTTCTCGTCGCCGACGGCCGTCGGGTGCTCCTCGGGGCCGCGGACACCTTCCGTGCGGCGGCCGCCGACCAGCTGCAGACCTGGGGCGAACGCGTGGGCGCCGAGATCGTCCGCGGCAAGGAACAGGCCGACCCGGCCGCAGTGGCCTTCGACGCCGTCGACCGCGGCATCGCCACCGGGGTCGACGTGGTCATGATCGACACCGCCGGCCGCCTGCACACCAAGACCGGCCTCATGGACGAGCTCGGCAAGGTCAAGCGCGTCGTGGAGAAGAAGGCCCCCGTCGACGAGGTCCTGCTCGTGCTCGACGCCACGATCGGCCAGAACGGCCTCGCGCAGGCCCGTGTGTTCGCCGAGGTCGTCGACATCACCGGCGTGGTGCTGACCAAACTGGACGGCACCGCCAAGGGCGGCATCGTGTTCCACGTGCAGAAGGAACTCGGCGTCCCCGTCAAGCTCGTGGGCCTGGGCGAGGGCGCCGACGATCTGGCGCCGTTCGAACCCGAGGCGTTCGTCGACGCCCTGCTGTGATCCCCGCCGTGTGAACACGGCTTCGTGCGCCCGGCTCCGTTCGCGAGCCGGGCGCACGCGTGTCTGCACCCGCCCGATCGCTCCCGGGCACGCGTGCGATCCGAGGCCGCGAAGGAACATTCGGTAGGTGAAACGCTGAGACCCGCCTCAGAGACCTCCTGGCGATTTACGTCCGTGAAATATGAATGGCCGATCGGGTTACGCGCCCGAAACGTGAAGGCACCACTGCTGAAACCGAGTGCCGACAGTCTCTTTGAAGGCGCCGAGCCGTCGGCGCATCCTGAGGAGGTTTCTACAGTGGTTTTGGCGCTGCCAGAAGATGCGTTCGGCGCATTCGACACCGGCGACACCGCGTGGATCATCACCAGCGCGGCGCTGGTCCTGTTGATGACACCCGGACTCGCGTTCTTCTACGGCGGACTCGCACGAGGCAAGTCCGTCCTCAACATGATGATGATGTCGTTCATCTCGCTGGCCACCGTCAGCGTGGTGTATGTCCTCTGGGGCTTCTCGATGGCCTTCGGGAACGGCATCACCGGTGACGACGACATCGCCGGGTTGTTCTCGAACCCCTTCTCGCTCTTCGGCTCCGGCCAGCTGGCCGACACCATTCCCGGCCCGGACGGGACCGAGCTGGTCGTGACCGGCGGCAACTCCATCCCGTCGTTCGTCTTCATGGGCTTCCAGCTGACCTTCGCGGTCATCACCGTCGCACTCATCTCGGGTGCGCTGGCCGAGCGCGTGAAGTTCGCCACCTGGACCGTCTTCACCGTCCTGTGGGCGACCATCGTGTACTTCCCGCTCTCCCACATGGTGTGGGGCGGCGGCATCATGTCGGGCGCCGAGAAGGGCTTCGCGTCGTGGATGTTCGGCAGCACCGACGGTGAGGCCAACGTCGCGCCGATCGACTTCGCCGGTGGCACCGTGGTCCACATCAACGCCGGTATGGCCGCTCTGGTCCTGGCCCTGATCGTCGGCAAGCGCGTCGGCTTCGGACGCACCGCCTACCGTCCGCACAACATCCCGTTCGTCATGCTGGGCGCCGCCCTCCTGTGGTTCGGCTGGTTCGGCTTCAACGCCGGCTCGGAGCTGGCCGCCGACGCCGCAACCGGTCTGGTCTGGGTGAACACCACCGCCGCCACCGCCGCCGCGATCATCGGCTGGCTCGCAGTCGAACTCATCCGCGACAAGCACGCCACCAGCGTCGGCGCCGCATCGGGCATCGTGGCCGGTCTGGTCGCCATCACCCCGGCCTGTGGCAACCTGACCCCGGTCGGCTCGCTCATCCTGGGTGTCGTCGCGGGTGCGCTCGCGGCCCTGGCCATCGGCCTGAAGACCAAGTTCGGCTACGACGACTCGCTCGACGTCGTCGGCGTCCACCTGGTCGCCGGCCTGTGGGGCACCGTCGGCGTCGGCCTGCTCGCCGTCGACACCGGCCTCTTCTGGGGCGGCGACTACAAGCAGCTCGTCGTCCAGGTCGTGATCGCGCTGTTCGCCCTCGTGTTCACCGGCGTGCTGACCGCGATCATCGCCCTGGTGCTCAAGCCTCTCGGCTGGCGTGTCAGCGACGAGGACGAGAAGAGCGGCATCGACGAGGCGGAACACGCCGAGACCGCCTACGAACTGGCATGACGCTCCAGACAATCGCTACTACGCTGACACCCGTGGAGAGGGATAACTAATGAAGCTGATCACTGCAATCGTCAAGCCGTTCACGCTCGAGGACGTGAAGGCCGGCCTGGAGCAGGCGGGAATCCTCGGCATGACCGTCAGCGAGGTCCAGGGCTACGGACGCCAGAAGGGCCACACCGAGGTCTACCGCGGCGCCGAGTACTCGGTGGACTTCGTGCCCAAGGTCCGGGTCGAGGTCGTCGTCGACGACGCAGCCGTGGACAAGGTTGTCGACGTCATCGTCGAGGCCGCCCGCACCGGCAAGATCGGTGACGGCAAGGTCTGGGTCTCGCCGGTCGAGTCGGTCGTGCGAGTCCGCACCGGTGAGCGTGGTGGCGACGCTCTGTAAGTGAGCTCGCGCCCTTTCTGAACACCCGAAGGCGGCCCCGCGTCCGACGACCCGTCGGCGCGGGGCCGCACCGTTCACACCCGGTTTCTCCGGCGCACGCGCCGGAAGACCGCCCGAGACCAGGAGACTCCCGTAGCCGCAACCGATCTCGCCAAGACCCGCCGGCAGCTGACCGAGTCGAGCCGGAACGGGAAACTCGACGCACCGGCACTCCGCCAGGTGCTCGTCGACCTGCACGAGTTCTGGCTGACCAGCAAGGGCGCCGAACTCGGCATCAAACCGAACAGTGGATTCGCCATCGTCGCCGTCGGCGGCCTGGGACGCGGTGAGCTGCTGCCGTATTCCGACCTCGACCTGATCCTGCTGCACGACGACATGCCCGCCGAGCGGGTCTCCGAGGTCGCCGACGGCCTCTGGTACCCGTTGTGGGACGCCAACATCCCGCTCGATCACAGCGTGCGGACCGTGCCGCAGGCGCTGCAGGTCGCCGCCGAGGACGTCACCGCCGCGCTCGGGCTCCTCGAGGCCCGCCACATCGCCGGCGACGAGGATCTGTCCTCCCTGCTCATCGGCGGGGTCCGTCAGCAGTGGCGCAACGACATCCGCAACCGCTTCTCCGACGTCGTCGCGCACGCCCAGGACCGGTGGCGTCGCGCCGGCGACATCGCGCATCGTGCCGAGCCAGACCTGAAGAACGGCCGGGGCGGACTCCGCGACGTCCAGCTCCTCAACGCGCTGGCCATCGCCCAGCTCACCCACGGGATGGGCGGGCTGCGACCGGATTCGCCCGGAGCGAACCCGCAGGCCGCCTACACCCGGCTGCTCGACATCCGGACCGAGCTGCACCGCATCGCCGGGCGCCCGCGCGAGCAGGTGCGGGCGCAGGACGCCGACGAGATCGGCGCCGCGCTGCGGATCGGGGACCGCTTCGACCTCGCGCGGGTCATCAGCGACTCCGCCCGCACCATCAGCTATTCCATCGACGTCGGCCTGCGCACGGCGGGTAACGCGCTGCCGCGCCGCGGCCTGGCCAAGCTCCGCCGGTCGCCGTTGCGCCGTCCGCTGGACGAGGGAGTCGTCGAGCACAGCGGCGAGATCGTGTTGGCGCGCAACGCGATTCCCAGCAAAGATCCCGGTCTGATCCTTCGCGTCGCGGCCGCGTCGGCCCGGACCGGCCTGCCGATCAGCGCCTCCACGCTGAGCCGGCTCGCCGACTACGCGCCCGAACTCCGGGAGCCGTGGCCCGCCGAGGCGCTCAGCGACCTGCTGGTCCTGCTCAGCTCCGGCCACCACATGGTCGATCCGATCGAGGCACTCGACCGCACCGGTCTGTGGGGCCGGCTCCTGCCGGAATGGGGCGCGGTCCGCGACCTGCCGCCGCGCGACGCGATCCACACCTGGACGGTGGACCGCCACCTGGTGGAGACCGCCGCCTACGCGAGTTCGATGACGACGCGGGTGTCGCGCCCGGACCTGCTCGTGCTCGGTGCGCTCATCCACGACCTCGGCAAGGGGCGCGGCGCAGACCACAGCGTCGTCGGCGCGGAACTCGCGGTCCAGGTCGGCAACAGGTTCGGGCTGTGGCCGCAGGACGTGCAGATCCTGTCGGACATGGTCCGCCACCATCTGCTGCTGCCGCAGGTGGCGACCCGCCGCGATCTCGACGATCCGGCGACCGCCGAGTACGTGGCCACCACACTCGGTCACAACCGGGTCCTGCTCGAACTGCTCGCGGCACTCGCCGAGGCCGACTCCCTCGCGACCGGCCCGGGGGTGTGGGGGGAGTGGAAGGCCTCGCTGATCGGCGAGCTCGTGCGGCGGTCGATGCGCCACATCGAGGGCGCGCCGCTCGAGGCGCCCGAACCGCTGACGCCCGAGCAGCTCGCGGTCGCGGCCGAGGCGGAGTACGCGGTGCGTCTCGTCCGCGCCGACGGTCAGCACACCTACGACGTGACGATGGTCGCGCCCGATCAGCCGGGTCTGCTGTCGAAGATGGCGGGCATCCTCGCACTCGGCGGGCTGCGCTCGCACAAGGCGACCGCGCAGAGCCACGAGGGCAAGGCGATCAACTCGTTCGTCGTGGTGCCGGTGTTCGGCAGTCCGCCCGACGCAGGCCTGCTCCGTCAGCAGCTCATCGCCGCGGTCAACGGCAAGCTCGACGTGCTCGGACGCCTCGACACGCGGGAGAAGGAGTCGCCGATCCCGACCATCGCGACCGTGGCCACCCAGCCGGGTGCGGCGGTTGCGCTCGGTGCCAGCGCGGGCAGCACCGATCCCGATGTCGACGGGGCGGGCCACCCGAAGACGGCGGTGCCGGCGCTGTTCGCCGTCGCACCGCCGCGGGTGACGTGGCTCGACGCCCCGGGCTCCGGCGATCCCGACGACCGGGAGGCCCTGCTCGAGGTGCGTTCCGACGACCGGGTCGGCTTGTTGAGCCGGGTCGCCGCGGTGCTCGAACGCCACGGCGCCGACGTCCGATGGGCCAAGGTGTCCACGCTCGGCGCGACGGTCGTCGACATCTTCAGCCTCCGCCTGGCCGAGGACACCGACGAGGCGCGCACGACCATCGCCGAGGCGATCGTCGCCGTGTGCCCGCCGCCGCAGCCCAAGCGCGACCCCGACGGTGACGGCTCGTCGCCCGGCGGTGCGACCTCCAGGTCCGGGGTGCCGATCTCCTGAGTGTGAGGTCACCGGAACCACATGGAAGTATGGGAACCATGTTCGATTCCCTCTCCGACCGGTTGACCGGTGCCCTGAAGGACCTCCGCGGCAAGGGGCGGCTCTCCGACGCCGACATCGACCGCACCTGCCGGGAGATCCGGCTCGCCCTCCTCGAGGCGGACGTCTCCCTGCCGGTCGTGCGTGCCTTCATCTCCCGGATCAAGGAGCGTGCGAAGGGACAGGAGGTCTCGGCGGCGCTCAACCCCGCCCAGACCGTCGTCAAGATCGTCAACGAGGAGCTCATCGGCATCCTCGGCGGGGAGACCCGGCGGATCCAGTTCGCCAAGAACCCGCCGACGATCATCATGCTTGCCGGTCTGCAGGGCGCCGGTAAGACCACCCTCGCCGGCAAGCTCGGCCACTGGCTGAAGAAGCAGGGGCACACCCCGCTGCTCGTCGCCTGTGACCTGCAGCGCCCGGGCGCCGTCCAGCAGTTGCAGATCGTCGGCGAGCGCGCCGAGGTTCCGGTGTTCGCGCCCCACCCGGGAACGGGCGTCGGCGGCGAGGGAGAACTCGGCGTCACCGCCGGCGATCCGGTGTCGGTGGCGAAGGCCGGCGTCGAGGAGGCGAAGGCCAAACTCTACGACGTCGTCATCATCGACACCGCGGGCCGCCTGGGCATCGACGCGGAGCTGATGAAGCAGGCCTCCGACATCCGCGACGCCACGCAGCCCGACGAGGTGCTGTTCGTCGTCGACGCGATGATCGGTCAGGACGCGGTGACCACCGCCGAGGCCTTCGCCGAGGGCGTGGACTTCACCGGCGTCGTGCTGACCAAGCTCGACGGCGACGCCCGCGGCGGCGCGGCGCTGTCGGTGCGCGAGGTCACCGGCCGGCCGATCATGTTCGCGTCGTCGGGTGAGAAGCTCGACGACTTCGACGTCTTCCACCCCGACCGCATGGCCAGCCGCATCCTCGGCATGGGCGACGTGCTCAGCCTCATCGAGCAGGCCGAGCAGCATTGGGACGCCCAGCAGGCCGAGGCCGCCGCGACCAAGATCACCCAGGGCGAGCTGACCCTCGAGGACTTCCTCGAGCAGATGCTGATGATCCGCAAGATGGGGCCCATCGGCAACATCCTCGGCATGCTGCCGGGCGCCGGCCAGATGAAGGACGTGTTGTCCCAGGTCGACGACAAGCAGCTCGACCGGGTGCAGGCGATCATTCGCGGCATGACGCCGGAGGAGCGGGCGAATCCGAAGATCATCAACGCCTCCCGCCGACTGCGTATCGCCAACGGCTCGGGTGTGACCGTCAGCGAGGTCAACCAGCTCGTCGACCGCTTCTTCGAGGCCCGCAAGATGATGGCCGCGATGTCGGGCCGCATGGGCATGGGCGGAGTGAACCGCAAGTCGAAGAACAAGAAGGGCAAGAAGGGCAAGAAGGGCAAGGGCCGCGGACCCACGCCGCCGAAGATGCGCGGCGGCTTCCCCGGGATGCCCGGCATGCCCGGGATGCCCGGCGGGTTCCCGGACCTGTCGAACATGCCGCCCGGACTCGACGAGCTGCCCCCGGGCCTCGAGGGCATCGACATCTCGCAGTTCCAACAGCCCACCAGGAAGAAGAAGTAACCCATGGGCACCGGCGCGCGTCACTATCGGGGCAACGATCCGCTGACCGGTGAACCGGTCGAGTTCTGGGTGAGCGGTGAGACCATCTCCACCACACCGGTTCCGGGAGCCGAGACCGCGGTCGACGGCGGCTGGATCCTGCCGGGCCTCGTCGACGCCCACAACCACGTGGGCATCGCGCCCGGGCTCGGCGTCGACATCGAGCAGGCCCGCGGATACGCCTACGCCGACGCCCGCGTCGGGACGCTGCTCATCCGCGAGGTCGGGTCCCCGCTGGACACCCACCCGCTCGACGACGACCCGCTGTGCCCGCGGTTCATCCGCGCCGGCAAGCACATCGCGCGCCCCAAGCGGTACCTGCGCGACTACGGCGTCGACCTCGACGACCCCGACGAGCTCGCCGCCGAGGTGGCGCGCCAAGCGCAGGCCGGCGACGGCTGGGTGAAGCTGGTCGGGGACTGGATCGACCGTGAGGTGGGTGACCTGGCGCCGCTGTGGAGTCGCGACCAGCTCGCGGCCGCGGTCGAGGTCGCGCACGCGCACGGCGCCCGGATCACCGCGCATGTCTTCGGCACCGACGCCCTCGTCGACCTGATCGACGTGGGCGTGGACTGCATCGAACACGGCACCGGACTCACCGGCGATCTCATCGACGAGATGGTGGAGCGTTCGATCGCCTTGGTGCCCACGATGATCCAGGTGGACAACTTCCCGGGGATCGCCGACGGCGCGGGCCGGTTCCCGACCTACGCCGCCCACATGCGCAAGCTGTACGCCGACGCGCCGGCGGTGTTCGACGCCGCGCGCGAGGCCGGCGTGGCGATCTTCGCCGGCACCGACGCGGGCGGGTTCGTCGAGCACGGTCGCATCGTCGACGAGATCGAGAAGCTCTCGGCTGTCGGACTCGGCAACGCGGGCGCCATCGCGGCCGCGAGCACCGAGCCGCGGCGGTGGCTCGGCGCGGGCCTCCTCGACGACGGCGATCGCGCGGATTTCGTTGTGTACGAGGAGAATCCGGTTGACGACCTCGGTGTGCTGCGTCACCCCTCGACCGTGGTGTCATCGGGCCGACATCTGTTGTGAGGAACGCCACAAGCGGTTCGCTGGTTGCGTTTCCTACTCGCGCGTAAGGTAGCAACCGCGTTGCAACGGTCCGTGAGGGGACGGACCGAAGAGTTCCGCGCTGACCCTGCCGAATCCAGGGGGCCGTCGAGGGGGATCGACGGGGGATACGGTCGGGAGTCGCGCCTGCGCCCGGGGGCCGAATTCGTTCGGGGGGCGTGAGAGACGAGCGACGTACGGCATGTGGTTGTTCTCGCGGGGTGGACAACCACATGCCGTTTCTTTTTCACCGGTTTCCGTCGGCCCGTCCGGGTCCGGATGCCGGATTTCATCCCGGGCCGTCCGGTCTGGCAGAATGGTCCGTCGGTTCGTCGGATCCGGTCACGGCCGCCCGACGGTCACACCGAAACAGATCGCAAAACCGGGTCCACCAGTCCGGGTGGACCGCAGAATTGCGCAGTGACCACACGAAAGTAGTGACATGGCTGTCAAGATCAAGCTCACGCGGCTCGGCAAGATCCGCAACCCGCAGTACCGCATCGTCGTCGCCGACGCTCGGACCCGCCGCAACGGCCGGGTGATCGAGACCATCGGCAAGTACCACCCCAAGGAAGAGCCGAGCTTGATCGAGGTCGACTCCGAGCGCGTGCAGTACTGGCTCGGCGTCGGTGCGCAGCCGACCGAGCCCGTCGCGGCCATCCTGAAGATCACCGGTGACTGGCAGAAGTTCAAGGGCCTGCCGGGCGCCGAGGGCACCCTGAAGAAGGCCGAGCCCAAGCCGTCCAAGCTGGACCTGTTCAACGCCGCGCTCGCCGCCGCCGAGAACGAGCCGGTCGCCGAGGCCGTCACCCCGAAGAAGAAGGCCGCCAAGAAGGACGAGGCCCCGGCCGAGGAAGCCGCTGCCGAGGCTCCGGCCGAGGCCGCCGCAGAGGGTGACGCGTGAGCGCTGTCGTCGCCGACGCGGTCGAGCACCTGGTCCGCGGGATCGTCTCCAACCCGGATGACGTCCGGGTCGACCTCGTCACCGGTCGTCGCGGCCGGCTCGTCGAGGTCCACGTGAGCCCCGAAGACCTGGGCAAGGTCATCGGCCGCAACGGCCGGACCGCGACCGCACTGCGGACCCTCGTCGCCGGCATCGGCGGACGCGGCATGCGCGTCGACATCGTCGACACCGACCGCTGACCCGAACAGCACGGGACGCCTCCATCGTGGATCTCGTCGTCGGGCGTGTGGTCAAGTCACACGGCATTCGTGGCGAAGTCGTCGTCGACATCCGTACCGATGAGCCCGAACTGCGCTTCGCGCGCGGTTCGGTCCTGCGCGGCCGTCTGCCGCGCGGGGGCGGGGAACGTGAATTCACCGTGACAGCCGCCCGGGAACATTCCGGGCGGCTGTTGGTGTCTCTCGCCGAGGTCTCCGATCGCGACTCGGCCGACGCGTTGCGCGGCACGCTGTTCCTCATCGACTCCTCGGAGGTCGAGCCCTCCGACGATCCGGACGAGTTCTACGACCACGAACTCGAAGGGGTGCCCGTTCAACTCACCGACGGCACCGGGGTCGGGGTCGTCGAGTCGGTCCTGCACCTGCCCGCGAGCGAGCTGCTCTCCGTGCGGACGACCGACGACCGGGAGGTGCTCGTGCCGTTCGTGAAGGAGATCGTGCCGACGGTGACGCGTGAGCTCATCGTCATCGACCCGCCGGAAGGGCTGCTCGATCCCGAGTCGGCCGACTCGGACAGATGAGGATCGGACGATGAGGATCGACGTCGTCACGATCTTCCCGGAATATCTCACCCCGCTGCGGGTCGCCCTGCTGGGGAAGGCGATCGACGCCGGCAAGATCGGCGTCGACGTCCACGACCTGCGCGACTGGACCCACGACGTCCATCGCAGCGTCGACGACTCGCCGTACGGCGGCGGCCCCGGCATGGTCATGAAGCCCGAGGTGTGGGGTCCCTGCCTGGACGACGTGTGCCCCGACGACGCGCTGCTCGTCGTGCCCACGCCGGCGGGCGTGCCGTTCACCCAGTCCACCGCTCAACGGTGGAGCACCGAGAAGCACCTCGTCTTCGCCTGCGGCCGGTACGAGGGCATCGACCAGCGGGTCTTCGACGACGCGGCGCGCCGGGTGCGCGTCGAAGAGGTCTCGCTCGGTGACTTCGTCCTCATCGGCGGCGAGGTCGCGGCGATGGCGATGATCGAGGCCACCGTCCGTCTCATCGACGGCGTGCTCGGCAATCCCCGGTCGCACCAGGAGGATTCGTTCTCCGACGGTCTGCTCGAAGGGCCGAGCTACACCCGCCCGGTGAGTTGGCGGGGACTCGACGTCCCGCCGGTGCTGCTCTCCGGCGATCACGCGAAGGTCGCGCAGTGGCGCCACGAGCAGGCGCTCGCGCGGACCCGCGAACGTCGGCCCGATCTGCTCGCCGGCACCCCTCACGATCCCGCGGCGGATGTGAATCCCGACGACGGCGGGGAGCCGGACCCCCGCTAGGATCTCCGGGAACCCACGGCCGGGGTGCCGGCCGGAGAACGTCCAGGGGGATGGCATGCAGGGCTATTCGGCGATGGTCGAGGAACTCGACCGCCAACGCGCCGAACTCACGCGCATCCGCGCCGCCCTGTCGGATCTGACGTCCCGTGCCACCAGTCACGACCGGCTGGTCGCGGTGACCGTCAACGCCCGCGGACTCGCCGTCGACATCTCCATCGAACCCGCGGCGCTGCGGCGCTACCGGGCCGAGCAGCTGTCGGAGCTGCTGACCACCCTCGTCGCCGAGGCCGATCGTGCCCTGGATGCGCGTCGGGCCGAGTTGCTCGCGGCGGCAGAAGTCTCCGAACCCGACTACCGCGACGTCCGATGACCGACTCCGATCCGTCGCACCGGGAAGACGCCAACGGGCGCCTGGCAGTCGACCCCATGGCCGCGACGGATCTCTCGACCCGGCTCGCCAAGGCCGAGACCCGGCTCCAGACAGTGCATTCCGAGCTCCTCGAACTGCTCGCCGACGCCGACACCGCGATCGGGGTCGGGGCGGCGGCCTCGGCATTCCGCCAGGGGTTCGGACCCGCCACTCAGGTGACCGACCTCCTGAGGGACCTGACGACGCGTCTCGGTGCGTACCGAGAGGTCGTCACCCGGGGCGTCGATGCCGTCGCCGACGCCGACCACGACGCCGCCGCGGTGCTCGGCGACGAGGCCGCGGGGCCGCAAGCGGGGACGTCGCGATGACTGATGCGCCCGCCGATCCGATCATCGGTGTTCCGGGCCGATCACCCCGGGAGATCGCGGAGGCGCTGGTACCCGGGATCTGGCCGACCGCGGATGTGGACGGCCTGCGCACGTCTGCGCAGCGCGCCCGGGCGCTGGCCGAGTCGGTGGAACGGGTGGCCGATGTGGTGGCCTCGGCGACGTCGAAGTTCGCGGAGGCGGTGGCGGGGGAGTTCGGCGACGGCGTGGTCGCGTCGCTGACCGGTATCACCCGCACCGCACCGGAGTCCCTGCCCGAGGTGGCCGGGAGGCTGCGTGCGCTGGCATCCTCGCTCGACGACTACGCCGACGTGGTCACCGAGGCCCGACAACAGATGGCGGCCGTCGCGCTCGTCGCCGATCGCGACCGCCTGCGTGCCGAGGTCCTCGCCGAGGCCGGCGACGGCTCGTGGCAGGTGAGTGCGGCCAGTGCCGGCCGAATGGCGTTGACGGCAGCCGGAGACGACCTCGTCGACCGGTCGGCGGAATCCGGGCAATCGGCAGGCTCCCATGCGCCGCCCGCCGCTACGGCCGGGATGCTGCCGTTCGCCCCGATGACGGGGGCGCTGGGCGCGGCGGGTGCGGCGGCCGCCGGTGCCGCTCTCGGGGCGATCGGGCCGCATGCGGGGGAGTCGGGTGCCGGCGACCTGGCCTGGCTGCGCCGTCGGGCCGATGCCCTGCAGGCGACGGTGCCCGCGCCGATCGCGGGGTGGTTCCGCACCGCGGTCGGGGTGGGCGTCAGTGCTCGCGGGCGACGCCTGGTGGTGGTCGGGACCAACGATCCGCAGCCCTACCAGCGGCCGGGGCTCGAACTCGCCGACGACGAGGCGTTGACCGCCGACGGGCGGGCACCGGAACTCGCCATCGTCGAACACATGAGGAGCTCGGGGATCAAGCCCGTGTCCATCGCGTCTGCGACCCCGATGGAACCGGCGACGGTGGCGGCGCTGCGGGCCGCCGACATCGTCGTGCTGGACCCCGGCAGCCCATGGTGAGTCATGGTAGGGCGCGATTTCGTCGCGCGGGGGTCCCTCTGGCACAATAGTCGGGTTGCCTGTCGACGACGCCCCTCACCAGGGACGCGACCGACACGTACACCGACGACTCGGAGCACGAACCGGTCGAAGCCGCACGGCCCGCCAGGTTCCTCTGCTCAACGTTCACGCCAGACAAGGACCCGAACAATGAACACGCTCGATTTCCTCGACAAGAAGTCCCTCCGCGACGACATCCCGGAGTTCGGACCCGGTGACACCCTCGACGTCCACGTCAAGGTCATCGAGGGCAGCAAGGAACGCATCCAGGTGTTCAAGGGTGTCGTGATCCGTCGCCAGGGCGGCGGCGTCCGCGAGACCTTCACCGTTCGCAAGGTCTCCTTCGGCGTCGGCGTTGAGCGCACCTTCCCGGTCCACAGCCCGAACATCGCCAAGATCGACGTCATCACCCGCGGTGACGTCCGTCGCGCCAAGCTGTACTACCTGCGCGATCTGCGTGGCAAGGCCGCGAAGATCAAGGAAAAGCGCTGACCCGTCTACCCTGACGAGGTGGCCGACACTCAACGACCCCGCGAAGATCACGACGCAGACGATCCGGATCCCGGCAACGGCGACCCCGGTGCCGAGAAGCGCCCCTGGCGACTGAGGTCCGACACGGACGACAGCGACCAGAAGGGCTCTCGATCCGGATCGTTCCTGCGCGAAGTCGTGATCATCGTGGGGTGCGTTCTTCTTCTGACCTGGGTGCTGCAGACCTTCATCGGCCGGCAGTACGTCATCCCCTCCGAGTCGATGGAATCGACACTGATCGGGTGCGACGGATGCACCAACGACCGGATCGTCATCGACAAACTGGTCTACCGCTTCGGTGACCCGCAGCCGGGGGACGTGGTGGTCTTCGAGGGCCCCACCGAATCCTGGAACGGCGCCTGGGTCTCGCCGCGGTCGACCAACCCGGTGATGCACAAGGTGCAGGACGTGCTGTCCTGGTTCGGTTTCGCGCCGCCGGACGAGAACGACCTCGTGAAGCGAGTCATCGCGACCGGTGGCCAGACCGTCGAGTGCCACAACGACGAAGGCGTCGGTGTGAAGGTGGACGGCAAGCCGCTGCACGAGCCGTACATCAACATGGAGTTGCAGCGACAGACCTACGCGCTCTTCGGGTCCGCCGGTCCCGAGGGCGAGTTGCCGCCGTGTCTCGGACCCGACTTCGGGCCCATCAAGGTGCCCGAGGGCAACGTGTGGGTGATGGGCGACAACCGTCTCAACTCGCAGGACTCGCGGTACCACGTCGACGACGAGTACCAGGGCACCGTCCCCGTCGGCGACATTCGCGGCAAGGTCCGGACCGTCATCTACCCCTTCTCCCGGATCGGTGGTGTCGGTTCGTACAACCCCCAGCAGTGATGGGATGATGCGGAAACCATGAGCCGGTGGCCACCACGTTCACCCATCCGGCGGGCAGCCGGACTGCGCACCTTCGAGTTCGCCCTGCACCGGCACGGTCTCGGTCCCGTCGCCGGGGTGGACGAGGCGGGTCGTGGGGCCTGCGCCGGGCCGCTCGTGGTCGCGGCCTGTGTGCTCAAACCGACCCAACTCGCCTCGCTCGCCGACCTCGACGACTCGAAGCGGCTCACCGAGAAGACCCGGGAGCAGCTGTACAGGTCGGTCACCCGGTACGCCCACGCGTGGAGCGCGGTGGTCATCGAGGCGGAGGAGATCGATCGCATCGGCATCCACGTCGCCAACATCGAGGGAATGCGTCGGGCGATCGCGGCGCTCGACGTGCGACCCGGGTACGTGCTCTCCGACGGTTTCGCGGTGCCGGGATTGCCGGCGCCGTCGCTGCCGGTGATCGGCGGGGACGGGGCGGCCGCCTGTATCGCGGCGGCCAGCATCATCGCGAAGGTCACCAGGGATCGCATCATGGTGGCGATGGACGACGAGCTGCCGGGCTACCATTTCGCGATCCACAAGGGGTACAGCACGGCACTCCACATGGAGCGGATCGACGCCGTCGGTCCGTCGCCGCAACACCGCATGTCATACCGCAACGTGGCGGCACGAGTGGTCGCCGGAACAGAAGACGACAGGGATAGGCTTACAGGATGAGTGCTGAGGATCTCGAGAAGTACGAAACCGAGATGGAACTCTCTCTGTACCGCGAGTACAAGGACATCGTCGGGCAGTTCACCTACGTGGTGGAGACAGAGCGGCGCTTCTACCTTGCCAACGCGGTCGAGATGATTCCGCGCAACACCGACGGCGAGGTGTATTTCGAACTCCGGATGAGCGACGCCTGGGTCTGGGACATGTACCGGCCGGCGCGCTTCGTCAAACAGGTCCGGGTGATCACGTTCAAGGACGTCAACATCGAGGAGCTCGAGAAGCCGGAACTGCGGCTTCCCGACGAGCCATGAAGAGATCTTTGGTGACGCACGGTGTAGACAAACCGTGAGATGTCCACAGATTCGGCCGCGGCGGAGATGATCCCGCCGCGGCCGAACTGTCTGTGGCTGATGCTGTCGCCATGAGCCGACCCGCCCGCCGTGGCAGACCCGCCGACCGACGTACGCACATCGGGCGCCTGGGTGAGGACGCCGCCGCCGATCACGCCCGGTCACTGGGTTGGGTTGTGCTCGTGCGGAACTGGCGGAATCGATACGGCGAGCTGGACCTGATCGCGGCCGACGGCACGACGCTGGTCGTCGTGGAGGTGAAGACCCGTGCCGGACGCACGTTCGATGATCCGGTCATGGCGGTCACCCCGGCCAAGCTCTCCCGCATGCGCCGGCTGACGCGGATGTGGCTGGCCGAGCAGGAACGTCGCTGGGAGCGGATCAGATTCGACGTCATGGCCGTCCGGCTCGACGCCCACGAACCAGAAGACCCCGGTGGTGTGCGCATCACACACCACCGGGGCGTGCACGAGTGACAGTGTCCGGGAACTACAGCTTGCTCAGATCGGAGCGGATGAGCATCACGTTGTAGTCGCTCCACCGTGAGGCGTTGAAGTACAGGTACTTGCCCGTATCTGTGGCCTTCAACGCCGGCGAGGTCGGGAGCATCATCGGCGCGTAGAGCACCGGGTTGCCCGCCGGCACGATGGTCCTGGGGTTGCTCCACGGGCCCTGCGGGTTGTCCGCGGTGCGGAGGCGGATGCCGTTGTCGCCGTCGAGCATGATGTATTTGTTCAGGTACGGACTCCAGGACACGGACAGTTCGGTGACCGGCTGGGTGACGACGCGTGCCGAGCCGTCGTCGGGGATCTCGCTGATGTTGTCGACCCAGCCGCGAGACGATCCCGCCCAGTACTCGTACCTGTCGAGATGGAGGATGTCCTCGGGCTTGAACCGGGCGAGGAATGCGGCGCCGAATCGTCCGTTGGGCGTGCCGAACTGGTAGATGTGATCGTCGCCCGGTTTCCCGCGTGCGTATGCGTTCTGCTGGAACTTGCCGTTGTTGTACTCGGCGGGCGGCAGGTCGAACGGAAGGGCCAGCGAGACCGGCAGCGGGGAGTTGACGAGGATGGTGCTCTGGTCGGTGACCCAGGTCTGGCCGTTGTTGTCGGAGTAGGCGATCGCAGAGAAGTTGGTGTCCCAGTTGCCCGTCGAGCCCCACTTACGGACCGACATGTAGTTGATGTACTGCCGGTGTCCTCCGCCGGGGAGGGGAAGGGAGATCGCCGCGGTGGGGATCGTCGTGACCTCGACGAAGTCCAGACCGAGCGAGGGGATGAGTTCCTGCGCGTAGTTCGGTTCGCCGGGGGCGATCACGGTGCCCGAGTTCGCTTCTCCCGCAACGCCATCCGGGATGGTGATCGTGTCGTCGGAGAAGTCGTCGTCATCGGTGCGTAGCAGGACGTTGTGGCGCCATTGCTGTCCGGCGACGGTGCAGTTGCCGAAGGTGTCGCCGAATGCCATGAGCGTCTGCCCGCTGCCGTTGTCCCAGGCGATGCCGAGGTCGGTGCCGCTGATGGCGAAGCGGTTGTAGGTGTCGTTGTTGCTCTTCGGTCCGGTGACCCAGCTCAACACCTTGGAGATGGTCCCGCTGTAGGCGGGGAGCGGCCCCTGCGGGCCCTGCGGCTGGGCGCTGGGTTCGGACGAACCGAATCCCTGGCTCGAACCGCTTCCGGAGTTGCCGCAGGGCGAGGCCTCGGCGACACCGGTTCCGGCGGACAGGACGACAGCGGAGGCGCCGATCGCTACGGCTGTTGCCAGCGCCAGTCGGACACCTTTGGTGGAACGGCTGGGCACTCAGGACCTCCGTGTGACAGGTGTTACTGAAGTT